>OLPR01003024.1_pt1 | contig 11724 bp, 9 predicted proteins | sample 1672761 | NCBI WGS metagenome assembly OLPR01 (sample SAMEA3136721, study PRJEB25190) | human gut metagenome | biome: human gut; feature: human-associated habitat; material: faeces | place: Austria | collected 2013 | reverse complement strand
TCTGCCAGGCAGCCTGTCCGAACGGTACGATAAAGATCACCACCGAAACCGTCACGGACGAAGAGACGGGCAAGCCCCGGCGTCGTCTGGTCAAATACGAATACGACCTGGGAGCCTGTATGTTCTGCCACCTGTGCGTGAACGCCTGTCCGCACGACGCGATCCGTTTCGACACGGCTTTCGAACACGCGGTCTATACCCGCGATAAATTAGTAAAAACCCTGAACAAATAATGTCATGGAGATAACACTCGACCTGATCGTCTTTACCGTGCTGGCCGTCTTCACGCTGGCGAGCGCCGTACTGGCCGTAACCACCAAACGCATCCTGCGTGCGGCGACGTTCCTGCTGTTCGTCCTCTTCGGCACGGCAGGCATCTATTTCCAGCTCAACTATTCGTTCCTGGGTGCCGTCCAGCTGCTTATCTATGCGGGCGGTATCACGGTTCTATACGTCTTTTCGATCCTGCTGACCTCTTCCGAGGGCGACAAGGCCGAAAAACTGCGCGGCTACAAATTCGTCGTAGGCATCCTGGCGACCCTCGCAGGACTGGCGATCTGCCTGTTCGTCACCCTGCGCCACCAGTTCCTGCCGGAACACTTCGAGCACGGTGAACTGGCCGTCCGGGAGATCGGATTCGCGTTGATGAGTCCCGAAAAACAGGGCTACCTGCTGCCGTTCGAAGTCATCAGTTTATTGCTGCTGGCCTGCATCGTCGGCGGCATCCTCATCGCGCGCAAACGCTAAAAAACACGACTATGATACACATGGAATATTACCTGATTGTCTCCACGGTGATGATGTTCGTGGGCATTTACGGATTCGTCACGCGCCGCAACCTGCTGGCGATGCTGATTTCGGTCGAGCTGATTCTCAACTCGGTGGACATCAATTTCGTGGTCTTCAACCGCTTCCTCTTCCCCGAGCAGCTCGAAGGGTTCTTCTTCGCCCTGTTCGCCATCGGAATCAGCGCCGCGGAGACCGCCGTGGCCATCGCCATCATCATCAATATCTACCGCAACATCCGCAACATCGGCGCCCGGAGCCTGCGGGAAATGAAGTGGTAACGGTGCGAAAAAACGATCTTCTATGGAATATACGATTCTGATTCTGTTGCTTCCGCTGGCGAGTTTCCTCGTGCTGGGGCTTGCGGGCATGAAGATGCGTCCCGCGGCGGCGGGCGCCGTGGGCACGGCCGTGCTGGCCGTCGTGGCGCTGTTGAGCTATTGGACGGCTTTCGAATACTTCTCGGCCGGGCGCGATGCCGCGGGCGTGTTTCCGACGCTGATCCCCTGGAACGCCGTGTGGCTGCCCATCGGCGGTGCGCTGCACATCGACCTGGGCATTCTGCTCGACCCGATTTCGGTGATGATGCTCGTGGTGATCTCCACGGTGTCGCTGATGGTCCACATCTACTCGCTGGGCTATATGAAGGGTGAGCGGGGCTTCCAACGTTACTATGCCTTTCTGTCGCTCTTCACGATGAGCATGATCGGGCTGGTCGTGGCGACCAACATCTTTCAGATGTACCTCTTCTGGGAGCTGGTGGGCGTCAGCTCCTACCTGCTCATCGGCTTCTACTATACGAAGAAGGAGGCCGTGGCTGCCTCGAAGAAGGCCTTCATCGTGACGCGCTTCGCCGACCTGGGTTTCCTCATCGGTATCCTCGTCTACGGCTATTACGCCGGAACCTTCTCCTTCACGCCCGAGGCGCATGCGCTGGCCGCCGCCGGGACGATGATTCCGCTGGCGCTGGGACTGATGTTCGTCGGCGGCGCGGGCAAGAGCGCCATGTTCCCGCTGCACATCTGGCTGCCCAAGGCGCATCCCGTCGCCCCCGCTCCGGCCAGCGCGCTGCTCTCCGGCATACTGACCAAGACCGGCCTGTTCGGGCTATTGGTCATCGCGGCCAATATGCTGCCCGCCGACGCGGCCTGGGGCAACGCCATGCTGATCTTCGGCGTGATTACGATGTTCGTGGGCGCGCTGCTAGCGCTGTTCTCGGTGGATCTGAAGCGCACGCTGGCCTGCTCGTCCATGTCGCAAATCGGCTTCATACTGGTGGGCGTGGGCATGGCGGTGCTCTCCGGCTTCGAGAGCGGCGCCGCGGTTCACGGCGCGCTGCTGCACATGGTCAATCATTCGCTGATCAAGCTGGTGCTGTTCATGGCGGCGGGCGCTGTGTATATGCAGACGCATAAGCTCAATCTGAACGACATCCGCGGCTTCGGACGGCGCAAGCCCCTGCTGCACTTCGCCTTCCTGATGGGCTATCTGGGCATCATCGGTATGCCGCTGTTCAACGGCTATGTGAGCAAATCGCTGCTGCACGAGTCGATCCTCGAGCACATCGAGGCGCTGAAGGCCGCCGGCCTGTCCTATGCGCCCTATAAGCTGGCCGAAATCATTTTTCTCGTCACGGGCGGATTGACCGCGGCCTATATGACCAAGCTCTATATCGTGCTGTTCTGGGAAAAGAACGACGAAAAGACGCAGGCAGCCTTCGACAAGCTGCCGCCCATGCCCCGTTCCGCCGCAGCCGCCCTGACGCTGAGCGCACTCGTGCTGCCTGCGCTGGGCATGATCAGCGCGTTTTCCGGCGGCGTGGCCACGCTGATGTCCTCCTTCCTGCACTTTGCGGGCGAGGCGGAAAACATCGGCGCGCTGAACGCGGAGAATCTCTCCGGCGCGGCCAAATCGCTGCTGATCGGCGCGGGCGTTTATCTGCTGATCGTGCGTCCCCTGCTCATGGAAAAGGACAAGCGCGGCGTGCGGCTGTACATCGACCGCTGGCCGAAGGCGCTGGATCTTGAGAACCTCGTCTATCGCCCGCTGCTCGAAAAGCTGCTGCCCGATCTGCTGGCCGTGCCCACGAATCTGCTGGACAAACTGGCCGACTATGCGCGCGCCGTGCTGGGCTTTATGGGCACGTTCATGGCGCGCGTGTGCGACGAGGGCATCGATACCGTCGCGCTTGGCCTGTGGCGCACGCTGTTCAGGCGCCGCCGCAAGAAGCAGCCTGTGCCCATCGGCAACCGCTTCACCTACGCGCTGGGCAGCCTGTTCAACGGCGTGGTCTTCCTGCTCAACAGGACGCTCTGCCGCCGCCACCCGATCACGACCAACTTCACCTGCGTGTTCGCGGCGGGCTTCGACGAGCTGAGTGCCAACGTCAAGCGCATCACGCTCAGCATTTCCTTCGGACTGCTGCTGCTGTGCATCGGCCTCTATATTGCCTTCTCCTACATACTGCATTGACAATTGCACTGATAAAAATATGCCGGCCGCCCCGATTCTTTATTCGGAGCGGCCGACGTATTTTTATTAGGAACAATCCTCTGCCCATTCCCGTCTGTATGGGCGTTCCCAGTTTTTGCAGCGAGGATATTTATCGTGAAAAAAGCGCTTATTCTGCTGCTCGCGCTCATCCTGCTGACGGGCTGCTCGAACCGCCCCGCGCCGGTCGATCAGGTTCAGCCCGCCGCCGCGCAGACGGCTCAGTTTGAGGAAGGCACATGGCACGACGACATGGGTTCAGACCTGATCATCACGCGGGACGAAAGCGGCGATTACCGCGTCAATTACAGCATCTACAAGCTGACGTACATGGAGGGCGCATCTGGCGCATACGACATTTCGACCGGCGCACTGAGCTTCTCCGGCACGGACGACAACGGCCATGCGCTCGCGGGCACGATCGCGAGAAAGGACGATCATCTCGTCGTAACGCTGACTGAGTCCGCCTATTCCGACTGCCCCGCCGGAACGTCGTTCGACTTTTATCCCGAAAAGAACTGATTACAGCGCCAGATGATCCACGCGGTAAACCGCGCCGTCGTCGGTATTGTAGATCGTGACCGTCGCGGAATGGCGGCGAATTTCCACAACGGCGCAGCGATCCTTTGTCGTCGCCGCATCGTAATCATAGACGCCGCCCAGCTTGTACAGGCTGTATTTCGGATTGTGCTCATGGCCGCTGAAATACAGCCTGATGTTATACTCTTTGCAAATCGCCGCCAGCTTGCCCAGCCCCGTCTCGGGCAGGATCGGCGCCTTCAGTTCCCGCGCAATGCCGAAATGGCACAGCAGCACGATCTGCGCCGCCCCCTCCGCGCGGGCCTGACGGGCGCTCTCCTCCACGAAGGCCACCGTTTCGTCGGACAGGCGGCCATAGGAGCGATACGCATCGTAATTGCCGACGATCTCATAGGGAATGAGCGGATAGCCGCCGTAATGCGTAAAAAACGCGATATAGTAGACCCGCTCTCCCGACGGAGACTGCGTATACCACATTTTATTGCGGAAAAAGCGCGTGTCCATCGATGTGTCGTGATTGCCCTGCATTTCGTAATGCGGAATCATGCCCCCGGCACGGCCCTCCAGCGGATGAAGAGGATCACAGATCGTGAGACGCTTAATTTCCTCAAGATAATCACGATAGTCGCTTTGATAGGACGCGGCATAGCCGTCGTCGATGTTGTCGCCCAGCTGGAGCACGAAATCCAGCGGCGTTTTTTTGTGGATTTCGGCGATATGGTCGAACGCGCTGTGCAGCCAGTCGTAATTTGCCCACTGATAGCGCCGCCCGACATGGCTGTCGCTCATCAGCGCAAAGCGGGAAATGACCTCGCCGTCGTTCTCCGCGCAGGACGGTTCATCGCCCATGCAGCCGGAAAAATCCTCTGCGGCGGAGGCTTCCTCAGTCCGCACGCCGATGTAGAAATTGGCGCTGATCTCCGCCGGACGGCCGTCAGCCAGTGCGTAAGCACGGTCGGCCTTGATCACCTCGTCGCTCGTGCGGGCGGCGATCTCGGGATAGCCCAGGCCGTAGCGGCTGAAATAGAGCATGATGCGCGCGATCTTTCTGCGCTCAATGCGCGCGTCGACCGGCGCATCGCTCGTCCAGCGCACGGCGATATAATCGGTCTGGAAGTTGTCGGCTTCAAAGTGATACTGTCCCTCGAACGTGCGGGAGGGCGCGTCCACCGTCAGCGCAATCCCCTCGACCGGCACATGACCCAGATAGTAGAGGAAATCATTGCACATATCCAGCCGGAACGCGCCGGAGGACGCGCGAGCGTTTTCCAGATACACGTCCACGACATAGCGGCGATACTGGCAGCGCGGCCCGGTGTAGTCGTTCACATCGCCGCGATAGTGCGATTCGACGATATAGGCAGGCTCCGCGGTCACGGCCGCCTGAAGCGTTATATCGCTGTCCTCGATAAAGTTCATGAACGGCGCGCCGTCTCCGTCCGGCCTGAGCCAGCCGAGGAAGGAGCGTCCCTCCAGCGTCAGGCGCGGCAGGCGCGCGTTGCGCTGCGGCTCCTTGTCAATCCTTTCGGGCGAGAGGTTGAATTTGATCGTCGGCATGACGGTTTCCTCCATTTTATCCTTTTCTGTACTCCACGGGCGAGCAGCCGATTTTGCTGCGGAACAGCTTTGAAAAATAGCCCGCATCGGAAAATCCCACGCGCGCGGCGACGGCGGCAATCGACTCCGCACCCGCTTCAATCAGCGGCATGGCCTGGCGCAGACGATATGTCAGCAGATACTGATGAAGCGACTGCCCCGTCTGGCGCACGATCAGCCGGTTGAGCGAGTTGGGATGAAAGCCAAACACCTCGCCCAGGCGGATGTTGGTCAGGTTTTCGGCATAGTGACTGTGGATATAGCCCAGTATCTGATCGACCAGCGCGCCGCCCTCCGACTGCACACGCTGCCGCGCCACGCTGAAGAGCAGCCGCGTCATCATCGCGGAGAGCGTCTCCTGCATGAACAGGCGCTGGCGTTCGTATTCCTCCAGCATATCGTGAAGCAGCCCCTCGCAGAAATACGCGTCGCTGAGCACGAGGGGCGCGTCGGCCAGCGGCAGCTCGGCGCATTCGGGCGCTTTGATCATGCGCTCGGGGCAGAACGTCTCTACGCGGACAGGCGGAATCGGAAAGGCCGGCGGATCGCCCGCCGCGTCCAGATCAAAATTGACGGCGAACAGCGCCATTTCCCCGCCGATCGGGATGACATAGCGATATTCCATGCCGGAGGGCCATATGAGCAGCGTGCCCTTGCGCAGCGCGCAGCCGCCCGAGGGAAAGTCGATCCGTCCGCCGCTCTCCATGGCGTAAACCAGGCGGCAGTCGTAGGGCGACATATAATCGGGAAATTCGCCCTCGCGGATGGTCAGCGTCCGGACATAGCGAACGAACGGCCTTGTGTCTTTCAGCGGTGTCATACGTTTCCCCTTCCTCCTTTCCGAGAGCTTTCCTCTGTATTAAAGCACATTTCAGCGCAATATTCAAGCAAAAGCCGCCCCGCCCCGTTCTTTTTTGATGAAAATTGCGTTTTTCGGTTGCGCTTGGGGGGCAGGTTGGTATATACTTAAATAAGCGAAATTTGCCCTGTCATATTTCACTCGAATCACACAGGAGGCGACTTTTTTATGGAAATGTCTTTCCGCTGGTACGGCACCGGCCATGACAGCATCACTTTGCAGCAGATTCGTCAGATCCCCGGCATGAAGGGCGTCATCACCACCCTCTACGCCACCGAGCCCGGCGAGGCCTGGACGCGTGAAGCCGTTCACGCCCTCAACGAGGAGGTCAAGGCGTCCGGCCTGAAAATCTGCGGCATTGAGAGCGTCAACGTGCACGACGACATCAAGGCCGGCCTGCCCACCCGCGATATGTACATCGAAAATTATATCAAATCCCTGACCGCGCTGGGCGAAGAGGGCATCGACATGGTGTGCTACAACTTCATGCCCGTGTTCGACTGGACGCGCACCAATCTGGCCAAGCCCCGCTATGACGGCTCCACCGTGCTGGCCTACGATCAGGCCGACATCGACCGCCTGAACCCCGAGGATATGTTCAACTCCATCAGCGGCTCGACCAACGGCTTCGTTCTGCCCGGCTGGGAGCCCGAGCGCATGGAGCACGTCAAGGCGCTGTTCAAGATCTATGAGGGCGTGGACAACGAGGCGCTGTTTAATAACCTCAAGTATTTTCTCGAGGCCATCATGCCCACCTGCGACAAATACGGCATCAATATGGCCATCCATCCCGACGATCCGGCGTGGTCTGTGTTCGGCCTGCCCCGCATCATCATCAACGAGGAGAACATCCATCGTATGCTGAAGATGGTGGACAATCCCCACAACGGCCTCACGCTGTGCACCGGCTCGCTGGGCACCAACCGCAAGAACAACCTGCCCGAGATCATCCGCGGGCTGAAGGGCCGCATTCACTTCGCGCACGTGCGCAATCTGCAATTCTTCAGCGACACGCAGTTCGAGGAGGCCGCGCATCTCTCCGCCGACGGCACCTTCGATATGTACGAGATCATGAAGGCACTCTATGAGATCGGCTTCAACGGCCCGATCCGCCCCGATCACGGCCGCACCATCTGGGGCGAGAAGTGTATGCCCGGCTACGGCCTGTACGATCGCGCGCTGGGCGCCGCCTACCTGAATGGCCTGTGGGAGGCCATCGACAAGAGCCACAAGCGCGGCGTGTAATCGCCCGCCATAAACCGCCGCGTCTCTTTTCCATGGGGCGCGGCGCTCTTTTAAGGGAGGAAGCAAGCCATGACTTTTGAGGGAAAGGTTGCGATGATCACCGGCACGGGCGTGGGCATCGGGCGCGCGTGCGCCATCCGCTTCGGCGAGCTGGGCGCAAAGCTCGTGCTGCTCGACTACAACGCCGAGACGCTCGCCGCGCTCAAGGAGGAGCTCAAGGCCTATCACGCGGAGGACGCGCTGACGTTCACCTGCGACGTGGGCGACGAAGCCGCCGTGCAGGCCGCCGTTTCTCAGGCCATCGAACATTTCGGCCGAATCGACATCCTGGTCAACAACGCCGCGCTGTGGCGCTGCTGGTCGTCCTTTATAGACACGCCCGCCTCCGAATGGGAAAAGTTCATCCGCGTCAACATCATGGGCGTGGTGTACTGCACGAAGGCCGTGCTGGGCGGCATGGTCGAGCGCGGCTATGGCCGCATCGTCAATGTCGGATCGGTCGCCGGCGTGTACGGCAACGCCAACATGGTTCACTATTCCGCCACCAAGGGCGCTTTGATCGCCATGACAAAAGCCCTTGCCAAGGAGGTGGCCGACAAGGGCGTGACCGTCAACTGCGTCTCGCCCGGCAGCGTCAGCCCCTCCGATCACATGGACATCCACTACACCCAGCCCAGCGAGCTGGCGTTCATGGGGCGCACCGGCAGCGATGCGGAAAACGCCGATCTCATCTGCTTCCTGGCCAGCGACAAGGCCGGCTACATCTCCGCGCAGAACATCCAGATCGACGGCTGCCGCCGCAAGCAGTAAGCCATCCCCTGAGATTGCCCGCCAAAGCCTTCCGACCGCGCGCCGGAGGGCTTTTTCGTTTCCTCACGCGCGGCAAATCGCCAAATTTTTGCCAAATTATTCCAACGCAGAGCCGCTTGCCCGCGTCTAATAAAGGAGCGTGTGTGCAAAGGGGAGGTGTCGGAAATATTGCGCCGGCGCGGCGGTGGAATTCATATAAAAAGCGCCCCGCTTTGACGCAAATTATTGCATTTTGCGCCACAATATGGTATACTCTTATTTGTCTTAATATGTATATCGTTCGGAGGTGAACGCTCTATGAATCGATCCGCTCTCCTGCGCCTGCTCTCAGCACTGTTTATCTGCCTGGCGCTGACGACGCTGCTGCCCGCGGCCATGGCGGAAAGCCTGCCTGCGGCCGAACAGACCGCGTCTGTATTGACGCTCTCTGAAAAGCAGATCGTCATCGATCTGGCTTCTTCCAGCCGTCATACAATTTCGGCTTCCCTCACGCCGACCGATTCCTCGGCGCGCTACAGCTATTCCAGCTCTGACACGCGCATCGCGCGCGTCTCGTCGCGCGGCGTTATCACCGGCCTCAGGCGCGGAACCTGCACGATCACGGTTCGCCAGCGCGGCGGCACGGCGACCGCCCAGTGCACCGTCACCGTGATAGACAGCCGGATTCCCGAGTCAATTACCTTTGTGCAGGGCGCGTCCGTGACGCTCGAACGCTATGAAACGCTCCAGCTCACGCCGCAGGTCATGCCCGCCTCGGCAGATCAGCGCGTCTCCTGGCGCACCAGCTCGAGCCGGGTGGCCAGCGTCAGCTCGAAGGGCCTGATCACGGCCAGGCAGGGCGGCACCGCCGTCATCACCTGCTATTCCCGCCGCGACCGAACCGTTCTGGGGCAGATCACCGTCACAGTCAAGGAATATCCCACGCCGACCTCCATTTCGCTCGAGCATGAGCCGCACTATATGATCGTCGGCACGACGCTTCAGCTGCATCCGCAGACTGAGCCCGCCGGACAGCGCGTGTGTGAAATGTTCACATGGCGCTCGTCCTCGTCGCGCCGCGCGTCGGTCAGCGCCAGCGGCCTTGTGACCGCCAAGTCAACCGGCGTGGTCACAATCACCTGTTCCTCCAAGCAGAACTCCCGCATCCGGGAGACGCTGCGCATCGTCGTCGTCAAGCCCGATTCGCCCTACTATATTACCCTGACGCCCGGCAGCGAGACGATCAACGCCTACGCGGGCGATACCGTGCATATCGGCGCGTCGGTCTTCCCGGCCAACCGCGCGCAGGGCATCACCTGGAAGAGCAGCCGCACCTCCGTCGCCACGGTCGATCAGAACGGCAACGTAACCGTCAAAAAGCCCGGCACCGTTAAGATCACGGCGACATCGAGCGTCAACCGCGACATTCAGTCCAGCGTGACCATCAAGGCCACGCGCCTGCCCGCGCCCGACGCGATTGTGCTTTCGCCCATGCCCACGACGCTTGAACTGAGCGAGACGCTGAGCCTGAGCGCGCAGGCCTATCCGACCAACGAACGCCGCAGCCGCGAGTTCCGCTGGAAGACCAGCTCAAGCTCCATCGCGCGCGTGTCGAGCGACGGCGTTGTAACCCCGCGCAGGCTGGGCACCGTCACCATCACCTGCTATTCCGCGGTCAATTCGAAGGTGCGCGCCACGCTGACACTGCGCATCATCGACAGCAAGATGCCCGACAAAATCACGCTGAACGTGCCTTCCCTCTCCATGGAGGACGGCCAGAAGGTTCAGCTCACGCCCAAGGTCGAGCCGTCAAGCGCCACGCAGACGGTCAGCTGGAAGAGCAGCCGGACGCGCGTCGCCACCGTCGATTCGAACGGCGTTGTGACCGCCCATGCCGCCGGCACAGCCTATATCACCGCGACCTCGACCTATTCCACGTCGAAATCCGTACGCATTCAGGTTACCGTGACGCAGAAGGCCGCGCCCTCCGCGCTCTCCTTCCCGACCTCCGTCGCCTCGATCTATGTGGGCAAGTCCGCGCAGATCGCCGTGCAGCCGCAGCCCGCGAACGCCAGCGTGATGTGCCAGTATGTAAGCTCCGATCCGTCGATCGCCTCGGTCGATCAGAACGGCATCGTGACCACGCACAAGACCGGCATTGTCACAATATCGGCCCGTTCGCTCAAGAACAGCCATGCCAGCGCGTCCGTCCGCGTGATCGTCTATGACGACAACACGCCCGGCTCGGTCAAGCTGGAAAGCGCGTCGCTCTATCTGGGTGTCAAATACGGCGATTATCTGGGCGCTTCCGTGTTCCCGTCCACGGCCAGCCAGACCGTGATCTGGAGCAGCGCCAATCCGAAGATCGCCACGGTTGATCAGAAGGGCTACGTTTACGGCAAGGCCATCGGCACGACCACCGTCACGGCCACGGCCGTCAACGGCGTGAGCGCGTCCTGCACGGTCTATGTGACCAGCACGAACGTCTCCGGCGTAATCCCCGCGCGCACTACGACAGTGGCCGGCATCAGCGAAAACCTGGGCAAGATCTACGCCATTCAGGACAGCGCTCTGGACGTCGTCGCCTCGCTCAACGCGCTGGGCGCGATCTCCGGCAGCGAGGCCAGTGCCCGCTCGGCGATCATTCGCCGAGCCATGGCCGATCAGGCCTTCCCCTGGATGACGCTCAACACGCAGGAATACTGGACGCAGCGCTATGCCGAAAAGCGCTATCTGCCCGGCCGCGTTTATTACGGACTGCCCTACACGCAGGCTGGCGCGAACGGCAACTCGGCCAACCGCACCTACACGGCCGCCAAGGCGCTGAATGAAAAGCGCTATTATGACAGCGGAAAGGGCTATTACATCCTCAATCAGAAAAAACTGCTCAACGGCAGCTACGCCGGATGCGACTGCTCCTTCTTCGTCAACACGGCCACCTACGGCCTCAATCATCCGGCCTCGGCGCTCAAAACCTACACGATGAACACGTCGAATTATTACAAGACGCTCAGGAGCTATTCCGAGCTGCGTCCCGGCGATCACATCGTGCTGGCCAAGAGCCACACCGTCATGTTCCTGTACTGGATGGACGCTGAAAAGACCAAGTTCATGATCATCGAACAGGGCGGCGACGGCAACACCGTCATCTGCTCGATCAAAAACGCCTCGGAATACGCCTCGAAGGGCTATATCCCGCGCCGCGTGAGCAGCTTCAGTTAACCCCTGTCCAGCCAAATGCAAACGCGCCCATCGCATGAAAAAAACTCATGCGATGGGCGCGTTATTTTGCCCTTGCAATATAATCCGAAAGCCGGACGCTCAACAAGCACAGCGCCAGCGTATGCCCGCCGCAGGCTCAAGCGGATTTTTCGCAAGCGCCGCCTTTTTCGAAGGACGTTTGAAATCATACGGGATTT
>OLPR01003021.1_pt1 | contig 11733 bp, 9 predicted proteins | sample 1672761 | NCBI WGS metagenome assembly OLPR01 (sample SAMEA3136721, study PRJEB25190) | human gut metagenome | biome: human gut; feature: human-associated habitat; material: faeces | place: Austria | collected 2013 | reverse complement strand
GCAGACCTCTTCCTGATACCAAGGATGGTACCGCTCCAACACCGCCACCAAGTCCGCCCAGGTGTAGCGCCGCAGAAAGTGGTTTTCTATGCTCAAGCGGCGGAGGTACTCTTTGACGTAACGCACCCCTTGCATCCACTCCGGCACCGGCAGCGCCAGCTGATAGTCGATGTCGCAGGGGATCTCCTGCGCACGATACCACAGGTCGTAGCGCCGCCAGAAGCTGCCGATGCTCCGCAGGGTATCCTGCATGGCCCGGTTCTTCACCGGCGGCAGGGCGCGGCACAGGGAGACCCAGAGGATATTTCCCCGGACCATCTCTCCCCGCAGGCGCTCCCGCCTGTTCGTCAGCTCCTTGGCCAGGTCACGGGCCAGCAGCTCCCTGCCCCGTTCTCCTGGGTCTTCTAAGTCCAGCCCCAGAGTAAAACAGATCGAGTCCAAGAGTGCCTGGGCCGTTTCCACGGGCACCGAGTCACTCTCTCCCTTTGTGTAGTTCCTGACCTGCCGGGCCAGCAGCGCAAAGAGCTTGGCCTGCAATGCCTGCTGCTCGGCTTGGGTCAGGCGTGTTTTAATCTCCGTCATCGGATGCCCCCCTCTCCCGGCTTCTGACCGGTCTGAATATAGCGTAAAATTTCTGCCCCAGTCAGCCCGTCCAGATAGTCTGCGCTCCCCTGGGCGGGGTCGTCAAAGAGGGCTGCCAGGGCGTCGATCACCTCCCGGTCGGATGCCTGCTCCCAGCAAAGGCCCTTCCAGTGGTAAAATAAGTCCTGCAAGTGGTCCATCGTCTCAGCGTAGTTGTCCTGCCGCAGATAGGGGGATGCGCGGACGGCCTTGGCCAGGTCCGTCACGATCCCCAGGCCGAACTCCACCCGGCCCGTGTCCGCCAGCGCCGCCCGGCGGCCGGCCTGCAATTCCTCCCAGTCCTGAATGGTCAGGGAGAGGCCCTGCTCCGCCGTGGCTTCGTTGCAGCGCAGCAGCTCCCCCTTCACCGCCACCGGGCAGACGGGGCACCATGTTTGATCCATGCAAGATCACCTCCTGTTCCCCTGTTATACCCCAGGGCGGCAGGCAGAACAAGACTTGAAAAAATCCCGATTTTGTGGTAATATAACAGTAGAAAAACAGCCCGAAGATCTGATTTTTTTCCAGTCTTCGGGCTGTTTGCTGTTTTATATTTGAAAAATTATCGGCGGAACCAGGCTTTCATCGTGTCAAAAATCTTCACCAGCTCGTCCTCCTGAATGATGTACGGAACCATGGAATACATGTAGCTCAGGAAGGGGCGGCTGAACACACCCCGCTGGTAGGCAAACTCCTGGAAGCCCGCCAGGTCCTTGGGGTCATAAACTTCTACGCAGGTACAGCCGCCCATGACGCGCACCTCTTTGATGCGGGGGTCGGTAAAGCCCAGCATCTCCCGCTTGGAGATGGCCTCGATCTTCTGGATCTTAGACATGTAGTCCTCCCGCTCGAAGATCTCAATGCCCTTGAGGGCCGCGGCGCAGGCCAGGGCGTTGCCCATGAAGGTCGGGCCGTGCATGAGGGCGTGGTTCGGGTCATCGCTGTAAAAGGCGTCGTAAACCTTATGGTTGGCCACGGTGGCGGCGTGGCCGATGTAGCCGCCGGTGAGGGCCTTGCCCAGGACGAGAATATCCGGCAACACCAGGTCAGCGACAAACCGGTGCCCCGTCCGGCCAAAGCCGGTGGCCACCTCATCGAAGATGAGCAGAACGCCATACTGGTCGCACAGCTCTCTGGCCCGTTTCAGGAAGGAGATGTCATACATCCGCATCCCCCCGGCCCCCTGGAGCAGAGGCTCGACCAGAACGCAGTTGAGCTGGTCGTGGTATTGGGCAAAGGCTTCCTCCAGAGCGGAAATTTCTGTGGGGATATGCACCACGTCCCGCTTGTTGGGGAAGGCCAGGTGATAGTCCTCGTCGTCACCGACCTCCATGGCGCGGAAGGTGTCGCCGTGGTAGGCGTGCTTCAGGGCCAGGACCATGGGTCGGGGCGTGCCCAGGTTGACGTAATACTGCACCGCCATTTTCAGGGCCACTTCCACGCCCACGCTGCCGGAGTCGGAGAAGAAGCAGTAATCCAGATCGCCGGGCAGAAACTCCGCCAGCTTGTTCGACAGGTCCTCCACCGGCTGGTGGGTCAGGCCGCCCAGCATGACGTGGCAGAACTTCCCCGCCTGCGCCTGGATGGCGGCGGTCAGCTCCGGATGCTTGTACCCGTGTATCATACACCACCAGGAGGAGACGGAGTCGATGAGGGTCTGGTCCTCGGTGTGGAGATAGACCCCCTGGGCGTCCACGATCTTGTAGGGCGGGTCCATTTTCTTCATCTGCTGATAGGGATACCAAATCATAGTTTGACCTCCTCATACAGGGCCGCCAGGGCCTCTGGGTCCATCCGCAGGGTGGTGTCCCCCTCCTGGACGGTGGCTAAGATCGGCAGGCCGGTGAGGGCCTGGCACATGGCGAGATTGTCTTCCTCCATGGTGTCGCCGGGGTGATAGTGGTTGAAGATGATGCCCTTGAGGGGCAGGCCCTTGGCCTTCATGTACTCGGCGGTGAGGACCACACTGTTGATGGTCCCCAGCCCCGCCTCGGCCACCAAAATGCTGGCCAGACCCAGGGACTTCACCACATCCTCCAGCTGGATGTGCTGTGCGTCCCAGCGCAGGGGGCAGAGGATGCCGCCGCTGCCCTCCATGGTCACATAGTCATAGCGTTCGCAGACGGAGCGCCAGCCGGCCCGGACCACCTCCAGGTCGATCTGCGGTCCCTCAAAACGGGCGGCCAGATGGGGGGACCAGGCGTGCTCATAGACGTAGGGGCACATGCTCTCCAGGCTCTGGCCGATGCCGGAGAAGGTTTTCACAAAGGCCCCGTCTCCGGGGATCAGGGAACCGTCCGGGCGGCGGTCGTTGCCGCTCATGGCGGCCTTATAATAAGCGGGGCGCTTGCCCGCTTCCGCCAGGGTCTTGACCAGCAGACCGGCGATGTAGGTCTTGCCGATGTCCGTGCCGGTGCCGGTGAGGAAGATGCCTTTTGCCATGGCTCAGGCCTCCTTCCAGTAGTCGGGGGTCACGTCCCGGCCCAGCCCCTCCAGCATGGCCCGGTCGCTGCGGATGGTGGCGCAGGCCACAGTGGTGAGCATGTTGCCGGTGATGGTGGCGGAAGCCCCGGCTTGGAACGCCGTCTCGCCATCCTTCGTCAGCAGGGCGCGGCCGGCGGCCAGGCGGATGTTGGCTTCGGGGTTGAGGTAGCGGAAGAAGGCGATGGTCCGCAAGATATCCGCCTCGCTCAGCTGGGGCAGGCCCTCCAACGGCGTGCCGGGGATGGGCATGAGGGCGTTGATGGGAATAGAGTCGATCTCCAGCTCCGCCAGGCTCACGGCCATGTCCAGCCGGTCCTCCCAGGTCTCCCCCATGCCGATGATGCCGCCGGAGCAGGCGCACATGCCCTCGGCCTTCACGAGCTTGAGCGTCTCGATCTTTTTCTCATAGGTGTGGGTGGTGCAAATGTTGGGGAAGTTCCGGCGGGAGGTCTCGATGTTGTGGTGGTAGCTGGTCACGCCCGCCTCGTGGAGGCGGTGGAACTGCTCGGCAGTGAGGAAGCCCATGGAGGCGCACAGGTCGATCTTGCACTCCCGCTTCATGGTCTCAAAGGCGTGGATGGCCTTGTCAAACTCCGCCCCTGTGAGGCTCCGCCCGGCGGTGACGATGGAGAAGCGGTCCACGCCCTCCCGCTCGTTGAGCTTGCAGGCCTCTAAGATCTGCTCCTCCGGCAGGAAGTCGTAGACTTCGCAGTCGGTATGGTGGTGGGCGGACTGGGCGCAGTATTTGCAGTCCTCCGGACAGCGCCCGCTGCGGCCATTGATGATGGAGCATAGATCCACTTTGTCCCCCACCAGCGCCGCGCGGATGGCGTCGGCGCCCCGGCACAGCTCGTCTAAGTCGCAGGTCAGGAAGAAGGACAGGTCGTCCTGCCGCCCCAGGCGGCGGCCATGGATGATCTCTTGGGCTAACGTCGTGACATTCATCGGATGATTTCTCCTTTTCTGGGCCGCTCAGACCCGTCCCAAGGCGGTGTGGCTCAGGGCGGGCTTCACCCGCTTGACCAGCACCGCACCCAGCACGCTCAAACACAGGTCCCCCGGCACCGCCAGAATGAAGCAGTACAGGAAGAGGGGCCACAGGGCGATGGGGGTATTGATGACGTAGTTACAAATGATATAGTAGTAGACCATGCCCATGGCATAGACCACTGCCAGCCCCGCCAGGTTTGCCAGCAGGTACCGGCCCACGGTGTTCTTTCCGGCCTGCTCCAGGCGCTGGGCCAGCCAGCCGGTGACGAACGTTCCGACGCAGAAGCCGAGCAGATACCCAAAGCTGGGCTGGAACACATACCAGAACCCACCGCCCTGCGTGAAGATGGGCAGCCCCGCCAGACCCAGCAGCACATAGGTCCCCACGGCGATGGTCCCCAGCCGAGGACCCAGCAGCAGCCCGGCCAGCATGGTAAACAGATATTGCAGCGTAAACGGCACCACCGGCACCGGGACCCGGATAAAGGCCCCCACGGCGATGAGCGCCGTAAACAGCGCACAGTACGCCAGATTCTTGGTCTTGTTGGTCTTGTCCATTTGTGAACCTCCATTCTCTTTCTAGTTCACGATTATACGGTACCCGCCCCAAATTGTCAACCAAATCACATTGGGCAGTTTACAAGAAACTTGGGAGGTTTTGCCGCCTGGTTTTATATGGCGGCTTCATCCAGCAGGAAATCCAGCAGGCCGATGTGCAGGATCCCCTTTTCGTTATACCACCGTTTTCCGATGTCCTTCCGCACAACAACTTTGGGGAAGGAATCCCCCGTCAGGGAAAAGGGCTTGAGTTCCGCCTCGATCTTTTCCTCGCTGGGCATGGCATAGGCAGATTGGAGATACACTTTTTTACTTCCCATGGAGGCAATGAAGTCAATTTCTCTGGGCACTTTGGTCTGCGTCCCGGTTTTATTCTTTTCTCTGGAATAAACCACGCCAACATCCACAGAATACCCCCGCACGATCAGCTCGTTGTAGAGGATATTCTCCATCATGTGGGTCATTTCCTGCTGGCGAAAGCCGATCCTGGCATTGCGCAGGCCGATATCCTCACAGTAATACTTGTTGGGAAAATCAAAATAAGACTTTCCCCGCACATCATACCGCTTGCTCTCGGAAAATAGAAAGGCATCTTCCAAATAGTCGATATAATGCTTCACCGTATTGACCGATACAGAGATCTGATTTTTCGAGCGTAACGTATTGGCGATGTTCGTCGGGTTGGTCAATGACCCGATAGAGGAACAGAGCAGGTCTAAGATCTGTTCCAGCACATCCTGCCGCTCGATCCTCTTCCGCTCGATAATATCTTTGAGAAAGACCTCACTGAACAACGTCTTCAAATAATTCATCTTGGCCATATCAGAGGGCCGGGACAAGATCAGCGGCATTCCGCCATAAAACGCATACGTCTCAAATGCCTCCTGTTTGTCTCCTCCCACCGCAGAGTAAAATTCTGAAAAGCTGAGCGGATGGACACGCACCTCGTCACTTCGACCCCGGAACTGCGTCAGGATATCTTTGGAGAGCATCTTTGAGTTGCTGCCCGTCACATAAACATCCAGATTTGGCAGAGAACGCAGGTCGTTCAGAGCGTCATAAAACGTAATGGGCGCTCCGTCGACATTGTAGGGGTTCGGGACTTGATCGGACATCTGGATCTCATCGACAAAGAGGTAATATTGCTCCGCAGAGGGTTCCACGATCTCCCGGACGTAGGCAGACAATTCCAAAGGATTCCGAAACCGGATGTCCTTGGCCAAGTCTAGTTCAAAGGATAAAATTTGTTCCTTCTTGACGCCATGCTCCAGCAGATAATTTTTGAACAATGTGCGGAGCAAGTAAGATTTCCCGCACCGCCGGATCCCCGTAATGACTTTCACCTGGCCATCCCACTGGTAATCCACGAGCTGCTTCAAGTATTGATCGCGTCTGATCTCCATCTCATCCGCCTCCACTGAAAACTTTTGCCACTTTGGCACGATCTTTTCTCTAGGATACGCGCCGCCCCCCAAAAAGTCAAGCTGTACACTGAAAACTTTTGCCACTTTGGCATGATCTTTTCAGTCTGCTTTCTGGACAAAAAAACTCCGTCATCCAAAGGATGACGGAGTTTTGGCAGCGGGAGAAGGATTCGAACCCTCACAAACAGAGTCAGAGTCTGTCGTGCTACCCTTACACAATCCCGCTAAGTTTTGTTTTTTTGCGACCCGCAACTCACGAGCGCAGGATTTATTATAGCAAAGAAGCGGAAATTGTCAAGGGGTTTTCTAAATTTTTTTGAAAAAATTTTTCAGGTGGCCGTTTTGCCCGATTCCGGGGTCTGGGCGGGCTTGGCGTAGGTCTGATGGAAGCGCTGTAAGATGGCCGCGACCTGGGCGCGGGAGGCCAGGCCTCTGGGGTCCAAAATGTCCTTGCCCTTGCCCTGGATGAGGCCCGTGGCGTTGGCCCAGGAGAGGGCTTCCAGGGCATAGCTGTGGCATTGGCTCCGGTCGCTGAACTGGTACAGATCGCTCCGCTGGGACACGTCCCATTGTTTATACCGGGCGTAACGATAGAGGATGGAGGCCATCTGCTCCCTGGTGATCCACTGCTTGGGCGCAAACTTGGTGGCGCTGACGCCGTTGACGATGCCGTTCCAGGCGGCCCAGGCCACCGGGGCAGCGTAATAGGCGTCGGCGGTCACGTCGGCAAAGGGCGACCAGGCGGCGGAGGCCGGGCTGCCCTCCATGCGGTAGAGGATCGTCACCAGCATCCCACGGGTCGTGGGCGTGGCCGGCGCAAAGGTCGTGGCCCCGGTGCCGTTCATGAGACCCTGGGCGTAGACGTAGGCCACGCTGTCATAATACCAGGAGGACTTGCTCACGTCCGTAAAGGGAAAGGCCACCGGCTGGGCGATCTGCGCAAAGGTCGCGGAGACCGTCACCGCCCCGGCGGGCATCGTGAAGGCATACGTTCCGCTGCCCGTCTCCCGGCAGGTCAGGGTCTTGCTGCCGCTCGTTGCCGTGAGCTTCTCCAGCTTAAAATTCTGGTTGGGTTTGACCGTGAGGGTCACGCTCGTGCCCTCTGTGGCGCTCTGCTTGTCCGCCGTGACCGTCCCGTTCAGCGCCGAGCGCACGGTAATGGGATAGACCGGCTGGGGCGTAATGGTCAGGGTGCCAAACTGATAGGTGATGTCCGCGCGATAATTCCCGCCCACCGGGGCCACCGCCCCGCTGGCCTGGATGGTCACGCTGCCCTCCCGGCTCATATCCGGCGCAGAGGCATAGGAGAGTGTGGGCGTTTTGGCCAGCTTATCCCCATTCACCAGGCCGGAGACGGTGTAGTCGGCGCTGCTCAGGCTGGGGACCCACTCCCCGACCGCCGCCGTTTTGTCCTGGACGCAGATGGTCAGCTGGGCGGGCTGGATCGTCACTTCGATGGGGTTTGCTTTCGCCGCGGCATAGGTCGCGTCCCCGGCCTTTTCTGCATAAACCAGGACCTTGCCCGCCTGGGTGGCGGTGAGACGGCCGCTCTGGTCGATGGTGGCGCTGCCCCGGCTGCCCCGCGGCTCCACCCAATAGCGGACGGCACCGCTCCCGGCCCCGCCGAAGAGGGTGAATTGCAGGCTCTTGCCGTAGGTCACTTGACTTCCGCCCTTGAGCGTCAACGACTGCTGGCCGTTCCCGCTCTCCCCGCTTTCCGAGGGTTGGGTCTTGCGGGCCACAACGGTGAGAGAGAAGGTCTCCGTGCCGCCGGTGTAATCGAGGATGCCGTCGCCGTTCACGTCCTTGCCCTGGGCAATGTGGGCGATCAGCGACACGCTCCCCAGCGTCTCCCCGGCGGTCAGTTGAGACCCGGAGAGGACACAGTCCTTGCTGTCACCGGAGAATTGATAGAGCACGTCCCCCGCCCCCGCGCCGCGGACCAGGGTGTCCAGGTCGATGCGCTCGCCCTGGATGAGCTGGATGTTCTGCTTGACGTTCGGGATGCCGGGGGCGATCTCCCCCTGGTCCCAGGTCATGCTGCTCTCCTGCATGGTATAATTCGCGTTGGAGGGACGCATCCCGGAGAAGGTGACCGTCTTCCCCGTCCCGGCGTAAGGGGTATCATAGGAGGCTTTGGAGCAGGTCACGGTGAGGGTGCCATCCAGGCTGGTGGCAGTGATCTCCGGCCGGGCGTCTGTCGTTCCGTCGAAGCTCTTATAGCATTTCCGGACCGTAACCTCCTTAGGCAGGACCAGCCTAGGGTCGATGGTAAAATGGACCGTTTTGCTGCCGAAATAAGCCCCTGTTCCCGTAACGGTCACAGCGGCCTGCCCGGCGTTGGTGTTGTTGGCATAAGAGACGGTGTAATCCGTGTTGGGGATCACGGCACCGTCCAGTTTCACCGTCGGCACCGGCTTCTTGGGCGACTTGTCATAGCGGTAAAACCACGCGTCCAGGTCGATCTCCGCCTGGGACAGATCCCTCTCCTCTGCCGCCGTCGCCCTGGGCGACAAGGGCAGCAGGCCCAGCAGCAGCACCGCCGCCAGACACCAGGCCAGCCCCTTTCGCATCCGTTCTCTCATGCCGCTCCTCCTCTCGCTTTGTCGTTTTTTATCGTTTTTTGTCGATTTTTATTCCAGTATACCAACTCCGGCGGAAAGAATCAACTAAAATATAAATTCTTTGTTTGACGTGAAACTTGCAAAAATACCGCTTCTCGCTTGACAAGTTGGCGCAGACTACTATAATAAGTAAGGATCGCAATTCAAGGAATCGAACGGAGTGGTTTTCTCATGGATCAATGCAGCTTACAGGCGCTCCCCCTCCCCGCCAATGAACACGTCGATTTCGTGGCCATCGACTTTGAGACGGCCAGCGGAAACCCCAACAGCGCTTGCTCGGTGGGCCTGGCGTTCGTGGTGGGTCTAGAGGTGGTAGCCACGACCCATCGGCTCATCAAGCCCCCCGGAAACAAATACGAGTGGGGCAATGTCCGGGTCCACGGCATCCGCCCCAGAGACACGGTGAACGCCCCAGACTTTCTCACCGTCTGGCAGGAGCTGCACCCCATGCTGGTGGGCAAGGCCCTCATCGCCCACAACGCCCGGTTTGACATGTCCGTCATCAAGGCCTCTCTGGCCGCGTATGGGGATTCCTATGTCCAGCAGTACGCCGACTTTAAGTACGTCGACAGCATCGCCATGGCTCGCGACCTGGTCCCCGGCCGGAAGAACCTGGCCGCCTGCTCCGAGTGCCTGGGGATCGACCTGGAACACCACCACAACGCCGAGTGCGACGCCGTCGCCTGCGCGGAGATCGCCATTGCCTGCATCAAGGCCAACCACTGCCTGAACCTGGGCGAGTTCTGCTTCTCCCAGCCCCACGTCCGCATCCAGGAGGTGGCCGACCTGGTCCTGCCCACGCCCCGGCCCAAGGTCCCCAAAACCACCCAGCCCCGCCGGACCCACGCCGTCGGCCCCGGCCCGGCCCTGGCCCAGAACCGCCACATCAAGCCCCGCGACATCCTGACGCCTGCCGCCTTCCACAACGCCGAGACGGTGGATATGGCCCTGGGATGTTCGACCAACACGATGCTGCACCTGCCTGCGATTGCCCATGAGGCCGGGGTGAGCATCGACCTGACGGAGGCCAACAACATCTCCGCCAACACCCCGAACCTGTGCCACCTGGCCCCTGCCGGGGACACCTTTATGGAGGACCTGGAGCGGGCCGGCGGCGTGTTCGCCGTGATGAAAGAGCTGACCAAGAAGAACCTGCTGGACACCAGCCTCATCACCTGCACCGGCAAGACCATTGCCGAGAACCTGGAGGGCGTGGAGAACCGGGACCCGGAGATCATCCGGCCCATCGACAACCCCTATTCCCAGAGCGGCGGCATCGCTGTGCTGCGGGGCAACCTGGCCCAGGACGGCTGCGTGGTGAAGCAGTCCGCTGTGGCCCCGGAGATGATGGTTCACCGCGGTCCTGCTCGTGTGTATAACTCTGAGGACGAGGCCATTGCGGATATCTACGCCAAGAAGATCAATCCCGGCGACGTGGTGGTCATTCGCTACGAAGGCCCCAAGGGCGGCCCCGGCATGCGCGAGATGCTCAACCCCACCTCCGCCATCTGCGGCATGGGCCTGGGCGAATCCGTGGCTCTGATCACCGACGGCCGCTTCTCCGGCGCGACCCGCGGCGCTTCCATCGGCCACGTCAGCCCGGAGGCCGCTGCCGGCGGCACCATCGGCCTGGTGGAAGAGGGGGACATGATCTCCATCGACATCCCCAACTGCTCCATCGAGCTGGAGGTCTCCGACGAGGAGCTGGCCAAGCGGAAGGCCGCTTGGGTCTGCCCTGAGCCGAGGGTCAAGACCGGCTATCTGGCCCGCTATGCCAAGATGGTCACCTCCGCCGACAAGGGAGCGATCCTGGACTTCTAAGCACGGGATCTCCGAAGAACGAGCCGACGGCGGGCTTGACCTGCTCCGACTCCATTATATATAATGAGATAACCTCAAAAGAAAGGGAGCGTTTTTTGTGTTAGACATCAAGATCACCAAGACCACATCCCCCAAGGCTAAGCCCACCGGCAAGCTGGGCTTCGGCAAGATCTTCACGGACCACATGTTCCTGATGAACTATACCAGAGGGAAGGGCTGGCACGACCCCCGCATCGAGCCGTTCCACGACCTGACTCTGTCCCCCGCCTGCATGGTGTTCCACTATGGCCAGGAGATGTTTGAGGGCCTGAAGGCTTACAAGGCCGCCGACGGCTCCAACTATCTCTTCCGCCCCGACATGAACGCCAAGCGGACCAACAACACCAACGACCGTCTGTGCATCCCCCAGATCCCCGTGGAGGACTTTGTGCAGGCCGTGAAGGCCATCGTCTCCGTGGACCAGGACTGGATCCCCACCGAGCCGGGCACCTCCCTCTATATCCGCCCCTTCATCATCGCCACCGAGCCTTTCCTGGGCGTGGATGTGTCTGAGACATTCCTGTTCATGATCATCCTCTCTCCCTCCGGCGCTTACTATGAGAGTGGCCTGGAGCCTGTGGGCATCTGGATCGAGGACGAGTATGTCCGCGCCGTCCGCGGCGGCATGGGCTTTGCCAAGACCGGCGGCAACTACGCCGCTTCCCTGGCCGGCCAGGTGAAGGCCCACGACGACGGTTACTCCCAGGTGCTGTGGCTGGACGGCGTGGAGCGGAAGTACATCGAAGAAGTGGGCGCCATGAACATCTTCTTCAAGATCGACGGCAAGATCGTGACCCCCATGCTCAACGGCTCCATCCTGCCCGGCATCACCCGCGACTCCGTGCTGCAGATCTGCCGCGACTGGGGCCTGCCCACCGAGGAGCGCCGCATCTCCGTGGACGAGCTGCTGGAGGCCCAGGCCAACGGTAAGCTGGAGGAGGTCTTCGGCACCGGTACTGCTGCGGTCATTTCTCCTGTCGGCAAGCTGCGCTATAAGGACGACGTGATGGTCATCGGCGACGGCAAGATCGGCCCTGTCACCCAGAAGCTGTACGACACCATGACCGGTATGCAGTGGGGCAAGATCCCCGATACCAAGGGCTGGATCGTTCCGGTGGAGAAGAAGTACTAAGCTGCAAGTTTCTTTCCTTGTTCCGAGTTCTGCAAGCGCC
>OLPR01003017.1_pt1 | contig 11744 bp, 9 predicted proteins | sample 1672761 | NCBI WGS metagenome assembly OLPR01 (sample SAMEA3136721, study PRJEB25190) | human gut metagenome | biome: human gut; feature: human-associated habitat; material: faeces | place: Austria | collected 2013 | reverse complement strand
AGGGCTCTATTTATGTATTAAGTTCTCAAAATATCCACTAGCATAATCCTATCATACATTATTCAAGATACAGTTCTCGTAGTTGCTGCCACTGACTTTCATCAAATCCTATTCCTTTAATAATATACTGTTCAAAGGAGCCATACTCTTTTGCGGCCGTCGTAAAACAAATTTCAAGATATTCCGGATCAACACATAGTGCTGTTTCTACTGCTTCCAACATCTCATCAGTCAGACCTTGTTTCTTCATACTCGCAAGAATTTCTTCGTTGGCATTCTCTCGCAGCTTATTCGTTGCTTCATAATCGGCCATTATGTCTGCTTTCGAGACACCAAGAATTGTTAAAATAACGGCTGCAGTTATGCCAGCCCGATCTTTCCCTGCGGAACAGTGCCATAGTGTTGCACCTTCAGGAGTTGCTAATAGCAATTGCAGAATCTCGCGAATGCGTTTACGCACAACAGGATCTGTAATAAATGAAGCATACAAGCTCTTCATCATCTGTTGTGCCTCATCCTTGGATCTCATTGCCTGTAATTGATTAGAACTACCTGTAGCCTTCCCTTCCTCATCAGCTGCAAAAAAGTCCAAAGCCAAATAATCAGACCCTGGAACATCCACGTCTGGATCATTAATCGTCTCCTCATGTGTCCGCAAATCAATTACGTGACGGAGATGATAAGTATCCTGCAAAATGCTTACATCATGCTCATTTAACTTTGCCAAATTTCCCGATCTCAACAAGCGATGTAGCAATACCTTTCTACCTTCATTGCCAACCAATCCTCCTAAATCACGAAAATTATGCAGCTTTTCAAATTCATAGTTCATGTCAATCATCCTCCTGTAGCTACTTCATTTACTAACGAATATTTTGGAAATAATTTGTTCCAAAGCGCGAAACTCTTTAATTTCTTCTGAACCTTTTCTCAAAATCATATGTTCAATAGGCAATGTAGGGTAATCAAATGGCTTCGAAACAAACGCTTCCTTTGGAAACAGCTGATCATACACCATTTGCGTCGTAAAACAAATGACCTCTTCTTCTAAAATAAGCTGCTTATGGATGTCAATGTTGTCATTTTCATACAAAACAAATAATTCCAGGTTCTTCTTAAAATAATCTACTGGATGCATCCCATACACACTTTTAGGCTGATGCGTTAGATTTCCAAGCGATAACTTTTCCTGAGCTGCCAACGGAGAGTCCTTTGATATCACGGCTACTGCACTGTCTTCTCTAATCACAGAACTCTCAATATTCTTACTCTCACACTCTTTGCTATATAAATCGAAGAATCCTTTATTGACTGACCAAAATGCAATGTCACACTCATAGGACAGTACTGCATCAATCAATTGATTCTGGGATACTTCTTTAATAATCAATTTAATGGACGGAAATTTTGAATTAAAGGCTTTGATTACCGTCGTCATATTTGCCGACAACAACACTGAAGAAATACACAGCTTGATCTTTCTAATCCCTTTCACATTTCCTTGATCTGCATCAATCCCTTCCAGCATTGTCCGATATGCCCGCTCCATCTCATAAGCACATTGCAAGATATGTTCACCTTGTTTGGTAAATTCCACGCCACTTTTGGAGCGAATAAATATCTGCGTTTTTAGTTCTTGTTCCAATTGTTTCATTTGATAGGATACACTCTGCTGCGTTGTAAAATGTCGCTCTGCTGTTTGATTAAAGGAATGGGTTTGTGCCAAATCAATGAGCAGATACACTTGATTCGTATTCATCGCGCACCTCCTATCTCGAATTATCTGTTAATATTCCAACGATAGCCCCAATACAATAGTCCTTCCACCGCTGCTTCTGAACATCGATCTCTGACTTTCAAGAGACATGACGCCCAGTGATCAGAAAGCACTTTATGCGTTAAGTTCCGCAAGGCATTTATACGCATAAAATACGCATCGTCCATCAGCAGTTTCATTTCTGCCTGAAATTTGGTTCGCACATCTTTCAATTCGCTGCTGTTATGATACCAATACTGCTTTGTATACAATGGCGTATGAAAAACGCCTTGTTGTTCCAGTTCCTTTTGCCGATCAAAAAGTGCTTTTTGATTTGCATTGTAAAAAAACGCATATTGCTTATCGCGGGTTTCATACGCAAAACCGACAAAGGTTCGTTCAAAATTATCTTTAACCTGCATCCTGTGCGCAATCTGGCTTCTTGTTTTCTGCAACCATTTTCTGATTCTGATACAGGCTTCGCCACCGAGATGCTTCGTGATGATCGCATAATTGACAGCCCCTTCAAAAAGCTGCAAAGCGTCTTCATTATAATATCCATCAATTTCTTGAAGCCATGGATACAATATATCCCACGCCTGATTATCTGCTGGCAGCGAACATAGTTCATTTAGCGTCTGGAAATACACTTGATCGTAATTTAATCTGAGCGCTTCGCATAACCTTAGCTTCAGATACATCCATAGATCGTCTTTCGTTTCTTCTTTTACGATCTCGCGCGCCGTCCATGATTTTATGGGCGTCATTTCATAGTGCGCCAACACCTTACTCTCAAAAGACCGCCTGATCACAGACTCATCATCACTGGTTGTATATTTAATGTGTCCTGCCGAATCTTTCCACATATAGCCGTACACATTGCACTCCTGCGCAAAGCAGTTCATTTCTACAAGGCTATGGATCATCTGTGCACTGCTCACATCTTTAAGTGAGGTCGTCATTGTTATTTTTCACCTTCTTTTAAAAAGCCAAGGAATAATACCCACCTTCGCGCTGTTCTAATTGAACAGGCACGCCAAGGAAAGCACTGATGACATCTTCTTGGAAGACTTCTTCTATCAAACCCTTGCGATATATCTGACCATTTTTTAACAGTAAGCAATGATCAAAAAGCTTAGGAGAAATCTCATCAAAATGATGAGTCACATAAATCATGGTATGTTGTCCCCGATCCGCCAATGCCTTGATAAAATGCATCATTTTCTCCCGCGCCATAACATCCAGTCCTGTCATCGGTTCATCAAAAACCAAAATATTCGGATCTGCCAACAGTGCACGCGCTATCAAAACAGATTGCCTTTCCCCTTTAGAAAGCCAGTTAAACGGCGCATCCAGCTGATCTTCCAAGCCCATATAGCTAAGCAGGCGCTTTGCCTTTAGAATATCGCGATTTCGAACCATTGTTTCTTCTACGCCATAGGTACCGCTTAATCCTGCCAGCAAAATATCCAGTACAGATTCATAATGGTACACCTGATCAAAAAAGGAATTGCTGATCCAGCCCATCTCTTTTCTGATGTCAAATACATCCTGCTCTTGATAAGAATTGCCGCAATATAACAGCTCACCATGGTTATAGGCCTGATAGCCAGAAAGAATACTCAAAAGCGTCGTCTTCCCGCTGCCATTCATGCCAATGATGATCCAACGGCTTTTGTCTTCAATTTCCCAGTTGATGTCTTTCAGCAGAAATCTTGCGCCTATTTGGCATCCTAAGCCTCTGGCTGTAATGATTGCGTTTTCCATTGGACAGCCTCCTCTAATAATACCTCAAGATCAGAATCATCAATCGTTGTGCACTGATCCGATTCATATTCATTGACATGTACTGGCACTTTAAACCCTTCATCTTTCAGCAAACCCAAAAATTTTAATTGCCAGCTTGTCATAGTGCAGACCTTGGCAATGTTCATCTGTAGGCGCTGCTCGCTGTCGTCCATGTCTTCAAAATGATTAAACTGTGTTGCCTGAACAAAGGCCTTGGCACTAGCATACACTTCTTTTTCTACGCCATATTCGATTTTCTGACACTGATCGCAGTATAATTCGATTCGTGCATCAGCCTGTGTTTGAAAAATTATCTGGCGAACATGCAGTTCGCCGCCACAGTACTTGCAGCAGCAATGTTTTGCCCGTGCTTTTAATCGTTCAACACGGGGTGATTTTTCTATTGTCATCATCTTTCCCCTCCTTTTTACCATAGTTTTTGCAAATTCTAAAAGGGTTGCCACACAAACGTTTTTCGCTTGTGCGACAACCCCTTTCTATTTCATTTGCAAAATTTTTAAACTCTTAGAACAAAATCTGAGCCAATGGCCAGCCGACAATAATCGAAACAATAAATAGTAACGGAACTATTTTTATTGCAGCTTTAGTCATTAAATTCGAATCGGCCATTTCCTGCGTCATACATACCGCAGTGACAGGCGAAGCCGCCGGTGTCATCAACGCAAACTGCGCTAACAGGAAGAGTAAGCAGATCATACCCGTTGGCGCCATGCCAATCATCTGCGAGAAATTAAACATAAATGGCATAACCAATACAACAATAATCATATTATTAGCAAAATTCGTTAACAAGCAAGCAAAGAATAATGCAAACACAACAAAGACCAATGGAGGCAATGTCATAAATGGTTGCAAAAGTTTCGCCATAGCTGCCGGAATACCTGTTTCAGAAGTATTCATATAGGTTGCAATAACCATGATGTAGCCAACCATGGTAATCTGCCCCCAGTTGACACTCTTCATACCTTTTTCTACATCACAAAGAGGAGAGCCATCTTCTTTTTTCATCAATGCAATAATACAAATCATCGATAGTGCAATGCCACCAACGCCAAATTGTGCTAAAAAGTCCTGAACTGCTCCAAATGGTAATGCAGTACAGATATTCAAAAGAATGAACAATACAAATACTGTTAACGATTTTTTCTGGTCCTTAGTTATTTTTGTATCTTTTTCTTCTTGTTTAAAGTTTGCAACTTTCGATACGTCTACCCTAAAGACAAAACGCATGAGTAAAACGTAAACAGTTACCATGATAATGCCAGAAGGAATCATAAAAATTAAATATTTTACAAAATCCAGAGGATAATCTGGGAACATATTATTGTACGCCATAATTAAGGTTAACCCCGTCGATAAAAACGGAAATAGGATCTGACCCATCATGCTGGCATATGCAATCCCCAAATAAGTAAATATTGGGAGTTTTTCGTTTTTCTGAATACCTACCTGTTTAAAAATCTGAGTTGCAAAAGCTGAAAAAATGATAGCCATGATGATCGGATTATGGCATCCCATAAACCAAGCAATCATCAATAAAAACCAGATTGTTAACCAGGCCTTTCCATGCATTAAACGACTTGTCAGCATTTTATTAATAAGCCATTTAAAAGCGCCAGTGTCATTACATATGCCAATCAAAGGAATACAGAAAAACAAACATACAATTGTTAACGAACCAAAACTTGCTGCATACATCTGGTTCATACCAATGCTTAAACCAATGCCAACCAAGGCCATGATGCTAGGCCAGAGCATGTCAATAGCAATCCATCCGTAAATAGCGCCAAGAAAACTTCCTAAGATCCCCATCCCAAGCGGCGTAATTCCTGCAAAACCAGGAATAAAACGGAACAAAAAGCATAACGCAAACACGATGATGTAGTGTATAAATGAGACTTTCTTTGGTGCTGCGATACTCATAATATTCTCCCCCACTTTCTATATTTCAACTTAAACTTTGAAAGGAAAAATAACGTAATATAATACCCAAATTATCCTGTCGCCCTAATAATAGGGCGACAGGATAATTTCTAAAATCAATTAGAGCTCTTCACTCAGGATGCTATAAACTGGAGCCCCTTCACACTGAGCTGGAATTCGCATGCCAAGCAATACTGCTGCAGTTGGTGTAACGTCAACTTCGCGAGGGAAGAGCTGCATTTCGTAACCTTCCTTAATACCAGCACCAGCCGCTACAAAGATTGGCCCAACACTGGTGTCTGCATAACCTTCTGCGGTAGACAAAGATTCACCATGGTCGCGGACGAAGTCTTCATGCACGAAGAAGATAATGTCACCAGAAGTGTATTCACCACCAAGGCCAAGCAAGTTTGCATCTTTCTGATGCAGAGCCAAGGCCACAACACGATGCCCAGTCTTAGGATCTCTGATACCGTACAGATCCGTAATGATCTGCTCTTCAAGCTCGTATTTATCTGCAGGATCAACGATGCCGAAACGATCTCTGCCTTTCAGATTGATGAAGATGCTATTGGAACGCTGCTGAATGGCTCTTGTTTTGCTCCAATCAATTGCTGGAATGTCATTGCCGTTTTCATCTTTTTCCATAACGGTATAGCCAAGGTCAACCAAGGTCATCGTATTGATTGCATAGTTGTCGCCGAGGCCTGGTTCATAATCTTCCTTAGGGCAAATCAACGAATGGTCAGAGAAGAGAAGAATACTCCAACCTTCATCCAACAGTGGCAAGAATTCGCCAATGTATTCATCAGTCATTTCATAAGTGCCAATTGCGCACTGATAAATGGCTTCTTCAGTGGTTCTTGAGCTATCACGATCTTTCAGCACGCGCATGTAAGTATGGCCCGACATGTCAGGTCCATGGAAATGACTGAATACAACTTCAACGCCTTCTTCGTGGATCATATAGTTGATCGAGTCAGCTTGCCACTTTGCTGCCTGTCTCCACTGTTCCAAATTGCACTTATTCATGACGTCAACGTCACTGTCGCCAATCTGACCTGTTGCGCATGGAGGGCCAAAGTTTGCTTTGATCTTGTCAAAGATCCATTTTGGATACCAAACACGATTGTCATCAGCAGAGAAACCGCCAGAGTACCACATACGTACGTAGGAACCATCTTCTGCAAGGTCAAGCACACGCAAATTACGTACAACGTTTTCTACGCCGCCTGTTCTGGTTGGAATGACATCATAAACATTAGGTGTATAAACATCTTTGTCCAAAATTGCCAATGGTTTTTCTACATTCTTAGCAGCATAAATCGCAATCTTATCATAAACGCCATCTTCATTCTTAAGGATCAAGCATGGACGAGGCATTTTACCAAAGAGCTGCAGCCAGGTGAATTCTTTTGCACCTTCAGGAATTTCGATTTCCCATCCTTCTGGTTCCGTAATCGGGCTAAGGGATACATTTGCAGGCCAACGATGCAGGTTGTACATCTGCTGGTCTTCGCCAAACAACATATTTGTTCTGATATCCATTGCCTTGTTCAAAGTATAGCCATTGAAGCCTTCAATGCCTTCTTTGAATTCTTCCCACAATTCATCAACGTGGGACAGATCATTCTTACTCTTCGTATAGGAAGAATAATCCGGTTTTAAGCCCAGCAGTTCTTCTGGATCCCCAGAGAAGCCATCGGTATGCCCTGTTGCGCTTCTGTAGAACTTAGGTTCCGATGCTTTCGTGCTTGCTACCATAAAACCTTCCCAGTCACGTGTTGCATAACCAAAGCCCAATGCGCCAGGAGTCGTACCATCAACGACGTAGAGATTTTCGCTGTCGCTGGATGGTGGCCATGCAGAGCCTGGCCAGTGCCATACCAACGTCTTTTTGCCAGCTTCAGCAGTAACATTCCAGAGTTGTTCTGCATGGCAATATTTGGAATAAATACCAGCGAAGTTAACATCCAGTTCGCCCTTCATACCAATGTTAAAATCTTCAATGCCATGCGTCATTGGATAAGCACCGGTTGCAAGCGTTGTCCACATTGGAGGGGTGATGGTAGGCACGCCGCCAAGTAATCTTAAATCATGACGTGCCGACCCTTTTTCGATCAATTTTTTCAGGTTAGGCATATGTCCTTCGTCCACCATTTTTCTGGAGAATTTAGGATCCATCCCGTCAATACCAAGCAAAATCACTTTGTCCGATAAGCCTTTATTACGTAGCATATTATTTACTCCTCTCTAGATGTATATATGTGTGAGCTGCCGCCTAATTACAGCAGCTCACTATGCGCTCTTCTTCATTCAATAATCTGATATACAGGAGCACCTTCACACTGCTCTGGCATTCTCAGGCCCATAATGGTTGCGATGGTTGGGGTGACATCGACTTGACGGATGACGCGATCGGTATAGTAGCCTTTCTTGATGCCAGGGCCTGTTGCAATGAAAATTGGACCTGCAGAGGTATCGCATTCGCCAAGGGAGGTCGCCATGCTGTCGTCGTGATCGTGTTCATAGCCTTCTGCCATGCAATAGATGATGTCGCCGGATTCCGGATATCCCTGACCGGCCTTGGAGTATGGGCCGCCGAGGCCAAGTGGGAGTGCATCTTTGGCGCGCAGTGCCCAAGCGATGATGCGTTTGCCGCTTTCTTTGTCTCTAAGCCCGTAGAGATCGGTGATAATCTGTTCTTCCAGTTCGTACTTATCGGCTGGATCGACGAGGCCATCGATGATCTCATCGCCAACTTTATGCTGGTTGCGGCCTTTAATGTTCAGATAAATCATCATTTCGCGGTTTGCTACAGCTCTGGTCTTGGTCCAGTCTACGCGTTTTTTCTTCTTACCGGTTTCTGGATTAACCTGAAGCACGGTGTAGCCGAGTTCTTCCATGATCTGAACGTTCATGCCGGTATCGCCGAGTCCGCGCAGGCCATACTTAGGGCAAACCTGTGCGTGGTCGGATACGACCATGAGGGTCCAGCCTTCATCAAGGAAGTGCATGAACTTACCAAGATAATCATCGGTTTGCTTATAAATGGCTTGCATGATAAACTCATACTGATCAGGGGTAACGTTTTCTGTTCCTTTAGCCAGGTCACGGATGAACATATGTTTCTGAAGGTCTGGCGCATGGAAGTGTGAGAAGACAACTTCGTAACCATCGTTTTCCATTAGATAGTTCAGTGCATCTGCCTGGAAATCTGCAACATGCTGCCAGCACTGATGCATGCAGTCGTAGATCAGTTCAAAATCACCAAAACCAAGGGTGGAGCAAGGAGATGGATAACCGACGTTTTCGACGACTTCCTTATAAAGGCTCTTTGGCGACCACATCATATCTGCTTCGATGTTCATAGATGCGGATACCCACATTCTGACCTTGGACCCATCTTCTGCAATCTCAAGCACGCGCATATCGCGGGATGCTTTGATCATGTCATCATTTTTGACACAGTCATCAACGATGTCGCGCACATATTCACGGTTCTTCATGGTAACCATTGGTTCTGCGCTCTTCTTGTTCTTATAGATGGCAATGTGATCATAGATGCCTTCTTCGTTTTTCAGAAGCAGCGCTGGACGTCTGATCAAACCACCGGAAAGAAGGATGTAGAATTCTTTTGCACCTTCCGGTACGTCGATTTGCCATTTTTCAGCTGGCTTAAGAGATGAATAAGCAACGTCTGCCGGGATTGCATTGGAGCCGCCCTGACCGTCTTTCCATGGATCCATGATATAAAGACGGAAGCCGTCGTCCATCTTTCTCTGCATCAAACCAGCCATACCGGTGTTTTTCTTCTTTGGCTTTTCATCGCCAAGACCGGTTACCACGCAAGGCACTTTTGCATCCGAGGTCATTGCGCCGGAACGATAAGCGATTGTTTCATTCTCTTCGTTGGCGATGACGATGAATTCTACATCAACCTGTGCTGAGCTCATGTTGACGCCGCCAGGAGAGGTCCCATCGACTACATGAAGATTTGGGCTGTCGGAAGATGGTGGCCATGCACTGCCTGGCCAGTGCCATACGAGAGTTTTCTTACCAGCTTCTGCGGTAACATTCCACATCTGCTCTGCGTGACAGTGTTCAGAGCTAAAGTTCAGATTGACCATATCCAGATCGCCGCCCTGACGATAGAACGCGGTGATACCATGGGTGGATGGGTAAGCGCCGGTTGCAAGGGTTGTCCACTGTGGTGGGGTAACGGTTGGCAGTGCGCCGAGGAGTGTAAGGTCTTCACGGCACGCGCCCATCTCAATCAATTTCTTCACATTTGGCATGAGTCCCATGTCAACGTATTTTCGTGTTAGTCGTGGATCCATAGCGTCTACGCCAAGAACTGCGACTTTTTCTGCTTTTGCCATATATTATTCCTCCTTCAAAAAAGATCATAAATAAAATTAATTGCATCGTTATTCTGTACTTATATTTTAACCAATAGTCGTCTGAATATGCAAACAGTTATATCTTATTCTTTTTAAGCAAGGTTACAAAGAAATTTTGTGTGCCTATTTTCTTGTTCATATTTACTTTAACGACCAATTCACCTATCTTTATATTAAAGGAGGTTTTGCCTATGCGACTTGATCAATTGCGTTATCTCAGTGACCTTCAGTATTCTCATTCCATTTCTAAAACTGCCAAGCGATACTTCATTTCTCAGCAATCCCTATCCAACAACATCCAGCAGCTTGAAAAGGAGCTCGATGTGATCCTTCTGGAACGCTCCCCCTTCGGTGTCGCCCTCACCAAAGAAGCGGAAGCGCTCCTGCGAATCAGTGATCCTTTTCTGAGCCAATATGATGACCTAAAAAATGACTTCGCCATCCGTCAGCAAAAGATCGAGCAGCACAAGAAGAGACTCAAGGTGTACAGTTCGTCGGTTCTGTTTACCAACTTGCTACCGGAAGCAATTGCGATTTTTCAAAAATCCTATCCCCACATCCGCATCTCCCTAAAGGAAAGAACGTACAAACAAGTCTTTCCTGATATCATCGAGCAAAAATGTGACCTGGCATTTCTTAGCATCAATGATCACTTCTTTTTCGAACAACTGGAAAAATACTGTGACAACTCTTTTCATCACCATGTTCTTCTGAACGATCGTCTCGTCGCCTGTGTGTCCGCACACTCGCCACTGGCTAAAAAAGAAATCATCGAGCAAGAAGACATCATCCAGCGCTCATTCACCTATCTTGATTTTGTGCCGCTGAAAAGCGAAAGCGACTATCATTCAAACATCGCGCTCTACACCTCAGACAACGTTGAATTCCATCGCCGGGCATTGAAAGAGATGGACGTGATCTCGTTGATGCCACGATATGTCTACACCTACATGTTCAACGGAAAAAACTTTGTATCAAAGTATCTTGAAGGTGCCAAGCAAATCATCTATCATGCAGCAATCTATCCGGACAATCCACCAAACCCAGTCACAAAGGAACTGGTGGATATTATTGCCTCTCTCCTGTAACGTTAAAAAGACACTGTGTCCAATGACGACGCAGTGTCTTTTGTTATATTCAAGATACGATCTCTTCTATATCATCTAGGGCCGGTTTTTCTTTAAGCACCGTTGGCAACTTGATGCCGCAAACGCCACGGTCTTTTGTCAGCCGCTTATCAAATTCATGTTTCTTGTAGCTTTTTTTCATCACATAAATGGCTTCACTGGTAATGCACCAGTGAGAAGACATGTATGCATCAATTCTCTGTTTGACAACAGAATAATCGACATCCTCTAAGCTTTCCAACACAGGGAACAGTTTGCCGTTTTCCTCAAAAACCTGTACGACATCAAAATTAACGTTCATTCTTTTTTCTATATCATGAAGGAGATCGGAAAACTGATAGCCATAGATTTTTTGCCCGGCTACTTCCACAAATTCTGTACTCTTTCCGCAGAAAACGATATTCGGCGTATTGCCTGTAAATCCGTCTATTCGCACAATGTCTAACATATTGTAACGATACAAGCCTGAGTATGTTGTAATGATGAGTTCATATGCTTCGCCGTCTTCGACTTCCCAGAGAAACAGCGTGTCTGCGCCTTCTCGTAAGGGGCGGAATTCGTAAAACACAGACATACTTGCAGCAACACCAGATGCTGTAGCAAGCTTAGTCGGAATGTTCAGCTTTCCTTCGCTGGCGCCATAGCCCATTTCAAAACATTTTGTGCTTACAGGCATACGCCGCAGCACTTCCCGTGCATCTCTGCCCACAGAGCCAGACAACCAGC
>OLPR01003014.1_pt1 | contig 11746 bp, 10 predicted proteins | sample 1672761 | NCBI WGS metagenome assembly OLPR01 (sample SAMEA3136721, study PRJEB25190) | human gut metagenome | biome: human gut; feature: human-associated habitat; material: faeces | place: Austria | collected 2013 | reverse complement strand
GCTGGGGCCGGCGCGCACCCTGCTGAGGCCGACGGGGCCCCTGCTGAGGCCTGCGGGCGGGTTCTCTATAATCACTCATGTGCGTTTCCTCCTGTAAACAATCGGGTAGATTTTATCAATTGTATCAAGGAAATTATAACAATTATACTCCAAGAAATCAAGGGGCGCAACTGGTGCAAAATCATGAAGACGCGCATCCCTTTTCCGTTGACAGGCCAAAGGGCGCATATTATAATAAAACGGAAATTGCATAACATTGCCCTGCGAAAGGAAAGAGACAAACAAATGCCGCCCAAACCCAAATTTACCCGAGAAGAAATCGTAGAAAAGGCGCTGGAACTGGTGGCCCAGGGGGGAGAGGAAGCCCTGACCGCCCGGGACCTGGGCCAGCGTCTGGGAAGTTCCGCCCGCCCGATTTTTACGGTGTTCAAAAATATGGAGGAGCTGCAGGGGGAAGTGCGCCATGCCGCCATGCGGCGGTTCGAGGCCTATGCCGGGCGGGAAATGGGGGAGACGCCGCCCTTCAAACGGGTGGGCATGCAGATGGTGCTGTTCGCCCTGGAGCAGCCCGGGCTGTTTGCCAACGGCCTGTATCAGCTGCTGTTCCTGCGGGAAAATCGCGGCGCGGTGCGCTTTGACGACGTGCTCAGCGAACTGGGGGAGACGGCGGAGGTCTGCATTCAGGCCATTTGCCGGGATTACGGTCTCAGCCGGGAAAAGGCCCGGGGAGTTTTTGAAAACGTGTGGATTTATACCTTCGGCGTGGGCACCCTGTGCGCCCGGGGCATGTGCCGTTTTTCTCAGGAAGAGGTGGAGAAAATGCTCAGCACGGCTTTTCGGGCCATGCTGCTGTTGGCGCACGCGGACGACGCGGCGGAAGACGCCTCTCCGGAGCTGATTCCATGACGCGCACGAAGGGCCTGACCGCCACGGCCCTGAAAACCATCGCCATTGCGGCCATGACGGCGGATCATGTGGCATGGCTGCTGTTTCCCGGATATGACAGGCACGCCCTGCCGCTGATTTTGCATCTGATCGGGCGGCTGACCTGTCCCGTCATGTGCTTTTTCGTGGCCGAGGGTTATCACTATACCCACGACGTGAAAAAATACACCCGGCGGCTGTTGCTGCTGGCGCTGGTTTCTCATTTCGCCTATGTGCTGGCCTCGGCGGATTTTGTGGACGCGTGGTCCTTCCTGCCCTTTTCCCGGGGAAGCGTGCTGAACCAGACCGGGGTGGTCTGGTCCCTGGCGGGCGGCCTGATTATGCTGCGCATTAACGGCAGCCGGTGGCGCACCCCCGCCAAGGTGCTGGGAATTCTGGCGGTGGCGGCGGCGACCTTCCCCGCGGACTGGAGCTGTATCGCCGCCCTGTGCATCCTTTCCATCGGTGCCAACCGGGGTCATGCAAAAAAGCAGATCGCCTGGTGCCTGTTTTACGTGGGGCTGTACGCGCTGGTGTATTGCCTGGCGCTGGATGTAACCTATGGGCTGTTGCAGCTGGGCGTGGCGCTGGCCATTCCGCTTTTGAAGATGTATAACGGTCGCCTGGGCGATCATCCCCGGGCGGTGCGCTGGATGAAGACGCTGTTTTACGTCTATTACCCTTTGCATCTGGCGATACTTGGGCTCATCGGTCTGGCGATGCGCTGACGGCGCAAAAAAAATCGGCCTGTGGAAAAAATTCCATGGGCCGATTTTACGTTTATTCAGGCATTCGCCGGACGATTTCCTCAAAGCCCCGGTGCAGCTTTTTCACCTGAAAGGATTGGCCGTTCAGATATTCCAGCGGCCCGGGCGTACCGGTGAACCGGAAGACGATCCGGTAGGAATAAAGCTGTTGAAAATGACTGGCGTGGGCCTGATTGATTTTGGGGTCGCCGTATTGGGTATCGCCAATGAGGGGATGTCCCGCCGCGGCGAACTGCGCCCGAATCTGGTGGGTGCGGCCGGTGAGCAGCTGGCATTCCAGCAGGGAAAGATCACCGTCCGTCGCCAGGGTGCGATAACGGGTGCGGGCCGCCTGGGCCCCGGGAGCTTCCCGGTTCAACACCCGCATGCGCTTGCCTTCTTTTAATAGATAGTTTTTCAATTCTCCCTGAGGGGGAACCATGCGCCCGGCCACCGCGCAGAGATAGAATTTTTCCACCTGCCGGCTGCGGATGCGCGCGTCCATTTTCTTCAGGGCCGCCTCGTTTTTCGCGGCGATGACGATGCCGCCGGTAAACCGGTCGATGCGGTTGCACAGGGCGGGGGCAAAGCCCGTGCCGTCGTATTCGCCCTTCTGATAGAGATACGCCTGCAGATGGGTAATCAGGGTATCCACCTTTTCCTCCTCGTCCCCGTGCACCCGCAGGCCCGGGCGCTTGTCGATCAGGAGGATATTTTCGTCCTCATAAAGTACGTCGATGCGGGGGCGAAACCCGGCCAGCAGCTTGTTCTCCCGGGGCCGGGCCAGAAAGCACGCGTCGTCCAGATAGGCGTTCACCACGTCGCCGGCATGCAGCGTCGCGCCTTCTTTGGCCACCTTGCCGTTGACCCGCACCTTTTTCAGCCGGAGAAACCGGCACGCCTGGGCGTAGGAGAGGGCGGGCGCGGCCTTCAAAAGCCATTTTTCCAACCGGCGGCCGTCGTCTCCGGAAGCAACCATAAATTCACGCATGGACTATCCCTCCCGTTCCCGCACGGAGCCGTCTTCCCGGTAAACCGACCGGCGCAGCAGGGTGTACAGCACCGCGCACAGGGGCACGCCCAGCAGCATGCCGGTCACCCCGGCGATGTTGCCGCCGATGGTTACCGCCCCCAGCACGATAATGCCCGGCAGACCCAGGGAAGAGCCCACCACCCGGGGGTAAATCAGGTTGCCTTCGATTTCCTGAAGCACCAGAATGAAAACGATGAACAGAAGCGCCTTGATGGGACTGACCACCAGAATCAGAAACGCGGAGACCGCGCCGCCGATCCACGCGCCGAAGATGGGAATCAGCGCCGTTACGCCGATGAACAGGGAAATAATGACGGCGTTGGGGAAGCGGAAGATCACCATGCCGATGAAGCACAGCATGGCCAGAATGCAGGCCTCCAGCAGCTGCCCCTTCACAAAGCAGGAGAAGGATTCAAAGGACAGATGGCACACGTCCACCACCCGGTCGCACCACTTTTTCCGCAGAAACCGGCGCATTACGTCCACGGTGAACCGGCCGATTTTTTCCTTGCAGGCCAGAATGTACACCGCGAATACCAGTCCCAGCACGGCGTTGATGACTACGTCCAGCACCGATGTGGTCACGTTCAGGGCGATGTTGGCCATGCTCATCAGGTCGGTTCCCAGGAATTTGATCAGCTGCTGCACCAGGTCGTTGACCTGGGTCACGATGGTATCGATAAAGCCCTTGCTCAGGCCGAGATAGGTGAGCTTCTGCACCAGCCAGTCGGAAATGCCGTCCACGGACTTGGGCAGGTATTGCACCAGTTCGCTCACCGTATCCCCCACGGCGGGCACCAGCACCAGAATCGCCAGAGCCAGCGCCCCCAGCAGCACCACCGCCGTCAGAAACAGGCTGACAGCCCGCAAAAGCTTGCCCTTTAATTTTCCCCGGGTGATCCGGGTAAACAGCCCTTCCAGGAACCGCAGGCATACGTTCATGACAAACGCCATGCAGAAGCCGTAAATTACCGGCGAACAGATGCGCCAGCAGGCCCCCACCACGCCGTAAAGGGTGGTGGGCTTTTTGTAGATGGCCAAAAGCAGAAACGTAAATCCGATTAACAGCAATCCGGGGCGCAAAATGCCCCAACGATCTTTTCTGTTCATAATGCGTCGCCTTTCCGTGCATTGTCAGGATTTTCCCTATTATAACACAGTCTGCGAAAAAAGCGCAACAGAAAAGCCGGGGCGTGCGTTTTTTCGCGCCGTCCCGGCCGGAGGTTTGTTTTAATTTTCCAGGCAATAGAGCTCATTTCCGTTTTCGTCCATGAGCATCAGGGTATTGCCCTGGCCCACCCAGTAGCGCCCGGAATCCAGATAATTGAAATAATCGTAATTCGTTTCCAGAATCACGTTGCCGTCCTGGTCGATTACGCCGTAGCGATAGCTGTCCGCCACGGGTTCCTGCACGGTTTCGCCGTCGTACTGCGTGTCCGCCAGTTCGTAGGCCACCACCAGATACCGGCCCTGGTCGCCGGTCCAGCTCAGGGCGCTGATGTCCTGATACCAGGCGCTCTTCTCCGCGCCGGTGTAATCCGCCAGGCAGGAAAGGGCCTGATAGCCTTCTCCCTGGGAGAGGATGATTCGGCCGGGGGTGCCGTCGCTGTAGGAATACCAGGCATGGGCGCTGGATTCATCGCTGGCGGAATAAAGGGTTTCCCCCTGAGCGGAGAGCAGCGTTACCCCCGTGTCGGAAGTGGCCACCACCAGCCCGTCGCCGGAAAGATAGGCGTAAAGGGAGGTCTGCCCCGCTTCCAGGGCAAACTGGGCGATGGGCTGCAGGCTGTCCTTGGAAATCAGGTCAAAGCCGCCCTCGACCCGGTTGGCCACGATGGGCATGCCGTCGTTTTCCGCGCCCAGGTCGAAATAGCTGTATTCGTCCGTGGTGAGGTAATTGCCGGTTTTGCCGATGAGATAGGCCTGTCCTTCCGCGTCCTCCACCTCGGCAAAGGCTCCCTGGAAATTGGAGGCGTAAGAGAATTCCTTGCCGAAGGCGTCCGCGCCGGTGGAATCGATGTAGTGATAGCCGCCGTTGCCCATCTGGCCGGTTTGCTGGTCATAAGAGCACACGTACACGCACATCAGCCCCTGAGAAAAGCCCACCAGCGGCTCGTAGGTGGCGGTCCACAGGCCAGTATCGGTCACGTTGCCCTGAGAAATGTGCAAAAGCCGGGAAGCGGCCTGAAGATTGCCGTTTTCATCGGTGCCCTCGGGCATCATGCCGAAATAGCCGCCGTTTCCGTCGCTGACCAGGGAAGCGTAGCCCCCCGCCAGCAACACACGGCCCGTCTCGTCCAGGGCGGTGACATAGCCGTCCATGTCGTAGGCAAAGACCACGGCATTTGCCACGTCGTGCACAAAGGACAGGTACAGATAATCCGTCAGCACTTCGCCTTTTGCGTTCATCAGTGCCAGGCACGCACCGCTGCCGTCCTCAAAAAAGCCCAGGTCATTTTCCGTCGAAGGAATCTGCCGGGTTTCCGACGCGTCGGAAGCGCCGTTTTCCTCCGGATAGAAGGATGTGCCGCCCTCCAGGGAGCCGTCCTCCCATTCCGTGTCCGAAACCTGACCCATGTCCGCATCCTCGGGCAGGGAGCCGTCGTCCTGGGGCCACTGCTCCACCTGATCGACGGGTGTATCCGCCTCGGGCTGAGACAGGGCGGCGTTTTCCGACAAGGCGGCCGCGTAAAGCACCCGGTCGGCGGGGCAGCTTTCGTCGTAGGTAATTCGGGCGATGGTGGCGTACTGACCCAGAGCAGTCAGGGGTACGCCCTCCCGGGTCAGCAGAAGGCCTCCTTCGTCGGTATCCACCGCCAGCGGCGCACCGGATTCCGCCGCCGCGCCCAGGGCCAAAAGGGTCAGACATAAAATCAGTGCAAGGGTTCGTTTCATTGCGTTCCCTCCTTTGTATTTTCGTAGCGTCGTTGCAAAAAACAGGGTCAAAGATAAGACGTTTTCTCCCGCCGGAAAGTTGCCGTCATTTCACCCGGATGCGGCATTTATCCTGCCGTCCGTTGGTGGATGCGGCGGTAATAATGCATTCTCCCGGGGCGAGGGCCGTCACCATGCCCTCGCCAGACACGCTGCAGACGGCTTCGTCGCCGCTTGTCCAGGTAACGGACAAATCGTCCGCCCATTGGGGAATGATTTCCGCCTGCAACTGGCACACATCGCCGGGGGACATTTCCAGCGCCTGGGGGGTCACCTCCACCGAGGAGACCTCCACCGGCAGAAGAGAGACCATTTCCACCTGATATTCCAGGCTTTCCGCCGCGCCGGCGGGGGTCTTCAGCCCCTCCACCCGCACGGTCCAGACCTGATTCTGCTGATAATTTTCCAGCCCCATGGCCGTCAGATCCGGACGAAAGATCAGGCACGGCCCCGCGCCGTAGGCGTCTGTGTTCAGGGCGAAATAATCCAGCTTCGCCTGCCCGGCGGTTTTTTCCGTCAGGAAGACGCGGATTTCCGAGGCCTCCAGGTCGTAATATTCGCCGTTCAGGGTAATGGACCAGGGAATCAGCGGGCCCATCAGGTCCGCGGGAAACGCCCCTTCGGAAGGCCAGGCCACCTGTCGCCAGTCCCCGGAATCCGCGGAGGTATCGCCTACGTACAATACCGCGTAGGAAATTCCGCTTTGGGATTGGGCCAGCCCCAGCCCGGTTTTGCCCAATAGCGGACTGAGCAGATAGCGCCGATGACCCATCACCGGCAGATTTTCTTCGCCGTCATCCCGGCAGAAATACTCCATGGCGTTGAGCAGCACGTCCGGAGTGGCCCAGTTCAGCGCCGCGATGTTGGAAGAAAGGGTTCCGGTATGGGCGCATTCATAAAAATCTTCAGGCATGTCCTGGGGCCGGGGCGCGTCGTGCTCCAGACGGTCGTTGGCCGCCAGCAGCACCGCGCCGTGCTGGGCTCGCAGGGAATAGACGCCCTCCAAACTAACCGGCGGCAGATACGCCAGCGCCCGCAGAAAATTTACGTACATAAGCGCCGAGGTTTGCGTGTTTTCCGCAAGCGCTCCGGCGGCGTATGTTCCCTGGACGGAGGGCGTATCGGCGTAAAGGGAGGAAGCTTCCTCCGGAATCTGAATCCGGGCGTATTCCCACCGCACCCATTGCCGGGTATGCTCCTGCGCCTTCCCGGGAAAGGCGAGGCAGAGCGCCGCAAAAGCCAGAAAAATGGCCAGTGTTCTTCGATGCATGGTACATTCCTATCGCCGCAAAAGCTATTTTAATAGGAAAAATTCAATAGAAATCTTAAAAATCCTGCCGGAAGGTCTTTTCAAAACAGCGCTTTTCTGTTAAAATATATCCATAATGGTGTGTTATGGCGCATCAATAGCAGTTTGTCCAAAGGAGCCCGGGCGTTGAGATAAACTCCGGTACTCGGCCGGACATCCGGGCACAAATTCAAACAGGGGGAGTAAAGCATGAAGGACTACAAGACCAGCAACATTCGCAACGTCGCCGTGGTCGGCCACGGCAGCGACGGTAAGACCACCTTGGTCGAGGCTTTGCTGTATTACGCAGGCGCAATCGATCGCCAGGGCCGCGTGGAAGACGGAACCACCACCACCGACAGCGATCCCGAAGAAATTCGCCGCAAGATTTCCATTTCTGCCGCCGTCGCGCCGCTGGAGTGGAAGGAAACCAAAATCAATTTCATCGACGTCCCCGGATATTTCGATTTCGCGGGCGAGATGGTGGGCCCCATGGCCGTGTGCGAAGGCGCGCTGATCACCGTGGGCGCCGTTTCCGGCCTCACCGTGGGCGCGGAAAAGGCCTGGACCATGTGTGATAAGACCCATACCTCCCGCATGATCGTCATCAACCAGATGGATCGCGAGAACGCCAATTTCGACAAGGCGCTGGCCACCGTTACCGCCAAGTACGGCAGCCATATCGCTCCCATCCAGGTGCCCATCATCGAGGGCGGCAAGTTCACCGGCGTGGTTTGCGTGCTGGAGAACAAGGCCTTCACCGGCGAGGGCAAGACCTATAAGGAGATCGACATTCCCGCCAACATGTCCGACGCCGTGGAAAACGCCCGCGCCGCCATCATGGAAGCCGCCGCCGGCGCCGACGACGAGCTGATGGAGAAGTATTTCGAGGAGATGGAGCTTTCTCCCGAAGATACCATCCGCGGCCTGCGCAAGGGTATTCTGGAAGGCACCGTGGTGCCCGTGGTCTGCTGCTCCGCGCTGACCCACATCGGTCTGGCCAAGCTGCTGGACAACGTTAACGACCTGATGCCCTCTCCCGCCGGCACTGAAAAGGAAGGCGTGGACAAGGCCGGCAATCCCGACAAGCGCATCTGCGCCGAGGATCAGCCCTTCTCCGCTCAGGTCTTCAAGACCCTGGCCGACCCCTTCGTGGGCAAGCTGAGCCTTCTGAAAGTGGAATCCGGCGTGCTCACCAGCGGCACCCAGGTTTACAACGCCAACGCCGAGAAGATGGAAAAGCCCGGCACCCTGTATTTCCAGCGGGGCAAGAAGCAGATTCCCACCGACAAGGTCGTTGCCGGCGATATCTGCGCCCTGGCCAAGCTGGCTTCCGTCAGCACTTCCAACACCCTCTGCGACCCCAACAAGGTCATCAAGTTTGAGAACCTGCACTTCCCGGCTCCCTGCATCTCCATGGCCGTTTACGCCAAGAAGGCCGGCGACGAAGACAAGATCTTCCAGGGTCTGGCCCGTCTGAGCGAGGAAGACCCCACCGCCGTGGTGAGCAAGGATCCCGAGACCACCGAGTCTCTGCTCAGCGGCCTGGGCGAGATGCACATCGACGTTATCGCCAAGAAGCTGGCTTCCAAGTTCGGCGCTGAGTGCGTGCTGCAGCAGCCCCGCATTCCTTACCGCGAGTCCATCCGTAAGCCCATCGACGTGGAAGGACGCCACAAGAAGCAGACCGGCGGCCACGGCCAGTTCGGCGACGTAAAGATCAAGTTCCGTCCCAACGACGATCCTACGGACATCGAGTTCCATTTTGAAGATGCGGTTGTGGGCGGCACCGTGCCCCGCAACTTCATCCCCGCCGTTGAAAAGGGCCTGCGTGAGAACATCACCCACGGCGTGCTGGCCGGCTATCCCGTGGTGGGCCTCACCGCGCAGCTGTACGATGGCGGCTACCATCCCGTGGACTCCTCTGAAATGGCCTTCAAGACCGCTGCCCGCCTGGCTTTCAAGCAGCTGACCACCGCCAACCCCGTGCTGCTGGAGCCCATCTACACCGTGAAGGTGTATGTGCCCGACGAGTACATGGGCGACATCATCGGCGACATGAACAAGCGCCGCGGCCGCATCATGGGCATGGATCAGGTGGACGGACAGCAGTGCGTCACCGCCGAAGTGCCTCAGGGCGAAATGTACAAGTATGCCACCGACCTGCGTTCCATGACCCAGGCCCGCGGCTCCTTCACCATGAACTTCGAGCGCTATGAGGAAGTGCCCGCCGCCGACGCCAAGAAGATCATCGAAAACGCGAAGATCGAAGTGGAAGACGACGACTAATCCTCCCTGCGAAAGCAAAAAACAGTGTGACCTTTCCGGTCACACTGTTTTTTGTTTTCCGTATTTTTCTTTCATTTCCTTCGTATGCCTGTGAAGCAGTTCCAGCGCCCGGGCCTGAATGCAGGAAAGCGATCCCTGATCCACACCGGCAAATTCCAGCGCAATCCTCGCGGAAGCTGCCGCGTGACTGTCGCCGGTTCTGCTTTCGTCCGCTTCCGACAGGAACTTTTGCAGCAAACCCAAATCGCCGGAGTAATGGAGTTCCACAAGCTTTGCCCGATATTCCAATTCCGCGGGGGGTGATGCCCGGGAATCGTTTCATGTCTACAGTGTGCTGCGCTTCGTGCTTCAAAAGAGAAACAAGAAACCGCTCGCTTTCGAAATCATACGCCTGCGCGACACAGTTAATCGTGCCGTCGGGAGAGGCCCAGCCGCTGGTACCGTACCTGCCGAAGGTCAGATAATCCATCCATCCTCGAAATACGAAGCCCTTGAGCAGGTTGACGGTATATTCCGCCGTTCCGCCCGGCAGCTCCACGCGGTAGACGGTGGGAACCGTGTCCCGCCAGATATATGGGCCATAATATCCCTGGGTTTTCCCGAAAAGCGCGTGGTAGCCTTCCGCTTCAAACATCGCTTGAAGCCGCTCCGTTAGAAGCGTTTCCTCCGTGTCCGGCAGATTCAGGTATACTTTCAATTGCGTCAGCAGCCTGTCCGCGGCCTCCGCCTCCGGCATGCCGCAATAAAAAACGTCCCGGAAATATATCTGATACAAACGCAGGATGTCGTTGAGCTTTTTCGAAATTTCATAGGCGCGGTATTCGCAATTCTCAAAAATCGCTACATACGCGGGAAGAATGTCTTTAAATTCCGCGTGATCGCGCATGTATGCAATGGCGCCTTTTATATCGCCGTTCATAAAAAACTGACTGATTTGCACCGCCGGTCGTTCCTCCATAAAAATCGATCTGTAATTTTGCGTAGTTCCATGTTATCACATGGCCGCGAAAAATACAAGAACAGCCACGGCAATTCATGCGAAACTGTCGTGGCTGTCATTTTTTTCAACCGAAGATTCTGGAAAGCAGGCCCTTTTTCTTTTCATAGGGCACGCAGTTGACTTCCGTCAGCTGGTAGCCGGTTTTTTCGATGACCGGAGCCAGCTGGCTTTTGGGAATGGCCTGATCGGCCAGGATGACGGTTTCTCCCTTGGTGTGGGAGGAAGTGACCTTCTTCACGGGGAAGGCCTGGTGAATGGCGTCGTTGATGTGGCTTTCGCACATGCCGCACATCATTCCCTGAATTTTGAGCGTAATCTGGACCATGATTATCCCTCCTTAGACAGGTTCTTGCCTGCGATTTTGTCCAGGCTTTCCGGAGTCAGTTCGCTCATGAGCACGGTGGCTGCCTTGACGCTTTCCTCCGGAGAAAGGCCGAAGGCGTCTGTCAGATGGATGGTCAGATCATCCCGACGGGTTTCCAGTTTCTGGGCCAGCGCCCGGCCTGCATCGGTGAGGTGTACGTCGCCGTACAGTTCCTTGGTAATCAGGTTTTTCTCCTGCAATACCGTCAGCGACCGGTGCACCGTGGGGCGTTTGACTCCCAACAGCCGGGCCACATCCTTGGAAAAGATTTTCTCATAGGCGTCGGAAAGGGCCAGCACTGCCAACAGACAGCGAATCAAAGACGGGGACATGGGCGATCACTTCCTTTCAGCAAGATATTTTCATTAAAAAGGGGAGATGCGGGGTTGATGTCCGCATCTCCCCTGGAGGAGGTCCGTTAGGTCCGGGTCATTCATGGCAGTGCGCCTTGCAGTGAGCGCAATCGCCGCCGCAGCCGCCTACGGACTTGCCGTTTTTCTTGTCCTTGACCATTTTGTAGACTACCAAACCTACGATAATCGCCAGAATGCCGCCTACGATTGCCGTTGCCATGAAATCAACCTCCCTTTCAACAGGTTAGCTTTGCAATTGAATTAGTCCTCGTAACGGTTCTTGCGCACCAGCATGTAGATCATGCCCACAGCCACCAGAATCGCAAACACGGTGCCCACGCCGAAGCCGTTGCCGGTGAACAGCAGGCCCAGCTGGTTGATCATCAGTGCCACCATGTAGGCGAAGCCGCACTGGTAACCGATGGCGAACCAGGTCCACTTGGCGTTGTTCATTTCCCGCTTGATAGCGCCCATGGCCGCGAAGCAGGGAGCGCACAGCAGGTTGAAGGCCAGGAAGGAGTAGCCCGCGATGGGCGTGAAGGCGTTCGCCAGGGCGGTGTACACATGACCGGAAGCGCCGTACAGGATGCCCAGGGTGCCGACGATGTTCTCCTTGGCCACCAGACCGGTGATGGAAGCCACGGCAGCCTGCCAGTTGCCCCAGCCCAGGGGCTTGAAGATCCAGGCGATGACGCCGCCGATGGCAGCCAGGATGGAGCTCTGGATCTCGCTCTCGTCCAGCATACGGAAGGTGCCGTCCACCCAGCCGAAGTAGGTGGTGAACCACACGAAGATGGTGGACAGCAGGATGATGG
>OLPR01003011.1_pt1 | contig 11755 bp, 14 predicted proteins | sample 1672761 | NCBI WGS metagenome assembly OLPR01 (sample SAMEA3136721, study PRJEB25190) | human gut metagenome | biome: human gut; feature: human-associated habitat; material: faeces | place: Austria | collected 2013 | reverse complement strand
GGCGCGCACGCAGCGGATTGATGTGGCCCGGACGGCCCAGGTCGGCGGGGCGCGTCTTCGGGTCTGCCAGCGCGCGGATGGTCGCCGCACGGTCGTGAATCGAGACTCCGGTGGTGCACCCCTCGCCCAGCAGGTCGACCGTCACGGTGAAGGGGGTGCCCAGCAGCGAGGTGTTGTTGGGCTCCATCATGTTGAGCTCAAGCTCGGCACAGCGCTCCTCCGACAGCGGTGCGCAGAGCACGCCGCGCCCCTCCTTGAGCATGAAGTTGACGATTTCAGGCGTGATTTTCTCCGCCGCGACGATGAAATCGCCCTCGTTCTCACGGTCCTCGTCGTCGACGACGATTACCACCTTACCCTGTCGGAAGTCATCGATGACCTCCTCGACGCTATTCAATATGCTCTCCGTTGCCATTTGGTTGGGATTTAGATTGTTCGTTCTTGCGTTTGAATTTGAGTTTGCTCCACTTCACCCCTTTGAACACTCCGTTCAGATGGAGCTTCTCGCGGAGCACCTTGATGCGACCGGCGTACCAGTCGGTATCGAGCAGCGACGAGTCGTTCGTCGCCTTGTAGGTCAGATAGACGGCGATGGGCGCGAGGATGAAGGTCGAGAGCCACATGCCGTAGACGGCATCCCAGCTCCCCTCCTTGGCCAGCTTCTCGCCCGTGATGCTGATGATGTAGTAGATGACGAAGAAGATGACCGAGATGACAATCGGCATGCCCAGTCCTCCCTTGCGGATGATGGCCCCCAGCGGCGCGCCGATGAGGAAGAAGATGATAATCGAGACGGGCAGCGAGGTCTTGCGGTGCCACTCCACCTTGCTGCGGTAGAGCTGGTTAAGCGCATCCTTCGACATCGACTCGTCGAACGAGAACATGTTGCGCGAATTCTTGGCCAGCGTCCGCGCCTGGTCCCACACCCGCTCCTTCTCGCGCACGGGAAGCTGCTTGAGCGAGTCGATGGCATACATGCGGCCGTAGCCGCGCTTGTCGACGCGCAGGCTGTCGACCATGGCCAGCACCGAGCTGTCCTTGGCGAAAATCTGCTCCTTGAGCAGCGGCTCGTACGAGCGGCCGGTCACCGAATTGACCTCCACCTCGAGCGAGTCGATGTCGTGCTGCAGTTCGTTGATGTTCTTGGTCTGGCTGTTGGAGAACTGGTCCGAGTTGCTCCGCTCCATCGCGAAGCCGTCCATCGAAATCCGCTGGTCCTGCATGTCGAACGTATGGTGGCGCAGCGAGCTCTTGGTATACCACTGGCTGTTGCGCGTCTGCTCGTAGGTCTCGCCGTGGAAGAGCGTCACCAGCAGGAACTTCTTGTCGTCCGAGAGGCGGATGTAGCCCGAATCGGCCACAATCGTGTTCATGTTGCCGTTCACCTCGCGGTTGTCGTAAATCAGCACGTCGCGCAGCAGGTGCGTCTCGGGGTCCTGACGCCCGACGCGAATCGACATGTTGTCGATGCCGTTGAAGAAGAGGCCGTCCTGGAACTCGATGGTCTGCTTCTGCTGGCGGATGTCGTAGAGGATGCTGTACATCTTCTTGTTGGCGTAGGGGACCAGGTTGTTGCTCACGAAGAAACTGCCCACGGCGATGATGCCCACCACCACCAGCAGCGGCCGCATGATGCGCGGCAGCGACATGCCGGCCGACTTCATGGCCAGCAGCTCGTAGTTCTCGCCCAGGTTGCCCATCGTCATAATGGCGGCCAGCAGCGTGGCCAGCGGCAGACCCAGCGGAATCATGTTGGCCATGGCGTAGGCCATCAGTTCGATGATGATGCCTGCGCTGAGGCCCTTGCCCACCAGCTCGTCGATGTAACGCCATACGAAGTTCATCATCAGGACGAACATCACGATGAAGAAGGTCATAATCATCGGTCCGAGGTAGGACTTCAGTATGAGTTTGTAGATGGTTTTCATGCTACGCTTCCACAGTCATTTGCAGGGGGCCGGTGAACGGCAGGCACAAAGATACAATAAAAAAACGAATAAACGGCCTTCGCGGCGGACTATCCGCAGCCTTCCGTCGGGAAGTTTCGCGCGGCGGCGGGCTGCGTCAGCCTCCGTGCAGCAGAATAGGCTGTACTCTAAGAAATTGCGGCCGGGAAGAACCACCCCCAAAAAACGCCGCACGGGAGGGGCCATGAGGCCGCGTCAGCGGTCGGCGCCGGCCATGGGCTCCGACACCGGAGCAAGACGCGGACGCAGCCGTGAGCAGAGGCGCGCGACGACCAGCAGCAGCGTCAGGATGAAGATGATGGCCGCACCGGGGGGCACCTCGAAGCCGTAGCTGAGCACCAGCCCCCCGACGTTGCCCGCCACGGCCACGAGCGGCGCGGCGAGGGTAATCGTGCGGAACGACTTCGAGAAGCTGTTGACAATCACCACCGGAATGGTGAGCAGCGAGATGAGCAGCACGATGCCCATGATGCGAATCGAGAGGACGATGGTCACGGCGATGAGCGCCGCCAGCAGGTAGGAAATCACGCGCGTATGGATGCCGCGGCTGCGGGCGAACTCGCGGTCGAAGGCGACGTACATGACCGGACGCAGCCAGAGCAGCGCCCCGGCAATCAGGAGGGCCGTCAGCACGGCGAGCGCCGCAACGTCGCCGTCGGTCACCGTCACGATGCTGCCGAAGAGATAGGCCGACAAGTCGCCCGAGGTGTATCCCGGGCGGAGCGACATGAAGAGCGCCCCGACGGCCATGCCCACCGACCAGATGATGCCGATGGCCGAATCCTCGCGGATGCGCCCCCGCGTCGAGGCCCACTCGATGCCCAGCGCCGAGAGGACGGCAAAGAGCATCGCGCCCAGAATCGGATTGGCACCCAGGTAGAAGGCGATGCCCAGCCCGCCGAACGACGAGTGGGTGATGCCGCCCGCCAGAAAGACCATCCTCCGGCAGACGACATAGGTGCCGACGATGCCGCAGGTAATGCCCGAGAGGATGCAGGCGATGAAGGCGTTCGAGAGATAGCCGTATTGGAAGAGGTCGCTGAAAAATTCCATAGTACAGTTGGAGCGTCTGCAAAGGTACATCTTTTGTGCCCGGGAAGCAACTCGCGGCGCATAAAAAAGCGCCGCCGCCCCCCTCGGGAAGACGGCAGCGCCGCATGACAAGAGGCTGAGTGCCTCAGAAGAGAATGGCCAGACGCGCCTGGATACCGCTCAGTCCGTCGAACTGGAAGTAGTTGGCGCCAAGCTCGAAGCGACTGTAGCTCAATCCGATGCCACCGCTCAGGTAGTAGGACTCGGTCTCCGACACCTCGTATCCGCCACGCACCTCGACATAGGGCGAGAAGCGGCTCTTGAGCAGATAGGCCTTCGCGTTGAGGAAGAAGGGAACCATCACCTTGCTATCCGTATAGCCGTAGTCGTCGTAACCGGAGTTCAGACGCTCAGCATTCGCCTTGAAGACTCCGACGCCCAGACCTGCGAAGAAGTGCTTGCCGCACTGCCGGCCGTGGATGGTCGAGAAGGCAAAGCCGTCGCCCCTGAAGTCGGACGAAGTGGTAAGGTTGATGTAGCTGCCCTCAACCAGACCGCGGTATCCCGAGCGGCGTTCGCGGAACTTGCCGCCCTTCGCCCGGACGGGTTTCGGCGTGGTGACCGAAACGGCCTTCCCGAGCGAGGCTCCCTTGCGGGGCGTGGGCCGGAGTGTCTCGGCCAGCACGAGCGTCGTCCGCACCGTATCGGGACAACGCACGGCATTGATGGTCCGGATGTCCTCGAGCGTAGCCGAACGGAACCGCTCGTAGCGGGCGGGATAGCCGCTCACCGTGAGCCGGTGCTCGGTGCGGAACCAGTGCCGGTTGGCCTCGTGGCGCACCTTGGGCTCGACCAGCAGGTCGGCCGACCTTCCGGCAAGCGCACGGGCGACCAACGCCTCGCGCTGAGCCTCCACGGGCGTCGAGCCCTTGAAGAGGTGATTCGTCCAGGTCGTATCGACCTCGACCCGAACGGGCGCGACGTCAAGTTCGGCAACCGTCGGCATTTGTGTGATTTCGGCACGGAGCTCCACCGACCGTGCCGTCTGAACGCGACGGGCTACCGAGCAGGACGACGCAAGGAGTACGACCGCCGCCAACAGAGGCAGCCGTACGGTATTGTGTCCCAGACTCATATCCGACAGCGTACGTTATTTCTGAACTACCGGGAGCATGAGTACCTGCTGCTGCGTCGAGGGGTTGCGCAGTGCGTTGATGGCCTCGGCGTCCTCCTTGGTCAGGGAGCGGAAGTTGCGGTAGCGTGCGGGATATCCCGACACCTCGACCGTCGTCAGACGACCCTTCTTGTCGTAGGTATAGGTAAACTGCGGCTCGACGAGGATGTCGGCACCCGTCTTCTTCAGCGCCTCGGCAATGGCGTTCTGCTCCTTGACCTTCTTCGACAGGTACTTGCCGTCCTTACCCGTGCAGATGCCCGTTACCTTGGTCTCCGAAACCTCCAGGTCCGAGACGTTGACCATCGACTCCATGGCGGCGGGAATCCGCGCCACGCGTGCCGTGTGCGACTTGTAGACACTGTTCGAGCATGCACTCAGAGCGACCGCAGCCGCCAGCAAAAGAATAGTTCTTTTCATAATTTTGTAGAATTTGACTTGTGTTCCCGCACCCCGGAACGGGTTATTGCATGAGGGAGGCGTGGTGCTGAAGGTTCATTCCGGACATCGGTACAGGCCGCACCGTACGGTGCGCCTGCGCCTCAACACACAAGTACGCGAAAAAGAGGGACGCGACCGTCCATTCTCCGTTTTCGAACCACACAACCGAGAACAAACTTACGCTTCCGGTATACCATTCTGCTCAGCATATTGTCCTGAAAGGACACACAAATATACTTTTTATCCGATAAAGATGCAAGAAATACCAACAAAAACGTCCTTTATGGACAACTATTCGTTCGCAGCCCCCTGCCGTCAGCCTCCACCCTTCGCCTGCCTTCCTTCCTGCCTTCTGCTTCCACCTTCCACCTTCCGCCTCCCACCTTCCGCCTCCCGCCTGCCGTCAGCCGCCTGCCGCCTGCCGTCAGCTTCCACCCATGCGCCCTTGCTATATGCCGCCCCACCGCTCCGCACAAGCCCCTCCATCCGAGCCGCGACGAACTTTCCCTCCCGGCCGCGACAGACTTCCCTTCCCGGCTGCGACGGACAAAAAAAATGCGACCCGAAGGTCGCATTAGAAAGTTTTCAAATATCTGTCAAACAGATATTTACAAATTCAATTAGTATTCCTCCTCGTTGAAAAAGAAGTCATCCTTCGAGGGGTAGTCGGGCCAGATGTCCTCTATCGATTCGTAGATGTCGCCCTCGTCCTCTATCTCCTGCAGATTCTCGAGAACCTCCAGCGGAGCCCCCGAACGGACCGCATAATCAATCAACTCGTCTTTCGTTGCGGGCCACGGAGCATCTTCGAGCTTCGAGGCCAATTCAAGCGTCCAATACATAGGTCATTAACTTTTAAGTCCCTAATTAAAAGCTCGTTCCGGTTTCCGTGCGAAAATCCGGACACGGTTGTAGTCGTGCAAAAGTATAAAAAAAACGAGAAATACAAACAAATTCGTATAAAACATCGCGTAAATACGAACTTTATTCTGGAAATCAACGATTAAGGAATCCACAGCTGCTCCTCGACCCCGAAGTGCTCCGTCAGCACGCGCCCCAGCAGGTAGAAGTAGTCCGACAGGCGGTTGAGGTAGACCAGCGCCGTGGAGTCGGCGCCGTACTTCTGAGCGGCACGCAGCGACGCACGCTCCGCCCGGCGGCAGACCGTCCGGCAGACGTGGCACATCGACACGACGGCATTGCCGCCCGGGATGGTGAACTTCGTGATGGGCGGCACGAGGGCCTGCATGGCGTCGATGCGGTGCTCGAGCCACTCGACCGACGACGCAGCGAGCGGAGCCACCTTGCCCTCGCCCCCCTGGCCCACGGCCAGCAGCGCCGAGACGGTCATCAGCCGCGAGGTGATTTGCGCAATGTCGTCGACGTAGGCGGACAGCCCCTCCTCGTCGCGCATGTGGTCACCCAGCAGCGCCGTGAAGGCCATCAGTTCATCGACCGAGCCGTAGGCCTCGACCCGTTCGTCACTCTTGAAGACCCGTTCACCGCCGATGAGCGACGTGGTTCCCTGGTCTCCCGTTTTGGTATAGACTTTCATATCCGGAAGTGTTGTTTAGGCAGATAATTGTTAAAGATGAGCAGATAGGCCCGGTTGTCGACCGACGTGCAGCCGTGCGCGGCGACAATGCGGCGGCAGAGCCGGCAGCGCTCCTCGTCGGCATAGGGCTCCAGCAGCACAAGAGTCGTGCCGCAGCGCCGTGCCTGGTCGACAAGCGCGAGCACCTCCTCTTCGGGCAGGCTCCGGCCGACGACGCAGAGGTCGACCCCCGTGCGGTTCATGGCAAAGGTGTGGTAGCCGCAGTGGATGAAGAGGTTCTGCAACTGTACGGCGCGCCGGTGCCCGACGCCCGCGGCGCAGAGCGCCCCGTAGAGCTCCCGGTCGCCCGGCAGCAGGTCGTGCCGCATGAAGACCTGGCGGACAATCGCGTAGACGAAGGGCGAATGGACCCCGTGGCCGCGGAAATAGCGCGCCCGGACCAGGCGGTTCTTCAATCCGGCGACCCGTCCGTAGATGCTCCGGCCGATTCTGCGGCCGATTCTTCGTCCTCCCAGATGCATTCCGCAGCGCATTTTTCAGGTTTGCGGCGGCTCCTACCGCTTCAGCATGCCGGCCAGACGTCCGGTCGAGAAGGCGATTTGGAGGTTGTAGCCGCCCGTATTGGCGTCGAGGTCGAGCACCTCGCCCGCAAAGTAGAGCCCGGGGACCTTGAGCGACTCCATCGTATGGGGGTTCACCTCGTCGCAGCGCACCCCGCCGGCCGTCACGACGGCATATTCAAACGGGGCGTAGTCGACGATGGGGAAGGTAAGCCCCTTGAGCGTCTTGACCAGGCGCCGCTTCTCGGCGTCGGTGAGCTTGCTCACGTAGTTCTTCGAGTGGATGTCGAGCTCCTCGGCAAGCGGCATGACCAGCGGCCGCGGCACCAGCTTGCGCAGCAGCTCGGCGAAGAACTCCGTGGGGGCCATCTCGGCCAGCTCGCGGTCGATGCGGTTGAGGAGCATCTCCTCGGTCAGCGCCGGCTTGAGGTCGAGCACCAGCTTGACGCGGCGCCCGTCGATGAGCGCATCGACCGCATCGCGGCTCACGCGCAGCGCCACGGCCCCCTCGATGCCCCGCTCCGAGAAGCCCACCTCGCCGAACTCCTCGCGCACGGGTTCGTTGTCGACCCAGAGCGTCGCCCGCACGTTGCGCAGCAGCAGGCCGCGGAGGTACTTCATCTGGTTGTGCGACGAGACGAGCGGCGTGAGCGACGGACGCACCGCCTCGATTGTATGCCCCAGGTCGGCGGCAAAGCGGTAGCCGTCACCCGTCGAGCCGGTGGCCGGATAGGAGAGGCCGCCCGTGGCGACAATCACCTGCGGTGCCTCGACCTTGCGCTCGAAGCCCCGCTTGTTGCGGTAGCGCACCCCGAAGACATGGCCCGCAAGGGTCAGGACTCCAGTCACCTGCGTATTGTAGAGGATTTTCACGCCGTTCTCGACGCAGTAGTCCAGCAGCGCGTTGGCGATGTCCCACGCCTTGCCGCTGTGGGGGAAGACGCGCTCGCCCCGCTCGATGTCGAGCTTGACGCCCCGCCGCTCGAAGAAGCGGATGGTCGCCCGGTTGTTGAATTCGGCAAAGGCCGGTGCGAAGAAGTCGGCGTTGGTGCGCACCTGCGAGGCGAACTCCTCGGGCGGACGGGCGTTGGTGACGTTGCAGCGCCCCTTGCCCGTGATGCGGACCTTGCGTCCCGACTTCTCCATCTTCTCGAGCAGCAGCACGCGCTTGCCGTTGCGTGCGGCCGTCGCGGCCGCCATCATGCCGGCGGCCCCCGCCCCCACGACGATTACGTCGCAGGAGTTCTCGGCGTATTCATCCCTGAGTTGTTCCATACGTGCGGCAAAGATACGAACATTTCGGCAGAGGCGGCAAGCGGCGGCCGATTTTTTCACCCCTCCGGACGCCGAAGGCGCCCGCACGCGGCAAAAAAGGGCGCCGCACCGCTCGGTTGCCCCATCGAAAGAGGCGTTTTATTTTCAAATCTTGATTTTTAGTTGTACTTTTGCGCCCGTCAAAAGTCGCAAGAGTTACAATTATGTTGAGCAGAAGATTACTTCGCATCAAGGTCATCAAGGCGCTGTTCGCCCATCTGAAATCGGGCGCCGACAACATGATGGCCTCGGAAAAGAACCTGATGGCGTCGGTGGACAAGGCCTACGACCTCTACAACCTGATGCTGACCCTGCCGGTCGAGATTGCCCGCTATGCCGAGCACCGTCAGGAGCTGGCCCGGCAGAAGAAGCTGCCGACCTACGAGGACCTCAACCCCAACACCAAGTTCGTCGACAACTCGGTCATCCGCATCATCGCCAACACCGACGCGGTGAACGACTACACGGCCGCCCGCAAGCTCAACTGGAGCCTCTACCCCGAGCTCATCCGCACGCTCTACACACAGCTCACCGAAAGCGACTACTACAAGAGCTACATGCAGCGCAGCGAGCGCTCGTTTGCCGACGACCGCCAGCTGGTCGAGGATTTCTTCAAGAGCCTGCAGGAGTGCGAGGCGCTCGACACGGTGCTCGAGGAGATGTCGATACTCTGGGACGACGACCTGGGCTACATCCTCATGATGATTCTGCGCACGCTCTCCAACCTCCGCCCCACCCACACCGAGCTGAAGGTGGCCCCGAAGTTCAAGAGCGAGGAGGACCCGCAGTTCGTCAAGACGCTCTTCGAGAAGACGCTGGTCAACTTCGGCGAGTACCAGCGCTACATCGAGAAGTTCACCGCCAACTGGGACATCGAGCGCATCGTCTTCATGGACAACCTCATCATCGGCACGGCGATGGCCGAGCTGCTCAACTTCCCCTCGATTCCCGTCAAGGTGACGCTCGACGAGTACATCGAAATCTCGAAGTACTACTCGACGCCGGGCAGCAGCGTCTTCATCAACGGCGTGCTGGACAAGATTGTCGAGTCGCTGACGGCCGAGGGCCGCATCAAGAAGGCGGGCCGCGGACTTATCTGACAACCGGGCGCCGCTCCGGCGGTGCCGCATCACCCCCCCACTCCACCACCTTGAAGAGACTCCGCATCCTGCCCCGATTTGCGACTGCGGCGGCGCTGACGGCGCTGCTGACGCTCGCCGCGGGGTGTGGTCAGTCGTCGCTCAAAAAGGCCGCAAGTGCCGCCCCGCGGGGGAAAATCATCGAAATATCGGACAGCACGCTCCTGCATGGAGCCACCGACACGATTCGTTTCGGACGGCTGCACTCGGGCGAGATTGCCGTGCTGCGCTTCCACCTGCACAACGCATCGTCGCGCCCGACGGCCGTCGTCTCGACCGAGCGCAGCTGCGGATGCACGACGCTCGAGGCCGAGGCGCGCCCCATCGCCCCCGGGCAGGAGCTCGCCTGCTCGCTCACCTTCGATTCGCGGGGCGAATACGGCTGGCAGCTCAAGCTTATCGACGTAAGTCTGGCGGGCGGACGGCCGCTGCGGCTCTTCATCGAAGCCGATGTGGAGTAATTCTTGCAGATTCGACAATTATGCGTATATTTGCGCTATTAATAATAACAAGCTAAAACCGAAAGACAATGATTAATTTCCTGAATGCAGCCCCTGCACAGCCCGAACCGGGTTTCATGCAGCAGTACAGCTTCCTCATCATGATTGCACTGATGGTGCTCGTGCTCTGGCTCTTCATGTGGCGTCCCGAAGCCAAGCGCCGCAAGCAGATGCAGGAGTTCCGCAACGGCCTGAAGAAGGGCGACAAGATTATCACCGCCGGCGGTATCTATGGCACCGTGAAGGAGGTGAAGGAGACGTCGCTGCTCATCGAGGTCGACAGCAACGTCACGCTGCGCATCGACAAGAACATGGTCGTAGCCGACAACTCCGACCTGCAGCAGCAGCGTTAACGGCACCCGTGTCGAAGCATATCCCCTTCCGAACGCGCTTCGGAGGGGGATTCTTTATCTGCCTTACCGGCTCACCGGTCCGGACCCGCCCGGTCCGTCATTTCCAGATTTCAACGATTCAACCGCACGACAGCGCCACACCGGAGGCCGCAGAATTGCCGCAGGATTGCCGCGCCCCAAGGGACCTCGCCCCGAAGCCATGCCGCGCGGAACATTCACACACAACGACATGCTCAAACACCTCTCCTACCCCACCGTGGGCACCTGCTCGCGACAAATCGACATCGAAACCGACGGAGACGTCATCCGCAGCGTGACCTTCACGGGCGGGTGCCACGGCAATACGCAGGGCATCGCCTCGCTGGTGCGGGGCATGAAGGTCGAGGAGGCCATCGCCCGGCTCGAGGGCATCGACTGCCACGGCAAGGGGACCTCGTGCCCCGACCAGCTGGCCCGCGCGCTGCGGCGCATGCTCTGACGGGACAGCCGCATGCCGGAGCCAACCCGGCAAAAGCCGCTCCGGCGCGCTGCAAAATCGGGACACGGTCCGCTCCGATTGGATATTTTTTATTATCTTTAATCCATCATCGGAACCACTCCCGCAAAACCCCGCACCCATGAAACGACTGCTCCTCTTTGCCGTTATTTTACTCTGTTCCTGCACCATTCAGCTGCCGGAATATACCAGAACCAGCTTCCTCGACTTCAACAAATACAAGCCGTTCCTCGTCTCCTCGCTTCCCGACTATGCGGGATATTCCTACACGTCGCTCGGACAAATTATCGTAGAGGTAGGTCAGGCAACAACCTATCAGAACGGCATGGTTTCGACAAAAGCCGTCTCCTCCCAAACGGTCCTCGACCTTCTGGTGAACGAGGCCAAAGAGAGCGGCGCCAACGGCATCATCGGCGTGAACATCTCCTACACGCCGGCCTCGGACAGAAGAGCCCAACCCTGTTGGACGGCAATCGGGATTGCCATTCATGCCGACAGCCTCGACGAGAACGCCTTCACCTCGATAAACGATGACTTCGCTGCAAAATTCCGTCGGACGCCCGTAACTCGGGATGAACTGGCCCGATTCATCGAGCAGACTGTCTCCTACCTGAAAAACAACGTCTTGGAGCTGACACGCGCCGGAAAGGATGATTTCGAGGTATTCGACATTCAAACAAAACGGTACATAACACTGGATGCGTTCAATGCCCGGTACGGCGAATATGCCTACAAGATGCTCTCCCGGGCATTCGATGCGGCCATGGCTGAGGAGAGCAGAACCGCCGACCAATAGCCCTCTGCCTCCACTCGCCTTCCACCTCCGGTACCAGACATTTCAACCGGAGGCGAACAGGCCCCCCGCTGCCCGGCAAGGGCGGTATTCGTCAAACAGTTCTACCCGAAAGAGTCTCTTCGGGTTCGCCGCAGAGTTTCGGAACGGATTTTGAACGTAGGCATTCGTTACCAAAATTCGTTCTGACCATGTATTTTCTCTGGTATCTGCTCATTGGTCTGGTCGCCGGATGGCTGGCCGGACTCATCGTCAAGGGTCGCGGCGCGGGGTTCCTCGTCAATCTCGCCGTCGGCGTTATCGGCGGCCTGCTGGGCGGCTGGCTCTTCTCGTTGCTGGGGCTCGTCGCCGTGGGAACGCTCGGAAGTCTGCTCACCTCGCTGGCCGGAGCCGTCGTGCTGCTGTGGCTCGTCGCGCTCCTCACACCCCGC
>OLPR01003010.1_pt1 | contig 11757 bp, 8 predicted proteins | sample 1672761 | NCBI WGS metagenome assembly OLPR01 (sample SAMEA3136721, study PRJEB25190) | human gut metagenome | biome: human gut; feature: human-associated habitat; material: faeces | place: Austria | collected 2013 | reverse complement strand
TTTACTTCCAAAGGATACTTTTCTATTTCGCTGTCATCTGAAGTATAGGCAAGTTTATCGTATACAATTCTTCCGCCCTGAAGGTTGCCCATGCGTATTACTGGCACTTTACCTGTTTCAGATGATTTCTTTGATGTTCCATATTGTATATTGGTGCATGCATCGCCAACAGAAACCCACCTCCAGTTGTCAGGAAGATCAAACGGCTTTTCTTCATCGGAGATGGGCGGGAGGGGTTTGGACTTTTTGATTTTGCCGGCTTTCTCCAGGGCGAGCTTTTCCCGCTGAATCTGCTGATACAGTTCCTCCGCGGTGCCATCCTCCAGGAGCTGTTCCGTCAGCTTGCCCTGAATGCCGGCATCAATGATCTTGCTTTTCAGGGTAGCAAGGTTATCCTGGTATTGGCTTTGTAGGGTGTCGATGGTGTCCAAAATGCAAAAGATAGATTCAATCTTAGAGACGATTCGATGCTGCTCAGCTATTGGAGGAAGAGCAATTATATAGTTTTGCACATTACCCAATCGTATAAATGGGATAGTTGCCCCGAACATCTGTGCCAAGTTATACTGTACCCAATACGATAGCAAATAATAGTATAAGTATCTTAAGTACACATTTTCAAGATAAGGTTGTAGAACATAAGTACGTTGATAGGCTTCAAATTCGCCATAATAATATGATATGTTGCCAATATCTCCATTTCCTGCAAGTAGAAGTGCTTCGCCAGAAAAAGAGAAGGAATTACATTTGATTGGTTCCTTCGCACATGTAAAGAATTCATACTTTCCATTGATAGAACCAAAATTTGCGTCTCGCTTTCCTGTTTTGATAATAACAATTTCTCCAAGTCTTACCCATTTCCAACTCTCTGGTTTATTAAACGGAACTTCATCATCAGAGATTGGCACAGATACGTTGGCTTTTTTTGTATCTTTGTTTGCGATATAAGTATTCTTTTGTGCTTGTATTTGCTGGAATAGTTCTTCCGCCGTCCCATCTTCTGGCCGCTGTTCCGTCAGCTTGCCCCGCAGGGCCAAATCCAATATCTTTTTACGAATCGCCTGGGTATCTATCACAGCTCCGTCCCTCCCAAGAGAGATTTCAGCTTTTCCACGGCGGCGGCGATGCCGTCGGCTTCCTGCTGCATTTCGGCCAGGATTTCATCCACGGAGCGGTCATCCTCCTCGGTGAAGTCGATCCATTTGAAGTTCAAATCCTCCCGGGCGGCGACCTCCTGGGCGGAGAAGCAGCGCCAGCGGCCGTTGGGGTTGGTTTCCGGGTCATAGGTGGGCTGACGGTCCTGCTGATGCCCGGCGCAGTAGCAATCCACAAACTCCTGCAAATGGGCCCGGGTCATGGGCTTGGTGGCCATGGTGTGCTTGACGCCGGTGCGGTAATCATAGACCCAAATATCCTGCGTGGGCTCGCCCTTATCGAAGAACAGCACGTTGGTTTTCACGCCGTTGGCGTAGAAAATGCCGGTGGGCAGGCGCAGGATGGTGTGCAGGTTGTAATCCTTCATCAGCTTGTCCCGCACCTGCTTGGTGGTGCCGGCATCGGTGAGCACGCTGTCGGGCAGCACCACGCCCACGCGTCCGCCGGTGCGCACAATGGACATGATGTGCTGTAGGAAGTTCACCTGGTTGTCGCTGGTCTTGATGAATTCCGGGCGGTTGGCGGATACCTCCACGCTGCCCTGGGGCCGGGTGCCGAAGGGCGGATTGGTCAGCACCACCTGGTACAGGCGATCGGAGGTGTCCAGCAGGGAATCCTGATACACGATGGGGCTTTTCTTCACGCCGATGTCGTGCAGGTACAGGTTCATGGAGGCCAGGGTGACCACCAGGGAGGTGTTGTCCGCGCCGAAAAGGGCGTTGTTTTTCAGGAACTTTTGCTTTTCCACGTCCTTGCTCTGTTTGCGCATGTGCTCATAGGCCGCCAGCAAAAAGCCGCCGGTGCCGCAGCAGGGATCGGCCACCGTTTCAGTGATCTTGGGGTCCACCACGTCCACCATGGCGGCAATCAACGCACGGGGCGTGAAATACTGGCCTGCGCCGCTCTTTTTATCCTGGCCGTTCTTTTCCAGGATGCCTTCATAGATCGCGCCTTTCAGGTCGCCGTCCATCATGTACCAGTTATCCTCGGACACCATGTCGATGACCTTTTTCAGCATCACGGGGCGGTCGATCTTGTTGGTGGCCCGGGTGAAGATGGTGCCGATGAGGCCGTCGGATTCTGAAAGCTCCTTGAGAATTTCTTCGTATTTCTCCACCAGATCGGTGCCGCTGAGGGCGCACAGATCCTTCCACTTGCTGCCCTCCGGCAGATAGCTGCCCAGGCCCAGGGCTTCCTTTTCATCGTCCATTTTCAGGAACAGGATGTAGGTGAGCTGGGTGATATAATCGGTAAAGCCCACGCCTGCTGCGGCCAGCACGTTGGCGATATTCCACACCTTGGAAAGCAGGGCGGATTCGGTTTTCTGGTTCTTTTCCTGTGCCATATTTTGATACTCCTCTTACGCAGCTTTCAGCAAAATCTGGGCCATGGAGCGCATTTCGGCTTCCAGCTCCTTCGCGCCAAACAGGGTGATACCCCTGCGCCACAGGTCGGTATCCACTTCGTTCAGGTCCATCACCGACAGCGCGCCGTCGTTGATGACAAACTCGGCAATCTGCCGCATCAGTTCCTTTTGATCGTCGGTCAGGCTGCGCTGGGCCTGGCCGCAATACAGGTTAAAGCGCTGGGTGTAGCCGTTCAGTAGGCTGGTCAGCGTGCGGCTCCGCTTGAAGGCGAAGCGCACCAGCTGGATCAGGTGGGTGAGGGCGTTCACATTGGCTTTGGTGTCCAATTCGTCCACGTCGCCGGATTCATCCAGCACCTTGTAATTCTTCCAGATGGGATAGATGCCGAAGCGGCGATCCTGAGCCAGCAGACTGTCCCGCAGCTCCGCCAGCATGGTATGGGTGATCACGGTGTCCTCGGCGTTGTAGATGATGCGCAGGGCTTCCAGACGATCCTTGTTATCGTTCAGATATTTCTCAAAATTTTCGATGAAGGATTTAGCCGTTTCCTTGGAGAAACCGGCGTAAATCAATTCGTCCGGGTCCTCCTCCGTGCGGACGACGTAGCCCCGCTGCATTTCCAGCAGCTTTCGCCTGGCAGGGATGCTGGTGATCAGGCAGTCGATCAGCGCCATGCGGGCGGAATTGTCCTCGGAGGGGCTGCTGTACCGCGGCAGGGCATCCTGATCAAACGCCTGCTGGATGGCGTTGGCGATGGTGCGGGGAGCGAAGCCGTAATTGGAAATGAAGGCATCCAGATGCCTGCCGAACAGCGCGTTATTCTCATAACGGCGATGGATGGTGGCGCAGTAATCCCGCAGCAGCCACAGGTTTTCGTCGCTGAGCTCGTTATGGGCCAGGTGCTCCAGCAAATGTTCCAGGGAGAGCACCTTGTGGCCCGGCTCAGGGTTCACCACGGGATGGGGAATGACCTTTTCATGCTCCGTCACGCCCACAGCGTCTACAATGTAATAGCATTCCTTGGTGCCGGCGTTGGGCGTAACCTCTCGGAGCTTTTCATCATCCACCACCCGGCAGCCGCGGCCCTTCATCTGGGTGTACAGCACATCGGACATGACGTCCTTCATAAACAGCACGACTTCCATGGGCTTTACGTCGGTGCCGGTGGCGACCAGCGTCACCGTGACGGCGATGCGGAAGTCTTTTTCAATGCGAAGATCGCGAATCAGGCCGTTGGAATCGCCTGAGGTGTAGGTGATCTTCTGAACAAAATGCTCCGGCACTTCGCCGCCTTCAAATTCAGACGCGAATACATTTTTTGCCGCTTCCACGATCTGTGTGGCGTGGTTGTCATCCTTGGCAAAAATCAGCGTCTTGGGCACGTATTCCCATTTCTTTTCCCGGTCGGGGTACAGCTCTTCATAGACGGCTTTTTTGTAAGCTGTCAGCACCTTGCGGATCTGATCCTCGTTCACCACGGAGCGGTCCAGGGCGGAAGGATCATAGTCCACCCGTTCGCCAGCCGTATAAATCGTTTCCCAGCCTGTCCTGCGGGCTGTTTCCATGAGCTTCGTTCCCGCGCGTATTGCTCCGCCGTGCTCGGTGATCTGGGTCTTGATGCGATAGATGCGGGAAGGCACATTGACGCCATCCACCACGGAATCGTCGTAGGTATAATTCTCGATGATGTTATTATTGAAGAACGCATAGGCTTCCGGCGTGGGCGTCGCGGTGAGGCCCAGAATATGCGCGCCGGAGAAATAATCCAGCACCGCCCGCCACTTGCCGTAAATGGAGCGATGGCATTCATCCACGATGATCAGCTGGAAGTAGTCCGGCGGAATTTTCAAATCCCCATCCAGGCGGATGATATCCTTGCCTTCCTTTTCCTCCTCCTGTGTCGTCCGCTCGTCTTCGGCGTCCTCGCTGTCCTCCGAAAGCTGCTGCCCGGTCAATACGGCAAACAGCTTTTGAATGGTGGAAATCACAATGTCGGCTTTTAGCTCGGTATCGTGTTTCAGCCGCTTGATCTCATAGAGGGAGCTCATTTCCGTCTGGCCTTCCGTGCGGTCAAACTGGCTGAACTCACTCTCTGTCTGACGGGCCAGGTTGTTCCGGTCCACCAGGAACAGGATGCGGCGCACAGGGGTATAATTCAGCAGGCGATAGCTGGCCAGGCAGGCCAGATAGGTTTTGCCGCTGCCGGTGGCTAGCACGGCCAGGCTTTTCTTTTTCCCGTTCTTGATGGCGTTTTCAAACTCCATCTCGGCGCGATACTGGCAATCGCGTAGGCCGCGCTTCTCCAAGCAGGGCAAAGCGCCATAGGCAGAAATCTGATGAATCAGCTGAAGCATCTTCTTGGGAGAATGCATTTCGGTCAGCTCAATATAATCCGTTTCAGGAGAAAGCAGATTTTTGAAATAAATCTTGCTCCCGTTGGCCAGATAAACCAGCGGAATCAACCCGTCATACCAAAGACCATACCAATTTTGCGGATGAGTGGCATAGCCCTCGGCCTGGGACTGCACATCTTCCGCCAGCGGGTTTTCCTCCCGCTTGGCTTCCACCACAGCGATAGCCTTATCATCCACAAAAAGCAGATAATCGCTTTCCGTGTTTCCCTGCATCAGCCCTTCCTTAACGGCGGAAGCACTGTGAGGAGTATATTCTTCACGGGATACAATTTCCCAGCCGGCTTTTTTCAGCTGCCGGTCAATCTTCTCCCGCGCTCGTTCTTCAGGAAGCATGGCGTTCCTCCTTTGGTCTTACGATGGGATTACTCCTGCTGCGCAATTCTTTTCCTCAGGTCATCCAGCTTTTCCCCATTATAGGTAAACCAGATTGTTCCCTGAACGGGATGGGTGAAGCCTTTCAGCTTCTGCGCCAGCGCAGACAGCGATGTGGTCTCGCCATTATACTCAATATGCCGGTCATCAACCACCGTGGGGCGGACGGATTCATCGTCAACAAAAACGATTTCCGCACCGAAAGGAATCCTACATTCACTGAACCGGAAGGGCCCGCGCCGGGCTTCTTCCCGTACTTCTTCAGCTATTTGCTCGTCAATGATTTCATGGCCTTCCGGCTGAACCCGCTTCAAACGCTCCTGCGTTCCGCTGATTTTTGCGATGCTCTCCAGCAGGCTGTACGCATCCTCCGCAGACATGGCGTAAAACTCCTTCACCCGCTCACGGCCATCGAAGGTTTCGATGGAGCGAAGGTCGGGATTCAGCCGGTCGATCAGCTTGTGCAGTTCCTTATCGGTCAGAGCGCTTTCAACCTCATAGACAGCATAAGCCCGAAAAGCAAAGGGGATCGTTTCGCTGCGGTTCAGCTGCTGCAGCCGACGCTCCAAATTCTTTGCATACCCGATCTTGATATAATCAGGAAAGGATGGATTGGTCAGAATATAGATAACGCCTTTCGACATAGGGAATACCTCCATCGTGTAAATTCACTGAGGGTCCTGGATCAGCTCCATAATATCATCCATGGTACAGCCCAGCGCGCCGCAGATTTTGACCAGCGTTTCCACACGCACATCCTCGTTTTTACCCAGCTTGGCCATGGCGTTGGTGCTGATCTTGGCCGCTTTGATGAGCTGCGTTTTACTCATACCTTTGTCGATAAGCAGCTTCCATAATTTATTGTAGGATACAGACATTGCGTTGTCCCTCCATATGCGAAATAACGGCAGTGTGTTCCTTGAAGAGTATACCACATCCTACATTTATCTGCAATATAAAATTGCAATCCTCAATCGGTGCAATCCTTTCCTGAGATGCTGCTTCTGCCGTCATCATTGCACTCATGGCAGTTGTCCTTCAGGGGTAGGGTGACAATCATCGGGATAGCTTTATGATTGAGTTTTGCATGTATCCCTGGCTCCGTTCCTGGCCTCGTTTCTGGTTCCGTTTCTGGCTTCATGATGGAGCCAGATGATTTGTACTGGCCTCGTTTGTGGCTCCACCATGAAGCCAGGACTCATTCCACTGGATCCATGATGGAGCCAGTGGCTATTGGCTGGATCTGAAGTATAGTGATCGGCGTGGCTAAATATCATATGGCAGTATTGAAAAGGTGAACAATAGCTCCTCCGCAAAAAAAGTTGCAAAGTTCATATGAAAAAATGTGTCGTCCAATGTCGCCCCGATGTCGTCTTGATGTCGTGGTGGAGAATTGATATCATGTATCATGGAAAAATGCAACCGGGAAAGCTTGGACTCACCCCCAGCAACGCCTCTTGTAATTTCCACGGATATGAATCCCCGATCCCGAAAATCGTCGCCGCGTGTCTCCAAAAGTCGCAAGACGCCCAGGCAAGGTGTGATATAATGTACGATGTAAAGTTAGACAAAAATTGTCGTTCCCACGTCGTGAAATTGTCGTCCAATGTCGCCCCTGTGCCGTCTTAACACCAGGCCCTTTCGATGCTATAATGTACGATGTAAAAGAAGGATAAAAGTTGTCCATAGCAAGCCCCCATTAGGTCCCCTCTAAGCCCCCAGTTAGTCACTTGACTGCACTATCAAAATATCCTATCATGTACATAGAGGAGTTAGAAGCACTGGCGATTATGCTGGTGCTTTTCTTTTACCCATTGCCCATCGAAAAAGGAGGAAGAGCATGAACGAAAATCAGAAACGCACCATCCACTACAGCTTCAAAGCCACGCCGGAGGAGGATGAGATCATTCAGAAAAAGATGGAGCTTACCGGAATCAAGAATCAATCTGCGTTCATCCGACGCATTGTTCTGGGAGGATTGATTCTGCGTCTGGATCTGCCGGAGCTGAAAAGTGCAACGCGCCTCATGGGCAGTCTTTCCAACAACGTAAATCAAATCGCCCGGAGGCTGCATGAAGGCGGATCTATTTATGAAACAGAGGTGGACGACATTGTGGAAAGGCAAAAGCAGTTACAGGATACGCTGGACAAAATCCTTACCAGCCTAGATCGGATAAGACGATAAGCTGGGATCATCATATACTATCGCGGCGGTTTGCAGTTTGCAGATCGCCGCTTTCTTATGCGGAAAAACAGGAGGAACTATGGCGACCACAACGATTTTGACCATACACATCAACAAAGGAAAGACACCGAAGCAATGCGTTGCAGCGCAGCTGAATTACATCATGAATCCGACAAAGACCAATGGCGGCGCGCTGATTTCATCACACGCCTGCATGCCGGAAACGGCGGTTAATGAATTCATGCTGTACCGACAGAAGTATTTCGAGAACACCGGCAGGGAAATCGACAATGAAGTTTTGGTCTATCATGTCCGTCAGGCTTTCAAGCCGGATGAGATCACGCCGGAGGAAGCAAACGAGATCGGAAATGAGCTGGCGTCCCGGATGACCGACGATCAATTCGCCTACGTTGTGGCGACGCACATCGACAAGTATCACATCCATAATCACATCATTGATTGCAGTAAAAATACCCACATTCATCAGGTCTTTTCCGTTCAACCGGTTCTTGTTCGTTCCTTTTTTCATGTTAAGAGATCCCCTTTCTATCAATAACGATTTCGTTCATTTGACCGTCCATGCCAGACTCTCGTTTTGCAGCGAATAGAGGCGATGGTACAAACCGTCCTTCTGCATCAGTTCTTCGTGTGTGCCGGATTCCATCAGTTTCCCCTCGCTTAAAACTACTATCTTGTCGCACGCTACGATGGACCGCAGTTTATGGGCAATGATCAACACTGTTTTGTTCTCAATAAGCCTGCCGATGGACTTCTGAATTTTTGTTTCGTTTTCAGGGTCAATGGAAGCTGTGCTTTCATCCAGCAGGATCACAGGCGCATCCTTCAGGAATGCGCGGGCAATCGAAAGCCGTTGCCTTTCACCGCCGGAGAGGGTCATTCCGTTTTCTCCAATTACGGTGTCATAACCCTGTGGGAGCCGATCTATAAACTCGTCGCAGCAGGCCAGCCTTGCCGCGGTCATGACTTCCTCATGGGTTGCATTTTCTTTCCCAATCTTGATGTTGTTATAGATCGTATCATTGAACAGCACCACGTCCTGAAAAACGAAAGAGTAATTTTTCAACAATGTGTCTGGCGCAATCTCGTTAATATTGATGCCTCCCAGAGACACGCTCCCTTTGTTTACATCCCAGAAACGGGCGGCAAGCCGGCAAAGCGTGCTTTTGCCGCAGCCTGACGGACCCACCAACGCTGTGATTTGTCCCTGCTTCGCTGTAAAAGAGACATCATGCAACACATCCTCTTTGTTGTAAGCAAACGACACATGATCAAAGGAAATATCAAAAGATTCTGGCTGCAGATCCGCGTCTCCCTGCTGCTCCGGATAATCCATCAGGTCCCGAATCCGCCCTGCGCTGACCAAAGACGAAATCATTACGCCCAGCGATTCACACGCCTTGGTCAGAGGCTCGTAAATCCTGACCGCAACAAGGAGAAACAAGAGGAATGGAAACAAACTGATTTCTCCTGAAATCAGGAGTGTGGAGCCGGTGACGATGACAAGCCCTAAACCGATCCGCATAATGTTATGGGACAGGCCAATCGCAAAGCCGGACAGAAATTCGTACAGAACAAGTCCCCTCAAAATGCGTTTGATCGTAGTTGACAGACGGTTTTGGTAGCCTTCCATTTTTTCTGAGGAACGCAGCACCTTTATGTTTTCCAGATACTCCTGTAAGCCGTCGCTGATGTCCAGTTTCTTTTGCCTGTTTCGTTTATTCGTCCCCTCAGAAATGACCCGGCACAGGTACATTGCGATCACGACGAATGGGAGGCAAATCGCCAGACTGCCAGCCAGTTTCCAGTTGTAAAATGCGAGAATAACAAGGGCCGCCACGCCCGACAGAAATCCTCCTATAAACTCTGCTACGCTCGTGGAGAGCGCCAGCTCCACAGTAGCAACATCATCCATAACCGTAGAGGTTAAATCGCTCAAGTCGCGCCGCCCGATATAAGAGAGCGGAAGCCTTCGGATTTTGTCCGCGATCTCCATGCGAAGCCACATATCTTCTTTTGTGGAAGTCAGGTACTTCTTTCGGTATGTCATGCGGTAGGCAAAGTAAATTGCGAACAGCAGCAAAAGGGCGGTTCCCCAATATCCCCACAGGGGGATGTTTCCATGCGTGATGCCAAAGTATCGGTTCATCATTTCATTTGCAACCATTGCCAGCAAGAGAACAGGCAACAGCGTAGCAAGATTGAACAGACACATATACAACCCGGATTTCAGGATGTTCCAACTTCCCTCGCCGCTGATGCGGTATATTCTTTTAAGCATATTGTTCCTCTCCAATGCTGACCTGCTCCATCCAATACTTATAGTCCATTTCTCGTACATCCACTCCGCCGACCCGGATAACGCCCTCATCGACATCCCAAAATCTCGCAATCAGATTTGCAACGGTGCTTTTTCCGCCGCCAGATTCCCCGACCAGCGCAGTAATCGTACCCTCCGGCACATCTAAAGAAACATCGTCCAGAGCTTTTCCGGCAGCATCCTCATAAGAAAACGAAACATGGTCAAGGGATATATCATAACCCTTTGGAAGTTGCGGCGTCTTCGTTTCCGGCAGGGGCTTTTCCCTCAAAATCTGATCGATTGCGTCCAATGACGCCTGGGAGATCATCAGATTGGATGAGCTGTTCATAATACGTGCTAAGATCGTTACGACGGTAGGAATAAGAACCGCAAAGAACAGAAAACTCAATACCGTTTTTTCAGGGTTGCTGCCTGCGTTAAACAGGATGATCCCGCCGGGAATCAGGAAAAAGAAGATACCGTTAATTGCGGCATGGTAAGCGCTGTCTGTATTCTGCATGGAGAGCGCGTATTTCAGCAAATAATCGCCGTACTCTTTTACCGCAGCTTTATAGCGTTGGAAAGAATTGGCTGTTTGCCGGAACACCTTTACAACAGCAATACCCCTGACGTATTCCGTAACGGCATTGCTAATGTCCTCGGCAGATTTCTGATATTGCTTAGCAAAGCCTTCGCTTTCATCCTTCAGCATATAATAAAGGATACCAAAACCAACCAGGATCGGGATCAGGCAGATTAAAGACAGCCGCCAGTCGTACACAAACATAAAAACAAGAAAAGCAACCGGCAACGCAACAGCTCCTGCAAAGTCTGGAATCTGATGTGCGATCAGCGTTTCCAGATTGTCCGAGTTCTTTTCAATAATTTTTCGTTGTTTCCCGCTGGGATTTGTCGTGTGATACCCCAAAGGCAGATTCCCAATGTGTCGGACAATCTGAATCCGCAGTTTTGCAACCGTATTGAACGCGGTAATGTGGGAAAACAGCAATGCCATCCCATATAATCCAAACGACGTAAGGATCAAAAATACAGCGCGCCAGCCCATATCAACCATATAGGTCTGATCCAGCGAATGAATATTACCAAGAGACTGAACAATCTCCTTTGCAACGTTATATACGCACACAAAGGCATATAGGTTGATGACCGAGGAAACAGCAGATAATATAATGGCGATGACCATTGTGATTTTGAACATGCCCATATGCTGAAACAGACGCCCCAGCACCCCTTTTTCTTTCCTGCTTTCTTTCATACCGTCAACTCCTTGATCTTACATATTGGTTAGACAACGCTAACTATAGAGCCAAAATATTTGCCCCTTCCGAGGCATTTGAAACGGTGTTTCAAATGCAATTATACAGCTTACACCGTTCATTGTCAAGCTGTTTTTTCTTGACATGCTGCATCCTGTCGTATAAAATAAAAACAAGGTTTCAATCTTTCGGAAAGAGAGGATTCACATGAAACGAATTGCCGGTGTGTCAGAACGCTTATTAGAGTGTGCCAAAAGCGAATTTTTAGATAAGGGGTTTCAGGCCGCATCCATACGGGAGATTGCCAAAAAAGCAGAAACCAGCGCCCGCGCTGTCTATACGCGCTTTCCCAATAAAGAGGGACTTTTTGACGCAATTGTTTCGCCCGTTTCAGACGGGCTTATCGAACTATATCAGAACTATGCGGATCAGTTTTGGTCAAAGGATGTAGGGTCGGAAGAAGCAGATGACGTTTCATTTGATGATACTGCAATCTATGTTGACATGATCGACTATATTTATGATCATAAAGATGAGTTCCTGTTGATGCAAACCTCCTTAGAGGGCAAATGGCATACGGCGCTGATTGAGGATTTGACTGACAAGAACCTTTCCTATATCTCCATATGGCCAGAACCAGCAGGGGGTGCTGGGAACGAAAAAGAAT
>OLPR01003007.1_pt1 | contig 11761 bp, 9 predicted proteins | sample 1672761 | NCBI WGS metagenome assembly OLPR01 (sample SAMEA3136721, study PRJEB25190) | human gut metagenome | biome: human gut; feature: human-associated habitat; material: faeces | place: Austria | collected 2013 | reverse complement strand
GCCTAAGATCATCCATCGGTACTTCAATCAGGGTCATACCACGGGTTGTAGAGAAAAATTCGCAATAGGCTCGCCCGTCTTGGACTCCATACACAGTTAGCGGATGAACGAAATGGTATTCATGGTATCGAATCGAGTCCTTGATGTAGTATTCGTCACACCAAAGATTTACAAATTGGTCGTTGGAAATAGATTTTTGAATAAAATCGACAAATTCTAATGGAGATAATTCATCAATGCCATATACATGGATTGTTTTTATGCGACTCTCGTACACGTTGCTGTTGTTGTCCACAAAATCAACGATATGTTGCCCCTGTTTCTCATAGGAAACGAGATTGATAAACCGTTCATAAAACCACCCCTCATACGACCCATTCAGCAACTGATAGAATACGGGATTGACTTTTACTGCAAGATTGGGGAGAACATTTAATATTTTGCCTTCAAAATGATTCGATGCCATGGTTCATTGTCTCCTTGCATTTTGAACGAACATATAAGATTCTTTCTCAATCGATCATACAGCGTCCTCGGAGCCTGTCTGTTCTGACGGCTGATCGCGATAAAACTGTGCCTGTTTGTCAAACATTTCGGTGTAAATACCGCCTTTGGCGTAAAGCTCGACGTGAGTACCGTATTCTGCGACATGACCGTTGTCAAATACGGCTACCTTATCTGCCAACTGAACTGCGGAGAGCCTATGTGTGACTAAGACTGCAGTTTTATGCTTTATCATGTTGCTAAATTGTGTGTAAATTTCATATTCGGCGTTAGGATCTAGAGCAGCTGTTGGTTCATCAAGAATATAAATATTTCCGCCATGATATAAAGCACGTGCAATAGCAATCCGTTGCCCCTCTCCGCCAGAAGGTTCTATAGCTTCTTGATCATACCATTTATAAATAATTGTGTCACAACCTTTTTTGTTGCTGTTAACAACAGAATCTAATCCACTTTCCTTTACAGCATACATTAGCCGATGCTCATCAAACTTGTCAGCCATAACAATATTTTCGCTTAATGAAATATTGTATAGAGAAAAATCCTGAAATACGACAGAAAAAAGCCTATTATAAAGCAAATAATCGTAATCGCCTATATTAGTTCCATTAAGCAATATTTCGCCTTCAGAAGGCATATATAATCTCGTCAGCAGTTTAATAAATGTTGTTTTGCCTGAACCATTTGCACCAACAATACATAATTTCTCGTTTCCACGAATAGTGATGTTTATGTTTCTTAAGGCATATTTCTCACTTCCCGGATACTTAAAAGAGACATTTTTAAATTCAATAATAGAGTCCTTATCAAACATCGGCACTTTATTACCGCTATTATAATTATTAATCGGTATTTGCATAAATTCCATTAATTCTTTTACTCTAAGCCCTAAGGAAGATAGTTTAATATATTGATGTGATATGTTAGTTAGCGAGTTAGAGAATTGAGAAATAGTGGACAAATATATTGTCATACTACCAACTTCAAGATTATTTAATATAACTTGATATGTAAAGTAAGAGTAGAGCACAACCGTTTGAATACCTACTACTATCGCCCCTAAAATACTACTATTTCTCTGGTGAACTGAATTTTTAATAGCAACATCGTTTGCTTCATTTCTTTTATCCTTATATAATTTAATGAAATAGTCTTTTAAATTGTATAAACGCATTTCTTTTGCATACTTTAAATCAGCAAAATAACTCACTATGGGCCATCCATAACGATTGTATTTGCCAATCTCTTTATTCATAGTAAAATTTTTTTGACTTATCCATTTGTTATTAAAAAAATCTATTGTAACGACAACAATTACAATAAGCAATATCAGCGAATTAAAGTTTGCAATAATCGATGTGCACAGTATTAAACTTATAATCGCAGACACAAAACCGCTTAAATATTCAAATGTATTGAGTGCGTCTGCGGTTGTTTCTTCTGCGCGTTCTTTTAATATTTGAATATCTGGATTTTCCATGGTTTCCAAATCCATATCCGCGCAATGCCTAATAAAATTAGTTTTGACTTCGATCATAAAATAATAGCGCAACCTATTTAAATATACATTCACAGATGAAATGATAACTTTTTGTATAAACGGAATAGCAGCAGTTATGCCTATGTATGTAAGAAGAATAGAAACTCTTTTTTCTCCGGTTAGTTCATTAATAATTAAGCCAGGCATGACCGTCAACGCCAATGGTAATATCGATGTTAACAAGGACACAAACGATTTCAGAAAAATATATTTTTTCCCGTCACGAATACTCCAAATATAATTCAACATATATTTAGTAGTAGTGATTGTGTTTTTTATATTTTGTCCTGATTTGTTTTTTTTAGATTGCTTTTTCATTATTTTTACCTCATATTGAATAATATTGCAAGCACAGAACAGGGCGCACTATTATTAATATGGCAGTTTAACTATTATTTACATATGTCGGATTATCCTTTGAAGTATGGTTGGCACCACATTGTGATGATGCTTGTGTACCAGTACTTGAAAAATTATTTGCACCGCAGTTGGCATTGCTTGAAGAACACCCGCACTTTCCCGTTGCGTTTATTCCCAAAAAATCATCTTGCTTTGCTATCAATGAATCACTTAATTTAAACAACATTGACCTATTTTTCTCCTTTCACAATATAGTACGCCCTGTTCTGTGCTTGCAAAACATTTTCATATAATCATTACACCATTTGGCAGTTTAATTTTTGGCAAAATAAGTTTCGAGAGATGTTGTACTAACAACGGATCCTTTAAAGACACCACAAATTCTTTTTCATTATGAAACAACGAAAAATCGAATATTGTTTTTTTATTTCCGTTTTCATCAATCATTTTCATTAGTTCTGATTTTGCAAAAAAATCAATTATACGACCATATCTGAACTTAAATATATTTCTAATGTGATCATAATCGCTATAGTTATTACACATAGAAATCATAATTATATCTGGCTTAAGTTGTGTAAGAATTTGATCATACTCATAATTATCAATAGAATTCAAGTGTACACCTCTAACCTCCACCTCGCAATCCGATTTTGAATCAACGTTTATTGTTGTGTGATATTTTGTATTTGTAAGATTGCATAGTGCAAACCATTCAAGTACCGACTTTAATTCGTCAGATGGCGTTGAAACAACTTTAATTTTATTATCGTAAAGAAGTTTGTATATTGTAGTTTCCCAACATGACAACTGTGTTCGTGACCCGTATGAAGCAATTAAAATTAACGGTCTTTCTACAAAATCTTGATTCAAATTTCTGTTTTCATGGAAGATATCTTCTGAACTACAGAAATCATCAACAGTCGTACAGCATTTGTTCTGAAAATTAGCTAACGATGTAACTAGGTCAATCTTTGCTTTTGGAATTAGAGTGTTATGCACGATCAAAACTTGTGTACAAAATTCAACACATTGTTCTATTGTATCAAGTTCATGGATCGTTATTCCAATATTACACGATATGCCAAGTTCCGACAATAAGACAAACTCAACGTCAGTATCATTTATTATATTTTCTGCACATTTTAACAATACTCTTGCAGTATATGTGTTTGAAAATACAAATATTTTTTTTATATCAGCCATCATTGCCTCCTTGATAGCAATAGTCAACATATTTTCTTAGTAGTTTTATTGCATGTTTTTTAAAGGCATCACAATTCAACTGCTTAATTTCACGATTAATACATTGTTTTTCTTCATCGATACAAAATAAAGCACACATGCTGCAAAATCGCATTGCCCAACAGTTTACACATTCATTTTTAGTTAATGCTCCAATATTTAATAGATTAATCGCACGTTCAGAATTAATTCCATTCGAAACATCGCCTATGCAAATATCAGGACACTCCGGTGCATTTTCGCAAGGATAGAACTGCCCTTTAGTATTTATAAAAATCTTAAAATAACCTGGTATACACGTCCCAGCATGATGCCATGTTTTACCAACACCGCGTTTATCACTATATTTTTTTAAAAAATCATGAAATTCATCATCGCCAATACTATCATAATTTACCCATTCGGTATCGATAACCCCTTTATTCCCAATCTTAGCTTGCAAAACCCCATGTGAGTAATCAACGCCTGAAGTATTAGCGTTAAGAAAAAGAATTTGGTTTTGATTAATGCCATTTGCTTTAAAAAATTCTTGCACTGATTTTTTATCTTCGTCCACAAAAACTACCGGAAGAAACATAACATCTTCAGGGTGTTCCCTAAAAGCAGAAAGAAGCATCTGCACATTTTTCCATACAACATCAAATGTGGCATTACCATTGGCGAATTTACGAGCCCAATTTTGACGTTCATTGTTACCATCTAAACTTACTGCCATCTTGAATTTATGGGTCTCTAAAAAGGTTGCTATATTTTCAGTTAATAATGAAGCATTTGTCGTAATATGATATGTAACTTCCTTGGTATTAATCCGCATTTCTGTATACTCAACAACACGCTTTATCAAAGGAAAATTTAATAAGGGTTCTCCGCCATAGAAATAAATATCTACTGTCTCAGAATCTTGAGAGTGATTAATAAAAAAGTCAACACTTTGTTTGGCAACTTCCCAACTCATATCTGATCTTTCGCTAAGAAACCTTGCACTTCTACTATGAATATTGTGACAATATCTACAGGCAAAATTACATTTCTGCGTCACTTGCAAAACCAACCTCTGAACACTTCTGTTGGTTATTGTAATATAGTCATCAGTTGCCGGATGTTTAACCTCTTCGATAAAAGGGCCTGTTATAAAACAACTTTCTATTAATGAAATTATATCTTGGTATTCTGGGTTATCACGATTTTGATGCAAATATGCATTTATCCCCAAAAATTCCAGCTCCTTTAACTCCTTAAAGTGATTCTGTGTAACTTGTAGTATATGGTTTGAATACGGGGTATACATAAAGAACCCCTCTTTGTAAAGAAAAGTTTTAATCACCGGTTTGTCAGTCATAATAACCTCGATTCTGCCCCTATCATTCTAATTAAATATATTGAAAATATTTTTTTAAAAATTTTTATTCTCGATTCGGACACTAAGCATTAATTGTTAAAATTTGGAACTTGCTTGTTAATACTTTGTTCTCTTGTTGGGTAACGCTTATACACAACCCTTTATCAACAGGAAGTTGTTGCTTCAAGGCTTTTTTTGTTTCAAAAATAATTGTTTCAGCCCAACCCTTATCTTCGGGTCGAATGGTGATATAACATTTCAAAAGCTTAGTATTTACAGAATAATCAAAAGAATATTTTGTTATCATACCGTTAAACTGATTATTAACAATGTCAATTGTTTCGGATAGCGAATATGCGTTTACTTTCACTCCAGAAATATCAAAAGACTGTCTTGTTCTACCTTCTACTGAGCTTATATATGGGGAGTTATCTCTGCATTTGCAGGATTCTGTGCATGTAATTAAATTGATTGTATCTCCTTGTTCATACCTTATGAGTGGGAATGCGTGATTATTTATATTAGTTATTATTGCTCCTTCTTCAACATATACATTATCGACCATAATATGCATTTTTCCGTGTGAGCATTCATATGCAATAGCACTCTGTTCTTCTGAACCATATAAATTGGATATGGGAACATTAAAAAAATCCATCGCATCGTTCTTCAATTTATCTGTTAAAACTTCACCTACCGAGTCAATGTGTTCAAGACACTTAGGGAATTTGAGACCACTATTTCTATAATAACAGATTAACTGTTCCAATATAAAAGGCTGTACATACATCCATTTAGGCTCAAAATCCAGTATACGTCTAATCACTGCATTATAAGCATCCTCAGAGGCAAGCGAAGAAGCATTTATAAGTAATTGACGCTCATCTTCAAGACATACCAAATTATTGAGTCTATTTACTTGGTTAGCATAGCTTAATGTGAACGCAACTTTTTTATCCATCGGGGATATTCCATACCACTCTTTTCTTTTCCTCCACAATGGCAACATCGACATGTGATAATCAGATGTATCCCAATATACATTTACCGGTACTCCACTCGTTCCTGAAGAGGTTGTTCTTTTAAGTTGGTGACATAAATACTTTGCCTTGTATCCATCTGAAAACATATTGTATCTGTTTTCTTGTAATTCTTTCCGTGTGAGTATAGGCCATTGTGTAATATCAAGCGGATTGGTTATTCCGTACTCTTTAATACGCTTCTTGTAAAAATCATTATGTTCCGATACATATTTAAGCATCCTGACCAACTTCTCTTCATTGCTCACAACTGTCGTCCTCCATTTCTTTTTGCGCTATCAGTTCTTCAACCGCAGAGAGAATTGAGGAACATTCGCGGAATTTATCCATAAGTAACCACTCATCCGGAATTTGAATATCAAATTCCGCTTCAAGTTCAACAATCAACGAGATGAAATTGACAGAATCCATACCGAGATCGTCTATTAAGTCCACGAACTCAAGCACATCCGTATCAATGCCCGTATTTTGAAATAGATTACTCAAAATTTCAAGAATTTTCACCTTGATTTCACTTTTTTCCATCGCGCGCTTCCTTTCTCACTGTCCTTTTTTGCCGGATAAAATATCCGCTACCGCTTTTCGGTCAACCTTACCTCGGTTATTATGCGGAATTGCTTCCGTCTTCAAATACTTCTTTGGAATTTCGTATTGTGCAAGCCTGTCTTTTATGCTATGGATAATCTCGATTGTACAATCTCTGTTACTTACATATAGGCAACCAATCATTTCCATGCCATTCACAGTGCATCGGCTTATGGCGCAATCAGATACTGATGGATTCTCCAAAATCAGTTTTTCCACATCAGTAGGATAGATCTTGTGAGCATCGCAAATGATTACGTCATCCACACGTCCCACAACATGCAGCTCGCCGAACTTATCCCAAAAGCCGATGTCACCGGTATTCAACCAACCTTGGTAAAGAGACGAGTGCTTTTTACCTCCAATGACATAACCGGAAAACATACTTGGCGTTTTTACATGGATAATGCCGCGTTCTCCGTTCGAAACGGGTGCGCCACTTTCATTCGTAATGGTCACTTCGACTCCTTTAATTGGCTTTCCAACAGAATTGCTCTTGCAACAAGCGGATGTTTGTGCGGTGACACGCGGAGCAGTCTCCGACAAACCATAAACATTGAAAACGGATATATCTGTTAAAGCATTTTTGGCTTTCTCATATATTGCATCGTTCAGAATAGCACCGCTTACATATACCTTTTGAAGGCAGGAAACATCATAAAACTTTCGTTTTATCTCATTGCACAGAAGGGATAAAAGTATTGGATTGATACAAAGAATTGTCACGCCATATTTCTTTATCGAGGAAAGAATCGGTCTGGGCGGAACAGCAGAAGCGGTGATGACCATTTTAGTGTTAGATTTTAAGGCAACCAATAATTCTCCTGTCAGCGTTGATGAGTGAGAAAGGTGTCTTACCGTATAGATGCAATCCGTCTGTGCCAAAGGATTCATATAATCGATAATTGCATCCGCATTGGTGTTGATGGCAAAATGAGACAAAATAATGCCTTTTGATTTTCCGGTTGTACCCGAACTGTATATAATCACTGCCTCATGGTGGCTGTAATTGGGATGAAACTCATCATAAAGGAATTTCGGCAGGACGAATGTTAATTTGCTGTCTGAAGAATAACGAACAAATTCAATTTCAGTATAGGCTCTTATGCATTCACTCCATAGATCTTCTTGCAAGTAACATGTTTGTACATCCGCCTCCCTCATCATTTGGATTGCGGCATAAAAGGGAGTCTGGTAATCGATCAAAACCGCGCAATGACCGCTGTTCCATATATTGAGCAATGTGTGAATATATCCAATTGAATTGGTACCAATCAATGCTACCCGTGCCATATTGATAAGCTATCCTTTCTGAAATTCTTCGAGTGGATTGACTGAAAATGCGATCATTTCTGCGCAAAGGATACTTCATATTCTGAAAAACCCGCACAAGCGTTTCTGCCTGAAGAGCATACGCTTGTGCGGGTTTTGGAGTCTCGGGTGGGGAAATGCGATTCGCACCTGCGCTTTGGAGACATTGTTTTTTGTGTTTTTGCCAAATTCACTGTATCAAGTATAACGTAAAAGTCGCATTCTGTCAATGCTAATGTTTTCATTTATTAAAAATCGGCGATGCGCACAAAAAAGCAATCAAAATGATGTCTGCGGAATCCGGATCTTTGTGCATTGTGTCGATGTGAAACTTGTGCAAAGAAAGGATTGAAGATTTTGAACGATAGTCACTGATTCATTTGCTCCCGCGTTGTCGTTACCGCCATAGTTGTCCTTGTTTTCATTCTGAACATACAAGCACCTGTTCGTCCATCTTTCCGTTCTATCAGTGTGCCGGTCAATTGTTTCAGATACCTTCTGCTCAGCGCCGAACTACCGAGGAAAGCTTCCACCTTCGTCACGGGCAGGACGCACCAATCGCTGTCGGTTGGTTTGTTGGCAATATAATATTCCAGCAAAGCCCTTGTCACATTCAGGGGAACAGACTTCGGTGTGACCTCTGCAAGCCACTGTTCCTGTTCGTCGGTCAGGCGGATAGGGTCTCGCCGCAAAGTCCCCAACTCCAACGCATCTGCAATCACATCATCGAAGCGGAGGATGCGGTCACCTTTCGTGCCTTCTGAGAAGATCGGAATCTGAAACTGAATGACCTTTTTTCGCCACGCGTCTTCAAGCCGTTCGATGTTGTCGGCAAGTTTATGTGTGGTTTTGCCCACTTTGTCGCGGTTGGCGTTTATGAAATCCGCGATGCCATGCAGGTGTCGAATATCCCATCCACAGCCGTCCGCGTCCACAAGCTCGTGAAACGCATCGTGAAGCTCACGAAAATCTGTTTTGAACTGCCACTCCGCCCTCGGGGCGGCATTCTTTTTGTCCGGGATACTGCACCACGCGCAGAGAGCGCGGCGGGCATCGTCGGTGCGCTCATACGGATCACCGTCTTTCGGTGTCCCGTCCGGGTTGTGAAAGAGATATCCCCTTGCAAGGACAGTCAATATCCGCGCGAAACCGTAGTTTTCCATGAGCATATCCATGGTAAACCGACCGAGAAAGCCGTTGTCCTTCTTGTTTCGGACGGCATAGGTCGGCTCTTTGGTATAGGAGAGAAACTCTGCCCATTCGTTTGTTATTGATTCCTCTATCATCCGTTTCCGCCTCCGATCAGATAAAATTCCGCTTCTTCAAGCAGTACATCAAAGATAAAATTCCGCCTGTCCATCGCCTCGGCATAGCGGATTGCCTGATACGGCGGCGTGATCTTTGCAAGGCACAACCGACAGGCGGGGGCTACCGCCTCACGGTAATCCACGCCCGGCAGGCGGTTGTGGTAAGCGTGAATCATGGCTGTCATCTCTGGTGTGTCGTGCTTGTAGCGCAGTTTGCTTTTGTCAGCCAGCCTGTTGGTGTCGTCAATATCGCAGATGATGTCACCGAACACCCGGTACCCGCCCATGCGGAAGTCCGAGAACAAGCCGTCATACGCACGAAAAGCCTCTTCCGGGAGGTATTCGTGCAGAAAGGATAAACGCGCTCCTCTGGCTTCATGAAATGCCACTGTTCGGCTCGTAGCGCGTCACGGACGGCTTTGATGTGCGTTGCGTCCATCCCGGTGAACAGTGCATACAGGCTGTCTGTGTCATAGGTGTTTTCCTGATCCCGCATGGTCAGAATACGGTCAATATCCCGTCGCTTGGAGTTGCCCGGGATCGGGTGCTTGTGCGACCGAATACGCCGCAGGCAACGGTCATAGGTGTCGATAAGCTCCCGAATCGGCTGGAACAGTGACGGGTCAAGGTTATCTTTCCAATTCGGATGTCTGGCAAAAGTGAACAGTTCTGCGGATGGTGCAGGTTTTATCACTTTTCGTGGCGTGTGCTTTTTCAGCATGTGGGCATAGTACGGCAGTTTCTCTACATTTGCCGTGACGCTCTCCCAGTCTGTCCCGTCGATATAGTCCTTCATTTGTTCTGCAAAGGTGTCCTCATACCATGCAGGGCGATCTTCCGCATCCTCAAGCAGTCGCTTGTATTTCAGATACCGGCTGCGTGGCTTGTCGTCAGTGTGCAGGTATGCCGACAGGTCGGGCTTGATACCGCTTTTGACAGAGTCGATCTCAAGTCCCGTCAGAATTGCAAGCGTTTCGGTTTCCTGTCTGCACTTTTCTTTGATGTCGGTATCCGCATTTTCATCGTAAGCAAGAATACTGTGGTCAAGCGCGGCATTGGAAATCTACCCGACACGCGAGGAAAAAGTGCTCTTGACTACCTCAAACCGAGCGTGTAGGTCATTTGCATCCCGCAACTGCGGCTTGGCGGTCGGAATACTGAGCAGAGGCAGATTGTTCCGGTTCGAAAATCTGTCTTCAAATGGATTTGCAGTTTCCTTATAGTGAGAGGCGATACTTTCACATATGACCGGCTCACGGATGACTTTGACCATATCCCCGTCATAGTCCGCGCCGCCCAGCCGTTCGGCAATGAGCGACCACGGCTCAACCATGACGACACCGCGCAGGTGGGAAAGATACCGCCGGCGGATGTCATGTTCATGGTTCGGCGGATATACCACGACCTCCTCGTTCTTTGCAATATGCGGATTGCGCAGAATCGCCGTCATGTGACTGCCGGTCAGACCATAGGCGGTTGTATAGCGGCAACGCGCGTCAAGCAGTTTCCGGTAGATCTCCTCCGCATTTCTGTTGCCGTCCGTATGCGGTTTCAGCAGTTCGGCAAGAAACAAGGTCAGATCCGCCGAAAGATAGGCAACTCTTCCGCGCACGAGCAGATTGCCGCGGGCAAAATTCCGCAAAATCGTATCTGCGGCGCGGTCAAGCTCCCGCCGGTACTCTTTTTTTGCGAGCAAAAGGTCATTGCGGTGAAGCATCCCGGCAAGGCGGTAGCCACGGCTTTTCGGATTTTTCGGTGCATGATCCACATAGTAGTCAAACTGAAACCATTCGTCGTTGAGAAGGCGATAGTAGATCTCCTCGGTCGTTTTGGTCAGCCACGCTCCGGTATCGCTGTCAGTTTGTTCGTCTTCTTTGTCCATACAGTCTTTCATCCAATCACACGGTAAATCAACCGGTCTGAACTGCTCGCCGCTCAGTGCGAGGGTGGAAAGGAACTGATAGTTCAGATCGGTAAACGGCTCACTGCTCGTGCGGTTCACACTGTATGTATGCACCTATGAGGAGGCGCGCCTCCTCATAGGTGCGGACTTTCACACGATAAATACAATCGGTTTTGAGAATTGAGAAAAAATTTTCGGCTAAAGCGTTATTATATGGGTTTCCATGTCTCTTGACATTGACGGCGTAATGTGGTACGATTTTATTCGGCTATAATACGCTTGTGAGGTGTACTGAAAGCCTTGGTCACTGTGGAGCTACAACTCTGCGGTGACCTTTTCCTTTCTCTGGACGGCTTTGATCGTAGAGAGAACAAGATTGATGTTCTGGTCTGTACCGGTTTTGTATGCAACAATGCTATTGTCATAGAGGTCACGAATAACCGAAAGATACAGCACGCATTCTCCTGTCTTGATGTATGAAATATCTGTTACCCATTTCTGATTGGGACGTTCTGTGTGAAAATCTCTATTGAGAAGATTGGGGGTATCTATGCAGATATTCTCCATAATTGAGGTATTTTTTGCGTCGAACGACAGAAAGAAGATTGTATTTCCGCATAACGCGCA
>OLPR01003004.1_pt1 | contig 11764 bp, 7 predicted proteins | sample 1672761 | NCBI WGS metagenome assembly OLPR01 (sample SAMEA3136721, study PRJEB25190) | human gut metagenome | biome: human gut; feature: human-associated habitat; material: faeces | place: Austria | collected 2013 | reverse complement strand
CGGTGGTTGATGAAATCGACCTGAACCAATGCACCCCGTCCCACGATCAGACCATTCGTATGCGGAAGTTCTTCACAGATGGAAAGCTCACGCCGGAGGTGGTGTCCGCCATTATGGGCGAGGAAAAACCAAACCAGCGGGAGAAGATCGTCCTGCGTGGGGACAAGGTGCGAAGTCTGATCCCGAAGAATATCCCACTGGCGCAGACGGAGGATTATGTGGTCAAGGCACTGGAGCATTACAGCCGCTTTCTTCGTCAGCGGGCAGAGCGTGACAGCCGATAGGTACACGGAGTATGTTTTCTGCTGTCCCCTTCCTCACACTCCAACCCCTGAGAACTACCTGACTACCCGAAATAAACTATCTCCTGATTTATCTCTATCTTTCTAAGCTAAATCTATCTAAGAGCAAACGGAGTTCGCACAATTCGCAAAACTGCGTTTTGGCGGTATGATGAAAAGTTGCGCTTCAAAACGCACCTTTGTCGGAGCAGTTCTCATCGGGTAGAATGTTGTCGAAGGGAGTGAAGCGTATGAAACCAAAAATCGCAGTTCTTTTACTCGCTGTGCTTCTGTGTCTGACCACGGGATGCAACAATGCCTCGCATATTGCAGAAACGCCTGACCCTATTTCTTCTTCGGACAGTAACATCGTCCCCAGTGAAGCGGAAACGGCTCAGGCAGAAAAGAAAACGGAGGTTGACCGTCCCCAAAGCACAGAATCGCAAACGGATAGCCGTGCCGCAGAATTCCCGGCAAGCGTATCGGAAAGTGACACCCAAACAACAGAGGTTCCCGAACAGGCTGACCACAGCACGGCAGTGCTGCCACAGCCAAGCGAACCTGAAAAGAAAACAGACGAGTCCGAACGCCGACCGGAAACCGCTGCCCCGACTGAAAAAGAACAGCCCACACCTCCGGCAACTGAGGAATCTTCGACACCGGAACCGCCGAAAGAAGAACCTACTGAGCCGGTCTTTGACATTGACTACTGGATCAGCTTTGCCAAGAGCTACGCTGAGAGCATCGGACTTGCGCTCGACAGCGGAGCCGTGTATTGCTGGGATAACCCCATCGCCGCAGGTGTAAAATGCAAATACACCGAACGGGATATTCGTGGCTATCTTGACCGATATGCCAAGGACGGCGACATCACCGATGTGTGGATTTGGTATGAGCAGACCGGAAGCGGCTCTTATGAAATCTATATCGGCTACGCATAACAACAAAACACATTTCACCCGAAACGCATCGCCATTGTACGATGCGTTTTTTATTTCCAAGGAGGTAATCAACACAATGAAAAAGAACCTTTTCAAGCGAGGAATGGCGGGACTGCTTTCCCTCGTGATGTGCCTGACAGCCCTTGTGGGGATCGGCACAACCACTGCCTATGCCGCAGGAGAAAGAGCAGAGGTCTACCTTGTTTCTTTTCCGAGAAGCGGCGATGCTAATATTGATTACAGCGGCACTTGGGGGCATCCCAATCTCCGGTATATGAACGGCTGGCATTCCGGTGAGTCCAAGTACACTACTATTCGAGCAATGCACTCGTATGACGGTAACATCTGTTACTGCATTGAGCCGGGAGTGCAGCAGGATGCCGGCGACACTTATACCAGTAAGGACGAAACCTTTTGGGACAACCTGCCCTCAGACATCAACAGCACCATTTCCCCCTATGATATGAAGCTGTTCATCGGGCGTATTATGCAGTACGGTTACACGGGACCCATCAGCACCTCGTGGCGTTCACAGAACCCCGCTGATGCCGCAACGCTGGCGGAAGCTATGGCAACACAGGTTCTCATTTGGGAAACCGTTGTCGGTGAGCGTGACGAGGACTTCGATTATGTCAGCCCCGGTAGCTACGATGCTGTTAAGGGCGTTATCAGCACCGCCCATCCGCTGTATGACCTGTTTTGCGATTACTATGACAGCATTGAAGCAAGCGTCCAGCGTCACTCTGCCATCCCAAGCTTTATGTCCAAAAACCCGAACAGAGCGCAGAGCGTGGAACTGGAATGGGACGGCAGCAGTTACACCGCTACCCTGACAGACCACAACCGAGTGCTTTCCGATTACAGCTTTTCCGCTAATGAGGATGGCATTTCATTCAGCGTCAGCGGAAACCAGCTCATTATCACAGCAACGGATGCTCCTTCTGACAGCGTAAGAATTACCGCCAATAAGGTCGGTTCAACCCGCCGAGGTATCATTACTTGGACGGATGGAAGATATGCTCCCGGAGGCGGTATTCAGGATATTGTCAGCTACGCTCAAGAGGTTAATGACCCCGTGCAGGCGTTCCTCAATCTGAAGGTGTCCTACGGCTCTGCCAAGATCGTCAAGACCTCGGAGGACGGCAAGGTAGATAACCTCAATTTTACCGTCACCGGCAACGGCATCAATCAGACCGTCAAGACCAACTCCAAGGGCGAGATTCAGATCGACAATCTGATGCCCGGCGTTTACACCGTGACCGAGATGGATTACGACAAGTATGAGCCGCAGGAGTCCCGCCGTTTGACGGTGGTTTCCGGTCAGGTTTCTACCGTGACCTTCAACAACAAGCTCAAGCGTGGAGATTTGCAGATCGTGAAGTCCTCGGAGGACAATCTCAACGAGGGTGTGACCTTCCACCTTTACGGCACTTCACTCTCCGGCATTGCCGTGGACGAGTATGCCGCAACCGATGCAAACGGCGTGGCGACCTTTGAAGATGTCCTTATTTCCGGTTCTGCTCCTTATACCGTAGAGGAAGTGGATACTGCTGTTCGCTATGTTGTTCCCGAAGCGCAGTCTGCGCCTATCAACTGGAACGAGGTCACGAACCGCAGCTTCCTCAATATTTTGAAGAAGTTTTCCGTGACCGTTACCAAGAGCGACGCTGAAACCAGCACGGCGCAGGGTGATGCTTCTCTTGCCGGTGCTGTTTACGGCATCTATAAGGGTGAAACCCTTGTTGATACCTACACCACCGACAAAAACGGGCAGTTCGTTACCAAGGAGTATATCTGCGATAACGACTGGACGGTGCGAGAGATCACTCCCTCTGAGGGTTATCTGCTTGATACCACCGTCCATAAGGTCGGCGCAGAGCCACAGCTTTATACCGTGGAGCACAATCAGACGGTGAACGATGTGACCGAGCAGGTCGCAAAGGGCAATATCGCCATCATCAAGCACACCGATAACGGTGAAACACAGATCGAAACGCCCGAAAATGGTGCCGAGTTTGCGGTGCATCTGAAAGCCGCTGGCAGCTACGAGGTTGCCGAGGACACCGAGCGTGACTTTCTCACCTGCGACGAAAACGGCTTTGCCCAGACAAAGGATATGCCTTACGGCATCTACACCGTCCATCAGGTATCCGGGTGGGAGGGCAGCGAGCTGATGCCCGACTTTGATGTGTTCATTTCTCAAAATGGGGCGACTTATCGCTACCTTATCAACAATGCACCCTTTAACAGCTTTATCAAGATCGTGAAGCAGGACGCAGAAACCGGCAAGACCATCCCTTACGCCGGTGCAGGCTTCAAGATTTATGACCCGGACGGCAACCCCGTAACAATGACCTTCACCTACCCGACGCCCACCACCATTGATGTGTTCTACACCAATGCAGAAGGTTCTCTTGTCACGCCGGAAAAGCTGTCCTTTGGAAAGGGGTACTCTATTGTCGAGGTACAGGCTCCCTACGGCTATGTCCTCGACGAAACGCCCGTGTACTTCGATGTCACGGAGGATAATTCCACAGAAGAAAGCGGGGTTACGGTAGTAAAAGTGGATAAGCCCAATATGGCACAGAAAGGCACCATCACCGTGGAAAAAACCGGCGAGGTGTTCTTTGGCGTTTCCGTCATCGGCGGCGTAGATGAAAGCGGAAACGAACTGCCCACCATCTATCAGCCGCAGTATGAAAAGCGTGGACTTCCCGGTGCGGTCTATGAGATCATCGCCGCAGAGGATATTATCACGCAGGACGGCACTGTCCGAAATCAGAAGGGCGAGGTCGTAGACACCGTTACAACCGATGAAACCGGCACAGCGGTGAGCCGTAAACTCTACCTTGGCAAATATGAGGTGCGTGAGATCGCAGCACCCCACGGGATGGTGCTCAACCCAGAACCCCACTGCGTCGAGCTTGTCTACGCCGGTCAGAGTGTTGCCGTAACAGAAACGGCGACTTCGTTCGAGAACGAGCGTCAGAAGGTGGAAATCAGCCTTGTAAAGTCCATCGAGCAGAATGAGTGCTTCGGCATTGGCACAAACGGTGAAATGAAGAACATTTCCTTTGGGCTGTTTGCCGCCGAGGAGATCGTATCTGCCAGCGGCACTCCCATTCCCGCAGATGGTCTGATTGAGATCATCTCTCTGAATGAGGACGGAACGGCAAAGGTTAAGACCGACCTTCCTTGTGGAAGCTACTATGTGCAGGAGCTTGCTACCGACAGTCACTACAAGCTCTCCGATACCAAGTATCCCGTTACCTTTGGGTATGCCAATCAGGATACGGCAGTTGTAAAGATTGCCGCCAATGACGGCAAGGCAATCGAAAATGATCTGCTCTACGGTTCGGTTTCCGGAAAGAAGGTCGATGAAAACGGCAGTGCTCTCGGCGGTGCGCTGATTGGACTGTTCCGCACGGATGACGGCGAGTTTACAAAGGAAAACGCTCTGATGACTACCACTTCTGCTGAAGCTGGTAGTTTTTCTTTTGAGAATATTCCTTACGGCACTTGGTATGTCCGTGAAATCGAACAGCCCGCCGGCTTTGTGCTGGACGATACCATCTATCCCGTGACCATCGGCGCAGACGGTCAGGTCGTGGAGATCAAGATCGTCAACAAATATGTCCGTGGAAACATCCATCTGACCAAGGTGGATTCCGAATATCCTGACAATAAGCTGACCGGAGCGACCTTTGAGGTCTACAAGGACAGTAACGCAAACGGCAAGCTGGACGATGGTGATGAACTGCTCGGCACACTGACCGAAAAGGAAATCGGTGAATACGGTATGAATGACCTATTCCACGGTCGCTACTTCGTCAAGGAAACCAAAGCACGGCATCGTCACCGTAGAGAAGGCCCCCCAAAGCCGGGGCACCGGAGAACAGAAGCCCGGCGGCGGTGAGACCGAAGAGAAGACCCACCCGCAGGCTCCGGCGGGCCAGATACCGGACCCGGGAACGGCTGCCCCGGGCGGCACAGCGGGACAGCTCCGGCACCAGCAGTTCCGACAGAGAAAAGAGAATGGCGGCGGGGAACATCATGACGGGAAAGACCATGCCGCAGAGCATACCGTAATCCGCCAGGGCATTGACGGTGCCGGGGTACAGGGCCAGCCGCCGGGGCACCAGCAGATTCTCCGCGGCGGACAGGCCGGACCGGAGGTCATCGGTGACGGCCAGGGGCAGGGCGGCCCGCAGTATTTTACGGTAAGGAGGACGGAGACTTCGGTCCGGGGCGGCGGATTGCCGTCGGTACAGAATCAAAAGAAGGGCCAAAGACAGGACCGTGGAGGCGGCGCCGCCTTGACAGGATTTTTTCACGGAATACAATGGTTCGCAGAATGCGGCGACACGGGGAAGTAAGGCGGACCGAAGGACCTTACGATATTCTTTTCCGGCCGCAGTGCCGGTGACAGGGGCACTGCGAGGAAAGAGGAAAAAGCCCTCAGACGGGGCAAAGCGGATGGAGAAGAAAAATCCAAGGGGGCGAAAGGACAACATTCATCATGGAATAAGAGATGGAAAATTATGGATTTTGCTGAATTTGCAAAATTTTAGAGTATGGTATAGATACACTGCTTGACAAATAAAACCAAGAAAATATAATATGAAGTTGGTCTATAATTGGACTTCGATAAAAGGGCACCCGGTCAGCGGTGTTTCGACGGTCAGGGACGCTTACTTCCAGACCGAGACCCATGACAGATTCGGAGAATGGGACCATGAAATTCAAAAGAATCTGGAATGTGGTGAGTACGGTGCTGGTGGCGGCGGTGGTGCTGTTGGCGGTGCTGCTGGTAGGGGTCCGGCTGTTCGGATTGCAGGTGTACACCGTGCTGTCCGGCTCCATGGAACCCGCCTATCCTGTGGGCTCCCTCATTTATGTGAAGAAAACCGCAGCGGAGGACATAGAGGCCGGGGACGTGATCACCTTTCTGGTGAGCGAGGACACCATCGCCACCCACCGGGTGACGGCGGTGGTCCCCGACGAGGAGGACCCCGACGTCCGGCGCTTTCAGACCAAGGGCGACGCCAACGAAAATGTGGACGGGGCCCTGGTCCATGAGAACAATGTGATCGGCCAGCCGGTGTTCACCATTCCCTATCTTGGGTACGTGGCCAACTACATCCAGCATTCGCCGGGCCTGTATGTGGCCATCAGCGCAGGGGCCGTTTTACTGCTGCTGGTGTTTCTGCCGGACCTGTTCCCGGAGCGGAAGAAGGAAAAGTCCGGGACCGGTGAGGAGCCGGAGAAAACCGAGTAATTTCTGCCGGAAAATCCGGTTTGGAAATTAACCATAACTATGTTGAGAAAGGAGGAATTTGCATGAAGCGCAGTATGAGCGGCAAGGCCCTGGCGGTGCTGGTGGCAGTTGTTCTTTTGATCGGCTGTGTGGTGGGCGGTACGGTGGCCTGGCTGGTAGCCAAGAGCGACCCCATTGAGAACGTCTTTACGGTGGGCGACATCAATGTGTCCCTGTCTGAGACCCGCGTACCCAATTATCACATCGTTCCCGGCGTGAACATTGCCAAGGACCCCAAGGCACAGGTCAAAGCGGGCAGCGAGAACTGCTATCTGTTCGTGAAGGTGGACGAGGAGAACTGGCCCACGTTCACGGAAGAGGACAGAACGACCCGAAAGGTAGACTACAAGCTGGCAGAGGGCTGGACCAAGCTGGTGGACGGCGTGTACTACCGCGAGGTCAACAAGAGCGAGGCGAACCAGGACTTTCAGATCCTGAAGGATAACCAGGTCACCGTCAGCAAGAACCTGACCAAGGGCGAGCTGGACAAAGTAAGCACCAATCCGAAGCTGACCTTCACTGTCTACGCAGTGCAGAAAGAAGGAGTCCAAAACGTGTCCGAAGCCTGGAATTTGGCCAAGGGCAACTAAACCCGCATTTCACAGCAAAGACAGAAAAATCATGAAAACCATGAATCATACATGAGAAGGGTGAATTCACTATGAAGAAGAAAATTGTAGCCATCTGCCTGTGCCTGGCGCTGGCGGCGGTGGCCGTGGTGGGAGCATCTCTGGCGTACTTCACCGACACGAAGTCCGCTACGAATACGTTCACCGTGGGCAATGTCAAGATCAACCTGATCGAGTCCACCTACCATCGTACCGGCAGCGACAATGCCGGTGACATGTCCGTTCCCGACCCGACCGCGAAGGCGGCAGGCATGGAGTTCGTCACTGACGGCTGGACAGTTTTCACCGATGACGAGATCAAGGCAGACGCCGCGAAATACTCCGATTATATCGGCAAACGCGGCGAGAACATGGTTCCGGGCCGCAACGTTGTCAAGTGTCCCTACGTCATCAACGAGGGCGCTAACGATGCCTATGTCCGTATCCGTGTGATGGTCCCCTCCGCAGCCAACAATGACTTTGTTGACGTGAAGGCCGGCGGCGTGATCACCAACCAGTGGTGCAGCACCTCCTTTATCAGCGGCGAGTTCATCGATGGCAAGGGCGGCGGCTGGGACAATGCTCCTGCGATTGATAAGGCCAGTGTTACCAAGGACGGCGTAACCTACGACGTTTACACCTTCACCCGCAAAGAGCCTCTGAAGGCGGGCGCTATGACCGAGTGGAACGTCTGGAACTACATCGGCATTGACAAGACTGCGACCAGCGCTGATATCCAGAAGGCCATCGCTGCCGGTGCTATCACTGCAACGGACAATACCATGACCCTGAACGTTCTGGTCGAGGCCGATGCCATCCAGGCTGAAGGCTTTGCGGATGCCACGGCGGCCTTCGCTGCTTTCGACAAATAAGACCGCTTTCCAGGCTGTGGCTGCTCCCGAGAGGGAGCAGCCATAGGAGAGTGCCCGGCAGGCCGGGCGCCCTCCTATGGCTATGACCATTCCAGTTCACGAGAGGAGCTGTATGTATGAAGAAGCGTAAAATACTTCTAATTTCCATATTTACCATCATTCTCGCCATTGCCGCCATGGGCAGCTCCGCCTTTTTTAGTGCGGAGGACACGGCCCACAACGTGATCACATCGGGCAGTGTGAACATTGCCGTGGTGGAGACCATGCTGGACGGCACAGAGCTGAAGGCGTTTCCGGAGGAGGGAATCACCGGCGTGATGCCCGGGTCCACGGTGTCCAAAATCGTGAGCATCCGGAACACCGGAAGAAGCGACGCCTGGATCCGGGTGCGGGTGAGCATTGAGGTGAAGGACGGCGAGGGGCTGCCTTTGGACACCGGTGTGGTGGGATTCACCGTAGAGGGCCCCTGGTTCAACGGGGAAGACGGGTACTATTATTACAGCGAGGCCGTTCCGGCGGAGAGAGACCCAGGTCCTGTTCCGGGAGGTCCGGTTCGATCCCGACATGGGAAATGAGTACCAGAACTGCACCGCCTACATCAAAATCGAGGCCGAAGCGGTACAGACCGCCAACAACCCGATCCCCGACGGGGGGACCGTGCGTGATGTAGCCGGTTGGCCGGGTGCGGAAGGAGTGGTCTAAGATGAAGCATTTGCAGAAAATATTGGTACTGGCGCTCAGCGCAATTCTGGTGATTACCGCCTGTATTCCCGGCACACTGGCGAGCCGGACGGTGGAGACCCCGGAAGCCACGGCGCCGGAAACAACGGCGGGGACCGAAAGCACGGTACCGGAAACAACGGTACCGGAGACCGGGACCGCAGCATCCGAACAGCCGGAGGCGCCCATGGAGCAGAAGCCGGTTTCCACGGATGAGAGATACACCGTTTCCTTTGACCTGGGCGGCGGGATTCTGACGGCCCGAGGAGTGGACCGCAGCGTCACTGCGGCTCCAGGGGAGATCATTACCCTGCCGGGGGCACCGGAAAAGGAAGATCGGACCTTTACGGGGTGGTTGTCTGCCAAGAGCGGGGAAACCTATCAGGCGGAAGCCGACTATGAAGTCACGGATGACGATACCCTGACGGCCCAGTGGAATATGCTCCAGGTGCTGGGGGTAAACACGGAGCCGGAGAACAGCAACACCCTGAGCGGGACGGACTGTGTGGTGGAGGCCGTTTCCGAGACGGAGCAGGAAAGCGTGGAATCCGCCGTGAATACGGCCCTGGGCGGCGACGCCGTGGGGGCCCTGAACGTGCTGGCTGCGGATATCAGCTTCCTGGATGAAAGCGGCAGGTCGTTGGAGCCCGCAGAGGGCGAGACCGTCCCCGTGACGCTGACGGTGCCCAAGGGTCAAATCGACGAGGACGCTGCATTCCTGGTGGTCTACCATATGGTAGAGCGGAAGGACGGCAGCTATTATGCCGAGCCGGTGCAGTATGCACCCCGTGGGAAGGGAGACCAGAAGATCCGCTTCGGGACCACGGCCTTTTCCATCTATGCGGTGGCGGCCGTCGGCAAGAAGGCGGGAGACGCGGGCTCCGTCGAGATTCGGACCGACGGGACCGGAACGGTCTATTACGAGATCGAGGAAGAACAGAGCAAGGTGTTCTTTTTCCAGGACGACAATGCGGCAGATTACACGTATCATCGGTACACCTGGACCGTGAAGGATAATGACGATACCGTTCGGGCTTATTCGACATCCATCTATTTCCAGGACGAGGGTTCCACATCGGACAAAAAAAATAGCTATCAGTATCCCTGGCTGTCCCTGGACGCTCTGCGGCCGGGCGTGGTGACGCTGGCAGTGGACTACTACTGCTACAACGGCAGCGACTGGTGGCATCCCAGCGGGACTGTGGCTTCCGGCACGGTAGAGATCAAGCTGGCCGTTACGGCGAAGCAAAACGGCCTGGCCATTGAGAACCATATCCCGGAAAACGGCACGCTAAAGCCGGTTTGGCGGGATGCTGCGTCCAATGTTGCGCCGGATCGCTATGTGTGGACCAAGGAATTTTACCATACCTATAACCAGGGCGGCGATTCATCCGAAGACCACCGGGGCAAGGGCATCATTGACGACGACGCGGTGCTGGAGGACGGCAGCATCAACGTGGCCATTGACGCCGGCGGCATCGCCCAGGAACAGGATTCCGCAGGAAACGACATCCTGTGCATGAAGATCTATACCTGCACGGCGTATGACAAGGACGGAAACGTGTTGGGCACCGCTACTCACCGGGTGGAATACGGCGAGGACGTGCTGAACGGCAGCTTTGAATATCCGAAGATCCCCTCGGGATCCAACTATGCCTTTGCCAACGGAACCAGGCAGCTGTTCTGGCGGTCTACGGCCCCGGGCAGCGGCACCTATCTGGGAATGGACGTGGAGCTGGGCAACGACACGATAGGAAATCTCTATCTGAACTACGGAGACAAGGCCAGTGACGGCACCCAGTTCGCGGAGCTGAACGCAGAGAAGGTGGGCACCCTGTACCAGGACGTGCTGACGGCCCCCGGGGCTACGCTGTCCTGGTCCTTCGGACACCGGAGCCGCAAGTACACCGGTACTAACGTGATGTATCTGGTCATTGCCTCCACCAAGGACGCCCAGAACGTGACCAATCAGGCCCAGATCAACGCCTTGGTCCGAAACTTTCAGGCCGACGGGGTCAGCGTGAGCTATAACGGCGGAACCTACACCATGTGGAAATTCGAGGGCAACCCCGATTACTGGCAGAATCACTCCGGCAGCTATACGGTGCCGGACGGTCAGTATGCCACCCGGTTCTTCTTTGCCTCCGCCAGCGGCAGCACCACCGGTAATCTGATCGACGGGATCCACTTCAACGAGGTCCAGCAGTATTTCATTGAGTATTATCTCAACGGCAAATTGCAGGAGAGACTGACCCAGGCCTCCCATGCGGATCTGGACAGCATCATTACGCCGGCCCACAGCGGAGACAAGGCCCTGGAGAATGCGGTCCTGACAAGCTCCACCATCAACGGCGTGAATTACGGGGGCGTGACCCTGAGCATCAAGGCCAGAAAGACCGTGGACGCCATATATGAGGGATGCCGAAACGTGCTGCGGCTGTACTACACCACCGGCACGGCGTCCGTGCGGAAGATTGTGGAGATCGAAGGCTGGGACGACCTGAGCGATGAGGAAAAGGCCGTGATTTGCGGGCCCGACGGATACACCGCCAGCTTCAAGCTCTATGACGATGATCAGGTGGTGGCCACGGCCTCCATGACCATCGACCTGGACGAATACGCCCAGAAGACCGCCGTGGCTGTGTTTAAGGACGCAGTGCATCCCACCAAGGATTTCGCTCCGAAGCCGAACCACAGCTATCGGGTGGTGGAGGATACGGGGGACTCCGACACCGCCAATGGAGCCGCTCATGTGTATGAGCAGGAGACCACCTACGATCCCGCAGCGAAGGACGGCCTCATGCGAACGAACGGGTCCGGTACCGGATCCTGTACGGTGAAAAACAGCTACCGTATGGTGCTGACGACCCTGACCATCCGGAAGGAGGGCTGGGAGGCCATCGACGAGAACCAGACCTTTGTGTACCGGGTCCAGGGGATGGACGACTATACCAGGGGCAAGGTGGATCTGACGGTGACGGTCCACGGCAACGGCAGCACTACCATCAACAGCATGCCCACGGGC
>OLPR01003003.1_pt1 | contig 11771 bp, 14 predicted proteins | sample 1672761 | NCBI WGS metagenome assembly OLPR01 (sample SAMEA3136721, study PRJEB25190) | human gut metagenome | biome: human gut; feature: human-associated habitat; material: faeces | place: Austria | collected 2013 | reverse complement strand
CCTCCGGCGGCGATATGGACAAGTTCTGGCAGATTTTCGACGAGCGGCTCGAACTGTGTTATCGCGCGCTGATGTGCCGCCACAACCGACTGAAGGGCACGCTTTCGGACGCGGCGCCGATTCTCTGGCAGGACGGTGCGATCGCGCGGTTGGACAAGGGTGAGAAGATCGACCGGCTGCTTTACGGCGGGTATTCCACGATTTCGCTGGGCTATGCGGGCCTGTGCGAATGTGTGCGCTATATGACCGGCAAGCCGCACACCGATCCCGCCGCCACGCCGTTTGCGATTCAGATCATGAAACATATGAACGAGGCGTGCAATCGCTGGAAGGAAGAGACGAACATCGCGTTCGGCATTTACGGTACACCGCTGGAATCGACCACGTATCGCTTTGCCAAGTGCCTGCAGCATCGCTTTGGTATCGTTCCGGGCGTGACTGACAAGGCGTATATCACCAACAGCTATCACGTACACGTGACCGAGCCGATCGACGCGTTCTCGAAGCTCGCGTTTGAATCGCAGTTCCAGGCGCTTTCCACCGGCGGCGCGATCAGCTATGTGGAAGTGCCGAATATGCAGAACAATATTCCCGCCGTGATCGAGGTGATCAAGTTCATCTATGAGAACATCATGTACGCGGAGCTGAACACCAAGAGCGATTATTGCCAGGTCTGCGGCTATGACGGCGAGATTCAGATTCGCGAGGACGAGGATGGCAAGCTCGTCTGGGTATGCCCGAATTGCGGCAATCGCGATCAGAGTAAGATGAACGTTGCGCGCCGAACTTGCGGCTATATCGGAACGCAGTTCTGGAATCAGGGCCGCACGCAGGAGATCAAGGAGCGCGTTCTGCACCTGTGAGGTGAATGAAAGTGTATTACGGCGAAATCAAACGGCTTGACGTTGCCAACGGTATCGGCGTCCGGACGACGCTGTTCGTCTCCGGATGCCGAAATCACTGCGAAAACTGTTTTCAGCCGCAGACGTGGGCGTTCAATTACGGAAAGCCGTTCACACGCGAAACGGAAAACGAGATCATTGAATCGTTGAAGCCCGCATATGTGCGGGGACTTACGCTGCTGGGCGGCGAGCCGTTCGAGCCGGAGAATCAGCGCGCGCTGGTTCCGTTCCTCAAACGCGTGCGCACGGAATGCCCGAATAAAGACATCTGGTGCTTCAGCGGCTATACGCTCGACGGAGAGCTCATGAAGGCGAGCCGCGCGCGCTGCGAATGCACGGACGAAATGCTTTCACTGATCGATGTTCTGGTCGACGGCAGGTATGTGGAGGCGCTGCGCAATCTGGCGCTGACATTCCGCGGCTCCGAAAATCAGAGAATCATCGATTTGAATCAAACGCGAAAGCAGGGCAGGATCGTCCTCTGGGAGGAAGAATAGGAAATGGTGAGAATGGCGCGACCGAACGGTTTTCCCGCTCGATCGCGCGCTTGCCTTTTTGGGCGCGATGCGGTACAATAAGAAGCAGCAATCAGAATGGGAGGGGGAGCCTATGCGCTTCCAGAAAAGTATAAAAATTTGCAAGGGCCTGCGCCTGAACGTGTCCAAATCCGGCGTGAGCGCTACGGTGGGCGTGAAGGGCATTTCGCTGAATCTCGGCAAGAAGGGCGTGTTTTTGAATACGAGCTTGCCGGGAACGGGGCTTTCCGATCGGAGAAAGCTGTTCGGCGGTAAAAAGCAGACGAAAAAGGCCCAGCCTGAGCCGCTGAACCCGCGCGATTATGAACTGCGCGCGGAAGACGGAGAAATCCGCGTGCTGAACGCCGCCGACCGCAGCGTTTCCGAAGAGGAAGCGCGTCGCGTGCGCCGGACGGACTGGTTCAAGGACGCACAGGCGCAGCTGAATGCCGAAACGATTGATCGCGTGAATGCGGAAACCGAGGCGGTCGAAACGATTCATCATGCGGCAAAACGCGTGCCCGCCTGCGGAAATATCGAATCGGAAGCGCGCGTGGAGAGCCGGTTCGACACATTTTTGAATCAGCTCGATCTGCCGGTGGAATTCAGCGCGCAGTATCAGTACGACGAAACCAACGGCAATATCCTGATCGACCTCGATCTTCCCGAAATCGAGGATTTACCGCAGAAAAAGGCGGCGGCGCTTGCGAGTGGAGCAGTGCGCGTAAAGCCGAAAACGCTTGCCGAAAAGCGCGAAACCTATCAGAAATGCGTGTTCGGCATTGCGATTCTGTTTGCCGACGGCGCGTTCCTTTCAAGTGCGGGCGTTCGGAATGCACTGGTATCCGGCTATACGCAGCGCAGAAACGCGCGCACGGGCGAAATGGAGGATCAATACGTGTTCTCGATCGCGTTCAATCGCGCGGCGTTTGCGAATGCGAGCTTTGAGCGCACGGATCCGGCAGCGTTTGTGCAGGCGTTCCGCAATCGCATGAATCCTGCGGCGACGGGCGAATTGAAGACGATTCAGCCGTATACTGCGGAAGAGCTTTCGGCGATGACGGAGGACGGAGCATGAACGAAATCAGCTGCGAGGTCATTCAGGATCTGATCAAGGGCTGCGCGGACGGAACGGCGAGCAGGGCGACGGTGAAGCTGGTGCTCGAACACATCAAGATGTGCGACGAGTGCCGCGCGAAATACGAAGCCCTGCGCAGCGGGAAGAAAGCGCGCGTGCGAAAGTGGTTCTTCGTGCTGCACGAACCGATGGAAACGCCGGTGCGCTATCTGCGATGGAGCATCCTTGCGCTCGCCGCGCTGACTGCCGTGATCTGCATGATTGTGAATTTCGCGGTCGACGCGCAAATTACGTGGGGCTGGATCGTCTGCGGCGCGATGATCACGAGCGTTGTTCCGATGCTTACGTATATTCAATCGCAGACCTATCGCTTTATCCGTGCGATGGCGGCGTTCAGCGTGCTTGCCGTTTTGCTGCTGGGGCTGATTCAACTGGTGCTGCACAACCTGATGGGAATGCCCGACGTTTGGCTCTGGCGTGTCGCGCTGCCACTGGCGGCGATCTGGATGACTGTATTCTGGGGTGCAATCAGCGTTGCGATGGTCAAAAAACTGAACGGTTTTTACTGCATCGCGATGATCGTGTTTCTGTTTTTTCCGGCGGAACTGGCGACGGCGGGTATCGCCGCGGCGTATCAGGGCGGCTGGGCGGCAAATTGGGTTCGTATGGCGGGCTATGTGGTCGCTTCCATTGTGCTGGCGGTCATGGGCTACGCATTCGACGCGCGCAAGCGCGATGCATAATCCGGGCATTTTCGTGCACGGAAGAGAATTGACAAACCAAACCCCATGTGTTACGATTTGAATGATGAAAGGGAGAAATTTCGATGAAAATTGCCATTGCAAATGATCACAGCGCCGTTCAAATGAAAAACCACATCAAGGCGCATCTCGAGAAAAAAGGTCACACGGTCGTAAATTTCGGCACGGAGGATGAAACCTATTCCGATTACCCGATCTATGCCGCCCGTGCCGCGCACGCGGTGGCGAACGGCGAATGTGATCTGGGCATTGTGATCTGCGGAACCGGCATCGGCGTGTCGCTTGCGGCAAATAAAGTAAAAGGCATTCGCTGCGCGCTGTGCTCCGAACCCGTAAGCGCGAAGCTGACCCGCGAGCACAACAACGCGAATATGCTCGCGTTCGGCGCGCGCCTGATCGGAACGGTCATGGCGGAGGCGATTGTGGATGCGTTTGTGGAAACGCCGTTCTCGTTTGCGGAGCGCCACGTAAAGCGCATCGATATGATCTCCCGAATTGAAAACGGAGAGACGATTGAATAAGGAGAGAGAATCATGAAAAAGGCGCTCATCGGTTATCAGGTGTATTCCGCGCGCGAAGAAGCGAGCAAGGATTTGCTGGGCACGCTCAAGCAGCTCAAGGCGCTCGGCTATGACGGCGTTGAATTCGCGGGCTTTTATGGACATACCGCGGAAGAAGTGAAGGAAATGCTGGACGAAGCGGGACTGGTCGCGTTCTCCGATCATGTGCCGTTCGCTCTGATTGAAAAGGATATGTTTGGCGTGATTCGCGATCATCTGACGATCGGCTGCAAGTATATCGCCGTTCCGTACCTGGATGAGGCGCATCGCCCGGGTCAGCCCGGATTTGCGGATGTGATTCGCACGATTGTGAAGTTCGGCCGCCTGTGCCGCGAGGCGGGCATCCAGCTGTTGTATCACAATCATGATTTTGAATTCCAGAAGATTTCCGGAATGTATGCGCTGGATTTCCTGTATGCGGCGGTTGATCCCGAATTCCTGAAGACGGAGATCGACACCTGCTGGGTGAATTATTCCGGCGAAAATCCGGCGGATTACATTCGCAAATACGCCGGTCGCGCACCGATCGTTCACATGAAGGATTTCGTCGGCAGCCGCGGCGGCACGCAGCCCTACGCACTGATCAAGGCGGACGGCAGCGACGACGGCAAGAATTCCGAATCCACCACGTTTGAATTCCGTCCGGTCGGCTATGGCTGCCAGGATGTAAAGTCGATCGTCGAAGCCGGTTTGGATGCCGGCGCGTTCTGCTTCGTGGTCGAGCAGGACCAGTGGTACGATCGCACGCCATTTGAGGCCGCAAAGATGAGCGTCGATACGCTGCGCAAGCTCGGTCTGTAATTCAAACAAAAAACTCGCTTCCGCTGAATGCAAACGGAAGCGAGTTTTTTGTGTTTATCGTTCCTCTCGGAAATACGCAAGCCCCAGACTCTCCGGCGGCTGATCTTCCTTCTTCTTGCGAAGGCTCGTCAGCACCAGCACCACGATGGTCACGATATACGGCAGCATCTTGAAAATCTCCTGCATACTGCGGCCGAGCCCCGGAATGTACAGGTACAGAATATACAGCGCGCCGAACAGAATCGAGCCCCAAATCGCGTGCAGCGGGTTCCAGCGCGCGAAGATAACCAGCGCAATCGCCAGCCAGCCGCGGTCGCCGAAGCCATTGTTCGTCCACGTGCCGCCGGAGTATTCCATGACGAAATACAGTCCGCCGAGCCCGCAAATTGCGCCGCCGATGCAGGTCGCGAGGTATTTGTAAGACGTTACGTTGATGCCCGCCGCGTCTGCCGTCGCCGGCATTTCGCCCACCGCGCGCAGATTCAGTCCGCGGCGCGTGCGGTTGATGTACCATGCGAGGTAAATCGACAGCGCGATCGAGAAATAGGTCAGGAAGCCGTAGGAAAACAGCACGTCGCCGATCACCGGAATATCCTTTAAAAGCGGAATCTTTTCGCGGAATGCGCTTGCTATGGTTGCGACGGAAATCTGACCGACGCCGCCGGAGAGCTTCGAAAGCGAACCGCCGAAGAAATTACCAACGCCCACGCCGAACGTCGTCAGCGCAAGACCCGTGACGTTCTGATTCGCGCGCAACGAGGTCGTCAGGAAGCTGTAAATCAGTCCGCCCAGCGCGCCGGCGAGAACGGATGCGAGAATCGAAAGCATGAATCCGACCACAGGCAGCGGATTTGCAGCGGCGTTTTCATACAGAAACGCGGCGGAAAGCCCCGCGATGCCGCCCATGTACATCATGCCCGGCACGCCAAGGTTCAGATTGCCGGATTTTTCCGTCAGGATTTCGCCGTTTGCGCCGAAGAGAATGCCGATGCCCTGTCCAATAGCCTTTTGAATGAAGATGATAATGGCATTCATGCGTCGATCCTCCTTTTGCCGTGGCGGAAGCTCACTTTGTAATTGATGAAGAATTCGCAGCCGAGCACGAAGAACAGGATGATGCCCGTCAAAATCTCGGACGCATTTTCGCTGAGGTTGAACTGCGACGCAATCTGAATCGCGCCCTTTTCCATGAACGTCAGCAGGAACGAAACGAACATCATCGTGATCGTGTTCAGCTTCGAAAGCCATGCGACGACGATCGCGGTAAATCCGCGTCCGCCGGCAATGCCGGTCGAAATCGTGTGTCCCGCGCCGCTTACGAGAATGAAGCCCGCGATTCCGCAGATCGCGCCGGAAATCGCCATCGTGCGCACGATCACGGAAGAAACGTTGATGCCCGCGTAGCGCGCGGTCTTGACGCTCTGTCCGACGTAGGCAATCTCATAGCCCTGCTTGGAATAGCGGAGATAGACATACATGAAAATCGCGAGCGCCAGCACGATTACGACGTTCCAGCCGTATTTTTGTCCGAACAGCTCGCCGAGCCAGCCCGCTTTTGTCGCCGAATTGATGATGCCGACGGAATTCGAGCCTGCGGGATTTTCCCAAAACACGATGCAGAACGCAACCAGCTGCGTCGCGATGTAGTTCATCATCAGCGTAAACAGCGTTTCGTTCGTGTTCCATTTTGCCTTGAAGAACGCGGGAATCACGCCCCAGATCATTCCGGCGATTACCGCGGCGAGGATCATCAAAAGGAACAGGACGGGGGAGGAGACCTTATCGCCCAGGTTGATCATGATCGCCGCCGTCGCCAGACCGCCGATCAGCGTCTGTCCCTCCGCACCGATATTCCAGAAGCGCATCCGGAATGCCGGCGTAATCGCAACGGCAATGCACAGAAGCACCAGCGCATCGCGGATCGTGACCCACAGGCGGCGATTGCTGCCGACCGCGCCGGAAATGATGCCCGAGTAAACCTCGAGCGGATTTAAGCCCGTCAGCGCGAAAATGACCACCGCGCAAACGCCCAGCGCGAGCACGATCGCCGCCAGGCGAATCAGGCACGCCTTCAGGAACCCGCACGAATCACGCTTGGAGATGACGAACAGCGGCTCGCGCGCGCCGTGATGTTGATTCGACATGGTTTAGTTCCCCCTTCCATCCTGCATCATCAGTACGCCGATTTCTTCCTTCGAGGCGGTACGCGCGTCGACCACGCCCGTGATTCGACCGTTGCACATGACCAGAATGCGGTCGCACAAAGCCATCAGCACGTCCAGATCCTCGCCCACGCAGAGCACTGCAACGCCGTGCTTTTTTTGCTCGGACAGAAGATTGTAAATCGTATAGGAGGAATTGATGTCCAGCCCGCGCACCGGATACGCGACCATCAGCACTACCGGATTCGAAGCAATTTCGCGCCCGACCAGCACCTTCTGAACATTGCCGCCGGACAGCTTGCCTACCGGCGTATTCACGCCCGGCGTAACCACCTGCAGCTCGTCGATGATGTGCTCCGCCAGCGTGCGCGGCGAACGGCGATCCGCCCAGAAGAAGCCGCCCTTTTTATAGCTGCGGATCATCATGTTGTCCACAATATCCATCGGCCCGACCAGACCCATGCCCAGTCGATCCTCCGGAACGAATGAGAGCTTAACGCCCAGACGACTGATTTCAACGCTCGAGAGCTTCGTCAGATCCTGCGGCTCATGCTCCGGCGGAAAATAGTCGATTTCGCCGGATTCAACCGGCGCAAGCCCCGCAATCGCTTCCAGAAGCTCGCGCTGTCCGCTGCCGGCGACGCCCGCAATGCCGAGAATTTCGCCGCCGTTCAGCGTAAAGCTTGCGTGATTCAGCGTAATTACGCCTTCGGGATTGACGCAGCTTACGTCCCTGACTACCATGCGCTTGACGAGATTTACAGGATCCGCGCGATCGATGTTCAGCTCTACGCGCTTGCCGACCATCATCTCGGTCAGACTCATGACCGTCGCGTCCTTCGTGTCTACCGTACCGATGTATTTGCCCTTGCGCAGCACTGCCACGCGGTCGGAAAGCTCCAGTACCTCGTTCAGCTTGTGGGTGATGATTACGATCGCGTTGCCGTCCGCGCGCATATTGCGCAGCACTTCGAACAGGCGGTCGGTTTCCTGCGGGGTCAGAACCGCGGTCGGCTCGTCCAGAATCAGGATTTTTGCGCCGCGATAGAGCATCTTCACAATCTCAACCGTCTGCTTTTCCGAAACGGACATTTCGTAAATCTTCTTGAACGGGTCGAGCTCGAAGCCGTATTTGTCGGTCAGACGGTTGATGCGCGTCGCAACCTTCGCGATGTCCAGCTTCTGCGGGCCCGGGAGCCCCAGAACGATGTTTTCCGCCGCCGTCAGCACGTCTACGAGCTTGAAATGCTGATGAATCATGCCGATGCCGAGCGGGAACGCGTCCTTCGGCGAACGAATCGACACCTCTTCGCCGTGAACGAAGATCTGCCCCTCGTCCGGGTGATAGATGCCGGAGATCATGTTCATCAGCGTCGTCTTGCCGCTGCCGTTCTCGCCGAGAATGGCGAGAATTTCGCCCGAACGGATCGTCAAGTTGATCGAATCGTTCGCGATCACCTTGCCGAACCGCTTGGTAATGTTTTTCAGTTCAATGGCGTTTTCGTGATTCACCAGGCAACCCCTCCGTAACCCCTCAAATTCCAAAGCCTGCATAAAATACGTACATTTATTGTATCACAAAACATAGCATTCGGATATGTGTGCAGGATAACTCTAAGTTATCGTTGCGGAAAATCCGCGTATCGATCCAAAAGGACGAGCGGCGATTTGCAAAAACCGCCGCCTGACAGACATTTACTTTTCCCAAATCAATTCCTTTGCACGATCAAGCATTGCTTTCGGACCGCCGCCCTGCGCGTAATCCGGCTTTCCACCGCCTTTTCCGCCCAGCGAAACCGCCGCAGCGCGCAGAAGCGCGCCCATATCGCAATCGACGTCCGCCGAGCGCGCGAAAACATACGTCGCCCGTTCGCCGTTCAGAACGCCGAGCAGCGCGATTACGCCGCTATTTTTGATCAGCGCGGACGCGCAGGCGCGCATGATCTGCGCGTCCGCATTCACGAATCGCGCGATTATTTTGCCGCCGCAAACGACCGGCGCATCGGAAAGTTCGGCTTCGAGCGAACGCATCAGCGATTCCTCGCGCAGGGTGGAAAGCTCGCTTTCCGCTTCGCGCAGCCGATCCTGGAGCGTTCGAACGCTGGATTCGAGATTCTCCACGCGCGTGGAAAACAGCTCCGCCGCCGCGTGTGCCGATCGATAGCATACGGCATAATCGCGCAGCGCCCGCCCACCAGCGATGAATCCAACGCGCATTTTGCCGCGCGCCGGCGCGACGGACACGATTTTGACCAATCCCAGTTGACCTGCGGTTGAAGGATGCGTTCCGCCGCAGGCGACCATCTCCTCATCACCGATTGCGACCACGCGGATGTGCTCCGAAACGGTCGGCCTTTTGCGTAGCGGCAGCGTTTCAAGCTCCTCTGCCGAGGGGAACCAGCAGCGAATCGGAACGTCGCGCTGAATCTGATCGTTTACATGGCTTTCCACGCGCGCGATTTCGTCCGGCGTCAGATGCGTGCGACCGTCCGGCATGGAAACGTCGATTGTCGAAACCTCGTCGCTTTCGTGAAGCCCGATCGTCACACCGCCAAACATTCGCCAGATCGTGCCGGCGATCATGTGATCCGCCGCGTGCTGCTGCATATGATCAAAGCGCCGCGCCCAATCGATTGTGCAATGCACCTCCGCGCCGATTTCGAGCGCCTGATCCGTAAGGTGCATCACGTCGCCGTCCACGACCTGGACGTCCAGCACGCGCGCGGAATCGATGAACCCCGTGTCGAACGGCTGACCGCCGGAGGTAGGGTAAAACGCGCTGCGATCAAGGCGAATGTCGAATTCGCTGCCTGCGGGAACGCAGGCGGTAACGCGCGCGTCGAATTCCGTCAGATAAGCATTGTCATAGTAAAGTCGTAAAGTCATAATGAATCACACTCCGATTCTATCATATCGCATTTTTGGAAAAAGCGCAATCAAAAAAACGCGTTGACAGCGTGTTTTGCCCGTGCTATCATAGCCGCGGGAGGGATGATTATGCGATTGGGCGTATGCACGAAATTTGAAAATCTCGATCTCGCTGCGAAGGCGGGCTTTGATTATGCGGAATGCAATTTGAGCGCGCTCGCCGCGCTGGATGAGGAAGCAATGCGCGCGCTGATTGCTCGCGATTTTCCGATTCCGGTACTCCGTGCGAACGGGATGGTTCCCGGAGAGGTAAAAATCTGCGGACCGGACGCGTCGGAAACGCGCTGGCGTGAATACATGACGCGCGCGTTTTCGCGGGCGCACGCGCTGGGCGTTGAAATCGCCGTGTTTGGAAGCGGCGCGGCGCGCATGGTTCCGAATGGATTTCCATTTGCGGAAGCATGGCGACAGATCGTCCAATTTTTGCGCGTCGCCGCCGAAATCGGCGAAGCGTACGCAATGCGGATTGCAATCGAGCCGCTGCGCCGCGAGGAATGCAATATCGTCAATCTCGTCTCTGAAGGAACGCTGCTTTCGGCGATCGTCGATTCGCCGCGTGTCGGCGTTCTGGGCGATACGTTTCATATGCTGAGCACACACGAGCCCTATGAAGCGCTTGAAAACGCGGGGGAGAAGCTGCTGCACGTGCACATCAGCCGTCCGCTTGAAAATCTGGTCGGGCGCGAATACCCGTATCCGAATGACGGGGCGGATTACGAATCGCTGTTCGCCGCGCTGAGGCAAATGCAATACGCCGGAACGGTCAGCATCGAAGCGGGAACCTGCGATTTTGCTTATGACGCGCCGCGCGCCGTCGAATGCCTGAAGCCGCTGCTGGGGTGATGAGCGATTTAGAATAGGGGCGTCCAAATGGGCGTATTCGGTCATTTTAAGAAAAGCAAGCCGGAATTATCCGATGAAGAGATAAGGCTGAATCAAATGTGGGCGCTCTGGGCGGAGGGTCACGCAGATTCACCGTGGAGAGAATTGACGACCTATCAGGGCGAGGTCAACAAAGGCAGGCGCGATCAATATTTCCTGAATACCGGGAATACGGGCGATTTGCAAAAGAAAATGGCGATTCTGGAAACCGTTTTGCTGCAAAAGCTGCAAAGCAATTTGCGAAAAGCATATGCCGCATATCGGGCTCTATCCGAAAAAGAGCCCGATGGGAGGGCACAGACGATATTGGAACAATGCGACGAAGTGTTTGACGAAAACGAGAGGGAAATCGACTGCATATTAAAGGCACATGCGCGGGAGACGCTTAGGAGGCGAAAAAATGGACAATCTGATTTGGTATATCATTATGATTCCTTGCAGCGCGCTGTTTTCGGGAATCGGCGTTTACGCTTGGAACAGGAAAAAACCGATGTCGTTCTGGTCCGGAACGAGCGTCAGTGAAAGCGAGATTTCCGATATCCGCGCTTATAATCATGCCAACGGAATCATGTGGGGCGTTTATTCGCTGCTGTATTGGGCGGCGGCGTTTGCGGGCATATGGAGCAGCGTGGCGGCGCTCGTTCTGATTGCCGCGGCGTGCCTGATCGGGCTTCCGATGCTCGCCGTGACCTACAAGCAAATCTATAAGAAGTACAGGGCGGCATGACAATTTGGAGATAAAAGGCGATGAATTCCATGCGTCGCGTCAGCGAATACGATAACGAAGTTTATTTCAACCAATATGCGCAAATGCCGCGCAGCAGAGAGGGCTTGCCGCTGTGGGCGAATGGCATACGCGCTTTCAGGGCTGCGACGTCGTGAAACAGCATCATACGCTGACGCAGATCTTGATGGGTTTGCTGAACATAGTTTTTAAGCTCCTGACGGTGGAGGAAGCGCAGTCGCCGGCGGAAATGCTGGGTATTCCCGGCATGAGGGACGAACTGCGCCGCCCGATGCTGCTGCTGATAAAGGCGGTCGCCGGAAAATGATCGACAAAACGCTTTCAGTCGTTTGCAGGCTGAAAGCGTTTTTTGTATACCGAAAACCCCACGCTAGGCGTGGGGTTCAGACTGTCAAAAAAGGTCGCGCAGAGCGGCCTTTTTTGCTATAATAGAGGCG
>OLPR01002995.1_pt1 | contig 11809 bp, 10 predicted proteins | sample 1672761 | NCBI WGS metagenome assembly OLPR01 (sample SAMEA3136721, study PRJEB25190) | human gut metagenome | biome: human gut; feature: human-associated habitat; material: faeces | place: Austria | collected 2013 | reverse complement strand
GGGTCCAATACCTTAATGAGTGGACGGGGACACTTTCTTGCGGATGGCCTCTTCGTAGACGGTGTATTCTTGAGGACAGTGCATTCGCGGGACGGGGTCACCTTTTAGAAAGTGGTAGCGGATGTAATAGAGGGTATCGTCTTCGCCGCGTTCCGAGAGCATGCGCAGCAGAAATTCGAGCTGCGAGAGTGTCTCGGGATGGACGAACCAGAGGTGGCCGATTCCTTTTTTGAGATACTGGTACGGCGCCTGATCGGTATAAGCGTCTCCGAGGTAGACGCGGGACGCGCTGATGCGGTCCATAATCATCTCGGCGACGTAGCGGCGCGGCATTGGGACGCCTTTGATGATGGTGTCACAATTGATACCGTAATCAATCCAGTATTCAAAATGATGTTTGTTGCGCCCTTTATGGTGCATCCAGGATTTTGACATGCCGGTGTCTTCGCGCTCGGCGTTATTGGGACTCCGGTCGCCCTGATAGTATTTCATGCCGACCAGAAATTCCGTCGGCGAATATTTCGAGAGGTCGTGGGTCAGTCCCTGCCAGTACAGTCCTATTTTGAAGCAGTACCGCATGACCCACATTTTGTGTGTGGTAATGGTTTTAAAGTGCTGCCATGCTTTCATCATTCTGTCTCTTCTCCTGCTTTCCTGTTAAAATTATGATACTGCGCGGCGGCACGATGACCGTTTTTGCGCTGACTTTTTTCTGATTTTCTTCTGTCAGGAATACTTCCGGTGTGTTGGTGTCGGCCGTCAGATACCAGACCTTCTGTTCCGGGAGGGACGGCAGTGCCAGCTCATGCGGATTCCAGTGCATGTTGTAGGCAATATAGAGGTCGTCGTCCTTGTTTCCGTCTTTATCCCGGAAATAGCTTCCGCAGTACATGACGCCGATAAAACGGCATGTGTTTTCCATCTGGGAGAACCAGGCTCTCTGGCTGTGGAAGGACATATCCGGGCAGCCGTAGGATTTGTAGTCGATGAGGCGCGGCTCGCGTTCGCCGTGCAGCGCCGGATGCGCTTTCCGGAAGGCGATTGCTGCTTTTACAAAGGCGGCAAACTCCGGATTCCGGGCGGCTGCTTTCCAGTCGATCCAGCCGGTTTTGTTGTCCTGGCACCAGGCGTTGTTGTTGCCCTTCTGGCTGTTGCCGAATTCATCGCCGCCGTAAATCAGCGGTGTTCCCTGGCTTGTCATCAGCATGAGAACGGCATTTTTCAGCTGGCGGAGACGCAGCGCGCGCACAGCCGGTTTCCGGGTCACGCCTTCTGCGCCGCAGTTCCAGGTCAGGTTTTCGTTGGAACCATCCATATTGTCTTCGCCGTTGTCCAGATTGTGTTTCTGTTCGTAGGAAACGCTGTCATACAGGGTAAAACCGTCGTGATCCGCAAGATAATTGATCACACCGTGTGTCTCCGGGCTTCTTCTCAGATAATAGGTGAAGTCGGAAAGGCTGCCCTCATCGCCTTTTAAGAAGCGGCGGATATGGTACTGGTAGCCCTGATTGTGTTCCCCTAAATTCCGGAACCACGGGCGTTTTCCCTGATAGATCCGTGCGCCGTCAAAACCGAGGAAAATCAGTTTCGTCTTCCGAAGGAGTGCATCTTTGGACGCTTCTTCTGCCAGCGATGCATCGCCGACCAGATGGAAACCGTCGATCTGATAGCGGAGCTGCCAGTGGTGCAGAACCTGCAGGACAAAACCAGAAGGCGTTCCCGGGGCAAAACAGAATTCCATCAGGCATTCGATACCATTCTCATGCAGGGCATCGACCATCTCTGCGAACTCTGCGACGGCATCTGCGGATGCAGCATACGAAGCTTTCGGAGCAAAATACAGGGCCTTTGTGCCGTATCCCCAATAATTCACGCGCTTCTCTTCCGCCGGCGCCGGATATACATAGGCCGGCTCCGTAAGGGAGGTCCACTCAAAAAACTCGTAGGACGGCATCAGCTCTACTGCATTGATACCGAGTTCTTTTAAGTATGGAATTTTTTCGATCACGCCGCGGAACGTTCCCTTGTTCTTTACACGGGAGCTTCCGTCTTTGGTGAAACCGCGCACATGGAGCTTATACAGAATCGTCTCCTCATACGGCCGGTGCAGTGAGGTGGTGCGCATTACCGGGTACTCCGGGAGAAGGCAGCAGCAGGCGCCCTCTTCTTTTTCCATCGGTGCACCGAAGGTTTCTCTTCCTTCTACTGCTCCCGCATACGGATCCAAGCAGAAAGCTTCGTCCATCCGGTAGGCATACGAAAACTTTCCTACCGTCAGGCCTGTGATTTCCACGGAACTGATCACGCCAGTGCGCTCCTCTTCCGGAAGCGGCACGGTAAGAAACGGTTTCTGGTGACCTTTCCGGTACAGCAGAAGCTCTGCTTTTTTTCCATCCGATACTTCTACGGCAAAATTGTATCCGTCTTTCGTCGCCGATGCGCCCATTTTCTCCGGATTTCCCGGTAAAATTCGATATTTTCCTCTGTTTTTTGTCTGTATCATAATTCCCGCCCTTATTTTTTATAATTTGTTGCAATTGTCATACTATTAATGTAAATCATTTGAATAAAATTGTCAATTGACCAATGTTACCAATTGTTATACCTCTAAATCCAGTTCCACCGGGCAATGGTCGGAACCGAGGATTTCGGTATGGATTTTGGCATCTGCAACTGCATCTTTTAAGGACTCTGATACCATAAAGTAATCAAGCCGCCATCCTGCATTCCGCTGGCGTGCCTGGAAGCGGTATGACCACCAGGAATACGTCACGGTGTCCGGATACAGCATACGGAAGGAATCAACAAAGCCTTTTTCTTTGATCACAGCAAATTTTTCGCGCTCCTCTTTCGTAAAGCCGGCGTTTTTCTCATTTGCCTTTGCATTTTTGATATCCATCTCGGTCGCTGCGACGTTCAGATCTCCGCAGAAAATCACCGGTTTTTCCTGCTCCAGTCCTTTTAAGTAAGAAAGAAACGCATCCTCCCACTCCATCCGGTAGGCAAGGCGTTTTAATTCATCCTGCGAATTCGGTGTGTAGACGGTTACAACAAAGTATTCCGGAAACTCTGCCGTAATCACACGGCCTTCCATATCATGTTCTTCGATTCCGATACCATAGCGAACAGAAATCGGCTCCTCTTTGGTAAACAGGGCCGTACCGGAATATCCTTTCTTTTCCGCATAATTCCAATACTGATGATAGCCGGGCAGCTCAAGGTCGATCTGTCCTTCCTGCAGCTTTGTCTCCTGCAGGCAGAAAATATCGGCATCTGCCGCCTCAAAGTATTCCTGAAAGCCTTTCTTCATGCAGGCTCTCAGTCCATTTACGTTCCAGGATATCATTTTTTTCATACGCAATTCATCTCCTTTTCCTGACAGTCTGTTCTCTGCGGTTTCTGTTGCAAAGCGCTGGGAACCGACTTCCGTTTTCTTTTATTCCTCTTTCAGAACATACAGCACTTCCAGCGACGCATCCGACGGTCCGTGAAATTCGCAGCCGTCTGCTTTATACTGGCGCATCAGTTCCAACATTTCTCTGCTGTACCGCTCGCCCGGGCAGATGAGCGGGATTCCCGGCGGATATGGGGCTGCCATCTCGGCTGCAATTCGTCCTTCCGCTTCTGCAAACGGAACGGCTTCCTTCTCCGCAAAATATGCCTCGCGCGGTGTCTTTACCATCTCCGGCAGGCTGCGGAACAGCCACTGCTTTTCTGTAAACTTCGTCCGCCCCGTCGTTTTCCCGCTCTCTGCTGCCGAAATTCCTGCCAGCGCATCGATCAGCCGTGTGATATCTTCCTCGCTGTTTGCCCAGGTAATAACGCAGACCACGTTCTCCTCGTCGGCAAGCTCTGTACTGACGCGGTATTCCTCGTACAGACGCACCTGCAGATCGTAGCCGGAAATACCAAGTTCTCTTGCCGAGAATACAAGACGCGTCGGATCGATCTTCCATACGCCGCACGTTCCTTCCATCTCGGTCCCAAGAACTTCGATTCCTTTGATCTTTGCAAGCTCCTGCCGCGCCCTCTGGCCGAGTTCCAGCGCGCGTTCCATTCGCTCTTTTCCGTGCAGCGCCATCCCGCGCCGCGCCGCATCGAGGGATGCCATCAGAAGGTAGGACGGTGATGTACTCTGTACCATCTGCAGATTGGCGGCCACTCTTGCCTCATCGAGACGGCCAGAACCGAGTGATAAGAAGGAGCTCTGTGTAAAGGAACCCGCCGTTTTGTGGATACTCTGCGCGCAGGCATCCGCACCACTTTCCAGTGCGCCGAGAGGAAGCTGTTCGGAAAAATAGAGGTGCGATCCATGTGCTTCATCGACAAGAAGCGCTGCGTTGTGGCAGTGACAGATTTCTGCGATCGCCTGCAGATCACTGCAAAGACCGTAGTACGTCGGGCTGACCAGCAGCACGGCTTTCGCATCCGGCGTTTCGGCAAACGCTTTTTCGATGGTTTCCGGCGTCACGCCGCCCCACATCTGCCATTTTGTGCTGTACTCCGGCATCACATAAACCGGTGTGGCTCCGCATAAAATCAGTCCCATCAGCACCGATTTGTGCACGTTCCGCGGGACAATGATTTTTTCGCCCTCTTTCACAGAGGAAAGCACCATCGCCTCGTTGCCGCATGTTGTGCCGTTGACAAGAAAAAAAGTTTTTTTTGCCTTCCACGTTTCTGCCGCCAGACGCTGCGCCTCCGCGATCACGCCCTCCGCATGGTGAAGATCGTCGAGGCCTTCTGCCTCCGAGAGGTCATACGCTGCAAGCGATGCTCCGTTTAGCGCCTCATCCAGCCCCCGCTCAAACCGGTGTCCCGGGATGCGGAAATACGCCGGCGCTTCCTCCCTGAACTGTTGTAACGCCTCCACAAGAGGCATTCGATTCTGATCCATTCTGTTTTGTTTCCTTTCCAATGGTTTCTCCATCTTTTTCTGAAACGAAAGAATCCTCCCCGCACCGCCGTGCGGGAAGGACCCCTTATTCGCATTTTTCTGTTTATTATGGTTTATTCTACCGGAGTAGTCCAGCCATATTTGTCTTCCAGCTTGCCCCACTGGATACCGGTCAGGGTATCGTACAGTTTCTGGGTCAGCTCACCGATCTTGAAATCGTTGACGATAACGGAATCGTCTTTGTATACGAGCTCGCGGACTGGAGATACAACAGCTGCTGTACCGGTACCGAATGCCTCTTCCAGTGTGCCGTCATGGCCTGCTTTCATCAGGTCGTCGATGGACAGGTGGGTCTCGTTTACTTTGTAGCCCCAGTCACGCAGGATGTGGATCAGGGAATCACGGGTTACGCCCGGAAGTACGGTTCCTTCCAGCGGTGCGGTGTAGATTTCGCCGGCGATCTTGAACATGATGTTCATGGTTCCAACTTCCTCTACATATTTACGATGTACGCCGTCCAGCCACAGAACCTGGGTGCATCCCATCTTCTCTGCTTTTACCTGGCCTGCGATGGAGCTTGCATAGTTACCGCCGCATTTTGTGAAGCCTGTGCCGCCTTTGACTGCACGGACATATTCATCCTCAACCAGGATCTTAACCGGGTTGATGCCCTCTGCATAGTATGCTCCAACCGGAGTGGTGATGATAACGAATTTGTAGGATTTTGCCATATGTACGCCAAGGCTTGCCTCAGTAGCGAACATGAACGGACGGATGTAAAGAGATGTACCTGGCTCAGACGGTACCCAGTCTTCCTGTGCTTTAACCAGTGCTTTGACAGCTTCTACAAACATCTCCTCCGGTACACCCGGCATGCAGAGTCTTTCGTTGGATTTGATCATACGGCGTGCGTTCATTTCCGGACGGAACAGCTGGATTTTTCCTTCTGCTGTTCTGTATGCTTTCATACCCTCGAAAGTTTCCTGTGCATAGTGAAGTACCATGGTTGCCGGATCCATCGGGATTCCGCCGTACGGTACGATTGCTGCGTCATGCCATCCCTGCTCTTTATCCCAGTCCATGACAAACATATAGTCTGTAAAGTGTTTTCCGAATCCAAGGTTTTTCTGATCCGGTTTTTCCTGTAAATGCTCTCTTTTTTCAAATCTGATATCCATTTTTTGCCTCCCCGGCAGTTGAGGATAAGTTTGTTCAGCTGCCTGTATATTTAGATTCAATAGTGATAGTATAAGGCTGTACCTGAAAACAGTCAAGAGAAAATACGACTAAATTTTCATTTTTTCTTTCTTATTTATTGTATCTTTTCCGTATTTTCCTGTATCCGCCGCATTTTTTCTTCTTTCCCGGCACAGCCATTGTGTTTTTTTCTATTATCTGTTAGAATGGCAGACAAGAACCTGATAAGACCTGAACACGAAAAAGGAAGGTAATACAAATGAGTGAAGAATTATTCAACAGCGCATCCTGCAGCGGAGACTGCACAAGCTGCGGCAGCGACTGCCAGGATCTGGATCAGCCGACTGTTACCCTGACACTGGACGACGATACCGAAGTAAAATGTGCCGTACTGACCATTTTCCCAGCTCCGAACCAGAAAGAGTACATCGCCCTTCTGCCGCTCGATGAAAACGGCGAGAATGAAGACGGCGAAGTTTATCTGTATCGTTACTACGAAGAGAACGGCCAGCCGAACCTCGACAACATCGATTCCGATGAAGAGTACGAAATTGCAGCAGACGCATTCGACGAGCTGATGGATACCGAGCAGTTCAACGAGATGGAAGAAAATTCCACCGAAGAGTAAGAAGCACAGACTTTGAAACGATTGCAGAACCCGGCGGGAGACCCTATTTTCCTGCCGGGTTTTTCTCTCTTTTTCTCTCAAATTCCCATTATTTCTTATTTGTACAGCTTTTCTGCATCTCTCTTTAAGATCTGTTTCTATTCTTTTACAGACGTATAATATATGTGAGTAGCAATTTTCATGCCGCTACATTACATAGGAATACGAGGTATCTTTTTATGAGAGATAAAGATGTGATACAGCACATTCAGGATTTATGCAAAGAGCGTTCCTGGACTTATTACCGTCTTGCAAAAGAGGCGGACATTCCCTATTCTACCTTAAATAATATGGTAAACCGCACCAATATTCCAACCATCCCTACCCTGCAGAAGCTCTGCGACGCTTTCGGCATCACACTTGCCGATTTCTTTCTCGACGAGCCGGATGCCCTGCAGCTTACCGAAGGACAGCAGGAAATCATTACGCTTTACAATAATCTTTCGCTGGAGAAAAAGAAAATCTTAAAAGCTTATATGAAAGGTCTTCTGATGGAAGTCTGACTTTTCCGGCATCATAAGTATCACAGATAAAGAAAGTTCCGTTTTTTGTTTTTCTAAAACAGAGGCGGAACTTTTTTTCTGTCGATAAACTTTTCTTAAATTTTTCTAAAGCCCGGGACTTTTCCCGTATTTCGTTGTAGAATAAAGGACAACTGTTCACATATTAATCACAGAAGGAGTTACCCTTTCATGCTACAGATTCAGCATATCAAAAAAGAATACCGGACCGGGACGCTGGTACAGAAAGCGCTCGACGATGTGTCCTTAAATTTGCGCGACAACGAGTTTGTCGCTATTTTAGGGCCGAGCGGTTCCGGAAAGACGACGCTTCTGAATATCATCGGCGGCCTCGACCGCTACGACAGCGGCGATCTGATCATCAACGGCATTTCCACGAAAAAGTATAAGGACCGCGACTGGGATTCCTACCGGAACCACACGATCGGCTTTGTCTTCCAGAGCTACAACCTGATCCCGCACCAGACCATCCTTGCAAACGTAGAGCTGGCGCTTACCATTTCCGGTGTTTCCAAAGAGGTGCGGCGCAAAAAAGCAATCGCGGCACTTGAAAAGGTCGGTCTTGGAAAACAGCTCCACAAGCGGCCGAGCCAGATGTCCGGCGGTCAGATGCAGCGTGTCGCCATCGCCCGCGCTCTTGTCAATGATCCGGAAATTCTGCTTGCCGATGAGCCGACCGGCGCGCTCGATTCCGACACCAGTATTCAGGTCATGGACCTGCTGCAGGAAGTTGCCAAAGAACGCCTTGTCGTCATGGTCACACACAATCCGGAGCTCGCCGAGCTTTACGCCAACCGGATCGTCACCCTGCGTGACGGTGTGATCTGCTCCGACACGAACCCGTTTGAGCCGGATTCCGAAACCCTGCTTCCGCCCAAACACAAAAACATGGGCAAATCGTCGATGTCCTTTCTGACGGCGCTCTCCTTAAGTTTTAATAACCTGCGCACCAAGAAAGCGCGGACCTTGCTCACCTCGTTTGCCGGCTCAATCGGCATCATCGGCATTGCACTGATTCTGGCACTCTCCTCTGGTGTCAACGAGTATATTCAGAATATGGAAGAGGAAACTCTCTCCGAATATCCTCTTCAGATCCAGAGCACCGGCTTTGACCTCACTTCGATGATGGTCGGCTCACAGAATGCCGGCAAAGACTCAAAAGATTCCGGCAAAAAGAATGAAATCAAAGTCCAGGAAGTCGTGACCAACATGTTCTCCACCATGAACTCCAACGATCTCGCTTCCCTGAAAAAGTACCTTGACGGCGGTGCGGACGGCATTTCCGACTACACAAATGCCATCGAATATTCCTACTCCGTCACGCCGCAGATCTACCGCGAAAACGGCGATTCCATCCGCCAGGTGCACCCGGACCAGTCGTTCCGCTCGCTCGGCCTTGGCGCAAGCTCCAACAGCATCATGTCATCCATGATGAGCACCAACGTCTTTTACGAGATGCCGGACACCGCTTCCCTGTACGAGAACCAGTACGACTTAAAAGCCGGACACTGGCCGGAAAACTATAACGAATGTGTGCTTGTCCTCACTTCCGACGGCGGAATGAGTGATTTTCTGCTCTACACCCTGGGGCTCCGCGATGCACTCGAGCTGGATGAGATGGTCCGCCAGTTTTTAAATGAAGAAACCGTCGAGACCCCTTCCTCCATCGGCACGTATTCCTACGATGATATCCTCGGCACCACGTTCCGTCTTGTGAACAGCGCCGACTGCTACGAATACGACAGTCAGTATCAGGTCTGGAAAGATAAAAGCGACAACGAAGACTATATGAAAAAGCTCGTTGCCAACGGCGAAAAGCTCACAATCACCGGTATTGTCCAGCCGTCCCCTGACTCTGCCGCCTCTGCCCTGACCGCCGGCATCAATTACCCGGCATCGCTGACCCGCCACGTTGTGGAGGAAGCAAAGAAATCCGAGATTGTGAAACAGCAGATGGCGGACTCCTCCATCGATGTCTTTACGAATCAGGAATTCGGCACCGTGGATCAGAACAGCGGTCTTGATATGGATTCCTTTATCACTGTCGATGAGGACAAGCTGCAGAACGCTTTCCAGTTCGACGATTCCGCACTCTCCGGTGCTTTTTCCGGTGATTCCATGAACCTTGATTTTTCCAGTGCCTTTGCGGACGCCGGAAGCAGCATGGATCTCGCGGGTGCGATTGACCTCAGTCAGATCTCTCTTAATTTCGACGGACTGCCGCAGCTTGATCTTGGCCAGATTTTATCCGGGCTTACTCTCAATGTCAGTGAAGACGGCATGCAGGAACTGGCTTCCAGCCTCATGGAGGGCTATCAGGGCTACGCCTCGGAGCACCCGGAGGCGGATTATTCCCATTTACAGGAGGATTTCGTCTCCTACATCAATTCCACGGAAGCACAGGAAATCCTGCGGCGCCACATCCAGACCATCATTGCAGGCGGCGGTGTTTCCATTACACAGGAACAGATCCAGGAACTCATTCAGCGGATCTTCAAAGGGTATCAGGCATACCTGATCAAGATGGGCTACACCGACCCGGAACAGTTTGATGCTTATCTTGCGGAGTATCTGCAGACCGAAGAAGCTGTTCAGATCATCAACGACTGGATTTCCGAGGTGATGCAGAACAACGGCAATATCGAAATTACATCCGACCAGCTCACTGCGCTTGCGACGGAGCTTTCCAACGGTTATCTCGCTTACGTGAAGGAGAACGGCCTGCCGGATCCGACGGAGATGGGCCAGCACTTTATCGCCTATCTGAACACGGCGGACGGCCAGCAGCGGCTGAACAGCGGTATCACAAAAATCGTCGATCTCGACGGACTGCAGTCCCAGGTTTCTTCTGCGCTCACAAACTACATGGCAGGCGTTATGGGAAGCTACTCCGCTTCTGTCGCCTCGGTTCTGCAGACACAGATCACTTCCGCGATGGAACAGATGATGACGCAGATGGCCTCTGCAATTCAGTCCGAGATGGAGCGCGCCATGACGCAGGTCGGTAATTCTCTTCAGGATTCGATGGGCGATGCCATGAAGATTGACACCGATGCCTTTGCAAGTGCCTTCCAGATGAATATGACTGAGGATGATATGAAAGAGCTCTTCGCTTCTCTTAGTTCTTCCGGCTCTTCCACCTATGAGGGCAATCTGCAGAAACTGGGCTACGCTGATTTTGACGAACCTTCTTCGATCAGCATTTACCCGAAAAACTTTGAGAGCAAGGAACACGTTGTCTCCATCCTCGACGGTTACAATGACACGATGGAAAAAGAAGGCAAAAACGAGCAGGTAATCTCGTACACCGATATGGTCGGCACTCTGATGTCCTCCGTCACGGATATCGTCAACATCATCAGCTACGTGCTGATCGCTTTTGTCGGCATTTCCCTTGTGGTTTCCTCGATTATGATCGGCGTCATCACCTATATCAGTGTTCTGGAACGCAAGAAAGATCGCACAAAATTTACCGATGCACTGCTTTATTCCTTGAATAAGGAAGATGAATGATTTTTTTCGATTTTTTATATCCGGGCGGATATTCGGATGTGCAATTCGGCATCGCGGAAATTCCCATTTTTACGAAGCAAACCATCTAAATTCTTTATGAACCGGATTATGGACAACTTGGACAAAAATCAATTTATCGTCATGCTTGACACACTGCTTAACCGTCGATTGTCGGATGCGGAGTGCACAGCCTTTCATGCGGCTTATGAAAAGTTCATCGACCTGCTGCACGGTCTTACGGCTCAATCCTGTAAATCGCCCCTTGACCTGCTGCACGAACTTGCCCGCCTCCAATCCCGCCTGATGCGGTTGCAAGCGCGGATTGTTTGAGAAGGAATCTCCGCAAGCGTCGCTGCTCAAATCGGAGCTTCTGCTGACGAATTTCGAGATCCGTTTAGTCTTTACCCGGCTTCGTTATCCGTCCATCGCCGCCCCGGTGTCGGTCGAAGTCCCCAAGTCGCCGCTGTTCCTCTCCGAGCAATTCACACCTACGGATATCATGGAGCTTGCTACGGCCCTGCAACTCTCCGGAGCCATACGCCGCATCGACGGCACACGGATCGATCTGGCGACACTTGTCGATGTGCTTTCCGGAACTTTCAACGTCCGTATCAACAATCCGGAATAGTGTCGCCATACGCTCATCAATCGAAAGTTGCGGCTGACGCATTTTCTCGACATCCTGCGCAACAATCTGATTGCCTACAGCCAGCGATAGGCAGTCTGTTTTTATTCAGCATCACGCTCCGGGGATTCATCTCTCGGAGCGTTCTTTATGCGGTGCGGACAGTGACGGACTGGAGCGGACATGGGTACCTGTTTTTCTGCCGGAGATGTATCTTCGGGACTTTTAATATTCTCTGCCATGCAACAGGAAGATGATTTGAAAGCCCTTGAAAATATCGTGCAGTTCGCCCGCGGGCTGGGCGTGTTTTTTTTGGTGCTGCACGTGTATTGGTATTGCTACGAATGGCTCTCGTCATGCGGCCTGACCTACGGTTATGCCGACCGTCT
>OLPR01002993.1_pt1 | contig 11821 bp, 7 predicted proteins | sample 1672761 | NCBI WGS metagenome assembly OLPR01 (sample SAMEA3136721, study PRJEB25190) | human gut metagenome | biome: human gut; feature: human-associated habitat; material: faeces | place: Austria | collected 2013 | reverse complement strand
CCGGAAACCCTGAACGATGTCATCGCCCAATTGTCGGCCTGTCCGGCGGTGACGCAGATTTATCGGGTCACCGGCCCCTGCCGGCTGCATGTGCACGCGGTGGCCGCCGATGGGGAAGAGCTGGAGCGGCTGATGCAATCGGTGCTGGACGGTCTGCCGGGGCTGGTATCCATCCGCACCAGCGTGATTCTCTCCCGGGTGAAGGACGTGAAGGGCCTGCGGCTGTAAGCCGTCGCCCGAAAAAAGATAAAAAATTGGGGTCTCTCGCATCGCTGCGGGAGACCCCGGTTTTGTTTGTTTTTTTATTCGCCGTAGAAGAACATCTCGGCCACGAAGTTGCCGGCGATGCCCACGCCGCCCACGGGGATGTTGTGGAACTTGGCGTTGGCGATAACGGACTGCTGCACCTTCTGCAGGGGGATGATGGTCCACAGGTTCTTGGCGATGAGCTCATGCATGGCGGGCAGCACGGTGGCCACGGTTTCCGCGGGGCTGCTGGTCATGACGGAATCCATCAGGGTGTAGAACTCCAGCGCGTCGCCGGTGGCGGGCAGGCCGGGCACCTCGTCGCCTTCCGCGGCGTTCATGCCGCCCTTGGAATACCAGGTGTTCCACAGGGGACCGAAGGCGCTCTGGCCCCAGTTGTTGTTGAACCAGGTGATGTCGATGGGGGCGATGTTGATGGTCATGGGCAGTTCGTTGGCGGACTGGGAGGTGGCCATCAGGGAGCTTTCAATGGTGTTGGCGGTGACGGACAGGCCCAGGCCGGTCTGCCAGAATTCCACCATCAGTTCGGAAACGGGCAGGAAGTCGGAGTTGCCGCCGTTGTTGGTGATCATCCACTGCAGCTTCTTGCCGCTGGGCGTCTCGCGATAGCCATCGCCGTCCACGTCCGCCATGCCCATTTCGTCCAGCAGAGAGTTGGCGTATTCGGGATCGTAGGTGTACAGGGCGGTGAAGTACTGGTCGGGCTCGGCGAAGCCGGAATACACCGCATCGATGATTTCTTCAATGTCGACGGCGCAGGCCAGGGCTTCCAGGAACCGATGGTCGTTGACGACTTCCTGCCAGGCCTGGCTGGCTTCGTCGTCCTTCACGGTGCCGTCGGTGTCCAGACCGTAGTTGAAGTTCACCATGATATCGGTGGGGGTGTTGTTCAGGGAATAGAAGTGCACCTTGATGCCGGCGGCTTCTTCGTTTTCACGGTAGAGGGTCAGGTTGTCGATGGTGGCGGATTCGCGCAGATAGTCGATTTCGCCGGTGATGACCTTCATCTGCAGCATTTCCTGGTTTTCCACCAGCACGTTGGTGATGTAGTCGCAATAGGGCAGCTGATTGCCTTCCGCGTCCACCTTGAAGTAGTAGGGATTGCGTTCCCAGGTGATGACGTTGTTGTCGTTGGAAACCATGATCCACGGATGCAGCACGGGCAGGTTCTCGGTCAGGCCGGCGCCCGCGAAGGTGACGGAGGTCATCATCACGGAAGGATCGGTGAGTTCGCCGGAGTTCTGCGCGTCGATCTGGTTCATGATGTTGACCCACACGCCGTCCTCGGTGACGTCGTAATAGCCCAGGCAGTCGCCGTAGGGCTGCAGGAACTCATAATAAGCGTCCAGGGAGCCGTGGATTTCCTCGGCGTAGCCCTTGTGGAACTGCTTCATATAATGGGCGGGCTTCAGGAAGCTGCCGTAGCCCTTCCAGCCGGCTACGGAAAGGTGCACCAGGAAGCCGCCGAAGGATTCGGCAAAGGAAATTTTGAAGTGGGTGTCGTCCAGCACTTCGAAGGTCAGCGGCTCGCCGGTGGTCTTGCCGCCCGCGCGCAGATAACCGTCGATGACGGGGGTCAGCTCCTCGTTGAAGATGTAATCTTCAAAGGCGAAGCGGTAGTCTTCCATGGTCACTTCCACGCCGTCGGACCACTTCAGGCCCTTGCGCAGGGTGAAGGTGAACTCGGTGTAATCGTCGTTGACTTCGTAGTCTTCCACGATGTTGGGGGTCACCACGCCGGAGTAGGTGTCCACCATGGTCAGCAGGTTCTGGGTGAGCATGCAGAACACGTCACCGTTGTAGTTGGGGGTCACGGAACCGGAGCGGATGGTGCCGCCGTAGGTGCCGATTTCGAATTCGCCGCCCTCCAGGTACTCGGCGCTGCGGCCGTCGGCCACCTTGGGGTTCTCGGGCAGACGCTCCTCTACGGGAGCCAGCTCGCCGGATTCCACCAGCGCGTCGAACATGGGCGCCTGGGCGTAGGTTCCTTCGGCGGAAGCGCCGAAAGCAGTCATCGTCGCCAGCATGGCCAGCGCGATCACCAGAGCCGTGAATTTCTTCATTGGTAGGTTCCCTCCACTTGTTTTATACCGTTGACGACATGATACCATTCGCCTCCGTTAACATCAAGTCTTTGGGGGCCTTCGGAGGAAACGAAAGTCGGAAATTGACAAATAGCCTCCGTGGAACATAATTTTTTATATATCATTTGCATAATGAACATACCAAATTTGCTATCATAATCCCAGCAAAAGCCTGCTTTGCCAGAAAATTGACGCAAAAATCTGCGAAATACATCTTTCCTGTTGTTGGTCGTAAAAGTGCAAATAACCGCTATCTTTTTCAAACGATTTGTGATACCATTATATATAGAAAAACTTTCATTTTTGAAAGGATGAAGCAATATGCAGATGCATCAATTGGACGCGCGCCTGCGCCGCATGCTCCAGACCCTGCAGGGCCTGCGGGTGCGGGTGGCAAGGCCTGTGGAGAACATCACCATTGCCCACCGGGACAGCCAGGACTTCGTGCCTTTTGTCAACGGCAGCGAATGGGGCACCGATCGGGATCATGACTGGATGGATTTCAAATTCACCGTCGTTACCCCCGAGGATTATCGCGGTAAGGTGACGGTTTCCATCGTTACGGGCCGCGAGGGCATGTGGGAAGCCACCAACCCCCAGTTCGTGGTGTGGGTCAACGGCCGCATCGAGCAGTCCTTTGACACCCGGCATACCTCCCTTACCCTGGAAAACGAAGCCGTGCCCGGCAAAAAGTATGAAATCTTCCTGCAGGGCTACGCCAACGTCGTGCCCCCGAATCACGGCAGCCATTCGGACCTGCCTCCCCGGCTGGGCGTGTATGTCAACGACGTGTGCGAAGACGTGGTGCAGCTGTGCTATGATCTGGACGTGCCCTATCAGGCGCTGCTGCTGGAGCCGGAAGGCTGCCGGGATCGGGAAACCGGCCTGTATACCATTTCCGACGCGCTGAATCTGCTGGATCTGCGCAATCCCTACAGCCCGGAATTCCACGCCTCCGTGGCCGCCTGCCGGGATTATCTGAATCTGCATTATTATGCCCCTCTGGCGGACATCGAGCCTGAGGCCTATGCCGACGTCATCGGGCATACCCATATCGACGTGGCCTGGCTGTGGGATCTGTATCAGACCCGCCATAAGGCCGTGCGTACCTTCGCCACCATGCTCAAGCTCATGGAGCAGTATCCGGAGTTCAAGTTCATGTCCTCCCAGGCGCAGCTGTATGAGTTTGTGAAGGAAGACCAGCCCGAATTGTTCGAGCGCATCCGTCAGGCCGTGGCCGAAGGCCGCTGGGAGCCTGAAGGCGGCATGTGGGTGGAAGCGGACTGCAACCTCTCCGGCGGCGAGGCGCTGGTGCGCCAGTTCCTGTATGGCAACGAGTTCTTTGAAAAGGAATTCGGCCGTCGTTCCAGGATTCTGTGGCTGCCGGACGTGTTCGGTTATTCCGCAGCCCTGCCTCAGATTCTGAAAAAGAGCGGCATCGATTATTTTTTCACCAGCAAGCTCTCCTGGTCCGAATTCAACCTCTCTCCCTATGATACCTTCCAGTGGAAGGGCATCGACGGCAGCGAGGTGCTGACCCACTTTACCCCCACCCGGGATTTCTCCGGCAGCAATAATTACGAAAAGCACGAAGATCTGGCGTATTTCACCACCTACAACGCCATGATTACCCCCACCCAGATGAAGGGCGCCTGGCAGCGCTTCCAGCAGAAGGGCGTGGACAATCACTTCCTGGTGAGCTACGGCTTTGGCGACGGCGGCGGCGGATCTACCGACTGGATGATCGAAAACGCCCGGCGCATGAAGCACCCGGTGGCCGGCGTGCCTGCGGTGCGTCAGGAATTCGCCCGGGATTTCTTCGAGAAGCTGGAAAAGCGCATGGAGGGCAACAAGCGCCTGCCCAAATGGAGCGGCGAGTTGTATCTGGAGTACCATCGCGGCACCTATACCGCCATGGCCCGGAACAAGAAGTCCAACCGCAAAATCGAAATCGAGCTGCGGGAAGTGGAATTGTGGCGGGAATCCGCCCGCACCGCCTGCGGCCTTGCCTATCCCAATGATCAGCTGCGGGAAATCTGGCGGCAGATGCTGACTTTGCAGTTCCACGACATCCTGCCCGGCTCTTCCATCAAGAAGGTCTACGACGATTCCAAGGAGATCTACGAAAAGCTCTTCGCGGAATTGAAGGTGCTCAAGGACGAGGCCTTTGCCGCCCTGTCCCAGAAGCTGGCCGGCGACGTGTTGCTGTTCAACTCCCTGTCCTCCTTCCGGGACGACGTGGTGTGGTTTGACGCGGACGCTTCCGTCACCGCCCTGAAGGACGCTTCCGGCAATACCTATCCCGTGCAGCACGTGGAAGGCAAGGCCTGCGCCTTTGTGGAAAACCTCGCGCCCATGACCGCCACCCCCATGTGGTTTGTGAAGGGCGCGCCGGATCAGGAAAAGATGCACATCACCCGCGAGGGCTTCGAAACCCCCTTCTTCCGGGGCGCCTTTGATCGGGCCATGCGCATCACCTCTCTGGTGGATACCCGCTGCGGCCGGGAACTGGCCAAGGAGGGCCAGGCCCTGAACCGCATCGTCTGCTATGAGAACCGGCCCCACAATTACGATGCCTGGGATATCAATATCTATTACGACGAGCATTCCTGGGAAGTGGACGACCTGGTTTCCTCCGAAATCGTGGCGGAAGGCCCGGTGCTCACCAAGATTCGCAACGAATACCGGTTCAATAAGTCCCGCATCGTGCAGGACGTGGTGTTCTACGCCGCCATGGATCGGGTGGATTTCGAAACCTACGTGGATTGGAAGGAACAGCATTATATGCTGAAGGCCCATTTCCCCGTGGACATCTTCTATAACGACGCCACCTACGACATCCAGTACGGCAACGTGCGCCGCGCCACCCACAAGAATACCTCCTGGGACGTGGCCCGGTTCGAAGTGTGCGCCCATAAGTGGATGGATGTTTCCGAGGGCAATTACGGCTTCACGCTGATGAATGATTGCAAGTACGGTCACAGCGCCGACGAGAACAGCATCGCCCTGACCCTTCTGAAGAGCTCCACCGAGCCCAACGAAGCTGCCGACCAGGAAGAGCATCGGTTCACTTATTCCATTCTGCCCCATTCCGGCGATTGGCGCGTGGCCGCCTCTCCCGAAATGGCCTACATGCTCAATATCCCCGTCACCGCCGTGCCCGGTCAGGGCGGCAAGGCTACCCTGCCCGCCTTCGCCCAGGTGGATTGCGAGAATGTGATGATCGAATCCGTGAAGCGCGCGCTAAATCAGGACGCTACGGTGATCCGCCTGTACGAATGCTACGGCGAACGCGCCCATGTGACCCTGACCCTGGGCGGCAAGCCGGATTCCGTGCATGCCATCTCCATGATGGAAGACGACCAGGGCCAGCTGCCTGTCAACGGCAATACCGTGGAATTTGACATCAAGCCCTACGAAATCCTTTCCTTCATGGTGAAGTAAATTTCCCTTCGGCGCGGCAGGAACGCTTCTGCCGCGCCGCGCTTTACCTATTTTCAAAAGGAGCTTTTTTGCCCATGCAAACCCGACTTGTGCGCATCCGCTCTTCCATGGACGCGGATTTTCCTGCGTATCTTGCGCTTTTCACCGCCTATGAGGAGGAAATCGGCCTGAATCCCGCCGGCAGCCGGGAAAAGCTGCTGCGCCGGGTGGACCGGGAAGGCGCGCAGGATCTGCACGCGCTGCTTCTGGCGGAGGAGACCCCCGCAGGCTTTGTGCACGCCCACCCGGAAGCCCAGGCGGGCTGGATCTACAGCTTTTACGTGGCTCCCGCCTTCCGCCGCCGGGGTCTGGGCCGCAGCCTGGCCGCTCATGGGGAAGCTTGGCTCTGGACCGCCGGAGCCCGGGCGGTTTTGCTGACCCCGGAAAAAGCCGCGGCGGGCTTCTGGAAAAAGGCGGGCTATACGCCCACGGGCCGCATGGATCCCACGGACGGCGCAGAAATCTGGCAAAAGGGGAATTGACAATTCTCGATTCTCTGTTAAAATAAAAGTAACGAAATAAATGACAGGAGGTACCCTTCATGTTCAAAAACATCCCCGAGGTTCGGCTGGGCATCGTGGCCGTCAGCCGGGACTGCTTCCCCATTGATCTGTCCCAATCCCGTCGATGTGCCGTGGTGAAGGAATTCCAGGCCATGGGCGGCTCCATCTTCGAGGCCCAGACCACCATCCAGTATGAGCAGGAAGTGCCCGCCGCGCTGGAAGAACTGAAAAACGCCGGCTGTAACGCCCTGGCCGTGTTCCTGGGCAATTTCGGCCCCGAGGGCCCGGAAACCATGCTGGCGGAGCGCTTCGACGGCCCCTGCATGTTCTTTGCCGCCGCCGAGGAGAACATCGGCGTGCTCTCCTCCCGCCGGGGCGACGCTTATTGCGGCATGCTGTCCATGAGCGTCAACATGAAGCTGCGCGGCCTGAAGCCCTATATTCCCGAATATCCCGTGGGCACCGCCCAGGAATGCGCCAAAATGCTCATGGACTTCGTGCCCGTGGCCCGGGCGCTTATCGGCCTGAAGCATTTGAAGGTCATCACCTTCGGGCCCCGTCCCTTCGACTTCTTCGCCTGTAACGCCCCCATCGCGCCTCTGTTCAAGCTGGGCGTGAATATCCAGGAAAATTCCGAACTGGATCTTCTGGCGGCGTATAACGCCCATAAGGACGACCCCCGCATTCCCGCCGTCATGGAAGACATGGCCAAAGAGCTGGGCGAGGGCAACAAGATGCCCGGCATTCTGCCCCGGCTGGCCCAGTACGAAGTGACCCTTCTGGACTGGATCGAGGAAAACAAGGGCGCCTGCGATTACGTGGTTATGGCCAATAAGTGCTGGCCCGCCTTCCAGACCCAGTTCGGCTTTGTGCCCTGCTATGTGAATTCCCGCTTTACCGCCCGGGGCATCCCGATTGCCTGCGAAGTGGACATCTGGGGCGCGGTTTCCGAATTTATCGGCACCTGCATCACCGGTGAATGCGTCACCCTGCTGGACATCAACAATTCCGTGCCCGCCGATATGTTCAAGGCCTCCATCCAGGGCAAGTTCGGCTATGAGCTGACGGATCTGTTCATGGGCTTCCATTGCGGCAACACCCCCCTGTGCCGGCTGACCAAGGGCGAAATGAAGTATCAGCTGATCATGAACCGCGGCCTGGAAGGCGGCGGCGAGCCCGACATCACCCGCGGCACCCTGGAAGGCGACATCGCCCCTGGCAATATTACCTTCTATCGCCTGCATTCCACCGGCGATTGCAAGCTGCAGGCCTACGTGGCGGAGGGCGAAGTGCTGCCCGTGGCCACCGAATCCTTCGGCGGCATCGGCGTGTTTGCCATTCCGGAAATGGGCCGGTTCTATCGCTACGGCCTCATCGCCAACGGATATCCCCATCATGGCGCGGTGGCCTTCGGTCACGTGGCCAAGGCGGTGTTCGACGTCATGAAGCTGCTGGGCGTGGAGGAAATCACCTTCAACCGTCCCAAGGGCAATTACTATCCCGGCGAGAATCCCTTCAAATAAGGGATAGGCCTTTCCGCGGCGTCCTGTAAACACGGGGCGCCGCTTTTCAGTATAAGAAAAAGGAGGAATGTTTCCATGCGGCATTTGGGCGCTCGGGTATTGCATACGCCCCGGCTGATCCTGCGGCCCTTCCGGGAGGAGGACGCGGAGGCCATGTTCCGCAATTGGGCCTCGGATCCTCAGGTGACAAAATTCCTCACCTGGCCCACCCATGCGAATGTGGAGGTCAGCCGCGGCGTTCTGAAGGATTGGGTCGAGAAATACGCCGATCCGGCGTACTATCAGTGGGCTATCGTGCCGGACGACGGCGCCGACGCGCCCATCGGCAGCATCGCCGTGGTGGAACAGAAGCCGGAGCTGGATCTGGCGCAGATCGGCTATTGCATCGGCCGGCCCTGGTGGCGGCGGGGGATTACCTCGGAAGCCCTGGCCGGGGTGCTGGATTTTCTGTTCGACGAAGTGGGCTTTCATCGCATCGAGGCCGTCCATGACGCAAATAACCCCCATTCCGGGGGCGTGATGCGCAAATGCGGCCTGCGCTACGAGGGAACCCTGCGTAGCGCCGGACGCAACAATCAGGGAATCTGCGATTTGTGCGTATATGCGCTGCTGAAGGAGGACAGGAAGGGGCGATAATGGCCGGATTTCCATAGAAAATGCGCTGAACCGGGCTTGCCTGCTGGGTTCAGCGCATGTTTTGTATTCGTTTACAGGGGCAGTTCCTCTTCCAGCCAGGCCTGCATTTCCGGCAGGAAGGCCAGCCGCTGGGGAAGTTCCTTCCCGTAGGGAGCGCCTTCCAGGGCAGACTTGATCTTCTGGCCCAGGTCCGCGTCCATGGCGTCGGTGTAGGCGGTGGCGGTCTTGACCGCGCCCTTGTCCAGCGCCAGCATCAGCTCCACGCCGCCCCAGGGGAAGCGCTTTTCCAGGCTCACGTCGAAGGCCGGGGTCTCGCCGTAGTTCCATTCCCAGGAGGAATACAGGGGATAGAGCTGGGAAATGTCCAGATCGTCCTCCCGCATCAGGGCGACTTCGCCCATTTTTGCCCGGTAGACTGTCTCCAGCAGCTCCTTGAGCTTGTCGATGGTGAGATCGGGGGCGTATTCGGAAAGGTTGCACACCCGGGAGCGCACGCTGTCCACGCCCTTGGCCTTGAGCTTGCTCTCGGAAGGCCGCAGATAGCGGGACAGGGTCTCCATATTGACGCTGACCATCAGGGTGCCATGCTGAATGGAGCAGTTTTTGGTATATTTGAAGGCATTTCCGGAGAATTTGCGGCCGTCCAGGGTAATGTCGTTGCGGCCGGTAAATTCCGCCCGCAGCCCCGCGGAGTTCAGCGCGTCCAGAATCAGCCCCAGCTGCATGTTCAGGTCGTACCGCTCCGGCGAAGCGGCGAAGGTGAAGTTCAGGTTGCCCAGGTCGTGGTATACCGCGCCGCCGCCGGTGCTGCGCCGGGCCAGGGTGCCGCCCTCTTCCTTCAGCAGTTCGCAGCGGCATTCCTTCCAGGCGTTCTGGTTGCGGCCGATGACCACCGTGTGCTTGTTCTGCCAAAGGTACATGCAGAAATCGCCGGGCTGAATTTTTTCCATCAGCGCGCTTTCCAGGGCCAGGTTCCGGTGGGGATTGGTGCCGGTAGAATACAGAAGATAATTGCTCATGGATTTATGCGTCCTCCCAGATAAAATTCGCATGGGTATCTACGGTAAAGGAGATTTTTTCGCCGGCCAGTGTCCGGATGATTTTGATAGATTCCTCGCCGGGCTCGATGCGCACATCTCCCCGGGTGAGCACCTTATTTTTCCGGCGCAGGGCGGCAGCGCGATAGGCGGCGATGAGGGTCTCGTCCTCCCGGCCCCAGGGATAGGTTCCCCGGCAGTAGGGATCCGCCATGCCGGTGAGCCCGGCCTCGTCCCCGTAATAAATGGTGGGCATGCCCGGCAGCGCGCAGATCAGGTTCCAGGCGGCGATCAGCCGCTTTCGGCCCAGGGCGTACTGTTCCGGGGTCAGCTGCACCGGGTGGCGATATTTCCGGTCCGGCTCCATGTTGCCCGCGTCCGCCAGCACGGAAAGAGCCCGGGGCTTGTCGTGACTGCCCAGCAGGTTCATGTTGGCCCGGGCGAAGGCCGGGGGCACGTTTTCGTACAGGCTGAGTATCTGCCGGGCGCAGTCGGCGGGGGAAATCTGCCCCAGCAAATAGCCCAGAATCGCCGAGCGCAGGGGATAATTCATCACACCGTCCAGGGTATCACCCAGGCAATAGGAGCGCAGCGCACCGTAGGCCACCTTGCGGCTGGGATCGTCCCAGACCTCGCCGATAAGCGCCGCCTGAGGATTCTCCTTTTTCAGGCGGGCGCGGAATTCTGCGATGAAATCCATGGGCAGTTCGTCCGCCACATCCAGCCGCCAGCCGGAGGTTCCCGCCCGAAGCCAGTGGGCGCAGACGGAATCTTCCCCCCGGATGATGAATTCCCGGAAGGCCCGGGAGGTTTTGTCCACGTTGGGCAGGGTGTCGAAGCCCCACCAGCAGCGATATTTGTCCGGCCAATGGAGAAAGGTATACCAGCTGTAGTAAGGGGAATCCTTGCTGTCGCAGGCGCCGGGGCCGGGGAAGGTATGTTCCCGGTTGAAATATACGCTATCCGCGCCGGTATGGGAGAACACGCCGTCCAGAATCACCCGAATGCCGAATTTTTCCCCCTCCGCGCACAGGGCGGAAAGGTCGGCCTCCGTGCCGAAGGCGGGGTCGATCTGGAGATAATCCGAGGTGTCGTATTTATGGTTGGAGGGGGAGAGGAACACCGGGTTCAGATACAGCGCCGTTACCCCCAGGGAGGCGATGTAGGGCAGCTTCTGCCGAATGCCCAAAAGATCGCCGCCGAAGAAATCGTTGGCGGCGTTATCGCCGTTGGCGGAAAGGGAAAGCTCCGGCTGTTCGTACCAGTCCGCATGCAGTTTTCCCCGGCAGGGGAAGTCTCCGCCCCGGAAGAACCGGTCGGGCATGATCTGCATCATCACCCCGTCGCCCATCCAGGCGGGGGTTTCGTAGGCGGGGTCGTAGACGGTGATCTGATAAGAGGGGGGCTCGTGGGCGTAAATCTCCCCGGGGCCGCCCAGATTATCCCGGGCGTTGCCGTAATACGCGCCGCCGCAGATGAAATAATACCACACAATGCAGGGCTTTTCCGGCAGGGAGAAGGTGTATTCAAAACCGCCGGAGACCGGGTGCATGGGGTAGAGATAGGCGTGATCGTCCACCCAGAAGCGCACAATGGCGTCCGGCGCGTCGGTTTGCAAAAACAGCCGCACGGACGCGCCGCAGGGCTGGGCTCCGGCGGGGCAGCAATAGGTTTCGTCCCGGGAATCGTGGTAAAGGTTCATAAACGCACAGCCTTTATCGAAAAATATGCCAATAACACAAGCTATGCCGCAGCTCCGCACATGCGAGGCTGCGGCTTTTGCAGAAAAGGGGAGACGCCGCTTTACAGAATCACCTTATCCAGATGCCACACGAAGCGGTTGTATTCGGCGATGGTGCGGTCGGTGGAGAACACGCCGGACTTGGCGGTATTGATAATGGCCATTTTCAGCCACTTATCCCGGTCGGTGTAATCCTGCACCATGCGGCGATGCACGCCCACATATTCGTTCAGATCCTTCAGAACGAAATAGGGGTCGGCCATGCCGCCGCCGTCGCCGAAGAGCAGCGCGTGGTAAAGTTCGGAGAAGATACGGGGGCTTTCGGGGCACAGGGTGCCGTCGATGAGCTGCTCCATCACCTTGCGAATGGCCGGCTGGGTTTCGTAAATTTCGCTGGCGTGATAGGAGGAATAGCCCTGCTCCACCTGTTCGGCGGTAAGGCCGAAGATGTAGATGTTTTTGTCGCCCACCGCGTCGTGGATTTCGCAATTGGCGCCGTCCATGGTGCCGATGGTCACCGCGCCGTTCATCATGAACTTCATGTTGC
>OLPR01002990.1_pt1 | contig 11825 bp, 7 predicted proteins | sample 1672761 | NCBI WGS metagenome assembly OLPR01 (sample SAMEA3136721, study PRJEB25190) | human gut metagenome | biome: human gut; feature: human-associated habitat; material: faeces | place: Austria | collected 2013 | reverse complement strand
CGAACGTCAAGGGCCTGATGGCTCAGCCCGAAATCGACGGCGGCCTGATCGGCGGTGCCAGCCTGAAGGCTCCCGACTTCGCCAAGGTTGTTGCGATGGGCAAGTAATATTTGAAAGGCATGTGTGCGTGCCTGCTTAACGTATTAAGCGAGCGCGTACAGGCTGGGCGGCTTGGGTAAAGCAGCGTGCTGCATCTGAGCCGCCGGGCGTTGCTTTTTAAGTATGCTGTGAATTTTTCCGATGTGCTTATTTAAGCACAATGCTTTTAAGGAGTATTGAGCTATGAAAAAAGGCATTACTGCTCTTATCATAATGGATGGCTTCGGCATCAATCCCAATCATGAAGGCAACGCGATTTATCAGGCGGGCACGCCCCATCTGGACGCGCTGAAGGCCTCCTACCCCAACACCCAGATCGGCGCTTCCGGCATGGACGTAGGTCTGCCGGACGGCCAGATGGGCAACAGCGAAGTCGGCCACACCAACATCGGCGCAGGCCGCATCGTTTATCAAGAGCTTACCCGCATCACGAAGGCGGTACAGGACGGTTCTTTCTTTGAGAACGAAGCGCTCGTACACGCCATGAATAACGCAAAAGAAAACGGCACCGCTCTGCACCTCATCGGCCTGCTTTCCAACGGCGGCGTGCACAGCCACAACCAGCACCTCTACGGTCTGCTGGAAATGGCAAAAAAGATGGGCGTTGAAAACGTCTATGTTCACGCCCTGCTCGACGGCCGCGATGTTCCGCCTTCCTCCGGCAAGGACTTCGTCAAGGAGCTCATGGAGAAGATGAAGAAAATCGGCGTCGGCAAGGTTGCAACGGTCATGGGCCGCTACTATGCGATGGACCGCGACAACCGTTGGGAGCGCGTAGAAAAGGCTTACAACGCCATGGTTTGCCGCGAAGGCGAAGAGTTCGCGTGCCCGGTTTGCGCTGTATCGAAATCCTATGAAAACGAAGTCACGGACGAGTTCGTCGTGCCGTGCGTCATCAAGGGCGGCGCTCCGGTCGCATCCGGCGATTCCGTCGTGTTCTTCAACTTCCGCCCGGACCGCGCAAGAGAGATCACCCGCACATTCGTAGACCCGGATTTCACCGGCTTCACACGCAAGAATGGCTTCTTCCCGCTCACCTACGTCTGCATGACGCAGTATGACGCCACGATGCCGAACGTTGAGATCGCATTCAAGCCGCAGAGCCTTAAAAACACCCTCGGCGAGTACGTCTCCGATAAGGGCCTCAAGCAGCTTCGCATTGCCGAAACCGAGAAGTATGCGCATGTCACATTCTTCTTCAACGGCGGCGTCGAGAAGCAGTATCCGGGTGAGGACCGCATCCTTGTCAAATCCCCGAAGGTCGCAACGTATGACCTCCAGCCGGAAATGAGCGCTTACGAAGTCACGGATAAGATGGTTGAGGCCGTCAAGTCCGGTAAGTACGATATGATCATTCTGAACTTTGCAAACTGCGACATGGTCGGCCACACCGGCGTGTTCGAGGCCGCAAAGGCTGCCGTTGAGGCTGTCGATACCTGCGTCGGCAAGGTCGCAGCAGCCATCGACGAGATGGGCGGCGTGCTGCTCATCACCGCCGACCACGGCAATGCAGACAAGATGGTCGATGACGACGGTGAACCGTTTACCGCACACACCACAAACCCGGTTCCGTTCTGCGTTGTCGGTTATCCGTGCAAGCTGCGTGAGGGCGGCGTTCTCGCGGACATCGCACCCACCATGCTGAAGATCATGAATCTGCCGCAGCCGGAAGAAATGACAGGCAAGAGCATCATTCTCTAATTCGATCTTGCTCTAAAATCAAAGCATTATAAACAGTCTCCCTTTGTGTTTCGGCACAGAGGGAGATTTTTTGTTCTATTTTTTTTCTAATAATTTTTAAATATATATTGACAAACCCTCCTATACATGATATCATGCAGGTGTAATATACCACTAAAAACTATACTCGGAGGTGATACTTTTTAGCAAAAATTTTAAGCCCAATTCATAACACAAATTCATTTGCACCGCCGTATCCGCCAGCGCAGCCACAAATCCTAACACCATCATAGGAGGTCGTTTTATGAAAAAGCTCGCATTGGTTTTGTCCCTTGTTTTGATGCTAACGTTTGTCGGCTGTTCGTCTAAGACAACCGTGAAAGAGACAGACGCTTTCCGATTCGATTCCAAGACCGGCTATGCGTATTCCACTGCGCCGTTCGGCATCGACACAACGGAGCTTGAATCCGCTATCGGCTCTAAACTGACAATGGTCAGCGAAAGCCCCGCGACAGCGCCTTTCGCATATACGAATTATTCATCGGAGGACATCGTGCAGTCCGCAGACTGCTCCGGCAAATTTGATGCGCAGTTTGACGAAAACGGCAAGCTATTTTCGGTGACGTTCCACGAACAGCTTGCGCGCGGCACGGCAGAAGAGCATTTTAAAGCCGCAAACAAACGCTTCACCGAAACCTTCGGCGCACCTGCCGTTCAAGACGACAACGGTATTGGCACTCAATATCTCGAGTGGCAGGATAAAAGCAGTGGCACGGCGCTGGGGCTTACATATTCCGATCTCGGCACGACCGATCCGACCTTGATGATCTCCGTATTTGAGAAGTCCCGCTACGTCGAAGCCGGAACAGGCGAGTGGAAATAAACTTAAATATATTAGAAGTTAATCTATAAACAAAATCTCCCTTGGCTTTTTGCCATGGGAGATTTTTGCCATTTTGCGGATAAATTTATATTTTTAATAGAAGATATTGAAAAAGCAGCAAAGATGCTCTTTGTCGCTTAACTGTGCTTCTTTGCTGCTTTAGCAGTATTTTTTACCGAATAAAGTTCATTCCGATGCGCTGTTCCGTTTCCGGCAGGCCGAATTTTTCCTTACCGAGCGCAATGCTCTTCATCAAAAAAGTCATATTTCTTGCCAAGGTGCGCATGGTTTGCAGACCCTCCAAATCCTCTTTCGCCTCGCCTGGTGCGAGGCCGTGAATGCTGTTCCAATACTGACTGGACGCGACGGGCATGCCGGAGATCGTAAAGAATTTGTTGAGTTCGTCAAACGTGGCGGAAAGGCCGCCGCGGCGGGCAGCCACAACGGCGGCGCCGACTTTCATCGTTTTATCGAATGGAGTGCTGTAAAACAGGCGCGTCAAAAGCGCGACAAGTGTTGCGTTTGCGGAGGCATAATACACCGGACTGCCGACGACAAGACCGTCCGCTTCCGCAAATTTCGTCGCAACTTCGTTGACAAGATCGTTAAAAACGCAGTGCCCCAGCTTAGAACATTGCCCGCATGCCACACATCCTCGGATGTCTTTATTGCCGACATGAATAACTTCCGTTTCAATGCCTTCTTTGTTGAAAATATCCACCATTTCATGCAGAGCAACGGCAGTATTGCCGTTCGCCTTCGGGCTTCCGTTTAAGAGTAAGACTTTCATTTTCCATTTTCCTTTCTTTGTGTTTTGTTGTTTTCTGTATACGCACGCAGATTACTCCGCGCTTGATCCGTTAAATTTTTGAAAGGCTTATGCGCGTGGCGGGCGCTTTCTTTTTCGTTCCAATCGGCGATGACCTCGCGCATACGCTTGTTCGCTTCATCGACCTCCACCTTGAATTCGGAGGCCGTAACACGGCGCGCGCCGTGACCGAGTACGATCATCTGCTCTGCGCCGTCGGACGTGGCGACGCGCACACGGTGCTTTTTGCTGATCTCAAACGTGGCGCGCTCAATGTAGGTATCTGCCGTTTCCGCCTGCTTTGTGAACACAACGGAAATGTTGTGGTAGCGGATAACATCCTCCACGTCACGCGGGACGCGATAGGCATCGAAAACGAGGATGCACGTGCTGCGGCTGAAGCTCTGATAATTGCAGATTTTATCCATTAAAATCTGTCGAGCGGTGTCGATGTCCTTTTCGGCGACCTTATTTAAATCGTCCCACGCAAAGAGAATATTGTAGCCGTCAATGAGGAGATACTCAGGCTCGAAGACCTTTTCCGGCACCTTCCATTCCCCTTTTCCGCTGCTTTCTGCGGCGCGGACGGCGTTTTGCGGCTGCATATCGCGGCGGCGAATAGGGCCGTAGGTGCGCTCAAAAATGGCGCGCAGCTCATCGTCGAACACAGGCGGCAGCTGTGCGGCGGCGCGCACGGGAGCTTCGGTTTCGGCAGATTTTGTTCCCGGCTTTTCGGGCTTCCATCCACTTTCGAGGTGCATGTGGGAAGCCGCCTCGCGCCACGGCACAACGAAGCCGGAGCCGTGCGAACAGAAGACGGAATCGCCGGTGTTCTCCAAATCACGCTCGGCATCGTAGCCGATATGCTCGATGACCTCTTCGGCATTATGGCACGGCAAGTAGCCCTTCGGCATACAAATAAGGCTGCCAAGCCCGCGCGTGTACGATGCGACCTCCAAGGTGTAACCCTGCATTTCGGAGACGGGCGCAAAGCCCGTGATGACGGCGTTTTCACCCTCGGTCTGCGGCGGCTCGAACTCCGCGCAAAGGCGCTGCATGTCCGAAATGGCGCGGCCGACCTGCGACTGCGGAACCTCTAATCGGAAATCGTACCACGGCTCTAAAAGCACGCTTTTCGCCTGCAATAAGCCGTGGCGCACGGCGCGATAGGTGGCCTGACGAAAATCGCCGCCCTCGGTGTGCTTTAAATGCGCGCGGCCGATGAGAAGCGTGATTTTCATATCCGTGATGGGCGAGCCGGTCAGCACGCCGGGGTAGCTGCGCTCCTCAAGGTGCGTTAAAATGAGATTCTGCCAGTTGCGGTCAAGCACATCCATGCTGCACACGGTGCCGAAACGCATACCGCTGCCGCGCTCGCCGGGCTCTAAGAGCAGGTGCACCTCGGCGTAATGGCGCAGGGGTTCAAAATGCCCCATGCCTTCGACAGGTTCTTCGATCGTCTCGCGGTAGACAATGCTGCCGGTGCCGAACGTGACTTCCATTTTAAAGCGCTCTTTTAAGACGCGCTGCAAAACTTCAAGCTGCACCGCGCCCATAATCTGCACGTGAATTTCGTGTAATTGCTCGTTCCACACGACATGAAGCTGGGGGTCTTCTTCCTCCAAAACGCGCAAACAGCGCACGGCGGTGTGCGGCTCCATACCGTCCGGCAAGAAGACCTGATACGTCAAAAAGCTTTCAAGCACGGGCGCGGGGGTGTCTTCCTCCGCACCGAGTCCCTGCCCGGGATACGTGTGCGTGAGACCCGTTACGGTGCACACGCCTCCCGCGGTGACTTCCTCCGCAAGACGGAATTTCCCACCGGAATAGATGCGGAGCTGGTCGGCTTTTTCTGCCCATACGTTTTCGCCCACGCCGCCTTTAAGGACCATTTTAACAGGCAAAGCGCCGCCTGTGATCTTCAAATACGTAAGCCGTGCGCCCTGATTATCGTGTGCGATTTTGAAGACCTTCGCGCCGAAAGCCTTAGGGTATTCGGGCATTTCGGTGTACATTTCAAGACCGTTTAAAAGTTCTTTTACGCCGTCTAACTTCAAAGCCGAGCCGAACCAGCACGGAAAAAGCTTGCGATTTTTGATGAGGCGTTTAATCTCGGGACATTCGACTTCGCCCGTTTCGAGGTAATGGGCGAGCGTGTCTTCGTCACAAACGGCGATGTTTTCATCGCGTTCCGCTTTGGGAGATGTGAAATCGACGCAACCGGTGCTGAGCTTTTGCAGTTCGGCTAAAACTTTATCGTGGTCTGCGCCGTCGAGATCCATTTTGTTGATGAAGAGAAACGTGGGGACGTTATAGCGCTCCAAAAGCCGCCACAGCGTACGCGTGTGGCTCTGCACACCGTCTGTGCCGCTGATGACGAGCACAGCGTAATCGAGCACCTGAAGCGTGCGCTCCATTTCGCTGGAAAAATCGACGTGACCGGGGGTATCGAGCAGCGTAAACGCGGTATGTTCGAGCGGTAAAACGGCCTGCTTTGAGAAAATGGTGATGCCGCGCTCGCGCTCCTGCACGTCGGTATCGAGAAACGCGTCCTGATGATCGACGCGCCCGAGACGGTGGAGCTGCCCGCCTTCATACAGCATCGCTTCCGAAAGTGTGGTCTTGCCGGCATCGACATGCGCCAAAAGCCCAAGGCATATTTGGTTTTTCGTTGTGTTTCGCTTCTGCTCGCTCATGAAAAGTGTCTCCCTGTACCGCCGTTAAAATTAAACTTCGATTTAATAAACAGTATACCACTTTTTGAAGATACTGACAATATCTCGCGCGGAAGAGAGTCGAAATTAGGCGGCGCAAACCAAGATTTGCTATTGAAAAAAAACGCGTTTTTTGCTATACTAAAAACAGATTTTTCGCGGGCAGATACCGAACGCCCGCTTTTTTACTGTATTCGGGGTGTATCGGAAAACAAGTTTACGGCTTTTCAAATGCACCCTAAAGGGGCTTATTTTAGGACGCATGAGACGTATGAATTAAGGAAGGGGAATGACCATGAAGAAAATCGGTTTTGACAGTCAGAAGTATATCGAGCTGCAGTCTGCGCGTATTCGCGAGCGCATTGACCAGTTCGGCGGCAAGCTGTATCTGGAATTCGGCGGCAAGCTGTTTGACGATTTCCACGCTTCACGCGTGCTGCCGGGCTTTGAGCCGGACAACAAGATCAAGATGCTTTTGGCGCTGAAAGACCAGGCGGAGATTGTCATTGCGATCAACGCGAACGACATTGAGAAAAACAAGCGCCGCAGCGACCTTGGCATTACGTATGACACGGATGTCATCCGTTTGATTGATATTTTCCGCGGCTTCGGCTTATATGTGGGCAGCATCACGCTGACGCAGTATGCAGACCAGCCCTCCGCGGCGATTTTTGAGCAGCGCATGAAGACACTAGGGCTGAAGGTCTACCGCCAGTACCGCATTCCGGGGTACCCCTCCGACGTGAAGCTCATCGTAAGCGACGAGGGCTACGGCCGCAACGACTACATTGAGACGACGCGCTCCCTTGTTGTGGTGACGGCGCCGGGCCCGGGCAGCGGCAAAATGGCAACCTGCCTTTCGCAGCTTTACCACGAGCACAAACGCGGCATTAAGGCGGGCTACGCGAAGTTTGAGACCTTCCCCATTTGGAACCTTCCCTTAAAGCACCCGGTGAACCTTGCCTATGAAGCGGCGACAGCTGACCTGAATGATATGAACATGATCGACCCGTTCCACCTTGAGGCGTACGGTGAGACAACTGTAAACTACAACCGCGACATTGAAATCTACCCCGTGCTGCGCGCGATGTTTGAGCAGATTTACGGCGAGTGCCCGTATGCGAGCCCGACGGACATGGGCGTGAACATGGCGGGTCTGTCCATCATCGACGATGAAGTGTGCCGCGAAGCCTCGAAGCAGGAGATTATTCGCCGCTACTTTAAGACGGCGTGCCTTGTACGCCAAGGTCTTGCTTCCGAAGCGGAATTACAGAAAATCGAGAACCTGATGCGCCAGCTGAAGTTGGAGCCGGAGAACCGCCCGGTCGTGCTCGCAGCATTGAAGCGCGCGGAAGCGACAGGACAGCCCGCGGCAGCTTTAGAGCTGCCGGACGGCACGATTGTGACGGGGCGCACATCGGAATTGCTGGGTGCTTCCTCTGCGTTGACACTGAACGCTTTGAAGATGCTTGCAGGCATTCCGCACGAGGTGAAGCTCATCTCGCCGACGGTCATTGCGCCTATTCAGACGCTGAAAACCGACTACATGCAGAGCCGAAACCCACGCTTGCACACCGATGAGATGTTGGTTGCGCTCGCCATCAGCGCGGCGACCGACGAAAACGCGATGCGCGCCATGCAGAAGCTGGACGAGCTGAGCGGCTGTGATTTGCACTCCAGCGTAATCCTCGGCTCGGTAGACGACAGCGTATTCAAACGCCTTGGCATCAACGTGACGTGCGAAGCAACGTATGAGGACAATAATCTCTACCACAAATAATCCTTCTTGTAATATAAAACCGCTCGAAGCCGTAAAGCCCGAGCGGTTTTTGTTATAGGAATTTTCGGATTTAAATTGTAAAATAGTGGCCGGTAATGATCTTTTGCACAAGATTCGAAATTTTGCGGCTATCCGTAAAATCATCCTTGCGAATAGCGTAAACCACCATACTGATGATCGCGCCGGCAAGAAATGAAATGGCGTAATCACGATCTTCGTGGTCATAAGCGTGGAAAATATTGTCCAAATGCAGAAGATACGCTTCCGATTTTTCGCGAGCCAATGTATCCAGATGATTTTCGACCAGAAGACTGAGGAGTTTTTTCTGCTCCACAAAACACTCCATAATAGAATCACATAGACTGCGAAGGGTGTAAGCGCGCTTTTCCTCAATGAACCGTTTACGGTATTCTTCAAAAAGCTGGTCGAGCCGACGCCCAATGACCTCTTCCTTATTTTCAAACAGCGAGTAAAACGTCTGGCGTGAAACGCCGGCGTGGGCACAAACGGCTTTTATCGTGATTTTTTGAAACGGCTCTTCCTCCATAAGTGCTAAAAGTGCCTCTGTGATGAGGTTCTGCGATTGCAGCGCCGTTGGATTTTTTCCCTGATACATAGACATTCCCTCCTGTTTCGTCAATATTTTCACTTAACTTGGACAAATGTCAAATTGACAAGTGTCAATGGTTTATATTATAATGACTTTATAAGAGGTTGTCAAGACGAGACTCTCGGCAAAATTGTGAATTTTTTGTGGCGCGAAATTTTTGGGGAGTGTGTGAAAAACATGGAAGTGCGCGACGCTTTATATATTATTTTCGGGTATCTGTTGGGCAGTATTTTGTTTGCGCGGCTCGGTGGGCTAATCTTCAAAAAGACAGACATTATGACGGAAAGCCCGGACAAGAACCCGGGCACAATGAATGCGTTTACATACGGCGGGTTCCGGTGCGGCGTGTTTACATTGTGCGGCGACCTGTTAAAGGGCTTTTTTCCGGTCTTTTTGTACCGCAGCGGAGAACTGCCCGAAAACCCGCTGATGCTCTCTTTTGTGATGGCGGCGCCGGTCTTGGGCCATATTCTGCCGTTTTATGACATTAAGCACGGCGGCAAAGGCATTGCGGCAACGTTTGGGTGCTTTTTGGGGCTGCTGCCGCACTGGATCCCTCTGTGCGTTTTGGCGGGCATCTTCATTTTCTTTTCGTGCGTTGTTAAAATCAACCCGAACTATTACCGCACAGTGGCGACGTATATCCTGGCGGCCATTTGCACGGTTTGGCTGGAGCCGAACCGCTATATCGTCTTCGGCTTTTTGCTGATTGCGGCTTCGGTGCTCGCGAAGCTCTTTATGAGTGCCGAGGAAAAAGAACACTTTGAGGTGAAACTTGCATGGAAGCACTGATTCTATCCTGCAGCACGGGCGGCGGGCACAACACGGCGGCGCAAGCGGTTTTTGAGGCGCTGACGGAACGCGGGCACCACGCCGTGCGCATGGACCCGTACACGCTGGTGAGCGAGGAGCTTGCAAATAAAGTCGGGCAGACCTATATAAAGTTGGTACAGAAAAGCCCGAAGCTGTTTGGCGCGGTCTATGACCTCGGTAACGCGTACCGTAAGCTGCCGGGACGTTCGCCGGTGTACCACATCAACGGCAAAATGGCGCCGCACATGCAGAAATACCTTGCGGAACACCTAACGGACGTGATCGTCTGCACGCATTTGTACCCGGCGGAGATTTTGACGCACATGCGGCTAAACGGCATGGAAACGCCGCCGTTTGTGTTTATTGCGACGGACTACACTTGCGTTCCGTTTACGGAGGAATCGGACTGCGACTTGTACGTGACGCCCTCCCCGCTTTTGGGCAGCGATTTCACCGGGCGAGGCATTCCTGCGGAAAAATTGCGGCCGCTGGGCATCCCGGTGCGGCTGGATTTTTCCGATGATACCATCACGAAAGACAGAGCGCGGGAAGCGCTTAACTTGCCGAAAGACAGGCGCACGTTACTGCTTTCCGGCGGGAGCATGGGCGCGGGGTCAATTATAAATGCCGTGCGGGCACTGCTGCCGTATTTGGAGCAGAATGCAAACTGCGACCTCAACATTTTGTGCGGCAGCAATGAGGCGCTGTTTGACAGCGTGGAAACTGAATTTGCAAAAAATGGGCAAATCACGCCAATGCGCAGCACGAACAAAATGGCACTATATTTAAAGGCAAGCGACGTATTTATCTCGAAGCCGGGCGGACTTTCATCTACGGAGAGCGCCGCGGCGGGCGTGCCGCTTGTGCACATTTCGCCGATACCGGGGTGCGAAAGCCGCAACGCGGAGTTTTTTGCCAAAGAGGGTATCGCCGTAAAGGTGGAAAACACAGAAACAGAGCTTTTGTCGGCGGTGGAAAGGCTTTCGGAGCCGGGAAATGCAGAAGAAATGCGCAAACGGCAGAGAGCAGTTATCAATCAAAATGCAGCCATGGATATTTGCGAGCTGTTGGAAACGGTAGCACAGTGATGACGCAAAACGTGGGTTAAAAGTTTTTGATCGACCTTTTTTCAAAAAAGGTCGCGGATTCTTAGGGCTGAGCCCTAAGCCGAACTCCGCAAAGTTCGGAACACTTTTGCCTAACTCAAAACCAGGAAGGTAGATTTGAACGTCCGGGGGACATTCAAATTGTAGGGAACCCAGTTGCATGGGTTCCCTGAAAGAGCGGCTTTGCGCCGCTCTTTTTATATACACAGTTTTTTTCTAAGTGAAAGGTACCGTGAAGTTCATTAGCACGCTGTATCACTTCCTTGCCCTCTGTCAGAGGGAGCCGACATAAAAAGAGCCACTGTGATTACTCGCAGTGGCTCTTAAACACCTTAAATTTAAATTTAGAAACGATCGCGCTTAACGTAAGACGTATGCAGCAGCTCGTGTGCCTTATGGCAGCCGGGCTCGCCGCCCATCCATTCATAGCACTCCTTGACGACGGGGTTCAGGTGGCTCTTTCTGAGCGTCTTGGCCGCGTCCTCATCGTAGAGGGCTTTTGCACGCAGGGCCTTAATGTCCGTGAAGCTGCGAACCGTAGACGGCTGAATCGGCTGGCCGCCGCCGTTTACGCAACCGCCCGGGCAGCACATGACTTCTACGATGTGGTAGTCGGCTTCGCCGCTTTCGATCTTCTTGAGCAGCTCGTTTGCGTTATTCAGACCGCTGACGACAGCAACCTTGACATCCATGCCGGCAACCTTGTAAACAGCTTCCTTGAAGCCCTTCGTGCCGCGAATCTCTTTGTACTCGATGTTATCGTGGTCGACGCCCTCAAGCACATCGGCTGCGGTACGGAGCGCTGCTTCCAGAACGCCGCCCGTCGCGCCGAAGATCGTAGCTGCGCCGGTGGAAACGCCCATAACCGGGTCAAAATCCTCTTCCGGCAGTCTTGCGAAGTTGAGCTGTGCCATCTTGATCATGCGGGCAAGCTCGCGGGTGGTAATGGAGATATCAACGTCCGGCACACCGGCTGCGTCTTCGTCGTCACGGTTGATCTCGAATTTCTTCGCGACGCACGGCATGACGGAAACGGAAACGATGTTGTTCGGATCGATGCCTTCTCTTTCCGCAAACCACGTTTTGATGAGCGCACCGGTCATCTGCTGCGGGGACTTGCAGGTGGAGAGGTTTTCTGTGAGGCTCGGGAAGTAGTGCTCGCAGAACTTGACCCAGCCCGGAGAGCAGGAGGTGATGATCGGCAGCTTGCCGCCGTTCTTCACGCGGTCAATGAACTCGTTTGCTTCTTCCATGATGGTCATATCGGCACCGAAATCGGTATCGTAGACCTTATCGAAATGAAAGCTGACATCTACTATGATGATCTCGGTA
>OLPR01002988.1_pt1 | contig 11827 bp, 9 predicted proteins | sample 1672761 | NCBI WGS metagenome assembly OLPR01 (sample SAMEA3136721, study PRJEB25190) | human gut metagenome | biome: human gut; feature: human-associated habitat; material: faeces | place: Austria | collected 2013 | reverse complement strand
TCCAGGGCCATTGCTGAGCATGATTCCGTCTGGATGATCTCCAAGGATCTCCTCTGCCGGTGTAAGAGCCGGATAAATGGTTACCTGGCATCCGCGCTTGTTCAGGGAACGGGCAATATTACGTTTCGCACCAAAATCCATGAGGGCTACCTTCGGACCATTTCCAGGAAGGATTTCTTTCTCACGGCAGGTTACTTTTTCCACTACTTTACCAGTTGTATATGCTTTTAACTTGGGGAGAATTGCGTTTAAGTCATAATTTTCATCCACTGTGATCATACCGTTCATGGTACCTTTCTCACGGAGGATCTTGGTAAGAGCTCTGGTGTCGATTCCTGCGATTCCAGGAATATCATGCTTAGTCAAGAAATGCTGAATGGTGTCAACGCTTCTGAAATTGCTTGGAACACGGGATAATTCACGTACGATAAATGCGTCGATCCACGGTCTGGTGGATTCCTGGTCATCATAACAGATTCCGTAATTTCCTATTAATGGATAGGTCATGCATACCGCCTGTCCTGCGTAAGACGGGTCTGTCATTACTTCCAGATAACCGGTCATGGAAGTATTAAAAACGATCTCGCTGATGACTTCCCTTGCAGAACCAATGCTGGTTCCTGTAAATACATGGCCATCTTCTAATATCAGAAATGCTTTCATACAATCTCCCTTTCTTATATCATTTTCTTTCTTATTTTATCCTAAATCTTCAAGATTGTATCATAGCAAAATGCTTTTTTCAACAAAATATGAGCAAAAAAAAATTCTGTTGTGCTGAAAAAAATTGCACAACAGAAAAAAAGCTACTGGATCCGAGTCTGAATAAAAGAGACATCCTGTGCCTCACAGCCAACCTTATACGCAACTCTGGTATTCGTAACAAAAGAAAAAAAATAATGCAGGAGATGGGACTTGAACCCACACGATCTTGCGACCACAGGCACCTGAAGCCTGCGCGTCTGCCAATTCCGCCACTCCTGCATTTCTTGTCTTGCGGCTCTCATGTGCCGTTCAACAAAACATATATTACCAGATGATTCCGAATCTGTCAACAGCTTTTTTCAAATTTTTTCAAAAAATTTCAAATTTTCTTTTTTGCCCCGAAAAGCCCGCCATCCGCAGGGCTTTTCGGGAGATCCTGCATCACCTGGACTCCCGGCAGGAAATTGCCGTCAGCAGCGCAATTCCGAAGAAAATACAGAAATCAGAAACATTGAACACAAGTCTGCGGAACTTCTCCGGTCCAAACCGGAAGCTGACATAGTCGGTCACGTAACCTCTCTTATGCCGGTCATACCAGTTCGACATGCCGCCGCCAATCGTAAGCGCAAGCCCAAGCTTCTTCGCCTTACACTTACGTCTGCCCGCCAGCGCTCCGAGACGCGCCCACAGTCCGGACAGCAAAAAGAAGGTGAGAATTTCCACCTTCTTCGTGCTGTCCGCGAAGCCGCCGCCCGCTACGCCGCGGTTATGACATTTCCGCAGGACAATATGTCCTTTACAGACCGGGATCTGCTCATTTTCCTTTAACTCCTCTTCTGCCTTCTTTTTCAGGCATCCGTCTGCAAGGAAAACCGCTCCCGGCAGCAGGGTCCAGATCATTCCTCTTCCGGTACCTCTGCTTCTTTTTCAGGCTCTTCTTCCGGCTCTTCTTCCGGCGCTGCCGCTTCGGTTTCTTCTGCTTTTTCTTCCGGTTCTACGTGTACAAACTCGGCATCCTCCGGCTCTTCTTCCTTCTCCGGCATAGCAGCACCGCAGCGCATGCAGAAAGCTGCATCTTTCGGAACACTTGCGCCGCAGGCCGGGCATACGATGCGGCCTCTCTTGTTTGCCACGTCTTCCCTGCAGTCTGCAATCTCTTTTTCCAGATCGGTGATATCTTTGCAGATGCCGGCAAGATTCTCGTCGAATGCTTCGCCGTTCAGATAGCGGTTGTAGATGATCTGTCCGATATCCTGGTAATTCTTCTCAATCTGATCCTCAAGCGCATGCTGACGGGTGCGGATCTTCTGAATTTCTACGAATTCATCTGTTTTCTTTCCCACAGTATCCACTGTTTTTTTCAGTGTTTTACTTAAATTTCCAAAAAAATCCTCTGCCATAGTTAAAACCCTCTCTTTCTTATCTCTTATTTCAAGAAAACGCCAGTTTCACGTCTGCTCCGCTGTGTTTTCCAGTTACCTTATTTCTGCTCTAACTTTGGAACTTCCTGACCGCGCAGGAGAATCGTCGGCCCGCCGGTCTTTTCAATATAGTCTTTTGTGATGATAACCTCTCCGATGCTGCTGTCCTTTGGAATCTCATACATGATATCCAGCATGAAATCCTCGATGATCGAACGGAGTGCTCTCGCACCGGTATCTTTTTCCAGCGCTTTTCTTGCAATAGAGCGAAGTGCATCATCATCAAATTCCAGTTTCACCTCGTCGAGTTCGAGCAGTCTCTTATACTGCTTCAGGATCGCATTTTTCGGTTCTTTTAAGATCTCGACCAGCATATCCTCATTGAGACTCTCCAGCGTAAATACGATCGGCAGACGGCCAAGGAACTCCGGCACCATACCGAAAGTCCGAAGGTCTTCTAAGGTCACCTGTGACAGCAGGTTCTTATCCCCATCATACTTGTCCTTCAGATCCGCCTGGAAGCCAATGGAAGCTGTCTTGTTCAGACGCTCCTTGATGATGTCCGTCAGATCCGGGAAGGCACCGCCGCAGATAAAGAGAATGTTTCTGGTATTGACGGTCTCGAGCGGAACCATCGCATTTTTGCTGTTGGCTCCCACCGGAACTTCGATATCGCTGCCCTCGAGGAGCTTCAGCATTCCCTGCTGTACGGCTTCTCCGCTGACGTCTCTCTGGTTTGTATTTTTCTTTTTCGCAATCTTGTCGATCTCGTCAATGAAGATGATACCGTGCTCCGCGCGCTCCACATCGTTGTCTGCGGCCGCTAAAAGCTTAGATACCACGCTTTCAATATCATCACCGATATAACCCGCTTCGGTAAGGGATGTGGCGTCCGTGATGGCAAGCGGCACATCTAAGAGGCGTGCCAGTGTCTGCACCAGATACGTTTTTCCGGAACCGGTCGGTCCGATCATCAGCATGTTGGATTTTTCGATCTCGATATTTCCGTCCTGCGGTGCAAAGACACGTTTGTAATGGTTGTAAACGGCAACCGACATGACTTTCTTTGCACGGTCCTGGCCGATGACGTATTCGTCAAGCATCGCCTTGATCCGGTGCGGCGGCGGAATGTCCTTGATGGAAAATTCTTTTGTTTTCTTCTTTTCTTCTTTTTTCTTTACCCGCTGCCGGTTCGGGATCTGGTTGGAAAGCCCGGAGAGATCGAGCATGCCGATATTCGGCATGTTGTTCATATTATTCATCATCTCATTGATCTGGCCCGGGTTCTGGTTCATGGTATCAAAGCTCTTCTGCATGCAGTCCGGGCAGATATTGATGTTTCCCGGAAGGGTAATCATCTTTCCGGCTTTGCTCTCCGGTCTGCGGCACATGAAGCAGACTTTTTCATAGGTATCTTCTGTATGATGGTCAGAGCTTTTTGTTTCCGCCTTCGTTTCGTCCGCGGTACCGTCCACTCTGTCTTTCTCTTCTGACATGATTTTTCAAATTCCTTTCTGTAATAGATCGCTTGGTCTAGCTTGATTATAGCCCAAAAGCCATAGGGTCACAAGTAAAAACTTTCTTAAAAATTACCAACTTTTTTAAGAATTTTACAAATTCAAAAAATTATATCAAAAAATGCAGAAAAAGGCGGACAGCCAGGCGTTCATATTCCTGTGCTGTCCGTCTTTTTTCTCTTAGGAAATAGTTATTTCGAGTTTTTATCTGTTGCCAAACGGATTCTGAATACCCTGGTCATTCTGATCGGAGCTTCCGGTTCCATCGTTTGTGGTTCCGTTGCTGCTTCCGCTCGTCTGCGGCATATCTGCTGCAGAGCCAAGGGTCAGCGTCAGTGTTACTTCTTTGTACTCACCGTTGTCCGCGCGCTGTACGGTGACATCTACAGTCTCGCCTGCCGCATAATAGGTCAGTGTCTCTTTTAAGCCTTTGGCGTTCGAGATGCTTCTTCCATCAAACGTGGTGATAACATCGCCTTTCTTGAAGCCCGCATCGGCTGCCGGGCTGCCGTCCACAACGCTCATGATGCAGACACCGGTCGGAATACCGTAGTTCTGGGAAACATCTGCGCTGACATCCGCCATGTTGATTCCGATATAAGCGGCCTTATCATCGCTGACTTTGTATCTTGTTGTCAGGTTCATCAGGTTCTGCAGAATCGGCTCCGCTTTCGAAATCGGGATCGCAAAGCCCATGCCCTCGACCTGCGTGGAGCTGTATTTTGCTTCGTTAATGCCGATCAGCTCACCGTTCATGTTCAGAAGGGCGCCGCCGCTGTTTCCAGGGTTGATGGCTGCATCGGTCTGGATCAGTCCCTCAGAAGTAATCGTCTCGCCGGTACTCTCATCCTGACTGGAGATCGTACGGTCTTTTGCACTGATATATCCGCTCGTCAGGGACTGGCCGGTTCCCAGTGCATTTCCGATTGCCACAACCTGATCACCGACCTCAAGGTCATCGGAATTTCCCATCACGGCAATTTTGATCTGGCTCTTTGTCTCGTCCTTGATGTCGGAAAGTTTTACTGCAACAACAGCAAGGTCATTGTCCGCATCGGTACCTTTGATCTGGCCTTCTACCGTCTCATCGTCGATAAAGCTGACGGAAAGAGACGTTGCACCGCTGACAACGTGGTTGTTTGTCGCAATCAGGAGCTCATCGTCGTTCTGTCCGACAATAACTCCGGTTCCGCTTGCAGGAACTTCCTGGCTTGTGGTTCCGAAGAATGTCTCAACTTCTTCCACCGTTGTCGTAGAAATTGCTACCAGAGACGGCATCGCACTCGATGCAACATCTTTCACGGACATCTCGCCGGTTGCTTTTACGGTATCGGAGGTATCACTGCTGTCTGCTGCCGTTGTTGTGGTGGTCGTCGGAATTGTAACTTCCTGCTTCTGCTCTGTTGCTGTACCGATCACTTTCGTACCGACTGCTGCAGTCCCAATGAAAACACCGCCTGCCACGAGTCCGAAGCACGCTGCCATGGCAAGTGTCATGCCCCATTTTTTTGCGGCTGACATTGGTTTTTTCGCTTTCTTTTTGTGATCCTGTGGCTGCGGAACGGCAGAAAACTGTGGTTTTTCCTGCTTCGGAGCACTCTGTGTCTGTGACTGGTACTGATAATGTTCTGTCTTTGCAGAAGATGTCCGCTCTGCCTTTGCCTCCGACGGGTCCGGTTCTCCGGTGTAGGAAGCGCTGTTATTCTCCTCGCCGGTCTTTCCGCTGATTTTCGGATTCACCCAGCTGTAGGTTGTCGTTTTCTTTTCTTCCGCCTTCGGCGCTTCTGCGGTTTCCTGCGGTTTTTCCGTCTCTGCCGCGCTCTGCTCTGCTGTCGTTTCTGCTTTTACTTCTTCTGTATGCTCTGCAGCTTTGGTTTCCTCTGCTGCCTCACCATTTATTTCTTCTTTTTTGAATTCTTCACTCATGGCTGATCCCTCTTTCTCTTTTCTATCTCAGGCACCAATACACAGTGCTCTTATTTCTTTCTTCATTTTCTACTGCCTATTGTACGTTAGAATTGTGTTGAAACTGTGATAATTTTGAAAAAAGAGGAATTTTATGCTGCGGTTTTTATTCTACCGTAACCGATTTCGCCAAGTTTCTCGGTTTATCCACATCGAGGCCTCTGCCGATCGATACGTAGTAGCCAAAGAGCTGCAGCGGAATGATCGCCAGGGAGTTTGCAAAAATCGGATTTGTCTCCGGCAGGTAAACTACGTAGTCGGCTACTTTTTCCACTTCTGTATTGCCAACGGTCGTTACCGCCATGACAAACGCGCCTCGTGTCTTCACTTCCTGAATATTGCTGATCGTTTTCTTGTAGAGCTCCGGCTGAGTCAGCACAGCTACGACAAGGCGTCCGTCCTCAATCAGGGAAATGGTTCCGTGTTTCAGCTCACCGGCTGCATACGCCTCGGAGTGGATGTAGGAAATCTCTTTCAGCTTCAGGGAGCCCTCCATCGAGATTGCATAGTCGATGCCGCGTCCGATGAAAAAGACGTGTTCTGCCGCAAGATAACGGTTGGCAAAACGCTGTACGTTCTCCTTGTGGGACAGCAGCAGGGAAATCTGCTCCGGCAGGCGCTCAAGGCTCTGGATCATCGCATCGAAGTCATTCTGCGAAACGGTTCCGCGTACTTTGGCAAACTTCATCGCCAGAAGGTACTGCGCGATAAGCTGTGTGCTGTACGCTTTCGTTGTCGCAACAGCGATCTCCGGACCGGCCCAGGTGTACATGACATTGTCTGCCTCTCTTGCAATCGAACTTCCAACTACGTTTACGATGCCAAGGGTACGCACGCCCTTTTCTTTTGCAAGGCGGAGAGCCGCGAGGGTATCGGCCGTCTCACCCGACTGGCTGACGATGACCACGAGCGTATTTTCCGGCAGAATCGGATCACGGTAGCGGAATTCGCTTGCCAGATCTACCTCAACCGGGATTCTTGCCAGCTTTTCGAAGACGTATTTTGCGGTTACACCGGTGTGGTATGCAGAACCGCAGGCAACGATAAAGATTTTGCGGATCGCGCGGATCTCCTCATCGGTCATGCCGAGTTCTTCGATCACAACATCACCGTTCTTAATACGCGGCGTCAGGGTATCTTTTACGGCTTTTGGCTGCTCATGCATCTCTTTCAGCATGAAATGCTCATAGCCGCCTTTTTCTGCCGCATTCATATCCCAGTCGATGTGGGTTGCCTCTTTCTCCAGCTCCTCCTCGTCAATATTGTAGAAGTGAAGGCCATCGCGGGTCAGTTTCACGATCTCCTCATTTTCCAGAAAATAGACATCTCTTGTATATTTCAGGACAGCCGGAACATCGGATGCAATCAGGTTTCCGCTCTTACTTGTACCAACGATCAGCGGGCTGTCTTTACGGACCGCATACACCTCATCCGGATGGTCGCGGAACAGGATACCCAGTGCATACGATCCCTCCATGCGGTGCATAACCTTTGTGATCGTTGCAAGCGGATCGCCGTTATAATAGTAATCCAGCATATGGGCAATTACCTCGGTATCTGTCTCCGAAAGGAACTCATATCCTTTGGACATCAGTTTTTTCTTTAATTTCAGATAATTCTCAATAATTCCATTGTGTACAACGACAATCGAGTGGTCTTTATTGAAATGCGGATGTGCATTCAGATCGGAAGGTGCCCCATGCGTTGCCCATCTCGTATGTCCGATTCCTACGGTACCCGGAAGTGTCGCTCCATTTTGTGTCATTTCCTCAAGCACCTTCAGACGGCCCATTGCTTTCTGCATCTGAATTTTGTTTCCATCGTATACAGCAATTCCGGCCGAATCGTATCCGCGGTACTCCAGCTTTGACAATCCGTCCAGCAGCACCGGGGCAGCCTGGCAGGTTCCAATATATCCAACAATTCCACACATAGATTTTTTCCTCCTAACAGCAAAAGGCGGCACCCTTGTTCTGTTTTCAGGTTATGCCGCCTTCTAATTTCTTGTTCTTTACTTTTTTACCACGCTGCTCCGTTCTCTGTCAACCTTATGGAGCATTTCGTATTTACTTACAAAATCTTTTTATTTTTGTTTTTTACTTTCACTTATCTTCTATTTCGTTTTTTTCGTATCTTTCCGTGATATTCCCACCATGTTTTGTTTGAGGTACACCAGCGGATTACACTATCCGGAAGGCTTTTGTATCGTTTTCCGAGGAAGTAGCCCACATATTTGAATCCGCTTTGAAAGAATAACGTGACGAGCAGCCACGGCTTATGAATTTTGCAGACGTAGGATGCCGATTTTTTCACCATACGGATTCCCTCACCCTCAGACGGATACGCATCAAAGATCTCCGGATGCTGTGCCTGGGATACACCGAGGTCGAAATTGCGGTGAAGCTGTGCCAGACAACCGTAATTGTGGGAATGTACCACCTTCGCATCTGCCGCATAGGCAATCGCATAGCCCGCCTGCACAAGATGCCCGGCATAGATCATATCTTCGTTAAACAAGGTGCTTTCTACAAATCCACCCAGCTCTTCATATGTCCTGCGGTCATACATTGCACAGACATTGGAGCAGAAAAAAGTCTTAACACCAAGTTTTGGCAGATCACCGGCATCCTTGATATCACTCTCCTCCGGATAGTTAAAGCCTCTCGTAAACCGTTCCAGTGTACGGCAGTCATCCCGCGGAAGCTGCCGCGCATAGGCCGCCTTCACATGCGGCAGTGAAAATTTTTCCACCAGATGTTCCACGCACGCATTGTCGTACGGCATGGCATCCTGGGTCATAAAAAGCAGAAGATCCGCATCTGAACTTTCTGCCATCGCCCTTCTCGTTCCGCCGTGGTCAAATTCGCTTGGCCGGATATGCTCTACCATAATTTTATCCGATAACTGCTCCCACGCCGGGTTCCAGAACTTTTTCCCTGTGTTTACAACCCGGATCGACCGGATCGGGTAAGTCTGTTCCAAAAGGCGGGGCAGAAGCTCTGCGAACTCCTGCCCTGGTTTATACGTTGGTATCATGACATCAACGGTATATTGACTCATTTTATCGTCTTCTCCCTGTGTTTTATTCTCCTGCAACCACAGAATCTGTTGCTGCGCCCGGTCCCTGATTCAGCACATATTCGATCATTGTCTCATCATAGCCGCTCTTTCTTGCAATATAATCGCTGTACTCTGTTACGGCTGCCGAAGGATCGTATCCAAGCTCCGGATACAGATACGCATGCAGTTCTTTTACGTTGTGCTCCAGCGTAACCGGGATAACAACGTCCACGCCAAGTGCATTTTCCACGTTTTCCCCGTAGCACAGCTGGAACGGATATGCGTACGAGGTTCCCATCTTATACGTGACAGCATGCATACCAAGCTCCAGAATTTCGTTTTTAGTGAGGCTGGTGCTGACATTTCCCATCACCTTATCCAGAATTTCCGGAATTTTTGTCGGATTCTGTTTGATCTTCTGTACCATCAGGTTAATCACAATACGCTGACGGCTCGTACGTTTTGCATCGTCACCGCCACCGTAACGAATTCGTGCGTAGGAGGTGGCAAGAGCACCACTGACATGGCGAACTTCCGTGTAGTCATCCCCAAGCTCCTCATCATATGGGATCTTTTCATACTCCACGCCCTGTGCCTCCGATACCTCCATGTTGTAATTGTTTGCATGCACACATTCTGCATTTGACATTTCAATATCGAGACCGCCCAGAACATCAATCGCATCGGCAAGTGCCTTGAAGTTTACGGTGACATAATCGGTCAGTGCAAGATCCAGATTGGTATTCAGCATGGAAAGCATACTCTCCGGACCGCCGCGGTTATAGGCGGAATTGGCTTTGTCAAACTCATAATATTCATCGGTATATTTCGCCATATTCATCCAGGTGTCACGCATAATCGACACCATACGGATTTCCTGCTTGTCGTGATCAATACAACAGAGAATAATCGTGTCACTGTTCATGCTTTCTGCCAGCTCGGAGCCTTCCACACCTCTGGCATCCACGCCGACCAGCGCGATGACCTGTGTACCGGACATCTGTGAGAGATCGGTATTTGCCTTTACTTCACTGTTGATCTGAATCTGGGAGCTGTCCAGCGTATCCTGATTCATCTTATCCATCGAACGGTTGATCCATGCGTAGACGAACAGAATTCCGGAAAGAATCAGCAGAACGGTGATTTCAATTCCGAAAATTATTTTTCTGCGGCGCATTTTTTTGTATTTTCTGCTCTTTTTGTAATTCTTCTTCGACATCTCTTTTCCCCTTATCTTTTAGTAAGCGTTTTTATTCACAAATCCTTTGAAAAAGGTCAGGAACAGAATTTTAAAATCAAGTCCCAGCGTCCAGTTTTCAATATAATACAGATCACAGTCAATACGCTTGCGGATAGAAGTATCCCCCCGGTATCCATTCACCTGCGCCCATCCCGTAAGACCGGGACGAACCTGATGTTTTACCATATAACGCGGGATCTCCTCCCGGAATTTTTCCACAAAGAAAGGTCGCTCCGGCCGCGGTCCGACCAGGCTCATATCTCCTTTTAAGATGTTAAAGAGCTGTGGAAGCTCATCAATGCTGGTATGGCGCATGAATTTTCCAAATCCCGTCACACGCGGGTCATTCTTCACGGTCCATGCCTTCTTTTCTTTCTCCTCCGTCTGAACTTCCATCGAACGGAACTTGTACATTTCAAACGGTTTGTTGTGCAGTCCGACGCGTGTCTGACGGTAGATCAGCGGACCCGGTGAGGTCAGCTTGATCATGATGCAGGAAAACAGCATCACCGGTGAGAACAGAATGATCGCCACGAGCGCGCCGAAAATATCCACAATCCGTTTCAGCATCGCGTTGAACGTGTTGGAAAGCGGCACATAGCGGATATTGACGACAGGAAGTCCCTGCAGGTCTTCTGTGTACGGCTTTGTCGGAATGATGTTGTGGTAATCCGGCACAAACTGGGTATGTACGCCGGATTTTTCACACATGGCAACGATCTCCTCCAGGCGGAAGTATTCGTTCAGGCCAAGGGTAATGGCAATTTCATCCAGTTTGTTTTCCGGCAGAATGACCGACAGATTATTGATTCTTCCAAGTACCTTGACTCCGCGGTACATTGTTCCGGCTTTCACATGGTCATCGAGAATTCCACGGACCAGATACCCCCACTCCGGGTTTGCAATGATCCGGTCAATGTATTCCTCGGTCGCACGGCTGTAGCCGACCATCAGAATCTGCTTCTGGTTGCGGCCGTGTTTCCACATATTGCTTAAGATATAGTGGATCAGATTTCTTACGATCGTTTCCAGTGTCACATTCAGCACAAAGAAGATGCAGAGCATACCACGGGAAAAGTGAACCTGGCGCACCATGTAAAGGCTGGCCAGCCAGACCAGAAATCCAACCGTATTCGCTTTTAAGATATTGGCAAATTCCAGACGTCTTCCCTGAAAACGCTTGGATGCATAGAGATTGAATGCATAGTAAAGCAGCAGATAGCCGGGCACGATATAGAGCAGTGCCATCATATACGTCGCCGGCGGCAGAATTCCCCTCTCCGGATGATTATTCATAACGCCCAGCCGCACATAGCAGTACCAGGACAGTACATAGGAAAGTGCGAGCACCAGGGCATCGATCAGAACGTGCATCCGGTCAAAATATTTCTGATTATCGTTGATCAAATTCGTTCACCTTATCTGTTTTTTTCGGGATTTAAAAATTCCCTACCCCTAACTATACAATAAGTTCCAAAAAAGAGCAATCATATTTTTCTAACATTCTTCTTATTTCCGTAAACTTTTTAACTTTTTCGTAATCTTTTGAAAGAATCCTTATGCCCTCTCCAGAAATCTCCGGAACACATTGATAAAAAGCTCCCATTCGATGACAAAATACGTGCCGAGGCGCTTCCACTCGAAACGGATCTTTTTTGCTCTGTTTTCCGGCTTCCGGCAGATGAAAAAACCATTCTTGATTCCTGCCAGATATTCTTTTCCGTATCCTTTCGATGCAAAAAAGACCAGTTTTGCCGAAAAACCGAGGATAAAGGCCGGCAGGTTAAGTAAAATCTGTAAAACCGGCATATTTTTATAGATCAGATAAATATTGTTCCTGGAAGAATAACGGATTTTAAAGAGGTTATACCGGGAGCCGCTCGTTCCGCTTCCGACGTGGTAAACCTTCGCGGACGGCT
>OLPR01002984.1_pt1 | contig 11847 bp, 10 predicted proteins | sample 1672761 | NCBI WGS metagenome assembly OLPR01 (sample SAMEA3136721, study PRJEB25190) | human gut metagenome | biome: human gut; feature: human-associated habitat; material: faeces | place: Austria | collected 2013 | reverse complement strand
CGCGCTTGGTCGGCGGCGTGCCGCCGCTGGCACTCGCTGCCGCGCTTGGTCACGCCGATTTTGAATCGGGAAGCGATTCAAAATCTCGGTTGTGCGTGGAGAAGGGTTAGTACCCAATTTGACGCAAATTGCACCGGGAAGCGGCGCAATTTACTGTGTTTCTTCGTGGAAAGACAACAAACGAGAATGACCGGTAGCATGCTCATTGCAGGGTACCGGTCGTTTTTATATTCGGAAAACGTAAGCGAATCGAGTCGCTTCCCGACTCGATTCGCGGGGTAATGGGAATAAAGCATTGCTTCGAACTTAGGTAGATTTTGAATCGCTTCCCGATTCAAAATCGGTGTGATCAAGCGCGGCAGCAATCGCCTCAAGGCGCTGCCTTGGTGTGGACCAGCTGGTGCAGAGGCGGATGCAGGTGTGGGTTGGGTCGATGGGGAATTGGACGGAGAAGGTGAAATTTTGGGAAAGGGATTTCAGGAAAGCGTTTGGGAGAATCGGGAAGAGCTGATTCGTCGGAGATTCCACTAAAACCGGGATATTTTTGGCGCGAAATAGCGCGCGCAGCTCCGCAGCCAAAGTATCCGCGTGACGGGAAAGCTCCATGTAAAGATCGTCGCGGAACAGCTCCTCGAATTGAATGCCCAGTAAGCGCCCCTTCGCCAGCATTCCGCCGTTCTGCTTGAGAATGTAGCGGAAATCTTCTTTTAGAGCGGGATTCAGCAGCACCAGCGCTTCGCCGAACAGCGCGCCCTGCTTCGTGCCGCCGATGTAAAACGCATCGGAAACAGACGCGATGAACGGCAAATCGATATCGCATTCGTCGGACGCAAGTCCGTAGCCCATGCGTGCGCCGTCGATGTATAAATACAGATTCCATTCATCGCAAACGCCGCGCAGAGCGTTCAGCTCGCTGCGCGTGTATAGCGTGCCCAGCTCGGTCGGATAGGAAATATAAACCACCTTTGGCATCACCGTGTGTTCGCGCGACGCATCCGAAAAGTGATTGCGGCAGTATTCCGATACCTGCCCCGCCGCAAGCTTGCCGTCTACCGCCGGAAGCGCGATCACCTTGTGACCGCCCGCTTCAATCGCACCGGTTTCATGAACGGCAATGTGTCCCGTGTCCGCGCTGAGCGCACCCTGATGCGGGCGAAGCGCCGCGGAAAGAAAGGTGAAGTTCGTCTGCGTGCCGCCGACGAGAAAATGAATGTCCGCGTCCGGACGCGCGATCCTTTGCCGGATCAGCTCGCGCGCATGGGCGCAGATTTCGTCGGTTCCGTAGCCGGGCGTCTGATCGAGGTTCGTTTCCATCATGCGGGCGAGAATGCGCGGGTGCGCGCCTTCAAGATAATCGGATTCAAAGCGGATCATGCGTGTTCCTCCTCCAGTAATGCAAGCAGTTCGTTGAGTCGGCTTTCGCCGAATATGCGGACGTTCAGGGCTTTCAGCGCTTCCACAGTCGCACCGTCGCCGGGAACGCGTGTGCCGGTGAATGTGCCATCGTAAATGATTCCGGAGCCGCAGGATGGGCTGCGCTCCTTCAGAACGGCGTATTTCGCGCCGTATAATTTGGCAATGCGCGCGGTCTCCGCCGCGCCGCGATGAAACGCGTTCGTTACGTCCGAGCCGTCCTTTCCGACGATTTTGTCGCCCAGACGTTCGGCGGGAACGCGCGGTGTGGTAAGCCCACCGAGAATTTCGGGGCAAATCGGAATCCAGCCGCGCTTTGCGGCTTCGGACGCGACGGCTGAATCGAGATTGCCGCGTCCGTCATAGCGGCATTTGCAGTCGAGCAGGCAGGCGCTGACCAATACGCGCGGTTCGTTCATGGATCAAACCTTCTTTAATCAATGTATTTGGAGATGAATTCGGAAAGCGTGAGAGTCTCTGATTCCTTTTGATAGACGCGGCAGTCCGGCGTGCGATTCAGGAGATGGTGATCGTAAAGCTCGCGGCGCAGCGTCGCGGGATCGTGAAACGCCGTCGCCGAATCTAGAATGTCGTTCACTTCCGATTCCGTGTAATCGCGGTTCGGCTCAAATTTTGTGGAGAGAAAATATAGGGCGGGCAGCTTTTTGCGCTTCTTAGCGGGCAGCGCGACGAGCTTGCCTTCGGCGTTTAAGAACGAGCGCAGTTCGGGAAGGCTTTCCATATTTTTCCTCCGTTTCAGAATTGGGTAAGGCGTGAAAACAGCGCGTCGCGATCGAAATCTCCATCGACGAAGCCGGGGATTTCCTTGATCGATTTGCAAAGGCTGAGGCTCAGCCCTGTGAGAATTTCGCCCGCTTCACGATCGGTGTACGCGCGCTCGCCGGTTACGATCAGCGCGGCGATTCCGTGAACAACGAGCCACATATCGCGGAAATAGAGATCCGCGGCGCGCGCGTCGATTTTGTAAATGCGCATCAGCGAATCGCGGACGAGCGACTGCGTGTGCGCCATTTCCGCCATTGCGCCGCCGTTTTCGCCGTCCGGTGCGGTGAGAAACAGGAGCCGGTACAGCTCCGGCTCCGTGCGCGCAAAGCGGATATACGCCATGCCCACGCCGTAAAACAGGATTTCGGCGGACAGCCCTTCCTGAATGTAGCCGTCATAGATTTCGCGCGCGGCGGAAAGTACCTCGCGGCGCAGCTCTTCCATAGAATGAAAGCAGGTGAATACCGGCTGGGTCGATACGCGCAGCGCTTCGGCGACGGAGCGCGCGGTGAGCGCGGAAACGCCTCTTTCGCGGACAATCTGGAGCGCGGCGTCGGTCATTTCAGCGCGGGTGAATTTGGTTTTGGGCGCCATAGACATCATCCTTCGGCGATATGTATCGTATGTTATTATATAATTGGAAAAGAAAATTGTCAAGCGTGGGTTGAAGCGCTTCCATTTCCTGAAAATTCAGGTTATAATGGAATCAGCAATTACCGTTTACGGAGGGGATTTTATGACCAGAACGGCGGAACTGATTCAAAGGGGCGGCGCGGTGCTCGGCATCGAGCTGGGTTCGACGCGGATTAAGGCGGTTTTGATCGACGAAGGCGGCGCGCCGATTGCGTCCGGCGGGCACAATTGGGAGAATCGGCTTGAAAACGGCGTATGGACGTATTCGATTGAGGACGTATGGACGGGGCTTCAGGATTGCTATGCTTCGCTGGCGCGCGACGTTCGGGAAAGGTACGGCTGCGAAATTACCGATCTGAAGGCGATTGGCGTCAGCGCGATGATGCACGGGTATATGGCGTTTGATGAAAACGGCGAGCTGCTGGTTCCGTTCAGGACGTGGCGCAACACGATGACGGAAAAGGCGGCGGAAACGCTTACAGAGCTGTTTGGATTCAACATTCCGCAGCGCTGGAGCATTGCACATCTGGCGCAGTCGATCATGGACGGCATGGCGCACGTTTCCCAAATTCGCTGGCTTACAACGCTTTCGGGCTATGTGCATTTTATGCTGACAGGGCGGCGCGCGCTGGGCGTGGGCGAAGCGTCCGGAATGTTCCCGATCGATTCGGCGAAAAACGATTACGATCAGAAAATGATCGATCAATTCGAAGCACGGTTCGGACAGAAGGAATGGTCGCTGAGAGACATTCTTCCCGAGGTGCTGACCGCGGGCGACGACGCGGGAAGCCTTACCGAAGCCGGCGCGCGGCTTTTGGATCCTTCCGGCAAACTGAACGCGGGAATACCGCTGTGTCCGCCCGAGGGCGATGCGGGCACGGGCATGGTCGCGACGAACAGCGTTTCACTCCGAACCGGCAACGTTTCGGCGGGCACGTCGATTTTTGCGATGGTCGTGCTGGAAAAGCCGCTGAAGGAGGTTCATCCGGAAATCGATATGGTGACGACGCCCGCGGGCGCGCCGGTGGCAATGGCGCATTGCAATAACTGCACATCCGATCTAAACGCATGGGTGAATCTGATGCGTGAATATGCGGAAATGCTGGGCGTAAAGCAGTCGGCGGACGAGCTCTACGGCAGGCTGTTCGAGCGTGCACTCGAGGGCGATGCGGATTGCGGCGGGCTGTTTGCGTGCAATTACTATTCGGGCGAGCATATCACCGGATTTACATCCGGACGCCCCGTGTTCGCGCGCGCGCCGGAGAGCCGGATGACGCTTGCGAATTTCATGCGCGCGCATCTGGATTCCGCGATGGCGACTTTGTCGATCGGGCTTGAAATCCTGAAGGAGGAAGGCGTCTCGATTGACAGAATGTATGGTCACGGCGGACTGTTCCGCACGAAGGGCGTGGGGCAGAGGCTGATGGCGGCGGCAATCGGCGCGCCGGTTTCGGTAATGGAAACGGCGGGCGAGGGTGGCGCGTGGGGCGTTGCGCTGCTGGCGAAATTCAGAGCGGAAAAGGAAAAAGGCGAAACGCTGGAAGCGTTCCTCGAAAATAAAATCTTCGCAGGCAAAACCGGAATCGCCGTCGCGCCGAACGAAGAGGACGAAAAGGGCTTTAAGAAATTCATTGAGCAATACAAACGCGCGCTGAAAATCGAAAGCGCCGCAGTAGAAACCTTATAAAGAACCGACCGCCGAAAAAATCGGCGGTCACAGCCTGTCAAAAAAGGTCGCGCAGAGCGGCCTTTTTTGACAGGCTGAGCCCCTTCCATTCCGGAAGGGGCTTCCTTTATTCATCCAGCGAATAGGCTTCCGTGCGGCTCATTTCTACGCCGTCGGCGGTTTTCTGAACGACGCTGACCTGGTGTACTTCTGTCGTTCTCGGGACGATCGCAACGATCTGCGCGCTGTTGATGAATGCGGTCGGATAGCTTTCGCCGTCAAGCTCGATCACGCTGCATTCCGTGAAATTCGCGCCGTTGACGAGCACGCGCCCATATCGCCGCGACACGCTCGAAATCTCAATCGGCACGCAGCCCATCGTCATATCGATCACGGGATACGGATTCTCGCCCTCATAGGCGCTCTTGTCGCCGTAAAGCACGTCGTATTCCAGCACCTCGAGGTTGTCCAGATACGTCTGGTCGGCGTCCGTCGGATCCGCGGCCTGGTGGTATTTCGTAATCAGCCCGCCGGGAATGCCGAGCTGCTTTAGAAGGTTCGCGCTCACGCGGTATGCCTGAACGTTCGGCGCTTCAAATTCCGTGCCGTAATTGTTCCAGATGATATAGCGGCTCGCGTAAAGGTTGTTCGTCGTCAGCACATCCGCAGTCAGGTCGAGGCTTGGCAGGTGGTCGCCATAGATGACGCAAACGGTCGGCTCGTCGAACTTTTCGAGCCGGTCGATCAATTTGCCCAGGAACGCGTCCGTTTCATGAATCAGATGCAGATAGCTCGCGAAGCGATTGGGATTGATCTGCTCGGGCAGCCGTAGAATCTCCGGATCTCCCGAATGGTAGATGTAGTTTTCATCGTATTTGCCATGGGATTCAACGGTGATCGCCATGATGAAATCGCGCTCGTCCGAAGCCTTCAGCGCCTTCATGATCTCATCCGCCATGATGCCGTCCTGCGCCCAGCCGACCTCGGTATAGGTCACATACGGCATATACTCCAGCGACACGAAATGATCGAATCCCAGCCGCGAATACACCTCGTTGCGCCCGTAGAACGTGCCGGTGTGATTGTGCAGCGCCGTCGCCGAATAGCCCTGCGCGCGCAGATTATACGCAATCGTTTCGCAGGTCGTTTCGTGCAGGATCGTCGTATACGGGTATTCGCCCGCGCCGAAGAAGTCGATGTTCAGCCCGGACAGCATTTCAAATTCCGTATTCGCCGTGCCGCCGCCGATCGATGGCACGTACAGCTCCCCGCTCGGGCATTCACGCGACAGGCGATTGAAGTTCGGCGTCGGGTCTTCCGAATATTCCGCACCGATCACGGTATTTACGTCGAACAGCGATTCCAACTGCAAATAGATCACGTTCGGATGATCGAGATTGTCCTCCGAACTGAACACGTGCGGCTGCTCCTCATCGATTTCCTCCACGATGTCGGTCACGACCTCTGTGGAATAATCCGACGGCTTCGAAACACCCATACTGCCGAACGTCGCGGTAAAGCACGCGGCGAATCCGTATTGGTCATACGCGTCCACCAGATTATCGAAATACCGCGGAATCGCGCCAAAATGTACGCTCAGCGCATACGAGCAGAAGCACAGCGTCAGAAATCCGCAGAACGTTGAAAGCGCCAGCGTGTAATTCACCTGCCTGCGCCGTGGCAGCCGCGTGACGATATAGATCAGCAGCACGGTCGCCAGGAAGATGCTGCCATACATCAGAATGATCTGTGGCCAGGTGTAATAGATGGTCGTAAGCGTGATCGCGTCCTTCAGCATCAGCACGTCCATCGACGTAAACGGCTGCGTGCGTTCCTTTGCGACCATGAATTCGGCGACGCCCAGCGCCACCCACGCCACGCACACCGTGTACAATACGCTCTTGCGCCGCCGGAACAGCTCCGAAAACGTAAGGCTCGTTAAAATGATCAGGTAATTGTACAGAAAGTACACGGGGCGCTGCGTCACGAATCGAAAGAGCTTTACAACGCTTCCGCGATTCAGCCCCTCCACGATCAGACTCAGCCCCAGCGCCAGCAGCGGAAGAAGAATCACCCGCGCCTTCGCGCTCGTTTCGTCGAAGCGGATATTCTTCACCGCTACGCCCTTTTTCTTGCCCATAAGTCGCCTCTTTAATTTATGGCAGCACCGCGCAAATGAAGCGGTCGGCTGTCAAATGATTTTTTCGCGCATTCAGATTTCGAAGGCAAATCGAGAATTCTGCATTCCGCAGGCGGCGGAAAAGGCGTCGCCGGACGTTCCGCCGAATTGTGCGGCGATTAACGAATCTCGTCGCTCCCGTCGTCCGGAATCACCTTTTCCATCGCGCGGATCGCGCATTCGATCATGCCGTCCTCCGGCTCGAACACTGTCAGATGCTGAAGCGCTATGCCCGGCGCGGAGATGATCCGCGTGAGCTTATTGTCCGTCCTGCCGGCGAATTTGATCAGCTCGTAGCTCAGGCCGACGATCAGCGGAAGCGTCGGCACCTTGACCAGCAGGCGCAGCGGCAGCGAATCGATCCGGATAAACGTCGTGATCAGAATGGAAACCAGCAGCGTCAGGATCAGAAAGGAAGTGCCGCACCGCGGGTGGAAGCGCCGCTGAATCCGCACGTTTTCCACCGTCAGCGGCAGCCCCGCCTCATAGCAGAAGATCGTCTTATGCTCCGCGCCGTGGTACATATAGGTTCGGCGAATGTCCTTCATCAGTGAGGTCGCCCACACATAGCCCACGAACAGCGCAATTTTCAGAACGCCTTCGAACAGCGCGCGCAGGAAATAGTTGTTTGCAACGCTGCCCGGCAGAATCGGCTGAAGCCATTTCCACAGCTGCGCCGGCATCCAGAAAAACAGAACGAACGCGAGCGCAAACGCCAGTGCCGTCGCAAGCGGCATCAGCACGGCGTTTATCAGCTTTTCCGAAAAGGAAGCGCCTTCGAGCGGTGGAAGCCCCTTCTTTGCGCGCTCCGCATTCTTCTTTTCACGCTTTGCGCGCGCCTTTTCCTCTTCCTCCGCGTCCGCGCCGCAGATTTCAGCGGAGCGCATCAGGTATTTATAGCCGCCGACAAGCGAATCAATCATGCCGAACACGCCGCGGATGATCGGCAGTCTGCAAATTTTCGGCCGCGTCTGACCGCGCGTCGGTTTCTCCTCCAGAACGATTTCGCCCTGTGGATTGCGAACCGCCATCGCCGTGACCTTCGGGCCGCGCATCATGATGCCCTCCAGCAGCGCCTGACCGCCGATGCTCGTCTTTTTCATATGTCCAACTCCTCTCGCGGGAGCAATTCTCCCATATTTATATTATACATGATTTTTGCCCAATATGAAACACATTCAGAAGTACAAATTTGTAAACCTTTTTGCGCGTTTCTCATTTGTTACCATATTGTTATGTAAAACGCGATTCAGCCGTGAAAACGCATTCGGGTGTAAAACTTGATTGGCATACTTGTAATTTGCGAATGGATATGCTATAATTTAGTCAAAAGCGACAGAGAAGAGAGATTCGTCGCGATTCGCGTTAAAAGGGCGCGAGTGGCTTTGATCATCTCTTTTTTTCATGTCCGAATATAAAGGAGGAAATCATCATGGCAGGCAGAGTCGTCGTCGATTGGAAGACCATTACCGATTTCGTTACCGAAGCGTTCATTAAGTACGGCATTCCGGAAGAGGATGCGAAGATTTGCACGGACGTGCTGCTCGAGTCCGATCATCGTGGCATCGAGTCCCACGGCGTCAACCGCTTCAAGCCCGTTTATCTGGACCGCATCAAGGCTGGCATCCAGAACCCCGTGACCAATTTTGAAATCGTCAAGGAAACCGAGACCACCGCGGTTGTGGACGGTCACGACGGTATGGGTCAGGTCATCGGCTACAAGTCCATGCAGTTGGCAATCGACAAGGCGAAGAAGTACGGCATGGGCATGGTCGTCGTTCGCAATTCCTGCCACTACGGCATCGCGGGCTACTACACCTCGATGGCGACCAAGCAGGGCTGCATCGGCATCACCGGCACCAACGCGCGTCCGACCGTTGCGCCGACCTTCGGCGTTTCCGGCGCGTTCGGCACCAACCCGCTGACTCTGGGCGTTCCGACCGACGAGCCGTTCGATTTCAACTTTGACGGCGCGACCTCGATCACCCAGAACGGCAAGCTCGAGTACTATCAGCGCATCGGCGAAGAGCTGCATCCCGGCACGGTCGTCGGCGAAGACGGCAAGCCTGTAACCGGCGACGCGGGCGCGGCGCTGAAGGCAATCGGCAGCGGCAAGGAAGCTCTGGCGCCTCTGGGCGGCATCGGCGAGGCGCTCGGCGGATACAAGGGCTACGGCTTTGCGATGTTCGTTGAGTTCCTGTCCGCGGTTCTGCAGGACGGCAACTACGGTCATATGCTGACCGGCAAGGGCGAGAACGGCGAAAAGGTTCCGTTCCATCTCGGTCACTTCTTCATCGCGATCGACACCAACCACTTCCTGGGCGAGGAGCTCTGCCGCAAGAAGGCTGGCGACATCATTCGTGCGGTTCGTCAGACCAAGAAGGCGCCCGGCGCTGAGCGCATCTACACCGCCGGCGAAAAGGCGTATGAGATCCGTCTCGCGCGCAAGGACGGCGTACCGATCAATGAATCCGTTCAGCACGAGATGAATCAGATCCGCGACGAGCTGGGTCTGACCAAGTACGTCTTCCCGTGGGAGAAGTAATTTAGAAACCTGATTGCAGCCGCAGCGGTAAACCGCTGCGGCTGCTTTTTTGTGTTCGTCTCCACCGGATATTTGTGCGGCAATCCCGCTCCAATCAAATTTGCCCGCGCTGATGCGCGCGGTATGCGCTCGGCGGCATCCCGACCCTTTCCGAAAAGAACCTCGACAAATAAAACGGATCGCAGAACCCCATATTTTCCGCAATCGCGCCCACACTTTCTTCCGTCCCCATCAATCGCCGAATCACGCCCTGAAGCACCATTTCATCGATATATCGTCCGAGCGGCGAACCGAATTCGCGCCTGAACCGCTTTGTCAGCGCACTTTCCGACATATTCATTCGCCGCGCAACCTCCGCGATCGTAAGCGACGCGCTCAGACAATCCGAAACCGCCGCGAACACCGCCTTCAGAAACGCCGATCGATTCACCTCCAGCGTTCGCTCCAGCCCCGCCTGAATCGCAAATCGAGCGACGTCCGCCTCCACCCGACAGCGCGTCAGCGTCTCCCGAAGCACCTGTCCGGACGCGTAATCTGCCCCCAGATCGCCGATGCTTTCGCCGCATTCCAGAATTCGATCCAACCTTCCGAACAGGTCGTACCCGTCCGGCGCGCGCACGGACACGTGAAAATACAGCTGCGTCATTCGCCCCGGGCAGCCGTAATGCAGCGTAAGCCCCGCCGGAATCAGATATGTCTTTCCCGAAACCAGTGAAACCGTCTCGCGCTCCGTTTCCACAAAACCGCCGCCGTTTAGAATATAATACAATCGCGAATACGACGGCCGGATATGGCGATGATTCCATTCGCCGTCCAGTTCCGCCAGCCCATGATCGAGTATCTCAATCCCCGAAGCGTCCGCCACGCGGTCGAACGCAGTGCTGCAATGAACATTCATGCCGTTTTCTCCATATTTGATGTGCTTTTCTCCATGTTATTGTACCGTTTTATCCATTATACTGAATACAGACGAATTTGTCGCGCAAAAGGAGGTAAATTCAATGACCAGCTATGTAACCCGCAAAACGCCCGGCGACACCGCATGGTTCACCCGCGACCGCTTTGGAATGTTCATTCACTGGGGGCTTTATGCGATGCCCGCGCGCCACGAATGGGTCAAGACCCGCGAGCGCATTTCCGAGGAAAAATACGACAAATACTTCGAGCATTTCGATCCCGATCTGTTCGATGCGCGCGAATGGGCGCGTCAAGCGAAAGCGGCGGGCATGAAATACGCCGTTCTGACCACGAAGCACCACGAAGGCTTCTGCATGTGGGACACTCAATACACCGATTACAAATGCACGAACACACCCGCCGGCCGCGATCTCGTTCGCGAATACGTGGACGCATTCCGTGCCGAAGGTTTGCGTATCGGCTTTTACTATTCGCTGATCGACTGGCATCACCCCGAATTTCCGATCGATCATCTGCACCCGCGCCGCGACGACGAAAACGCGGAGGCGCTCAACAAAACCCGCGACATGCACAAATACGCCGAATACATGCGCAATCAGGTCACGGAACTGCTGACCAATTACGGCAAGATCGACATTCTCTGGTTCGATTTCTCGTATTCGGAGGTTCCCGCGGACGCGAAGCCGTGGATGAGGGGCAAGGGTAGAAACGATTGGGAAGCGGAAAAGCTGATTGCGCTCGCGCGCCGTCTTCAGCCGGGCATCATCATCGACAACCGCACCGAGATTGAGCAGGACGTCTGGACGCCCGAGCAGTTCCAGCCGACTGAATGGGTAAAGCATCCTGAGACTGGCGAGCTGGTTGTATGGGAGGCGTGCCAGACGTTCTCCGGCAGCTGGGGCTATTATCGCGACGAGCAGACGTGGAAGAATCCGGAAATGCTGCTGCGGATGCTGGTGAACACCGTTTCTCTCGGCGGCAATCTCCTGATGAATGTTGGACCGACTTCGCGCGGCTATTTTGATGCCCGCGCGCAGGCGGCTTTGAAGGTTTACGCCGACTGGATGAAATTCAATTCCCGTTCGATTTACGGCTGCACGATGGCGGAGCCTGAATTCGTTGCGCCCGTCGATTGCCGCTACACGCAATCCGCAGATGGCAGCCGGCTATATCTGCATCTATTCGCGTATCCGTTCGCACACCTTCAGCTCAAGGGGCTTGCCGGCAAGGTCGAATACGCGCAATTCCTGCACGATGGCAGCGAAATTCTTTTCACCGATGGCAAGATGGATCATTTCGGCGAAGGTCTTCCCCAGAATCCCGACGATTTGACCCTTTATCTTCCCCCCGTAAAGCCCTCCACTCTCCTCCCCGTAGTAGAACTCTTCCTCAAGGCTGAGCCTTGACGCAGTTGCTGCCGCATTTGGTCACGGCGATTTTGAATCGGGAAGCGATTCAAAATCTGGGATGATTGCAGTTCGGACTTTGTTCCCAATTTACCGCAAATCGAGTCGGGTAACGACTCGATTTGCTATGATTCTTCGTTTTGAGAATGCTAAACAGGCGGTCGCAATTTTTCATGCGATCGCCTGTCATTTATCAGCGCGTACAAATTCCAAACTTCCGATCAAGCAAAGCGCATTGCGCCGCTATCCGGTGCAATGCGCGTCAAATTGGGAACAAAGACACCATCTCGAATACACAAAG
>OLPR01002982.1_pt1 | contig 11863 bp, 8 predicted proteins | sample 1672761 | NCBI WGS metagenome assembly OLPR01 (sample SAMEA3136721, study PRJEB25190) | human gut metagenome | biome: human gut; feature: human-associated habitat; material: faeces | place: Austria | collected 2013 | reverse complement strand
GCCGTGTTGTCTTGGTACACTACGGCTCTGTTGCGGGACGTGGCCCTCATCCGTCTGCTTCGCAGCCACCTTCCCCCCAGGGGAAGGCTTTTTTGGTGGTACCACCCTGACAGAGCCTTCCCCGAGGGGGAAGGTGGGCCGGGCGAAGCCCGGGTCGGATGAGGGCAACCTACCGCAAGCACTCCGCCGTGTACTAACGTACCCCCTCCCTCGCAGAACTACGAAAAAAACGCTTGACAAATCCCCTGGTTTCGTGTATGATAATTGCGAAAAAAGATGCAGTCGCTTTTCCGACGGCATCTCAAACGACAATAGCAAACCCGGCGAAAGCCGGCGACGCAAAGCTATAGGGCCTTACCCCCGCAGAAAACAGGGTCTCCTGTTCGGGGCTGGCAGCCAGTTACCGAAAGGAGATCGCTGTTATGAAGCGGCTGTTTCGTTATGTCTGCGTTTTGCTCGCAGCCTTTACGCTCCTGTCCCTGGTCACCGTGGCTGGGGCTGCCGGGACCCAGGTCATTGATGCCTCCCACACCAGCGCGGGCTATGTGACCGTGAGCTACACCTCTACCGCCCGCTTAAAAGTCGGCATCCAGTACGGCAGCGGCAAGACCGCCTACCGCGACTGCCCCAGCGGCACCACCTCCTTCGCCCTGGACCAGGGCAACGGCACCTACACCGTCAGCGTCTGCCAGAACCTCTCCGGCACCTCCTACCGGGTCGTGGCCAGCCAGACCATGCGCGTGACCATCGACAGCGCCAACGCCCCCTATCTGATCTCCACCAGTGAAGTCCCCTTCACCGCCGGCGACGCCGTGACCACCAAGGCCGCCGAGCTGTGCAAGAACGCCAAGACCGACGAGCAGAAGGTCGTGGCCATCTACAATTTCATCGCCGGCCGCTACACCTACGACCAGGCCCTGGCCGACCGGATCACCTCCGGCCAGGTGAAGAGCTACATCCCCAGCCCCACCGCGACCCTCAGCGGCACCAAGGGCATCTGCTATGACTTTGCCTCTCTGTTTGCCGCCATGTGCCGCAGCCAGAACATCCCCTGCGCCCTGACCAAGGGCTACGCCGGCAGCAGCTACCACGCCTGGAACAAGGTCAACGTGGGCGGCAAATGGTATGCCATCGACCTGACCTACGCCGTGCTCTACCGGACCAAGACCCCCGCCACCAAGCTGGCTGCCTGCGTCTCCCCCCTGACCTACACCCACCAGAGCGACGCCCTGGCCGTCACCGCCGCGTGAGAACAAAAAAGATACACGTGAGAACAAAAAGATACATTTTCAATTTGATAATGCGAGTTGCCACAGAGAAACCCGGCGAAATGTACTTGAATTTTGCCATGAGTACGGTATAATACAACCATCAAAGGAAATCGTTCCCCGCCCCGCGGCGACCCGACGCCGCGGCAACGGGGGGATAGGGTCTCAAGCACCCCCCAAGGTCAGGAGAACGAACATACTGCACAAACCCGATCTGTGCGTCTCGCAAGAAGTGGAAGTTTGTACAGACAAAGGCAAACCCGGCGAAAGCCGGGGACGCAAAGCCAAGGGCCTACCCGGGAGCACCCCCTATCCTTCCCCGTAAGGCAGCCGGTTACCAACACAACACTACCTTCTTCGAGCCTGCACGCTCAAAGGAGGTAATTTTTTATGTTTGAAAAGAAGAGAGGAAAGCGCTTCTTGGCCAGCGTTATGGCCCTTGTCATGCTGCTTTCTCTGGCACCTGTCGGCGCTCTGGCAGCAGACGAAAAGACCCCCATCAACGAGGAATGTTCCACCGTGAACCAGCCCGCTGTGGGAGATGAGAACCAGCAGGCCGTGGTGAATGAAGATAACATCGCCCCCACCCAGCCCACCGACTCCGCTGAGGCTACGAAGCCTGAGGATGATTTAGATGTAGATGGGAATTTCAGCGCGGATGCAGATGATGCAGATACTTCTAATGATATTGCAGTGCAGAGTCATAGCTCAAAACAACCTGTTCAGGAGCAGTCCATTACTGCTGAGTATTGGGTGACAAATGGCTATGCTTATGTTGATGGCAAACAATCTATGACTATTAGCAGTAGAGATTTTACTAATAACCAGGAAAAAGCCATTTCTGCGATTGCTCCTGGTGAAGGAACCTTTTCTGGTAGTCAGACAACAGTTTTTTGGTTTGCTAAGGTGCTGGATCAGGATCATCATCAGGTAGCATATGGAGAAGATCGAACTAGCAATGATGTAGGTAAAACAGTTGAAGCTATTCGCTATGTTGAAGGCACTGGATTTCAGTATAAGACAACAAGTGGAATATGGAATACATTTAACAACAACGATCAGTTTGTTTTCTATTACTTGATTAAAACTGACTTTGTTCAGAATATTAGCGTATATATTACGGATTGGCCTAATACAAGTAAAAGTGAGATTCCTGGAGATGCCCCTGGACCTCATCAGGTCAACTATCAAGTTTGGGAATTGCCCAGCGAAAATGCAAATGTAAGTGAGGCAACCAAGTTAGGAAATCCCGTAGAAACCTATTACAATAAATCCTTCACTGTGTCTGCTATTAAAGTGGGAATGAATGATAATGAACAGTATTACATTCATAAAGTTACAATTGATTCCACCAATGGTAATTATAGCAATCCGGTTGTAAGTGATTCTGAGGCAACGTTTGAGCTTGATTTGCGGACAGCAGGTGAAAGTACGCAACTTAGTGAAAATGGAATTATTACAATCAATATCTATGTAACTGCATATAAGTACGAGTTAGCTTATGTGACAAATGATGGAACAATTAATAGTTCTTCCTATTCCCAGGCAGGATACTATCGTCCTGAGGATCCTATTATTGCACCTGATAACGTGACTAAGGTGGGCTATACCTTTGTTGGTTGGTATAAGGATGAAGCATGTACAGACGCCAATAAGTGGAATGGCGGCGATATGCCGAGCCGGAATCTGACGCTGTATGCAAAGTGGGAAGCTAGCACTACTACTGAGTATACCGTTAAGCACTTCTTACAGAATTTGGATAACTCTTCCTATACGGAGGATAAAGATAGTGCTGAAACAAAGACCGGCACTACTGGTCAGATTACAGACGCTAAATCTAAGTCGTATACTGGCTTTACCGTACAGAACTTTGAACAAAAGACCATTGCAGCGGATGGTAGCACGGTTGTTGAAATCAAGTATAACCGTAATAAGTACAAAATTACCTATCAGATTACAGGCACCTACTTTGCAAATGGGAGCTATACGACAGTTGATAATGTTCCCTTCGGGTCGACTTTAAGTTTGATTAACGATAACATGGCGCAGGATGGGTATACATTTAGCGAATGGAGCGGCCTGCCTGAAACAATGCCTGACAAGGATGTCACAGTTACAGGCTACTATACTAAGGACCAGGACCCCGTTGATCCCCCTACTGATCCTGATACTGATTTGGTAAACGCAATGTACTTCGTCCTGATGCCTGGTCAGGGCGTTCCCAATTCTGGTGTGAGCCAGGGTGTTGATAAGTATTTCCCCAACGCTAGCAACAACGGTGGCGTTGAAGACCGGAATAACACCAATGGTTATGCTGGTAAAATCACTAAGGCTGCTACTGAGCTGACTGGCGCTAACACAACTGACGGTTATTTTAATGTTCAGGGTGTTGGTAATCAGTACCTAAAAGACATTGGTAACTTAGGCTATTTTGATGCAAGGAATTATACCAATAATGTTTACAATGGTACGCTTCCTAAAGGGCTGAGCGGCTTTAATATGCAGAACAAAAAAATTGTCTGGTACGTCATTAAAAAGGAAGGCAACAATTACCATGTGGACGGGTATGTTAAAGGCGTTCCCATTACACTGACTTACCATGAAAACTTTGGAACGTCAAATGCGGAAAAAATTATCAATCAGAATATAAACGGAACAGTATTAAATTCTGGTGATAAAGTAAGAATTCAGGGTTACTCTCAGGTATTCTCTGACGCAGCAAACCAGCATCAAGGTTGGAGCTTTGAGGGTTGGTTTACGAAAAATGGTCAAGAATATAAGCAGGAAGAGACTACGCTGATTGACAGTGTGGATCTTTATGCCCGCTGGACAAAGAGCTATGATGTGGTAACTCACTTTATGGATGCCAATGGTGACCAGAAGGCTGAACGGACAAAGTCTAATTTAAGCGGTGTACATGGCACCCTGCTGAAAGATATGGTTCTTCCTCTCAATCAGGTTAATACGGATGGCATCACCGGCAATTACGTCTATGTCCCCAGCGAGACTAAATATTCTGTTGGCAACGGGGATAAAGTCCCAGTAGGTACTACTACCTTTACCGAAGCCAACACCGTAATCCACCAGTATTACTATCTGGACGAAACCGGCAAGATCGGCAAGGACGAAAAGAACAAGCCTACTGATGAGTCTGACAAAATCCCTGATGCTTGGCAGTACAAGGTCACTTTCAAAGTGGTCAACGGTAGCTGGAACGACAAGACCAACGAAGCAATCGTGAAGTACGTCACCAAGAAGGACGCAGCGGGCAATAACAGCGCAACCGGTACGGCAACGCTGGCTGATGTCCCCGCTGTGGGCAACGAACCGAACAGCGGCTACAGAGCCTCCGGCAGCTGGGATAAGAGCCTCTCCGCTGGTTTGAAAATCACAGGAGACACGGAGTTTACCTTCACCTATTCCAGAAGAAGCAGCGGCGGTAGTTCCCGGCCCTCTACGCCTACGGTTACTATCCCTGATGATGTGCCGACTGGTCTGAACGGGACCGACCACTACGCTTATATCATTGGCTACGGCAACAACGACGTGCGGCCCCAGAACAATATTACCCGCGCCGAGGTGGCTACCATCTTCTTCCGTCTGCTGACCGACGAGACCCGCGAGGCCAACATGACCAAGAGCAACAGCTACAACGACGTGAAGGACGGCGACTGGTTCTGCTGCGCCGTGTCTACCCTGAGCAAGATGGGGATCATCAAGGGCTATGAGGACGGTTCCTTTAAGCCCAACGACCCCATCAGCCGCGCCGAGTTCGCCGCCATCGCCGCCCGCTTCGACCCCGACGGCGACAAGACTCCCGCCTCCTTCTTCGACGTCACCAGCCACTGGGCCAAGGACGAGATCAGCATCGCCGCCAACCACGGCTGGATCAAGGGCTATGAGGACGGCTCCTTTAAGCCCGACCAGAAGATCACCCGCGCCGAGACCATGACCCTCGTCAACCGCGTGCTCAACCGCCTGCCCGAAACCAAGGACGACCTGCACAAGGACATGAAGACCTGGGTCGACAACATGGACGAGACCGCTTGGTACTACCTGGCCGTCCAGGAAGCCACCAACAGCCACTACTTCAAGAACAAGACCAGCACCAAGTTCGAGCAGTGGACCGACCTGCGCGACACCCGCGACTGGAGCGAGCTGGAAAAGTGAGCCACAGTGGGGAACGCTGAGAAGAACGCTTAACTAAAAAAAGAGACAGGCTGCGGCCTGTCTCTTTTTTATGGGGTGGGTGGTCTGCGCTGGTACACTACGGAGTGCTTGCGCGGCGTGGCCCTCATCCGTCTGCTTCGCAGCCACCTTCCCCCTCGGGGAAGGCTTTTTTGGGCAGTACTACTCTGCAAAGTTGTACCGCGTTGACAGAGCCTTCCCCTGGGGGGAAGGTGGGCCGGCGAAGCCGGATACCATCAGGTATCTAAGATGTGCCCCGCCATGAAGCTCTCGAAGAGGTAGCTGGGGTTTTCGTAATACACGCTGCTGTTGTAGTCGTCGATGTGGTCGCTGAGGAAAGAGTTGTAAACTTGAAACAGCGCATCGACGATAGAGATGTTTTTGGCCGCGGCGACCTGTTTGATCAGGCGCTTATAGACCTTGCCGATGTCCCAGTGGGAGGGGATGGCATAGCCGCAGGCGGCGACGTTGTCAAAGGTCCCGGTGGGGATGCCGGCCTCTTCGATGAAGTCGTCACGGACGCGGTCGAGGTTGTCGCTGTGGTAGACGTCGGCCAGGTCGTAGATCCTGGCGACGCGCTCCTTGCCCAGGGCGTTGACCACGTCCCGCCGGGTGTTTTTGGTCTTGCGGGCGATGTAGTCGATGAGGGAGCAGGTGAAAAATAGATCGTTGTCTTTTTGGGGTTCTCTGCCGAGCGCATGGTTCATGGGGTGACCTCCTCATAGCCGCGATAGGTCAGGCAGGCCAGGGCCTGATCTGTGCAGAAGTTGATCTGGTGCGTGGGATATTTGAACTTGGCCAGGACCCAGAACTGCTCTCTGGTGAGGGCACCGTCGATGTAATCGGCGATGTAGTTGTAGACCTGGTCGTTGGCCATGGCACCGATGACGATGTCATAGTCATGGGGCTGGCCGGAGCGGCAGGCGATGATAAAGTCCAGCCATTCATCGGTCATGTCGGGAAACTCTTTGATCTTGAGGGCGCTGTTCAGACGGACCTCGTAGATCGAGACGATGTTGCTTCGGTATCGCTTGGCCCAGCGCTGGGCCTGCTCTTTGATGACGGTGCAGTAAAAGCCGGGGCCGAAATCCTTGGTGTTGCGGCCCACCCGAATTTCCGGGTGCGGTATGGGCTGGTAGCCCCCGTGGTAGACAGTCAGTTTCGCCATGTGATCCCACCTATTCTTTGGATGCTTTTCCCAAATTATAACGGACAGAGAAAGCCGAGTCAACAGAGCCTTCCCCGAGGGGGAAGGTGGGCCGGCGAAGCCGGGTCGGATGAGGGCCACCTAGCGATCGGAATCGGCCGTGCACGAAGGCAACACCGTACCTTACGGAACCACCCATCCAATTCTCCGGCGAAGCCGGATACCACGGATCCCCTTCGTTGACCTTTCCCGTCCTGTCGCGTATAATGGGGGAAAAAGACGCAAATCAAGATTCAAATTCGGAGGGAATGCTTTTATGATCCGACTGGAATGTGACTACGCCGAGGGGGCACACCCCCGCGTGCTGCGGCGGCTGACGGATACGAATTTCGATCAGACCGTTGGATATGGAGAAGATACGTTTTGCGACAAAGCCCGCGCCCAGGTCCGGGCCTTGTGCGGGGGCGGGGAGGATCTGTCCGTCCACTTTTTGGTGGGCGGGACCCAGGTCAACACCACGGTGATCGCCGCGGCCCTGCGGCCCCACCAGGGGGTTATCGCCGCCCACACCGGGCACATCAACGTCCACGAGACGGGGGCCATCGAGTCCACCGGACACAAGGTCCTGCCCATCCCGTCGGAGGACGGGAAGCTCACGGCGGAGGCCATCCTGGCCCTGTGGCGAGCCCACTGGACCGACGCCACCCACGAGCACATGGTCCAGCCCGCCATGGTCTATCTCTCCCAGCCCACGGAGAACGGCACGCTCTACTCCCTGGAGGAGCTGGACGCGATCTGGCAGGTCTGCCAGAGCAAGGGGCTGACCTTGTATATCGACGGGGCGCGGTTGGGTTACGGCCTGATGAGCAAGGCCTGCGACATGACCCTGCCCGACCTGGCCATCCGCTGCGATGCCTTTACCATCGGCGGGACGAAGCAGGGGCTGCTCTTCGGGGAGGCGCTGGTCATCCGCAACCGGGCCTTGAACCGGGACTTCCGCTACCTGATCAAGCAGCGCGGCGGCCTGCTGGCCAAGGGGCGGCTGCTGGGGGTGCAGTTCTCGGCCATTTTGGAGGAGGAGCTGTACTTCACCCTGTCCCGGCAGGCGGACGAGTTCGCCATGAAGATCCGCCGGGCCTTTGAGGCCAAGGGCTGCCCCATGCTCTACGATTCCTACACCAACCAGCAGTATCCCATCCTGCCCGACAAGCTGCTCCACGAGCTGGAGAGGGAGTTTGCCTTCGCCTTCTGGTGCAAGACCGACGAGACCCACACCGCCGTCCGCATCTGCACCAGCTGGGCCACCACGCAGAGGGCGGTGGACACCCTCTTGCGGCGCCTGAAACAGTTCGCCTGAACACGCATGAAAGGAGACCGCCCATGAAACTCTACACCGTGGCCGACGAGAAGCGTACCCTGGTCTGCCGGGAGACTGCCCCCGGCACCTTGCAGGTCCTGCCCTACGCCACCATGAACGACCTGCTCACCGACGACCCCGCCCACCGGGAGACGATCCTGGCCCGGCAGACAGGGGAGACCCTGGCCCTGGCCGAGGTGCAGGTCCTGGCCCCCATCCCCACCCCCCGGCAGGACGTGATCTGCCTGGGCATGAACTACCAGAAGCACAAGACCGAGGCCGAGCAGTTCAACGCCGACGCCTTTACCCGGGAAAAGGGGAGCGCCGTCTACTTTTCCAAGCGGGCCACCCACTGCCCCGGCCCCGGCGACCCCATCCCTGGGCATTTTGACCTCGTGGATAGCCTGGACTATGAGACGGAGCTGGCCGTCGTCCTGGGGAAAGATGCGAAGAACGTCCGGGAAGAAGACGCCTATGACTATGTCTTTGGTTACACCATCGTCAACGACGTCTCCGCCCGGAACTTGCAGACCGGCCACAAGCAGTGGTACTTCGGCAAGGGCCTGGACGGCTTCACCCCCATGGGCCCCTGCCTCGTGACCCGCGATGAATTTTCCCAGCCCCCGGCCCAGGCCATCCGCACCTGGATCAACGGCGAGCTGCGGCAGGACGCCGTGACCGACGAGCTGATCTTTTCCATCGCCCACGTCATCGCAGAGCTTTCCCAGGGCATGACCATCCAGGCCGGGACCATTATCGCCACCGGCACCCCGGCGGGGGTCGGCATGGGCTTTGATCCTCCCAAGTTTTTGAAAGCGGGGGACGTGGTCCGGTGCGAGATCGAGGGCATCGGCGTCTTAGAGAACACGGTCGAGTAACTTTTCGAGTAACTTTTTTCCACAAGAGAACCGCCCCGCCGCCTGGAACAAAAACCAGGCGGCGGGGCCGTTTTGCGTTTAGAGAAGAGAAATTTTAAGAAATTTCTCCAAGGTAGTTTATCCTAGCGAACCGACGGTAACGATGTGCATTGTATCATGAACTAGGTAGGAAGTAGGAAGGTATCTTCCATTAGAAACACGACCGTCAGCAATTTTAACAAAGCCAAGATAAGTCTTACTGGATTGATTTTGCAGATAAGTGTATGCATATCCAGTTACCGCATGATTTCCATAATATGAATGGTCATGTAAAATAATACAAATGGGCTTATAAGAATTAATTGCGTTTTTGACAAGCCTATATGTTATTGATGATTGCGTATTTACAGATACATTTATATTAAAGAGTGAAAATGATTCCTTTATGTAAGTGCTAACACTCGAATTAAGGGTACCACCATTATCTTTAAATTCGGCGTTTTTATAATACTCGTTTTTTAATCCAAGTTGAACAACAGGATTAAATATTCCAGAACCAGTTGATCCTGATTTTGATGTAACAGGGGTATATCCACGATAGTATCCAACTATTTCTATAAGGTTTGTAATTGCGACAGGTGCACAATGATTGGTATAACCATAATATAGCGACGTATATCTGAATTTACAGTTATTTTCAAATGGATTTTTCCACTCAGTAGCTACGTATGGACCTCCATAATGCTCGTTAGCCCACACAATGGGATCGCTAATTGGATAATCGGCTTGTGTCTGTGCAGAAGAGGTATTTCTGGATGCTTCTAAAGGTTCTGAAACATCTTTTTTAAGAAGAGTAGTTCCATCGATGGCTGTAACTAAATTGCTATCCTTGGCTGACTTAAAATAATTAAGATTACCGGTATAGATGATAACGTCATTAGCATCCAGATTGAAACTTTCATATACAGGCGTAGATTCATCAGAGAATTCTAGAATACCATTTTCTATATCAGGATAGGCTGAGACAACTACGTACCCATTGTCATTGCCATTAGTTTGTAGTTCAAAAGAATATGCAGAAATTTCGCCATCAGGTGCATACATTGTCTGCGAATTTACAATGCTGGTCTCTTCAGACCAAGTTATGTCAGGCATGGAGAGCATATCTTGGATGAAGTAACCTGCTATAATTTCGGCAACATTTTCGGGGATACTTGTAGAGGACGTTGTGGAAGATAGGGATGAGTCGTTGACTGCGCTTGCACTTACCGTTAGGAGACTTGTTACTAGAACAAGGGAGAGCAAGCATGATAGAAGTTTTCGTTTCATGGGAATCTCCTTTCTTACTGTAAGTTGACTTGGTAGGAACGATGAATGATAGGTGAGAGGGACTAGAATTTCTTATATTCTACTATAAAACCAATCAAAATACAAGAAAAACAAACAAAAATATTGAAAATAAATCAAAAAAATAGTATAATGTGTAAAAACGAAAGGAGGGAGAAGAATGAAACGATGGAGTAGGATGCTTTTTCTCTCGATCTGTCTCATGTGTGTTCTCTGTGCCTGCATGGGACAAAAAGAAGATATATTGATCGGAGGAGAGGAAGATGCGACTGGAACCATCCAATCCATCGAAGAAGATGCTGTCTTCTTGCGGATCGATCAAATTGACCAGAGAAACGATCAGTTGAAGACAGGAGATGTGGTGGCGCTCAGAACATTGGAAATGAAAGAGCTTGATCCGGAAGAGTTTTCTTCCTTACAGGTAGGAGAGGTCCTGGACATCACCTATTTTAACATGAACGAAGAGAACGATATCCCGGTCCTGTATGTTTCCCGCTGGGAACTTCAAACACAATAAAGAAAGCCCAGTCTTCTGCGGTGTCGTAGAAGACTAGGCTTTTCTCAGAACAAAAAATAGGAAATCTCAGAAAGTTTTCCCCAATTCATAATATATTATTGGTTTTCTTCGTCAGCGACGGCGAAGGTGGTGAAGGGAGGCTTGCCGCGGGTACCGAGCAGGCGGACGCCGGAGCGGTAGAGCGTCTCCACCGTCTCGACCAGATTGGCGGTGATCTCCTCGCCGGGGGTGACGAGGGGGATCCCAGGGGGATAGGCCCAGATGTATTCCCCGCAGACCTTCCCGATGCCGTCGTACAGGAAGGTCAGGCCGCCGGGGGCCATGGCGGCTTCCTCCAGGGACATGCGGCGGGGCGGCAGCTCGTAGGCGGGCAGGGGTTCGGCGGGGGCCTCCTCGTTGGGACCGGCGGCCTCGTCCAGGGCCAGCAGGGCCTCGGCCAGGCGGGTGGGCATGGTGTCGTCGGTACCCAGGCCGGTCATGGCGACGGCGTAGTGGTCCAGAGCCATTTCCAGCTCGATCTTGTACTCCTCCCGCAGGCGATTTTTTAACTCCACGCCGGTGAGGGCGCTGTTGCGGGTGGAGATGAGGATCTTGGCCGGGTCCAGGGCGAAGATGCCGGGGTAAGAGGCCCCTGCCTCGGCTCCGTGGCCCAGCAGACGCAGGTGCTTCAGGCCGCTGGCCAACCGGTCGAATTTGTCCAACCGGGCTTTCCAGGCGGAGAAGAGTTCCTCGCCCTGCTCCTCCAGCAGGCGGATGCACCCGTCCATGGAGGCCATGAGCAGGTAAGAGGGGCTGCTGGACTGGAAGATGCCCGCCTGCCGGACGACCTGGGGTAGGGACAGCCGCGCCCCCGTGGCGTGGAGGACGGCGGTCTGGGTCAGGCTGGGGAGCATCTTGTGCAGGCTGGCCACGGCCAGGTCTGCCCCCTGGCCCATGGCGCTGGGGGGGAAGGCGGGGTGGAGACCCAGATGGGCCCCGTGGGCCTCGTCGACCAGGACGGGGATGCCCTTTTCATGGGCGATGGCGCAGATCCCGGCGGTGTCGCTGAGGATGCCGTCGTAGGTGGGGCTGGGGTAGACGATGAGCTTCACGTCCGGGTGCTGCGCCAGGGCCTGGGCCACTTGCTCCGGGGGGATGGACCCAGCCAGACCGAAGGTCGGCTCGGTGGCGGGGGTCAGAAAG
>OLPR01002978.1_pt1 | contig 11876 bp, 8 predicted proteins | sample 1672761 | NCBI WGS metagenome assembly OLPR01 (sample SAMEA3136721, study PRJEB25190) | human gut metagenome | biome: human gut; feature: human-associated habitat; material: faeces | place: Austria | collected 2013 | reverse complement strand
TGTTGACATGATGGAAATATCAATTCCTCCTACCAGCATAACACACAGCATTCCAAGTGCCATGACCATTGTAACTGCATTGTTTTTCAACATATCCATCAGTGACTTAGGTTTCAGGAAAGAAGGGCTGATGGCTGTAATGATTGCAAATAGCAAAATCAGAATCACTGCAAGGAGAAACTCCCTGGAGCCGGTTATTTTCTTTAGAGTTGATTTCTGTTTCATGATCTTCCCGCCTCCTTTGATGTCTGTCCTTTTTCCATTGCAAGCTCAAGAATTCTTTCCTGGGTTGCCTCTTCTTTATTTAATTCACCTGTCTTCCGGCCATTGCACATCACAACGATACGGTCAGACATTCCCAGGATCTCCGGCATTTCTGAAGAGATCAGTACAATGGCATAGCCTTTCTTTGCCAGATCTCCCATGATCGCATAAATCTCTGCCTTTGCACCTACATCTACACCTTTGGTAGGCTCATCCATGATAACCACTTTCATTTCCTGGCTCAGTGCTTTGGCAACAACTACCTTCTGCTGATTACCACCGGAAAGAGAGCTTGCAGGCTGGAAAATGTCCACAGCCTTTGTATCTACTTCCTCAAGAAGCTGTTTTGCCAGCTCCCGCTCTTTCGGCTCATTATTAAATCCTTTTTTTGCATACTGGCTGATGGTAGGAAGTGTCACATTTCGTCCCAGCCCCCAGCTCATGATCAGGCCTTCCTTCTGTCTGTCTTCCGGAAGGAGGATGATGCCTTTTTTCATTGCATCAGATGGCTGTTTGATATGGATCTCCTGGCCTTCCAGATATACTTTTCCTTCATCAGGAGTAGTAATTCCGCAAATGCTTTCTACTACTTCGGTACGGCCTGCGCCAACCAACCCTGTAAGACCTATGATTTCCCCTGCATGTACGTCAAAGGAAACATTTTTAAAGTAACCAACCCTTGACAAGCCTTCCACCCGAAGCATTTCTTCACCAAGCTGTACTTCTGGCTTTGGAAACAGATCCTTGATCTCACGGCCAACCATAGCTTTGATCAGATCTGCATTTGTGATCTCGTCTACATTGTATGTGCCAATATACTGAGAATCTCTAAAAACGGTAACTCTGGATGCCAGACGGTACATATCCTCAAAACGATGTGAAATAAAGATAATGGAAACTCCTTCTTCTTTCAGATGATCTACGATCCGATACAATTCCTCGGATTCTCTTTTAGTAAGTGCTGCAGTAGGCTCATCCAGAATCACGATCTTGGCATTAGTAGAAAGTGCCTTAGCAATCTCAACCATCTGCTGCTGTGCAACACTTAAAGTTCCCATTTCAGCCGTAGCATCAAAATCTGCATTCAGCTGTCCCAGAAGCTTGTTGGCTTCCTCATTCATCTTTTTCCATTGGATCATCTTATGGACAATAATCTCATGTCCCATGAAAATATTCTCTGCAACTGTCAGATGAGGATAAGATGTAGGATGCTGATATACAGCAGCAATCCCGGCTGCCTGTGCGTCCTTTGGTCCTTTGAAATCCACCTTTTGGCCATTCAGGAACATCTCTCCTTCTTCTGCTTTATGTACACCGGTAATAACCTTGATAAAAGTGGATTTACCGGCACCATTCTCACCCATCAGCGCATGAACTTCTCCGGGCTTTAGCTGGAACTGTACATTGTTCAGTGCTTTCACTCCGGGGAATATCTTGGTAATGCCTTTTAACTCAAGAACATATTCCGACACTGTATGATTACCTCCCTCTTTGATCTGTATTCATTGTATCATGTGTCTTTTAGAGGCTAAACCGGAAAATATTTGGAAACAGGGTAAAATATTATTCAGTTAAAGAAAAATCCACAGATTTTCCCTGTGTTATGATATAATCCTTTTAACAGAATCACTAAGAGATCATAGAAAGAAAGAGGTTCTTCCTATATGAAATTACTAATTGTAGACGACGAGGAGCTTACACGGACTGGCGTTATTTCCTCCATTGACTGGAAATCATTAGACATAGACGAAGTGCTCCAGGCAGACGACGGGATCAACGGATTAGAAGCTGCCAGGATCCATAAGCCTGAGATCATTCTCTGTGATGTACGGATGCCCCGTATGGATGGTATCACCATGCTTGAAAAGCTGGAACAGTTCCTTCCGGACACAGTTCCCATTTTTATGAGTGGCTACTCAGACAAGGAGTACCTGAAAGCTGCCATTAAATTAAAAGCCGTAAACTACATTGAAAAGCCTTTAAATCCAACAGAGATCCGTGAAGCTGTACAGGAAGCTTCTGAAGTCTATCGCCAGAAGCTACGTACCCATCGCGGGGAAACGCTTCATTCCATGGAAACAGCCTCACGGCTTGCTCTGGCACTGGCTACTCCTTACCGCTTCAGCGAAAAAGTGATCAGCGAATTAAGCCAGGAGCTTTCCCTTTATATGGGATCTGATACCTGTTTTACCGCCCTGATCGCCAAAATCGATACAGAGCAGGATTTCTCTGTGCCGGCTATCGACGATATTTATCAAAATATCTGCAATTATCTGTCTAATTTTCATCTTCAATGTATTTATGCAGAAAAGAAAGCACAATATCTTGTTTATTTTATTTTTGGCTCTTCCATGCCACAGGAAGCGACTCTGGATCTGATCCGTGATTATATCAGCTGCCAGTATCAGGCTTATCACAAATTTTATATCACGGCAGGCGGTTCCTTTACAGGTGTTTCCAAAGCCTACCAGTCCTATGAGTCGGCAGTGATCCTTCAGCAGAGCAGCTTCTTTTTCCCAAGCGGATCTTTTTTAAGCTCCTCTCTTCTGAAAGACAGGGATCTGCGCTCTCATCCCCCTCTTCCGGAATTTCCGGAGAAAGAATTTCAAGATCTTCTTGCCCTTAAAAACCTGGACGGCTGCAACGCCTTTCTTGGACAAATATACGATTTTTACGATCAGAATACACAGGTACTTCCCAATCACGCAAAGGATCTTTATTACAAGCTGTTCCGCTGTCTTGATGAGATTTACAGGCAGCTTCAGATCTCCCTTCCTTCTGACAGGGAAAATGCAGTAGACACTCTTGAAAACAGCTTTTCATTCCAGGATCTGCATAACAAGCTGCTTGTACGGATCACAGATTTTTTCCGTGAGCTTCAGGATTCTGTACAGGAAAATCAGACCATTTTTCTGATCAAGGAATATATCAGCAAGAATTACGGAAATGAGTCCCTTTCGGTAAAGGATATCAGTTCTCATGTATTTTTGTCAGCTTCTTATGTATGTACCTTTTTCAAAAATGAAACCGGCAAAACCCTGAACCAGTATCTGACCGAATATCGAATGGAAAAGGCAAAGCAGCTGCTTACAGATCCCAGGTTCCGTATTGCAGATATCTCCTCAAAGGTAGGCTACAGTGACGGGAATTATTTTGGAAAAAGTTTTAAAAAATATACCGGCTTTTCCCCTTCCGAATATCGAGAAAGGATTTCCTGAAAACAATTATGAGAAAAATGCTGAATAAACTGAAGCACCGCTATGGAGATATGAAGCTTCAGTCCAAATTTACCATTGCACTTGTACTGGCTGTAACAGTTCCATTGATTCTTCTTGGCGTATTTTTCTACGGAAAGCTATATGAAATGACTGTTTCCTATACCATACGCCGGGAGCAGGATATTTCAGCCAAAACCTCGCCCCAGATTGACCATATGCTTTTACAGGTTACAGATACTTATGATGCCCTGTCTGAAGAGCCCTTTTATCAGACCCTGTTTCATCAACCGGTAAACGCCCCTTTTTCCATGCTTGCAGCCTCCAAAAGCGGAGATACTTTTTGTCAGTCTGTGATGGAACTTACAGATAGTTCCCTGGTCACCAACATGCGGATTTATGTGGATCTTCCAAATAATTCCGCTTTATTTTCCCGCACCAAAGAAAAGATTTTTTACCCGGTAAGCGAGATCCGTGGTACTTACTGGCATGGAATTTTCCAAAGCACTAATACCTCAGAGCTTTTTTGTCCTCCTTTTTATTTAGGGACGCAGGAAAAATCCAACTGTGGAGATATGGCTTACATCCATACTGCCAGCATTTATTATCACGGAAGTCCTATCAAAGCCTATGTAGCTGTATACTATTCCAGCAGCCATCTGATAAAAGTATTAAATGAAAACCTTGGATTAAAGGGAAGTGTTTCCTATATTGTCAATGAAAGAAACAGCCTGGTTGCTTCTTCTGATGAGTCTCTGTCCGGTATTTACTGGCTGGGATACGAAGATATTTCCCAGTCCTTTATGTCTTCCAATAATTTCATCGAAAAAAATATCCTTGGCAACAAGATTTATTCCTGCTTTTACAGGATCCACCAGCCAGGCTGGTTTATGGTAACGATCCTGCCCTCCAAACCGCTGATCGCTCAGAGTAATACGATGATTATGCAGTTTGCATTTTTCTACCTTCTGTTTCTGATCCTTGCCCTGTTCCTGTCCGGCCGGCTTTCCCGTTCTATTACAGGACGTATCTCTTCTGTGATCGGACAAATGCGTAAGGTCCGCCAGGGACCTCCGGTAGCTATGGACAGCCCGGTATATCACGATGAGGTAGGTGATCTAATCGACACCTACAACTATATGACAAGAAAAATGAACCAGTTGATGGATAATCAGGCAAAAGCCGCCGAAGATCTGAGAATCGCAGAGTTTAATTCCCTGCAGGCACAGATCAATCCTCATTTTCTTTACAATACCATGGATATGATCAACTGGATGGCCCAGCAGGGACGTACAGAAGAAGTGACAAACGCTGTACAGAACCTTTCCAGGTTCTACAAGCTGACCCTGAGTCAGAAAAAAAGCATCAGCACCATTGCTAAGGAAGAAGAGCATGTATCCATATACATTCATCTGCAGAACATGCGTTATCATGACAGCATTCAGTTCATCTCAGACATTCCGGATGAATTGATGAATAACCAGATTCCCAAGCTGACCCTGCAGCCTGTAGTTGAAAATGCTATCCTTCACGGTATTTTGGAAACGACTTCCAAATCCGGTACCATCGTGCTGACCGGATGGCCGGAGGATCAGGATCTGGTACTTCTTATTTCAGATGACGGTGTAGGCATGTCCAAGGAAAAACTGGATACCATCCTTACCGGGACAGGCTTCTCTTCAGGCAAGGGCACAAATATTGCAATCTATAATACCCATCGCAGGCTTCAGATCCTCTACGGACCGGATTATGGACTTTTCTATTCCAGTGAACCTGGAAAAGGAACAGAGGTACAGATCCGTATTCCTGCCAGAAAAGCCTCCACATAAGAAACGTAACAGGAACATTACATCGCAGCCTCCTCTATTCGCACAGAAAATCGCACAGAAAGGGGCTGCTGCTCCATAGATGATTACTCATCTATTTTGCAACAGCCCTCTTTTCTTTCTTCTCATTCGGGCAATTTACTGCTTATTCCCCCAATGTCAGCATCGTATCAATACACGCTTTCGCTTTCACTCTCACATTCTCATCCAGGCTGATTTCCTCGCCTCCCTGTCCGCGGACACAATTGTACACATCCATCAGGGTCGTCAGCTTCATATTGTGGCATACACAGTCCTTTGACAGTGGATAGAATCTCTTATCCGGGCACTCAAACTGAAGATGCTGTACGATACTGTTCTCTGTACCAATGATAAATTCCTGTGCATCGCTTTCCTTTGCATATTTCATGATTCCCGTTGTACTTCCGATGTAATCGGCCATAGCAGAAACCTCTGGCAGGCATTCCGGATGAACCAGGAATTTTGCTTCCGGATGGGCTGCCCGAGCCTTTTTCACATCTCTTACTGACATTCTCAGGTGAGTAGGACATCCTCCGTGAACAAATTTAAAGGTTTTCTCAGGAATCTGTTTTTCCACCCAAGCGCCAAGATTACAGTCCGGGATAAACAGGATCTTGTCATTGTCAATATTTTTCACGATCTTCACGGCAGAAGAGGACGTTACACACACATCACAGAGGGTTTTCAGTTCTGAGGTTGTATTGATATAGGCCACAACTGTATAATCCGGATTTGCCTCTTTCAGCGCAGACAGCATTTCCACATCCAGCTGCTCTGCCATAGGACATCCTGCTCCGCTGTTGGAAAGGTAAACTGTTTTCTCCGGTGAAAGAATTTTCACAGTCTCTGCCATAAATCTCACGCCGCACATCAGCACATTTTTCTGCGGTGCCTTTGCAGCCTGCTGACTCAGCCCATAGGAATCCCCGGTATAATCTGCCACTTCCAGGATTTCATGGTTCTGGTATGCATGTGCAAGAATACAGATGTCTTTTTCCTTCTTTAAGCGCAGAATCTCATCCTGCAGTTCTCTTGTAGTCATTATAATCGTATTTCACTCCTGTTTTTCTCTCAATTTTCTTTGGATTATATGCCACCTTTCTCTGACTGTCAACAAAAAACTTTACACCTATCTTGTCAACTGTAAATTTTAGTGTTATACTACAGGACATGTTGTCACAGAAAGGAATACCACTATGAAAACAGATATCCTCATCGCAGGCAGCGGCTGTTCCGGCCTTTACTGTGCCCTCAAACTTCCCCGCGATAAAAAAATTACCATTATAACCAAATCCGACCTTACCAGCAACGATTCCTATCTTGCCCAGGGCGGTATGTGCATGCTGAAAGAGACAGCTGACTATGACAGTTTTTTTGAAGATACCATGAAAGCCGGACATTACGAAAACGATAAAAAGTCCGTTGAGATCATGATCAAAACTTCACCTGAAGTTGTAAAGGATCTTGTTTCCTACGGCGCACGCTTCGAGCGAAACGAAGATGGCAGCCTTGCCTACACCAAAGAAGGTGCCCATTCCACCAGCCGGATCATTTTCCACGAAGATGTAACAGGAAAGGAAATTACCAGTACCCTGCTTCGTGAAGTTCAGAAGCTTTCTAACGTGGAGCTTCTGGAATACACCACTCTGGTTGATATTCTGGAAAAAGACAATCGCTGCTATGGCGCCGTGATCCGTCGTCCCGACGGCTCCCTTGACACAGTCACGGCCGACCATACTGTTCTGGCAAGCGGCGGAGTCGGCGGCCTTTACAAGCATTCCACCAATTTCCGCCATCTTACCGGAGATGCCCTTGCCATTGCCAGCAGACATAATATTGAACTCCAAAATCCGGATTATGTGCAGATCCATCCCACCACCTTTTATACCAAACGTCCGGAGGACCGCAGCTTTTTGATCTCCGAATCCGTTCGTGGAGAAGGTGCGAAATTATACGATAAAAACATGAATCGCTTTGTAAACGAACTGCTGCCCCGTGATCTTCTTTCCCAAAAGATCCACGAGCAAATGGCAAAAGACGGCACAGATTTTGTCTGGGAGGACCTTCGCCCCATCCCGGCTGAAACTCTCCGCCACCATTTTCCAAACATTGTTGAACACTGTAAAGAAATGGGATATGATGTTTTCAAAGAGTGCATTCCGGTTGTTCCGGCACAGCACTATTTCATGGGCGGCGTAAAAGTGGATCACGAAAGCCGCTCCTCCATGGAAAATCTCTACGTAGTAGGCGAAGCAGCCTGCAACGGAGTCCATGGTAAAAACCGTCTGGCAAGCAATTCCCTGCTAGAAAGCCTTGTTTTTGCAAGACGCGCCGCACAGGATATGACAGAGCATTCTGCCAATTGCAGTCCCGATTCCAGCGCCTTGGAAAACAGCCCTGCATACAATGCCAGCGCTGCCGCCAACACCCATGACGGCACCTCCACTGCCGAATACCTGGCATCCCACGTAGATCTTCATCAGTACGAAGATGCCCAGGCTCTCGCAGAGACTTATCATCACCTCGCAGAACAGGCCATCACCCTTGGCCAGGATCCAAAAGACAGAAAGGAATTTTTATATGTATGATCAGGTAACCCTCGGATTAAATGTTGATCCGTATATTATAAGCGCATTAAAAGAAGATATCACAAGTGAAGACGTATCCACCAACAGTGTTATGCCAGATCCAACACCAGGTGTGGTAGACCTCATCTGTAAAGAAGATGGAATCATCTGTGGACTGCAGGTTTTTGAACGTGTTTTCACACTTCTGGATTCATCTGCGAAAGCTGAATTTTACGTAAAAGACGGTGATCACGTAGAAAACAAACAGCTGATTGGAAAAGTTTATGGAGATATCCGTGTCCTTCTCTGCGGCGAAAGAACTGCCCTCAACTATCTTCAGAGAATGAGCGGAATTGCCACCTACACTAGCCAGGTTGCCGCACTTCTTGAGGGCACCGGAATCAAGCTTCTGGACACCAGAAAGACTTCTCCAAACAACCGTATTTTTGAAAAATATTCTGTACGCATCGGCGGAGGCAATAACCACCGGTACAATCTTTCTGACGGCGTACTGCTCAAGGACAACCACATCGGTGCTGCCGGCGGCGTAAAGCAGGCCATCTCTATGGCAAAAGCATATGCACCTTTTGTCCGCAAAATTGAAGTAGAAGTAGAAAATCTGGATATGGTAAAGGAAGCTGTAGAAGCCGGTGCAGACATTATCATGCTTGACAATATGTCTACCGAGCAGTTGAAAGAATCCATCGACTACATCGCTGGCCGTGCAGAAATCGAAGTTTCCGGAAATGTGACAAAAGAAAACATTGCCAGACTTACCGGTTTGGGTGTAAATTATGTATCAAGCGGTGCCCTTACCCATTCCGCACCGATTATGGATTTATCTATGAAAAATCTTCATCCGGTGGAGTAGCTTCTACCATATCCTGGAATTGCTCCCCACGCATTTCCCATAAAAACCAGCAGACAGGAGATGAAAAAATGAAAGGTGAAGAAAGAAGAACCAAACTTTTAGATATCTTATCCTCCAGCAATAGTCCCGTTTCCGGCGGTACTTTATCTAAGAAATTAGACGTAAGCCGCCAGATTATTGTCCAGGATATTTCTCTCCTGCGTGCCAACGGTGCCACCATTTTTTCCACCAACAAAGGCTATCTGCTGCAGGAAGAAAAAAAATATTCCAGGGTTTTCAAAGTCTATCACTCAGACGATCAGGTAGAAGAAGAGCTGAGTACTATCGTGGATGCCGGTGGACAGATCCGTGATGTCTTTGTCTACCACAAGGTATACGGTGTCCTGAAAGCAGATATGGGAATTAAGTCCCGCCGTGACATCCGCAGCTACATGGAAGAGATCAGCTCTGGCAAATCCAGCCTTCTAAAAAATGTGACCTCCGGCTATCACTACCACACCATAGATGCAGAAAGCGAAGAGATCCTGGATGCCATTCAGGCTGAGCTTCAACAAAAAGGCTTTCTTGCAAAATTACAAGACTACGAACCCGTTGATTTCTGGGGCGGGCAGGAATCTGCCAAATAGAACCCTTTAGCGCTTATTCAGTTTCTTATAAAGAACTGAATAAGCGCTTTCTATGTGAATATATGTAAAACAAAATCAGAAGCTTAATTATTTCCTACTGGAAAGTACTTCCTTTTCGTACTTCTCCACTTCGGTAAACCAGTCAAATCCAACCGGTGTGCCACAGCTTTCGCAGAAGTAATCCCATACATCTCCAAATGGGAATGTTTTCATTTCTTCCTGTACAGTCATAAGCTTTGTCAGGTTATTGGTATCCTGAAGTTCTTTTAGCTGTGCATTAGGCTGAAGAAGGGCAAACAGCAAAGACTTGGACATATTGCGAAGTCCTGTGGTCCATGCGGAAATACGGTTGATGCTTGCATCAAAGTAATCCAGTGCAATATATACACGGTCAAGTGCATCATTACGGACGATCTCTTTTGCGATCTCTCTTGTTTCATCATCAAACAGTACAACATGGTCAGAATCCCAGCGTACAGGTCTTGTTACATGCAATGCGATCTCAGGGAAGAAGCAAAGCAGTGACGAGATCTTATCAGATACCACTTCTGTAGGATGATAGTGTCCGTTATCCATCAGCGGCAGACATTTATCCTTATGCTCTGCTGCAAAGGACAGTGTAAACTCTGCACTTCCTGCTGTATAGGATTCCACACCGATACCAAATACTTTGGACTCTACGCATGGTTTTACCAGATTGAAATCGTATGGCTCGGAAAGAATTTCCTCGATGGATTCTTTATAACGCATTCTCGGTCCAAGGCGGTCTCCAGGAATATCCTTATACCCGTCACCTGTCCAGATGTTCATAACACATGGGATGCCTGTTTCTTCAGCAAAATACTGGGAAATACGGATACATGCTTTACCATGGCGGATCCAGAATTTTCTGGTTTCTTCATCCGGGCTGCTTAAGGTAAGTCCGTCTTTCACTTTCGGGCTTGAGAAAAATGTTGGATTGAAATCAATGCCCACACCTTTGGCTTTTGCAAAATCTACCCATTTTTTGAAGTGCTTTGGCTCCAGCTGATCTCTGTCTACCCACTGGCCTTCTTCAAAAATAGCATAGGATGCATGTATATTGATTTTTTTCTTTCCAGGAGCCAGTGACATAACCTTTTCCATATCTGCCATCAATTCTTCCGGTGTCATTGCTTTTCCAGGATAATTTCCTGTTGTCTGGATACCACCTGTTAATGGACCGTCCTGGTCAAAACCTTTTACATCATCGCCCTGCCAGCAATGAAGAGAAATAGGCACATTTTTCAGAACCTGGATGGCTTTGTCTGTGTCTACTCCAACCTTGGCATATCTGGCTTTTGCAGATTCGTATCTTTCCTTTGTGGTCATTGTTGATTCCTCCTTTAAATAATCTCTTCCCAAGGGACTTTGATTACATCATTTATAAATTTTAATATCAAAAGACTGATGGATCGCAGTTCTCGCTTCCTCTACAGATCCGAATTCTCCAGCCTCCAGCATCTGTGCTGTAATATTTCCAATAGCGGTAGCTTCTGTAGGGCCTGCATGAACTTCTTTTCCTGTTGCTTTTGCTGTCAGTTCATTTAAGTATCCTGCATTTGCGCCACCACCTACAATGTGGATCCTGCTGTAGGTTCTGCCTGTCATTTCTTCCAAGCTCTTTGCTGTACGTGCATAGCATTCTGCAAGGCTTGTATAGATCACAGTTGCGATCTGGCCTAAGGTTTCCGGAACCTGCTGACCTGTCCGTCTGCAGTAATCCTGGATTTCTTTCGTCATGTTCTCCGGAGAAAGGAAGCACTGTGCATTTGCATCCACCCGGGACGGGAAATCTTTCGCCTCTTCTGCCATCTGGCAGATCTCGCCAAATCCGTATTTATCCTGGAATTCATGGCGTACAGACTGGATCATCCAAAGTCCCATAATATTTTTCAGATAGCGGAATCTTCCTCCGTATCCTCCTTCATTTGTCAAGTTCATACCGCAGCTTTTCAGTGAACAGTCTGCTTCTTTTCTTTCCAGTCCCATCAAAGACCATGTACCGGAGCTGATATAGATAAAGTCGTCGTCATTTGCCGGTACTGCAAGTACAGCGGATCCTGTATCATGAGTTGCAGGTGCAACTACTTCCAGGTCAAATCCAACTTCTTTCTGAAGTTCTTCTGTAAGATGTCCAACTACTGTTCCAGGCATGATCAGTTTCTGGAACATTTTTCTCGGATAACCGAGCATATCGATCAGTTCATAATCCCAGTCCTTGGTTGTCGGGCATACAAGCTGTCCTGTGGTTGCCTCAGTGTACTCACAGGTCTTCTCTCCTGTAAGAAGGAAATGGAAGTAATCCGGTACATGAAGAAGTGTCTCGGCCTGCTCCAGATACTCCGGATGTTTCTTCTTAACTGCCATCAGCTGATATACTGTGTTGAAGATTGCTTTCTGGATACCGGTTCTTGCATACAGTTCATCGAGCGAAATAGTCTTGTAAACTTCTTCATCCATACCCT
>OLPR01002974.1_pt1 | contig 11890 bp, 6 predicted proteins | sample 1672761 | NCBI WGS metagenome assembly OLPR01 (sample SAMEA3136721, study PRJEB25190) | human gut metagenome | biome: human gut; feature: human-associated habitat; material: faeces | place: Austria | collected 2013 | reverse complement strand
TATGCCGATTCTATGTTTAATTTTAATTTATCGGTAAAAATTTACCGAAGTATTGCAAAAAACTCGGGACTGATAAATATCGAGACCCATCAGATGCACGCACTTGCACTGCATTCCGGAAAATAGATGGAAAAACAATGGCAGAGATTAGACAAGAATATAAAATGGTAAAAACAATCATTTGGAAGAAACCAAATGATTAGAAGGCCTATTTTGCATCGGGTGGAATCCGATTACACGGCAGTGCCAACCGAAGCAAACGAATGCCAAAATCCGGAAACAGACAACGGCATGTCTTCGGCGTGGCACCGGTTGGCATCGGTTGACGCTGATTTGTAACGCCATTCGCCGTTTTCGGGAGGGGTTCGGAAAGCCTTTCTTTGCGTCATCAACCAAATTCGAATCGTTATGACCAAGGAAATCTTTCTGAGCGGCATGACCGCCGACCAGCTCTCGGAGATGATTCGCAAATCGCTGCGCGACGAGTTGCGGCAGCTCCACCCCGAACCCTCCGCCGAGACGCCGAACTATCTGACCCGCCGCGAGACGGCCCGCCGCCTGCGCATCTCGCTTGTGACGCTCAACGACTGGGTGAACCGCGGGCGGATCCGCGCCCACAAGATCGGCGGGCGTGTGCTCTTCCGCGACAGCGATGTCGAGGCGGCACTGCACCGGATCGTCCCCATCAAAAGCCGATAGCCATGAAGACGACCTCAGATTGCATCGGCATCCGGGAGTATCTCCTCCGCCGGGGGCTGCAGCCCCACCGCGAAACCGGCACCCATGGCATGTTCCTCTCGCCGCTGCGCGAGGAGCGTACCCCCAGCTTCAGCGTCCGCTACGACAAGGGGCTCTGGTACGACTTCGGACTGGGTGAAGGGGGCACGCTCCTTCAGCTGGTCATGCGCCTCGAAGGCTGCGGCATGGCAGAAGCCATCCGACGCCTGCACAAAGGGTTCACAGACGAAGTCCCCTACCAGCCCCTCCCGACCGCCTCGGCGCGCGAAGACTCTCCGCTGCGGATTCTCGGTGTCGGGGAGATTCGCCACCCGGCACTGATCGGCTATCTGCGTGAACGCGGTATCGACCCCGCCGTGGCCGGAGCGCTGTGCCGCGAGGTTCACTACGCCGTCGGCGAGCGGCGCTTCTTCGCCATCGGCTTCCGCAACGATGCCGGAGGCTGGGAGCTGCGCAGCCCGCAGTTCAAGGGGAGCAGCGCCCCGAAATCCATCACGACCTTCGACCGGCACGGCGACACAGCGCTGCTCTTCGAGGGCTTCTTCGACCTACTCTCCTACCTGACGCTGCAGCACGAGCCGACACCGACCGCCGACACCGCCGTGCTCAACTCCGTGGTGAACCTACCCCGCGCCCTTCCGTTTCTCACACGCCACGCCACGATCCTCGCCTTCCTCGACAACGACGAGGCGGGGCGTCTCGCCCTCGAACGGCTGCGCAACGCCCTGCCCGGTGCGACCGTCATCGACCGTGCGGAGAGCTACCGCACCCACAAGGATCTGAACGAATCGCTCCGACCCTCCGCAAAGGTTTCCCGCACGCCACGTCGTCGCGGCCGCAAGTTGTAACGTCGCCCGGAATGACGCCGGAACCGTCGCCCACCCATCGGCCGCTTCGCGCCCGCGGCTTTTCCCCCGAGGAAAAAGCCATAGCCTATTAGGGCTTTTTCCGACGCATCGGCCCGCCGACGCTGAAAAAGCCCCAATAGGCCAAAGGGTCAAGCCCCTCTGGACACCCCCTGTCGTGCTGCGCACGCCGACCGCCAAGGCGGTCCCCCTCTTCTACCACACAACCTCCGAAAAACGACCGTACCATGGGATATGCCGTCCTGCATCTTGACAAAGCCCCGGGCAACGAGGCGGCCATGACCGCCCACATTGCCCGCACGAAGATACCCACCAACGCCTCGCCCGAGCGCACCTGCCTCAACGAGGAGCTCGTCGAGTTCCCCGAGGAGGTGGCCGACCGCACGGAGGCAATCAACTACCGCCTCGAACACGCCGGCCTCACGCGCAAGATCGGCTCCAACCAGGTGCGCGTGATCCGCGTCATGCTGACCGGTTCGCACGACGCGATGAAGCGCATCGAGGAGGAGGGGCGGCTTCCGGAGTGGTGTGCCGACAACCTCGCCTGGCTGCGCGAGACCTTCGGGGCGGAGAATGTCGTCTCGGCCGTCGTGCATCGTGACGAATCGACCCCGCATATCCACGCCGCCGTGGTACCCATCGTCACGGGCGAGCGCCGCAAGGCCCGCACCACCGCATCCGAATCACCCGGCAAACGACACTACCGCCCGAAATCCGCCGCACGGCCCCGTCTCTGCGCCGACGACGTCATGTCGCGCGTCCGGCTCAAGCAGTATCAAGACACCTATGCCGCGGCGATGTCCAAATACGGGCTGGAGCGAGGCATCGACGGTTCGGAGGCGCGCCACGTCACCACGCAGGAGTTCTACCGACAGGCCATTGCCCAGCAGCAGAATCTGCAGGAGAACATCGACGCGCTGCTTCGTCTCGAAGAGCAGAAGCGGAAGGCTGTCGAGCAGCTCAAACAACAGGAGCGGCAGGTGCGCACCGAGTATGAACAGACCGCCACGCTCCAGGCGCAGAAGAGCGCCGAACTGAACCGCACCGAGGCCGAGCTGAAGAGTGTGAAGGGCGAGCTGAAGGGTGCCCGATTGAAAAACGCTGCGGCGGAGGTCGGGTCGAACATCGTCGAGGGGATCGGAGCGATAATCGGCACCTCCCGTGTCAAGCGGCAGCAGCAGGAGATCGACCGCCTCAACGCGGAGAATGCCGCCCTGCACGAACAGATCGGAACGCTGAACCGTGCCAACCGCGAGGAGAAGGCCCGGCATGAGCAGGCAGAACAAAAGCTGCAGGCGAAGCTCGACCGCATCGAACACTGGCTGCCCGACACGCAGACGCTCATCAGCTGGGGCGAATACTGCCGCGACATGGGCCTCTCGGAGTCGGGCGCCCGCGAGATCATCGCCATGAAGCCCCTTTACGTCTCGGGCGAACTCCGCGCTCCGGAGTATTCGCGCCGCTTCGACGTCTCAAATACCGAGATCCGCCTGCAACGCGACCCGAACGGCCCCGGAGGCTTCCAGCTGCTCATCGACCGCCAACCCGCACACGCCTGGTTCCGCCAACGGTACGTGGAGCTCATGACCCGTCTGGGCTACCCCGTCCGCCCCGAACGCCCCGTCATCCGACGACATACCATCAAACGATAACACCCCGACGCCACACCGTTTTTGTATGGAAAATTGCACGGACTTTCCCGAAAAACCGCTATCTTTACTTGAAATATTCTTTTCCAATTACCTATGGCAACCATGAATACGGCCGATATCGGCTTCGAGAAGGAGATTTGGCGTGCTGCGGACAAGATGCGCGGCAATATCGACGCGTCGGAATACAAGTCCGTCGTGCTGGGGCTGATCTTCCTGAAATACATTTCCGACAAGTTCGAGACCAAATACCGCCAGCTCGTCGACGAGGGCGAGGGCTTCGAGGAGGACAAGGACGAATACACCGCTGAGAACATCTTTTACGTTCCCGCCGAGGCGCGCTGGGAGACCATCGCCGCGCAGGCCCGCACCCCCGAGATCGGCACCGCCATCGACAACGCCATGCGGGCCATCGAGCGCGAAAACCGGCGTCTGAAGGACATCCTGCCGAAGAACTTCGCGCGGCCCGAGCTCGACAAACGACGCCTGGGCGAGGTCGTCGACCTCTTCACCAACATCCGCATGCACCAGCACGGCGACTCGAAGGACATCCTCGGCCGCACCTACGAATACTGCCTCTCGCGCTTCGCCGAGGCCGAGGGCAAGCTGGCCGGCGAATTCTACACCCCGGCCTGTGTCGTCAAGACCCTCGTGCAGGTGCTGCAACCCTTCCGGGGGCGTGTCTACGACCCCTGCTGCGGTTCGGGCGGGATGTTCGTGCAGTCGGCGCGCTTCATCGAGAGCCACGCCGGCAACATCAACAACATCTCGGTCTACGGCCAGGATTCGAACCCCACGACGTGGAAGATGGCGCAGATGAACCTCGCCATCCGGGGCATCGAGGCCGACCTGGGGCAGTACAACGCCGACACCTTCTTCCACGACTGCCACCCGACGCTCAAGGCCGACTTCGTGCTGGCCAATCCGCCCTTCAACCTCAGCGACTGGGGCGCCGATAAGCTCGCCGACGACGTGCGCTGGAAGTACGGAACCCCGCCGAACGGCAACGCCAACTTCGCGTGGATCGAGCACATCATCCACCATCTGGCCCCGACGGGGCGTGCAGGCGTCGTGCTGGCCAACGGTTCGCTTTCGAGCCAGAGCGGCGGCGAGGGCGACATCCGGCGGCGGCTCATCGAGGCCGACCTGGTGGACTGCATCGTGGCCATGCCTCCGCAGTTGTTCTATACGACGCAGATTCCCGTCTCAATCTGGTTCTTCAACAAGGCCAAGACGCAGCCGGGCCATACGCTCTTCATCGACGCGCGCAACCTCGGGACGATGGTCACGCGCAAGCTGCGCGAGCTGACCGACTGCGAGTCGGAGGATCCGGCCCGCCGGGGCGACATCCAGCGCATCGCCGACACCTATTGGGCCTATGCCGAGGGGCGCCTGGAGGCGGAGCAGGGCTTCTGCGCCGTGGCGACGACCGAGGAGATTGCGGCGCAGGACTTTATTCTGACGCCGGGGCGCTACGTGGGTATCGCGGCGCAGGCGGAGGATTCGGAACCCTTCGCGGCGAAGATGGAGCGGCTGACGGGCGAGCTTTCGGCTCTTTTCGCGCAGTCGCATACGTTGGAGGCGGAAATCCGCCGGCAGTTAGAGAGTATAGGGTATAAAATGAAGTAGATATGTGTTTTATCGAATTCCTCAATGAATACAATGGAGCCTTTACGGTTCTATTGACACTTATTCTCGTCATCATCAATATCTATATGGGATGGCAAAATCATATTTTGCGGAAAGATGCTACAAAACCGAAAGTCTTGGCTGAAATTTGCGGAATAGACAATATTGTCTGCTATAAGTTCACTAATTCTGGAGCATACCCAGCAACAAATATCCAAATCAAAATTGACCCATATCTGATTGAACAAAAGCAAAGTGGTGATCCATTAAGACAAAAATTGGAAAGATTAGAAACTGGTTCTTTTTTCTTGGCTTCAGGAAAAGAATTGATTATTTCCACAGAGACGATGTGGAATAAAATAAAAGGCCACAAACTTTCCTTGTCCTATACCTATATGGATTTATCCGGTAAATCATATTCCCAAGAATATCTTTTCGATTTGTCTATAGTTGATCTTGATTTATCTTATCGATTTCCCAAAAAATGAGTGAATGGAAAACATATAAATGGGGCGATTTAATTTCTTTAGAATACGGAAAGCCTATACCTGACAAAAATCTTTTGGATGGACAATATCCCGTATATGGAACCAATGGGAGAATAGGCACATCAAACCTTACGCCTCTATGTAAGCATCCATCTATCATAGTAGGAAGAAAGGGCGCTTACAGAGGTGTACATTATTCAAATAAACCGTTTTCAGTTATCGACACAGCTTTTTTTGTCGAACCCAAGACATCTATACTAGACCTGAAATGGGCTTACTACAAACTTTTAACGGTTAACATCAATAAAATGGATAGTGGTTCCGCCATCCCCTCAACAGACAGATATGAAATATACTCGTTATCTGTCGAACTTCCGTCGCTTGACGAGCAGCGGCGGATTGCGGGGATTTTGGGGTCGTTGGATGATAAAATCGAATTGAATCGGCGGCTCAATGCGAATTTGGAGGCGCAGGCGCAGGCCCTCTTCCGGTCGTGGTTTGTGGATTTCGAACCCTTCCGCGACGGCCCCTTTGTCGATTCCGAATTAGGCAAAATCCCTCAAGGTTGGAAAATTTGTCGCTTAAAAGATGCAACAAAAGAAATAATTAGAGGCTTTACCTCAAAATATGTAGAAAAAAGTGATTTAATAAACTTGAATCAGAAAGTTAATAAAGGACAATACTTAGATAGACAATATTACAAATTTTTAAATCCAGAAATTGCTATACCTACTAATAAGTTTGCACAACAAAACGATATTTTGCTAAACTCTTTAGGACAAGGCACTCTTGGACGAGTCCATTATTATGGAGAATTAACGCCAAATATCGTAATAGACCAACACATAACAATAATTAGAGCCAATAACACGACGTTTCAGCCTTCTTTTATTTATCTATTTTTAAGCAGCAACGAAGTCCAATATTCCATTGAAGGAATGGTTACAGGCTCTACTGGAATGCAAATGCTGAATATTTCACAAGTGAGAGAAATGAATATTCTTCAACCTGATGTTAATACTATGAATAAATTTCATAATATAGTCCAGCCTTTTTTTGTCGAAATTCGAAAAAACAATGCGGAAACAGAAATAATAGCTAAGATTCGCGACACCCTGCTGCCCAAATTGATGGCCGGAGAAATAAAAATATAAAGCATGACTACGGAATTATGGATAACCATAGGCATAGCTCTTATTGGCTGGACATGGGCTATCGTCCAAGTCCTTTATAAGAGAAGATGGCAAAAAAAGGATATGATCGCAGCAAGACGATATGATGCCTATTCTCAATACATTCGCAAATGTGAAGAAATAAGTGAAAACATGCGAAAGGATCCTCAGGCAATATTTGATATCGTCCAAGATTCTTTTACAAGAATATTAAAAGGTGATAAAGACGAAAGAGACAATGCCCTCATAGAACTAAACAAGCAATTACTCGACTATGTTCGGCGATCTGCTTCTTCATTATCCATTGTAAATCAAGAATCCACTCCACTTCTCTTGATTGCATCAAAAGAGCTATCAGAAAAAATAAAAGAACAAAAAAATTTAACAGCAGACTTCAGTAACGAGCTACAAAATTGTCTGAACAAAGTAAATATCAATGATGGAAACAGTTTTCAGGTTCTGAATACCATCGGACAAGATAAACGCTGGAAACGCTTCTCTTCGCTAAATACTGAGATACTAACTCTCATGCGTAAAGAAATCGATATTAAGTAATTCTTCCAAATAACCATGCCCTTCACCGAAGCCAATTTCGAAAACGCCATCCTCGAAATCTTCCGAGACCTGCTCGGTTACGAGTACCTCTACGGCCCCGATGTCGTGAGGGACTTCGCAGAGCCCCTCTGCATGGAGATTCTCGAAGATGCACTCGTCCGCATAAACCCCTCGCTCCCCCGCGCCGCCATCGACGAGGCCATCGCCCGCATCCGAAACATCGAAAGCGGTTCGCTCGCCCGCAAAAACGCCCGGTTCACCGACATGCTCCAGAACGGCGTGGCGGTCAACTATTTCGACGGCAGCGAACAGCGCGCCGGGCTGGTGCGGCTGGTGGATTACGACCTCCCGATGCGCAACCGGTTCACGGTCGCGAACCAGTGGACGGTCGAGGAGCGTTCGGTGCGCAGGGCCGACATCGTGGTGTTTGTCAACGGGTTGCCGCTGGTGGTCGTCGAGCTGAAATCCCCCTCGCGCGAGGCAACCGACGTCTCGGAGGCCTACGCCCAGCTGCGCAACTACATGCAGGAGATTCCCTCGCTGTTCGTCTACAACGCCTTCTGCGTGATGAGCGACCTGGCTACGACCAGGGCCGGGACCATCACGGCGGGTGAGGACCGATTCATGGAGTGGAAGACCGTGGACGGCAGGCTGGAGGACGCGCGCTTCGCCAATTTCGACGTCCTCTTCCGCGGGATGTTCGAGAAGAGCCGCTTCATCGAGTTGCTCGGCGGCTTCATCTGCTGCTCGGAGAAGGACGGGAAGGACATCAAGATATTGAGCGCCTACCACCAGTTCTACGCCGTGCGAAAAGCCGTCGAATCGACGCTCCGCGCCGCCGAGACGGACGGCCGCGGCGGGGTTTTCTGGCACACGCAGGGAAGCGGCAAGTCGCTGTCGATGGTCTTCTTTGCCAAGCGGTTGCAGCGGGCAATGGCCTCGCCGACGATTGTCGTACTGACCGACCGCAACGACCTCGACGGACAGCTGTACGGTCAGTTTGCGCAGTGCAGCGACTTTCTGCGGCAGGTGCCCGTGCAGGCATCGAGCCGCGCCCATCTGCGCGAGCTGCTGGCCGGGCGCGAGGCAAACGGCATCTTCTTCTCGACGATGCAGAAGTTCGAGGAGGGCGACGGGCCCCTGTCGGAGCGCCGCAACATCGTGGTGATGGTCGACGAGGCGCACCGCAGCCAGTACGGGCTGGAGGAGCACATCGACCCGCACACGGGGCGCGTGCGCACGGGAGCGGCGCGGCTGGTGCGCAACGCCCTGCCGAATGCCACCTACATCGGCTTCACGGGGACCCCGATTGCGCAGAAGGACCGCTCGACGCGCGAGGTTTTCGGCGACTACATCGACGTCTACGACATGACGCAGGCCGTGGAGGACGGCGCCACGCGCCCGGTCTTCTACGAGAGCCGCGTCGTCAACCTCCACCTCGACGAGGCGACGCTGCGCCGCATCGATGCCGAGTACGACGCGATGGCCGAAGAGGCCGAGGAGTACGCCATCGAGAAGAGCAAGCGCGAGTTGGGGCGTATCGACTCGATTCTGGGGGCCGATGCGACGGTGGCGTCGCTGTGCGAGGATATCGTGAAGCACTACGAGGAGTTCCGCCAGTGGGAACAGACCGGCAAGGCGATGATCGTGGCCTACTCGCGGCCGATTGCGATGAAGATTTACCATCGGATTCTGGAGATGCGCCCGGCGTGGAGCGAGATGCTGGCCGTGGTGATGACTTCGAGCAACAAGGATCCCGAGGAGTGGCGGACCGTGATTGGCAACGACGCCCACAAGAAGGAACTGGAGCGGCGGTTCAAGGACAATGCCGGGCCGCTGAAGATTGTCATCGTGGTGGACATGTGGCTGACGGGGTTCGACGTTCCCTCGCTGGCGACGATGTATGTCTACAAGCCGATGGCGGGGCACAACCTCATGCAGGCCATTGCGCGCGTGAACCGCGTCTTCGGCGACAAGCAAGGCGGTCTGGTGGTCGATTACGTCGGCATCGCCTCGGCCCTGAAGCAGGCGATGAACGACTACACGCTGCGCGACCGCCGCAACTACGGCGACCCCGACATCGCCAAGACGGCCTATCCGGAGTTTCGGAAGAAGCTGGAGGTGTGCCGCGACCTGCTGTACGGTTACGACTACGCGGGATTCCGGGGCGATTCGGACCTCGAACGTGCCCGGGCCATCAGCGGCGGCGCCGACTTCCTGCAGGCTCCGGAGTGGGTGAAGGTCAAGGAGGATTACATCCGCGAGGCGTTGCTGCTGCGGCAGGCGCTGTCGCTGTGTCAGAGCATGCCCGACCGCGAAGAGCGGCTCGAAGCGGCCTATTTCGAGGCCGTGCGCACCTTGTTGACGCGCGTCGAGGGCAAGGGCAAGATCTCTTTCCGCGAAATCAACGAACGCATCAACGAGCTGCTCCGGCAGAGCATTCAGAGCGAAGGGGTCATCAACCTCTTCTCGGACGTGCAGGAGGAGTTTTCGCTGTTCGACCCGAAGTTCCTCGAGGAAATCGGCCGCATGAAGGAGAAGAATCTGGCCGTGGAGCTGTTGCGCAAGTTGATTGCCGAGCAGGTGCAGCTCTACCGCCGGACCAACACGGTGCGGGCCGCGAAGTTCTCGGAGATCCTTGCCCAGGCGATGAGCAACTACCTGAAGGGGATGCTAACCAACGAAGAAGTAATCGAGGAACTGTTGAAGACAGCTCGCGAGATCATCGACGGCGAAAAGGCGGGCCAGGCGCTGCATCTCACGACCGAGGAGCTGGCCTTCTACGATGCGCTGACCAAGCCCGAGGCCGTGCGGGACTTCTACACGAACGACCAGCTGCTGGCCATCACGCACGAACTGACCGATGCCCTGCGCAAAAACAAGACGATCGACTGGAATCTGAAGGAGAGCGCCCGGGCCGGCATGCGTCGGCTGGTCAAACGACTGCTCAAGAAGTACAAATATCCGCCCGAGGGGCAGGAGGACGCGGCGGTTCGCAGCCTGCGCGCGGAGCTGGAAAAGACTTACGGCGCGACGCTGGCCGAGGCGCTGTCCGGGCTGGTGCGCCGCTGCATTCAGCCCACGATGCTCATCGACGAGGCCATCACCGAGGAAAACCGCAACAAGGCGCGCGAGGCCGTGGAGCCGGAGATGTGCGTCAAGGGCGAGGTCATCGTCCGCGAGGGCGACATCGTGACCCCCGCACAGTACACCATGATCTCGTCGCTGGGTCTGCTGTCCGAAAACAGCTTCGACGTGCAGCTCTTCGCCGGCGTGGCCATGCTGGTGCTGCTGGCCATGGCGACCATGGGGTTCTATCTGTGGCGCTTCCATCGCAGGCTGCTCACCAGCCCCAAGCAGATGCTGCTGCTGTGCGTCATAGTGGTTCTGACCGCGGCCATCTGCACGGGTCTTCGCGAGATTCACGTCTATCTCACGCCGGTGACGCTGGGCCTTCTGCTGGTGGCGCTGCTGGTGGACGTGCGTCTGGCGCTGTTCGTCAACACCGTGCTGGCGCTGCTGGCGGGCGCGCTCATCTCCGCGGGCAGCACGTCTTACGCCGTAATGCTCATGACCGTGGCCTGCGGGCCGATGATCGCCGTGCTGTTTTCCAGGAGCATGCTGCGAACCACCACGCTGCTGGCGGGCCTGTGCATCGCCGTGAGCAATTTCTTCGTCACGCTGGCCGTGGGCCTGTTCAGCAGCGCCGAGATGCAGGGCGTGCTGGTCAACGCCCTGTGGGCGGCGGGCGGCGGCGCGCTCAGCGCCGTGCTGTGCATCGGCATTCAGCCGCTGCTGGAGTGGCTGTTCAATCTGGCCACGGCGGCGAAGCTCATCGAGCTGTCCAACCCGAACCAGCCCCTGCTGCGAAGGCTTCTGCTGGAGGCCTCGGGCACCTATCACCATTCCATCATCGTGGCCAATCTGGCCGAGGCGGGCTGCACGGCCATCGGCGCCAACGGCCTGCTGGCCCGTGTCGGCGCGTATTATCACGACATCGGCAAGCTCAAGCGGCCCATGTACTTCAAGGAAAACCAGATGGGGGACAATCCCCACGACCGCACCGATCCCCGCGTCTCGGCGGCCATTCTGACCGCCCACACCCGCGACGGCGCGCAGATGGCTCAGAAGGCGCGCATCCCGCAGCCGGTGATCGACATCATCCGCCAGCATCACGGCGACACACCGACGATCTACTTCTACGACAAGGCGAAAAAGCTCTACGGCGATTCCATCGACATCTCCGCCTTCCGCTATGAGGGCCCCTGCCCGCAGACCCGCGAGGCGGCGGTGGTCATGCTGGCCGACGGCATCGAGGCCGCAACCCGCGCCATGTCCAACCCCGACCCGGAGAAGATCGACGCGCTGATTCGCAATTTCGTCCGCGCGCGCCTGAACGACGGCCAGCTGGACAGCTCCGAACTGACCTTCAGCGATCTGGACAAGATCTGCGGCGCGTTCTCGACGGTGCTCACCGGCGCGTTCCATGAGCGCATCGAGTATCCCACCGTGGTCATCCCGCCCCGCGGCGAGGCTGCCTCGGAGAAGCCGGCGGAAAGCAGCGCGGGAAGCGCATCCGCACAGGCCGCTGCACAGACAGCAGTACAGAACGAGCCAGCGAAAGCTGTTCAGCTTAATGAAAACGCAAATGCCGCTGCGCAGCCGGGCGCGAAGCAGGTTGGCACCGCGAACAACGGTTCTCAGCCCGCCACGGGCAGCGCGTCCGGACAGACCGTCGGAACGGCGAACAATGCGACTCCTTCCGCAGCGGGACAGTCAGCAAGCGCATCGGT
>OLPR01002973.1_pt1 | contig 11891 bp, 8 predicted proteins | sample 1672761 | NCBI WGS metagenome assembly OLPR01 (sample SAMEA3136721, study PRJEB25190) | human gut metagenome | biome: human gut; feature: human-associated habitat; material: faeces | place: Austria | collected 2013 | reverse complement strand
GATGTCCGTTCCTTCGGCCACCGTCTGGTGGAACGTACGGATGATGCGCTTGCGATTGGTGGGTCGGCGACTGGGGCTGGTGGCGCTGGTTCTGGTGCCGGTTCTGCGGTTGGCGGTTCTGGTTCTATGTCTGGTGCTGCGGTTGATTCCGGTTCCGATGGGCTTGCTAGTCCTACATCTGTTCCGGCCCGTCTTGCGGCGGCTAACGACGAAATGGCGGAATACCTGCGATCGCGCAATACGAAGCTGCTCGGCGACGTGCTGTACACGTCCAGCAATCTCATGCACAACAGTTTCGCCATGTCGGATCGCTGGAACTAAGCCCGCTGGTGCTTTCCGTGTCCGTTTCTCCCGAATCGGACACACAGGCATCAAAATGAAGCGCTCCTGTGTCCGAATCACCAGAAACGGACACAGGAGCGCCTAGCCGATCGCAATAATCGCAATACTCACGCAATATCGCGTAAACCCTCTATCGCGCGAAACCTGCGAAACCCGCGAAACCCGCGCGAAATCAGTTGAACCCGACCACATGTTCCGCCACGAAATATCCCTTTCGAATCACAAACCGGCCGAGCGAACCATGTAGGTTCAGCGCGCGCGACATCGCCTTCTTACGCACGTCCTTGTAAATCGTCGGCGAATACGCCTCGATATCCGCCCACATGGCCTTCTTCTTCTCGTAATTCTCCGGATCGCGCGACAAAATCATGAAAACGCTCGCGACGGAACTCTGAATCGCCAGAAAATGAATCATGTAGCGGTATAGGCCGTCTGGCACCGTACCTCGTTCGGGGGTGGCGCGCACCATGCACTGGTTGACGAGCCGCAGCTGGTCCACACGTCGGATCATCACGTCCGTCTGCACGCTCTGCCCGTCGCGGCCGATGAAATAGTGGTAGAACGGCGTATCCACGTATTGCAGCGACTTGACCCACGGGAACGGCTGGTACGCGTAGATGAAGTCCACGTAGAACGTGTGCTCCGGCAGCTGCATCTTCGATTCGCGCACCACGGCCGTACGGTAGATCAGCGCGTGCATGAGAATGTATTCGGTCAGGCCGAAATGTCCCAGATCGTCCCAAGTGAGCCGCCTGCCGGGCTCCATGGCGTGACGGAAGTTCACGACGTGCTTGTTGCGCTTGCCCACCTTGTCGTACACGTAGTTGGTGACGAGCATGTCGAGCGGCTCGTCCTTATCGACCTCGCCGCGCAGCACGGCCATGACCTGTTCGAGCGATTCCGGGCCGACCCAATCGTCCGCGTCCACGACCTTCACGTACATGCCGCTCGCCGCCGCGATGCCGGTGTTGACCGCGCCGCCGTGGCCCTTGTTCTCCTGATGGATCGCGCGCACGATTCTCGGATTGCGCGCCTCGAACGTCTTCGCCATCTCCAGCGTGCCGTCGGACGAGCCGTCATCCACGATCAGCACTTCGATGTCGTCGTTGCGCTTCGACGCAATCAACGATTCGACGCACCGTTCCAGGTATTCCGTCATGTTGTACGCGGGCACCACGAAGGTGAGCGTTTTCTTCTCCTGCATATTCTTCCTCGGATCGGGCTCGTGTCGGGCCGTGCGGCTGGCCGACCGCTCCGGCCAAAAGCATAACGAAACTAACGTAGCACCATGTGCGATTCCGGGGCGCGGTTTTGCGCACAAACGGCACCCTGAAATACGCAATCTGCACCTGAAATTTCCCCTAGGGTCATTTCGGGTGACGGTATGTCAGTTTTCGTCAATTGTTGATTGTTTTTGCGATTCGTGCGGGCTTTGCGGTTTTTGCGATTCGTTCGTCTCGTCTGATTCGTTTGATTCGTCTGCCGCTTGCGATTTGCCTACTGCTTGCGATCCGTCTGCCGCTTGCGATCCGTCCGTCACGGTCGTCCCGTCCGTCGCGTCATCTCCCGCAGCAACCGCCTTCTCCTGCGATTTCGCGGCCTTCTTGCCCTGCTTCTCCTGCTTGGCGATCGCCTTCGCTTCCCGCGCGGCCTGCTTTTCCGCCTCGCGGGCGGCCTTTTCGCTTTCGTAGCGCAGTTCCGGCTTGGCTTCCATGCGGCTCAGCCCATACCATGCCAGGTTCACGATGTGCGCGGCGAGCTGCTCCTTGCTGAGCTTGCGCTGGTCGGCCCAGTATTGGCAGGTGTACACGGTCATGCCGATGAGCATCTGCGCGTAATACGGCACGCTTTTGGCCGGCAGATGCTGGCGTTTGAACGCGTCGGTGAGAATGTCCTCGACGCGTACGGCGATGTCTCCAAGCAGCGAATTGAACGAGTTGGATGGGTCGGTTTTCGGCGAATCGCGCGTGAGCACGCGGAAGCCTTCGGCGTTCTCCTCCACGTAGGTGAGCAGCGCAAGCGCGGTGCGTTCCACGATTTGGCGCGGATGCGCCTGCGGGTCGGACAGCGCGTTGATGAGAACGTCGGTGAGCGCGCGCATCTCGCGGTCCACCACCACGGCGTACAGGCCTTCCTTTCCTCCGAAATGTTCGTAGACGATGGGCTTCGAAACCTTTGCGGTCGCGGCGATTTCTTCGACGCTCACCGCCTCGAATCCCTTGGCCGCGAACAGCGACCGACCGATTTCGATAAGCTGTTCGCGCCGCTGGTACGACGTCATTCTGGATGTATTGGCCATATTGCCCAGTTTTTCACGTCCCGTGGATAGCCCCATTGCCTGCCCTGGCAGAGATGAGTGGCGTGTCCGTTGCGCTTTTTAGGCTGGAACCATGGATACGAATGTGATTATTGCGATTGTCGTGGTCGTCGTTATCGCGGCATTACTTGCGATTGGCGGATGGTGGTTCGGTAAGAGCCGCAAGTCCGCCGTGGACAAGTCCACGGAAGCGGCGAAGGCGAAGGCCGATGCTCGTTTGGCTACGGAGAAGTCCGCCGCGCAATCTGCCGCCGCAAGTGCCGAAAACGCTGAGAAAACCAAGGAAGCCGTGGAATCCGCGACTTCGTCTGCCACACCTGAATCGCCAGTGGCAACTGAACCAACTCCGGTCGGGTCAGCCGTAACTGAATCCGCGACCCCAGCCGTCGAAACCCCGGAAGCCGCCGGCACCCGCATGCAGCGCCTCAAGGCGCGCCTGTCCAAGTCGGGCAATCCGTTCGGCAGGGCACTGTTCAACATCCTCGCCAAGGATCAGCTCTCCGAATCCGATTGGGAGGATGTCGAAGACACCCTTCTGCTTGCCGATGTTGGCGCGGAAGCCAGCGAACAGCTTGTCGAGGAACTACGCAACGACGCCCGAATCGCGGGCCAGTCCGACCCGGCCGAAGTGCGTGCCGCGCTGAAAGACAAGCTGCTGAAGCTCGTAGGCACTGACACGGATCGCCGCCTCAATGCCGATAAGGAAGGCGCGAACAAGCCGAGCGTCATCATCATGGTCGGTGTGAACGGCACCGGCAAGACCACTACCGCGGGCAAGCTTTCCCGCCTGCTCGTCTCCGAAGGCAAGCAGGTCATGCTGGGCGCGGCCGACACGTTCCGCGCCGCCGCCGCCGACCAGCTGGAGACCTGGGGCGCGAAGGTGGGCGTGCCGGTCGTGCGCTCCGACAAGGACGGCGCCGACCCGGCTTCCGTGGCGTTCGAAGCCAGTGCCAAGGCCAAGGAGGCGAACGCCGACGTGCTCATCATCGACACCGCCGGCCGTCTGCAGAACAAGTCCAACCTCATGGACGAGCTCGGCAAGATCCGCCGCGTCACCGAAAAGAACCTGCCTGTGGACGAAGTGCTGCTCGTGCTCGACGCCACCACCGGCCAGAACGGCATGACGCAGGCCAAGGTGTTCGCCGAAGCGATCGGCATCACCGGCGTGGTCCTGTCCAAGCTCGACGGCTCCGCCAAGGGCGGCATCGTCATCTCCGTGCAGAAGGAGCTTGGCGTGCCCGTCAAGCTCGTCGGCCTCGGCGAAGGCCCGGACGACCTCGCCCCGTTCGATCCGGAAGGCTTCGTCGACGGCATCCTCGCCTGACGTTCCCATATTTTCCGGATTTGCGATTTCCGTAGCGAAAACCTCCCGTCACGTTCCGTACGTGGCGGGAGGTTTTCGTATTGCGATTACTGCTCAGCGCCAGCCGTACCGGCAGCGCCAGCCCCCACCCCCGGCACCTTCCGGATCGTCAGCTTCAATAGCAGCGGCGCGACCAGCGTCACCAGCGAAATGATGAAGATGATCGTCGAATAGTATTCGCTGCCGAGCACATGCTCGTTGAAGCCGATCTGCGCGGTAATCAACGCCATCTCGCCACGTGGCACCATGCCCGCGCCGATCATCAGCGCCGAAGCGCCGCCGAAACCGGCCATGCGGCCACCCAAACCGCAGCCGACGACCTTCGTGATCACGCCGAGAACCGTCATGATCGCAATGAACACAATCATCTTCGTATCATCCACGCCTGTGGTCTGCAGGCCGATGCCCACGAAGAACACCGGCACGAACAACGTGTCTCCAACCGGCTCGATATACCGGTCCGCGTCCTCCGCGTAATCGCTGTTGCTTACCGCGATGCCGGCGAAAAACGCGCCCACCGCGTAGCTCAACCCGGCCAGATTCGACGCCCACGCCATCGCCAGGCAGATGATCACGGCCATCACCGCGATGCCGGACGGCGCCTTCAGCACGCCAGCCAGCGTCATCAGCGCCGGCGCCACCCAAACCACCACCACGGCGGCCGCCACAAAGAACAGCACCTGCTTGAGCAGAATCAAACCCAGCCCTGCCACGTCCACGCTGCCGGTGTTGACGAGCGTGCACATCACGGACAGCAGGATCACGCCGATCACATCGTCAGCCACGGCCGCGCCGAGAATCGACACGCCTTCCTTCGAATCAAGCAGTCCGGCTTCCTTCAGCACCGCCACGGAAATCGACACGGACGTGGCGGAGAACACCACGCCGATGAACGCAGCCGGAATCGGCTTGAAGCCAAACAGCAGGCTCACTCCACCCATCACCGCCACGGGGAACACCACGCCCATGCACGCGATGATGACCGCCGCCTTCGAATATTTCTTCAGCAACTGCAGGTCGCAGCCGACACCGCCCAAAAACATGAGGATGATGATGCCGAGGTCGCTGAACAGCGAGATCGAATCGCTCATATGCAGCACGTTCAGCAGCGTGGGACCGACGATGATGCCGACCAGGATCTGCCCAATCACCTCCGGCAGCTGCGCCTTTCGGCAGATCAGTCCGGAGACCGTGGTCAACATCAAGATGGCGCACAGTGAAATGATGAATGTTGCCATATCCCTCGCTGCTTTCTCCCGCACGCGACGCGTGCCTCATGGTTCTCAGATGCTTAACATACTCCGACCGCTATGCGATACGGTGTGCGCATCCGGTTCGGGGGCCGCGCCCCCGCGTTCGTGGACAGGCTTCTTGCATTGGCGTTCCGCCGGTGGCGCGTGATGGTGGTTGACACCATGGCGGCGTGACGTTACGTTGCTGTAACACGACGTAACGTTTTCAAAACGCGGCCGGCGTTCCATATCGTTCTGTCAGCCCCACACGATGGGGACGGAAATGTTGAACCAAATATAGAGAAAGAAAGAGGAGGGTGACATGGGCCAGCTTGATTCTGGAAATGCCGCGTGGATATTGACTTCCGCGTCCCTTGTGTTCCTCATGACGCCTGGTGTGGCGTTCTTCTATGGTGGCATGGTCCGCGCCAAGGCCGTGCTGAATATGATGATCATGGAGGCGGCCGCACTGTCCGTCACGATGATCATGTGGGTGCTGTGGGGTTGGTCGATCGCCTACGCCGGCACCTCGGTCGGCGGCATCTTCGGCGACCCGGCAACCGGCTTCCTGCTGAAGGACACCATGGTTTCCGATAAGGGCGTCTTCACATCGGCGGCGCTGAACGGCAACAACTACCCGGTCAGCGTGGACGTGGCCTTCCAGTCCGCGTTCGCCATGATCACCGTCGCGTTGATCTGCGGCGCCATCGCCGAACGTGTGAAGTACTCCACGTGGATGATTTTCGTGGCGCTGTGGATCACGTTCGATTACGCTCCGCTCGCTCACATGGTGTGGAACGGCGGCCTGCTGTCCGCTGACGGCGCCATTTCCCAGGCGATCGGCGCAGCCGCCCACGATTTCGCAGGTGGTACGGTCGTCCATATCAACGCCGCAGTCGCCGCTCTGGTCATCGTGCTGATCATCGGCAAGCGTAAGGGCTTCGGCACGCAGCCGTTCCGCCCGCACAATGTTCCGTTCGTCATGCTCGGCGCCTTCCTGCTGTGGTTCGGCTGGTTTGGCTTCAACGCCGGTTCCGCCTTCGCAGCCAACGGCACCGCCGGCTACGCGTGGGTTTCCACGTCCGCTGCAACCGCTGCGGCAATGCTCTCCTGGGGCTTCACCGAGAAGATCCGCACCGGCCACTACACCGCAATGGGTGCCGCTTCCGGCATCGTCGCGGGCCTCGTCGCCATCACCCCGGCCGCCGATGTGGTCTCCCCGCTGTGGGCCATCGTCCTCGGCGCCATCGCCGGTGTGCTCACCTGCCTGGCCTGCGGTCTGAAGTTCAAGCTCGGCTATGACGATTCCCTCGACGTCGTCGGCGTCCACGGCGTTGGCGGCTTCACCGGCACCGTGCTCATCGGCTTCTTCGGCGAAGGCACCGGCCTGTTCGCAGGCGGCGACTGGAGGCAGCTGGTCGTCCAGATCATCGTCGCTCTCGTGGCCATCGTCTGGTCCGCCGTCATCACCGGCATCATCGCCTTCGCTCTGGAGAAGACGATCGGCTGGCGCGTCACCGAAGCCCAGGAAGTCGGCGGCATCGATCTTGCCGACCAGGGCGAACGTGCTTACGATTTTGCTGGTACCGCCAGCTCCGTCCTCAAGGAGGTGAAGTGAGATGAAGCTCATTACCGCTATCATCCAGCCCCATAAACTCGACGATGTCAAGGAAGCCCTCGCAGCCGCGGGCGTGCACGGCCTGACCGTGTCCGAGGCAAACGGTTATGGCCGTCAGCGCGGCCACACCGAGGTCTACCGTGGCGCCGAATACACCGTGGATCTCATTCCGAAGATCCGCATCGAGGTGCTGTCCGACGACGCCGATGCCGAAACCCTGGTTGGCGTGATCGTCAAGTCCGCCGGCTCCGGCACCATCGGCGACGGTAAGGTCTGGGTGGCTCCGCTTGACTCGGTGACCCGCGTGCGCACCGGCGAAACCGGTTCCGCCGCCATCTGATCCGTCCGGCCTTGTGATCGGGCCGATTCGGACAAGATGAAATAAAGACCCCCGGGCTTGAAGTTCGGGTTATCAATTACGACACATCCCCGTACGTGCCTCGCGCCGTGCGGGGATTGTCATAAGCCGTCATAGGTTTCATAAGGAACGTGCGTTATGACTTCAGCAGTCGATGGTCTCAAACAACGGTTCATGGCCATGAGCCAGCCCGACGCCGACGGCGTCTACCGCAATGGCGCGGCGAAACGCAAAGCCCGCACGGAATTGGCCATGGGCAATCTCACACAGTTGTGGAACGAAGCCTGCGAGGCGGTTTCCTTCGATGTTCCGGCAACCGGCATCGGTCTCGGCGCGGTCGGTTCGCTGGCACGTGGACAGGTGGGCCCCAGCTCCGACCTTGATCTGGCGGTCATCTACGAGCCGCACGCGCTGACCGACCAGCAGCTCAACGAGCTCGCCAACAAACTGTGGTATCCGATCTGGGATTCCGGCCTCGACCTCGACCAGTCGGTACGTACCGTCGCGCAATGCGAGGCCGTCACCGACCGCGACCTGCCCGCAGCTATGGGATGGTTGGACGTGGTGCCGATCGCGGGGGACACTGGACTTATCGAAAGCACAGCCGTATCCATATTGGAACGATGGCGCAAGGCCGCACGCAAACGTCTGCCGGAACTGCTCGGCTCCGCCAAATCGCGCCTCGACGAATTCGGCCGCATGGCCTACATCAACCAGCCGGACATCAAGGAGGCACGCGGTGGCCTGCGCGACTCCGTATTGGTGTCCGCGCTCGCCGCATCCTGGCTTGCCGACCGTCCGCACGGCACGTATGACGACGCCGTCGAACGGTTGCTGGACGTGCGCGACTGCATCCATCTGGTCGCCGGCAAAGATACGAACATGCTGCTATCGCCCTACCAAGCCAAAGTCGCGGCGATGCTCGGTCTGGCCGATCCGACGCTGCCAGATGGCGAACGTGAGGCGAAGTCGATCGACGATCTGCAAACGTTGCTGGCACGCGTCGGCCGTCAGATCGCGTTCTCCCTTGATTCCACCGCGTCGCGCGCCGAGCATTCGCTGACGCACGACAAGCCGCGATTCGCCTTCTTCCAAGTGTTCCAGCCGCGCGGTGGCGGCAAACGTCAGGCACCGACCTTCGATGTGATCGCCCCCGGCGTGGCCAAGCATGAAGAGGAAATAGTGCTCGCTCCGGGCGCGGAACCGGCCGCCGACCCGAACCTCGTGCTGCGCGTGGCCGTCGCGGCCGCGGAATTCGGCCTGCCGATCGCCCCGGGAACGTTGCGGAATCTCAAAAAGTGCCCTATCGGCGACCGCAACTGGACGGACGAATCGCGTGAACTGTTCATACGATTGCTGGCTTCCGGCCCCGCGCTGCTCAACGTGTGGGAAGACATCGATTTCATCGACGTGCCCGGCAAGCTCATCCCCGAATGGTTGGGCGTGCGCAACCGGCCAAGCGCGTCCGCCGCGCACCGCTATACGATCGACCGGCACATGGTGGAGGTCGTCACGCGGCTCGGCCGTGAAACACCCAGCGGTGGGCGGTACGACGACCGGCATTACGAGGCGCTGCTGCTCGCCGGCATCCTGCATGACATCGGCAAACGACCGGGGGTGGCCAACCATGCGGCGGAAGGCGCTCGGCATGCGACCGTGGTCGTGGAACGCATGGGATTCGACCGCGACATCGTCCGCTGGGTCACGCTGCTGGTACGCGAGCATCTGACATTGTCGGAGTTCACCACAGGCCGCAATCCCAATGATCCCAACGTCGGCGATGATCTGGCCGGCCGGCTCGACCATAATCCCGTGCTGCTCGACATGCTGTTCGACCTGACCCGCGCCGACGGCTCCTCGTTGGGGGCCACGTCCGGCGAGACCATCTCCAAACAGTACGGGTGGAGCAAATGGCGTGAAACGTTGGTGCGCACCATGTACAACGCCACCCGATACCACATGTGAGCGCCGGTTTCTCGCATGCGCCAAGCCGATATGCCCCCGTATTTCTCGTCGTTTACGGAAAAGCGGGGTGCATATCACCTTCCGTTCACTTCGGCAAATCGAAATAAGGGAATCGGGGTGCATGCTTTAGGATGTCCCCAAGTTGTCCACTCAGTTATCCCCACTCTGTGGATAAGTCGAAACGTTTTCCACATGGTTATCCCCAATATGTGGATAACTCGGCTTTTTTCGACTTTCTTATCCACACCAAAGCCATTCGCGCGTGTCGTTCGGTGGATGCGGAGATTCATCCATAATCTCAATGCAACACCGGTCGTGACGGCACGCACGTATTATGGTTTTCCTCGGTATTGAACACATTCGATTGACTGCTGCGGTTGGAGGGACATGGCGGAGAACGACTCTTGGAACAACGGTTCGGCGCAGAACCGCGGATTTTCGAACGCTGGAAACGGTGCGAACGGCATGAACGGCCGATCCAGCCAAGCCGTGCGCGACGCCCTGTTCGACCGCGTGCCGCCGCATGACGACGCCGCCGAAATGGCGGTGTTGGGCGGCATGCTGATGAGCAAGGACGCCATCGGCGAAGTATCGCAGATGATCGACGTGTCCGACTTCTACCAGCCACGCAACCAAACCGTGTACGAAGCGGTCATCAAACTGTTCTCGGCCTCCCAGCCGGTCGACGCCGTGCTGGTGGCCAACGAGCTGCTCGCCGAAGGCAATCTGGAAAAAGTGGGTGGCTCCGACTATCTGCACAGCCTGGTCGCATCGGTTCCGACCGCCGCAAACGCCACGTATTACGCCGACATCGTGCATCAGCGCGCCATCCTGCGTAATGTGATCGCGGCCGGCACCAAAATCGCACAGCTCGGCTACACCGCAGAAGGCTCGCAGGCCGAAGACGTCGTCAACCTGGCGCAGGCCGAAGTATATGAGATGTCCACCGGCAAAGTGCGGCAGGACTACGCGCCGATCGGCACCGTCATCGCCGATACGCTTGACCAGCTCGACCGTCTGCAAAGCGGCGAAGTGTCCCGAGGCGTGCCGACGGGCTTCCGCGACATCGACGACGTGACGCAGGGCCTGCAGCCCGGCCAGATGATCGTCGTGGCAGGCCGACCGGCCATGGGCAAGTCCACACTCGGTGTGGATTTCGCCCGTTCCGCGGCACTGCATCACGGATTGACGACCATCATCTTCAGCTTGGAAATGAGCAAAAACGAGTTGGCGCAACGTATCATCTCCGCTGAATCCAACATTCCGCTCGCCGCCATGCGCCGCGCGGACGACATCACGCCGGAACGTTGGGCCATCCTGAACGAGTTGCAAGGCAAGCTGCAAAACGCGCCCCTGTTCATCGACGACAGCCCGAACATGAGCCTGATGGAAATCCGCGCGAAATGCCGCCGACTGAAGCAGACGAACGATTTGAAACTCGTCGTCATCGACTACCTGCAGCTCATGACCTCCGGCAAGGCCGTGGAAAGCCGCCAGCAGGAAGTGTCCGACTTCTCCCGTGCGCTGAAGCTGCTCGCCAAGGAGCTGGAAGTGCCGGTGGTGGCGTTGAGCCAGCTGAACCGTGGCCCCGAAATGCGTCAGGACAAGAAGCCGCAGCTGTCCGACCTGCGTGAATCCGGCTCTATCGAACAGGACGCCGACGTGGTGTTCCTCGTGCACCGTCCGGACGCCTACGACAAGGAGGACCGCCCGGGCGAGGCCGACATCATCATGGCGAAGCATCGTAACGGTCCGACCGACACGTTCAATCTTGCGTTCCTTGGCGCGTATTCGAAGTTCAAGGACATGCCCCAGGATTACCAGTCCCAGCAGGAGGCGGTGTGATATGGCTTGGAATTCCTTCGCAACCCCGTTGATCGGCAAGGCCGTGCGCACGGCCTCCCGTTTGGCGCACGGCGGTGGCAGCGCGTTCCCCGGCAAAATCGTGGAACGCATCGACCCGCAATTCCTGTCGCGCACATTGGCGCAACTGCCGCTCGGCGTGGTGCTCGTCTCCGGCACGAACGGCAAAACCACCACCACACGCATGGTGGCCAGCATGCTGCAATCGCTCGGATTGAAGGTGTTCACCAACCCGACCGGCTCGAACTTCACCCGTGGCGTGGTTTCGTCGCTGCTTGCGGAAGTCTCGCTTTCCGGCAAACTCGACGCCGACATCGCGGTGCTGGAACTCGACGAGGCGTACGCCGTGCATTTCGTCAAGCAGGTGCCGCCCGACTACTGCCTGCTGCTCAACGTGATGCGCGACCAGCTTGACCGTTTCGGCGAGATCGACAACACCGCGCGACTGCTGTCCAAAGCTGCGGAAGCCACCACCGGTACCGTCGTGCTCAACCGTGAGGACCCGCGCATCGCCCGTCTTGCTGACGTGGCGCATACGGAAGACGGCGTGGAAGTACGCTACTTCGGCCTTGACGAATCGTTGCGCGGCTTCTTCCCGTCGGATGACGACATGAGCACCACTGTTGACGCGGAAGCGCACGACAGTGCGGAACATGGCGGAAATATTGGCGATTCGGGCAATACCGGCGATACTGTCGATGCCGTTGCGGCTGCCGCGCCGGCCACATCGCAACCGCAGGACGGTCCCGACGCGCTGCCCGCCGACGTGACGTTGCGCGCCGTGGGCGACCACCGCGCCACCTTCGCGATCGACGGCGAAACGTATGAGACGG
>OLPR01002967.1_pt1 | contig 11908 bp, 9 predicted proteins | sample 1672761 | NCBI WGS metagenome assembly OLPR01 (sample SAMEA3136721, study PRJEB25190) | human gut metagenome | biome: human gut; feature: human-associated habitat; material: faeces | place: Austria | collected 2013 | reverse complement strand
GGGCAGCGATAAATTGTTAAAGTATTTGCGCGTTATCGGATGCGATTGACGAAAGCGAAAAACAGGTGTATGATATTGCCAGATTGAATATTGATACACACAAAGGTGAATATTTATGCGTAAATTGCCCTTCGTAACGCTTTCGCAGGTTCAAGGCATCATCGATCGTTATCCCACGCCGTTTCATCTCTATGATGAAGCGGGCATTCGCGCAAGCGCCCGAAACGTAAATCGCGCGTTTTCGTGGAACGCGGGCTTTCGCGAATACTACGCCGTGAAGGCATGCCCGAATCCGTTCATCCTGAAAATTCTGCGCGAGGAAGGCTGCGGCGTGGACTGTGCATCCGTGCCGGAATTGATGCTCGCGCGCGCGGCGGGCTTTACCGCAGGACGCTCGACTATCTGGAAGCGCATTACGCCGAGCCGCTGGACAACCGTGCGATTGCCCGCGCGCTCAGCTATCATCCCAATTATCTGAACGCGGCGTTTAAGCGCGAGAGCGGCGCGACGCTGCATCGCTTCCTGAGAAGCCTGCGCCTGCAAAAGGCTGCGCGGCTTCTGCGCGAGAGCGATATGACGGTGGCCGAAATCGCGCGCGCCGTCGGCTTTGAAAACGCGGATCATTTCTCGGCGGCCTTTTCGCGGCAGTACGGCCTTTCGCCCACAATGTGCCGCAGAAGGGGCGCGCTTATATAGCGTCATTTGCGTATTGACGCGCTTGCGCCGCTGGGTTATAATGACAGCGGAATCAAAGAATACGGAGGGTTGTGCCTATGTCTTTGAAGGATCAGCTGAGCCAATATACAAAGCGCGATTATCCCGTTATCGAGGGCGATATTTATGTTTCGGTGAGCGGCAGCGACGAAAGCGACGGCTCCCGCGAGCATCCCTTTGCGACGATCGAGCGCGCCATAAAGGCCGTGCGCGCGATGAAGGCGGGCAAGGGCGGCGTGACCGTGTGCGTCCATGCCGGCGAATATCTGACCGGCGGTCTTGTGCTGACGCCGGAGGACTCCGGCAGCGCGGACTGCCCGATCACCTATCGCGCCTATGGCGACGGCGAGGTCGTTCTAAACGGCGGCGTGACGCTGAGGGCGGAGGACTTTACCGCGATCGATGAAGCGTCGCGCGCGCGTCTGCACGGTACGGCGCGGGACAAGGTGGTGCGCGTCGATCTGAAGAAGTACGGTCTGACCGCGAAGGATTGGGGACGGCTCAGTCCCATCGGCGCGTTCGGCACCGAGGACAAATATGACGACTGCGAAAAGGGCGCGAACTGCGAGCTGTTTATCGACGGGCGGCGCATGACGCTGGCGCGCTATCCCGACGAGGGTTTTCTGCGGCTGGGGGCCGTGGCCGACGTGGGCGATGTGTGGGAGTTCCCCGAGCAGAACTATCACTACGACTGGAACGGGCGGCGCAATCATCGCGGCGGCACCTACATCATGGACAAGCCCACGACGGCGCGCGCGGCGGGCTGGAGGGATACCGGCGACATCTGGGCGTACGGCTATTTCTATCATGACTGGGCCGATTCGTCCACGCCGGTAAAGGGCTTTGACATCGCGCACCGCACGTTTTATCCGGCGCACGTCTCCCGCTACGGCGCGCGCAAGGACGCGCTGTACTATTTCTACAATGTGTTCGAGGAGCTGGACGCGCCGGGCGAGTGGTATCTGGATCGCGAGAGCGGCTGGCTGTACGTCTATCCGCCGGTCGAGCTGAAGGACGCGCGCATCGAAATGACCGTGACGCGCAAAAGCGTGATCGACGCGCAAAACGTGAATTATGTGACGTTTGAGGGCTTTACCGTCAAGGGCACCCGCGCCGACGCGATCACGGTCGAGGGCGATCACAACACGCTGCGCCGCCTGAACGTCTACGGCGTGATGGGCAACGCCATGGTGGTGAAGGGCAGATATAACCTCGTGACCGACTGCGAGGTCTCCCACACCGGCAAGGGCGGCGTGATCATGAGCGGCGGCGACCGCGCGACGCTGACCCCCGGATGCAGCCGCGTGGAGAACTGCCTCTTCCACGACTGGGCGGAGGTGTACATGGTCTATTGCGGCGCTGTGCGTCTGGAGGGCTGCGGCAATGTCTGCGCGCACAACGAGATGTACAACGCGCCCCATTCGGCGATCTTCTATTACGGCAACGATCATGTGATCGAGTATAACCACATCCACGACGTTGTGCTCCATTCCTCCGATGCGGGCGCGATCTATTCCGGCCAGGACTGGGCGGGGCAGGGCTGCGTCGTGCGCTATAACTGCCTGTACGACATCGGCGGCGGCGAGTTTACGCCCGACGGCATCTACTTCGACGATATGCTCTCCGGCCAGACCGCCTACGGCAATCTGCTGATCAACGTGCGCAAGAACGGCTTCCTGATCGGCGGCGGGCGCGATAACTTCGTGTTCAACAACATCATGGTACACTGCGGCAAGGCGCTGACCTACGACGACCGCGGCCGCGACGGCTTTATGAACAACGGCTGGGCGGTGGCCGCCGTGTCGAGCTATGAAAACGGCAGTATGTGGAAGCGCCTGCGCCAGTCGCCCTATCAGTCGGCAATCTGGAAGAAGCGCTATCCGTCGCTGGCGCGGCTGAGCCACGATTTTTCCGATCCCAACAGCCCCGAATTCGCCCCCAATCCGGCGCACGCTCTGGTCTATGACAATCTGGTCATCGACGAGGCGGGCAGCATCGGCCGCATCGATTCCTCCGTTAAGGAATACAGCGACGTTGACCGCAACATGGCGTACAGATCGTTTGAGGAAGCCGGCTTTGAGAAGGACAGCTATACGCTGAAGGCCGGCGCGCAGGCGTTTAAGGACATGCCGGGCTTTGTCAATCTGCCGCTTGAGAAGATCGGACGGTACTGACCGGATCAAGAGAGGCGCGCGGATTCTGACGGGGATCGCGGCGATGGCCGCTGCGCTCGTTATCGCGTTTTATGCGGGCAAACTGGCTGGAAATGTGCGGCTTTCCGCTCCAAACGCGGCGGAGGGGGCGCTCGAGCAGACGGGTCTGCCCGGAGAATACGCGCCGTCCTATGCGCTGCACGGCGCGGCGGACGGGCGGGATTCCTTTGCGCAGACCGTGTTCTGCGTCGAGCGGGAGAGAGAAGAACTGCTTCAGCGCATGAGCCGGACGGAGGGCTGGCGCGTTGCCGAGGCGGGCGCTGAGGATTATCGCCGCTTTGCGGAGACGGCCATGTGGAGCTGTCAGGCGGCGGTTCGGGTTCGGGACGACGCGGCGTTTGACGCGTGGTACTATCGGGAAACAGCCGGGCCGTATAACGCCCCCGGCATCCCCGACGGCCCCTTCGCAGAGATCGGACAGATCGGCCGGGGCTTCGTATTCGCGGTGTTCGATGCGGAGACGGGGCTGTTCATATTCACAAGTCAATTCGGTTGAGAGACGCATTATAACGACAGCCGCCCGGGCGATGGATGCTCGTCCGGGCGGCTGATTTTTGCGCTTTTTTATCGGAATGGGCGCTGAAATGGGCGCTTATTCCGCGGCTTTTTCGCCGGTCAGGCCGCGGTACATCTCCAGATAGACGCGCGCGGACTGATCCCAGCCGTACTGGCCGCGCATGGCGCGGCGGATCAGGCGCTGGAAGGTTTTGGGCTGATCGCGGTAGACGCGCACGGCGTACTCCACGACGTGCAGCATATCGTGCGCGTTGTAATTGGTGAAGCTGAAGCCGTTGCCCTCGTCGGTGAACTCATTGTAGGCGAGGACGGTGTCGCGCAGGCCGCCGGTTTCGCGCACGATGGGCAGCGAGCCGTAGCGCAGGGCGATCAGCTGGCTCAGGCCGCAGGGCTCGAAGCGGCTGGGCATGAGGAACAGGTCGCTGGCGGCATAGATGCGGTGCGCGAGCTGATTGTTCATCTCGATGCGCGCGGCCAGGCGGCCCGGATAGCGCATCTGCGCCGAGCGGAACATGGAGACGTAATTGTCGTCGCCCTTGCCCAGCACGACCAGCTGTACGCCGGTGGCCATGATCTCGTTGAGCACGCACTGTACCAGATCAAGCCCCTTCTGGCCGGACAGGCGGCCGACCATGCCGATCATGGGCACGTTTTTATCCGCCTCAAGCCCCAGCTCCTCCTGAAGCAGCACTTTATTTTTCTGCTTGCGGCCGATGGAGCGCCAGGAATAGTCCACCTCGATCAGCGGATCGGTCGAGGGATCGTATTCGGCCATGTCGATGCCGTTGAGTATGCCGATGAGGTGATCGGCCTTGGCGCGCATGAGGCCGTCCAGCTTTTCGCCGTAATAGGCGGTCTGGATCTCCTGCGCGTAGGTTGGGCTGACCGTGGTGATGCGGTCGGCGAAGTTAAGCCCCGCCTTCATGAACGAGCACGCGCCGAAGAATTCCGCGCCGCCGTCCAGATAGGCCTCGCGCCCCAGATGCAGCAGATCCTCCACATAGTCGATGGGGAATATGCCCTGATACTGGAGATTGTGGATGGTGTAGGCCGTCTTGATCGCGCCATAGCCCGCCCTGCCGGCGTATTGCAGCCTGTAGAGCATGGGGATCATGCCGGTCTGCCAGTCGTGGCAGTGCAGCACATCCGGGAAGAAATCGATGCGCGGCAGCATTTCCAATACGGCCTTGTCGAAGAAGGAGAAGCGCTCCGGCTCGTCGCCGCCCAGTCCGTAGACATAGGGGCGCTTGAAGTAGTATTCGTTGTCGATAAAGTAGAACGTGATGCCGTTCTCCGTGAGCGTGTCGATGCCGCAGTACTGACGCCGCCAGCCCAGCTCGACGGTGAAATCGACCAGATGCGTCATGCGCTCGCGATAGCTCTGGGGGATTTCGACATACTTGGGCACGACGACGCGCACATCCACGCCCTCGGCCGCGAGCGCCTTGGGCAGCGCGCCGATCACGTCGGCCAGACCGCCGGTCTTGACAAAGGGAACACATTCGGACGCCGCCATCAGGATTTTCATCATTATATAGTCCTCCGTAGGGCCTTATCAGGCCAGGTCGTTCATGAACAGATCGATCGTTTCCTCGCTCCTGCTGAACTCATGCGTGCCGTCGAAAAACTCCATATAGAGCTTCTCCGGACAATGCGCGCGCTCAAAGAACCCCCTGAGCCGCTCGAGCTCATTGCGGGCGGGCGCTTCGGCGAAGAGATTGTCGTGCGTGCCCAGCTGCATCCTCAGCCCGCGCGGCGCGATGAGCGCGGCCACCTCCGCGTCGAGGAATGTGCGTCCCGCGTCCTTCCACGTCCAGTCCAGCCAGTTGTGGGCGAAGCGGTCGTTGAAGAAGCCGGACGCAATGCAGCTCTTGATGCGCGGATCAGCCGCGGCGGTGAAGAGCGTGTAAAAGCCGCCGTAGCTCAAGCCGACCATGCCGACGCGCGTCTCATCGACGTAATCCTTCTTTATAAGATAGTCGATCGAGCGCATGATGCAGTAAATCTCCAGCGCCGTGATCGAGCCGCCCAGCTGCTTGAGACTGTTGTCGATCATCTGCCGGTCGTACTGGATGTGATAGGTCTCCTTGTTCCACAAAAGCAGCTGCGGCGCGAAGACGTGAACGCCCCGCGCGAGCACGCGCTGCGTCATGTCGTTGTAGTTGGCGCTGTCGCCGCCGCGATAGAGGCTGCTGCACAGCTCGGGCGTGCCCAGGCCGCCGTGCTGGGAGATCACCAGCGGCCGCCTCTTGTGATCGCGGGCGATGAAGAGTATGCCGCCGAAGCGGAAGCCGGGCATGGCCTCGACGATCACGCGGTATATGTCGGCGCGCTCGTCGCTGCCCAGATACGTTTCCTCGGCGGTGGGGATGTACTGATCGAATTCATGGCTGTTCAGCGGCCAGCCCAGCATATCCAGGTAGCGCGCGCGCAGATCCTCGAGGCGCGCGGGATAGTCCGCCATGAAGCGGTCGCGTTCGGCGGCGGCGGCGGCGCGGCGCTCGGCGATAAGCTTTTCAATATCGCTCAGATAGGTCATGCGCTGGATGTTGCCCGTGTATTCAGGCTCCTGAAAAACGTTCTGCATGAGTCGGTTTCCTCATTTCGTTGAATAAGGGGTAGGCAAGCCGCCCAGTCGAAAGTGGCTGGGCGGCGTAGGGATCAGACGGTTTTGTTTTTGCCCACGACGATGGGATACAGGCGGGGCGCGATGAGCCGGTTGCCGCTGAGCACGGTGACGTGCTTGTCCAGTATGACGTGCTCGATCTCGACGCCGCTCTGGATCACGTCGCCCTGCATGATGATGGAATCGCGCACATGAACGTCCTTGCCGATGTGAACGCCGCGGAAGAGGATGCTGTTTTCGACGGTGCCCTCGATGACGCAGCCGTCGGCCACCAGCGAGTTGTGCGCGCTGCCGCCGGGCACATAGCGCACGGGCACCTCGTCGTGCACCTTGGTGTAGACGGGGTATTTGCCGAACAGCTCGCGGCGGCAGTCCCGGTTGAGCATATCCATATTGAGGGCGTAATAGCTGTTGATCGTCTCGACGCGGCGGTTGTAGCCCTTGTACTCGAGCGCGCAGATGCGCAGCGGGCCGTTGTGGACGTTGCGCTGCAGGATTTCGCGGTTGATGTCCACGGTGCCCTGGGAGAACGCCTCGTCGATCAGGCGCAGCAGCAGATCGCGCCGCAGCAGCATGATGTCCATATAGAAGTTCGGTTCCTTGGGCTGCGTCGGGCCGATTTCGAGATCGGTCACCAGGCCGTCCCCGTCCACGGACAGATAGACGTGGCGCGGGGTCAGCGTGACCGATTCGTCCACCTCGCCGGGAGCCTTGCGCGCGTACATCAGCGAGATGTCCGCGCCGCTGTCCATATGGAAGGCCATCAGGTCGTCGAAGGTGGTGGACAGCGCGGTGTGACCGCCGGTGATGATGATGTATTCCTGATTGGAGCGGCGCAGATAGCCCAGATTGGAGCGCAGCGCGTCCAGTATGCCGCTGTAGGAGCCGACGTTGTCGCGGGTGAGGAAGGGCGGGAGGATGAACAGGCCGTCGTTGCGGGTGTGCAGATCCCACGCCTTGCCCGAGCCGAGATGATCCATCAGCGAGTGATAGTTCTTCTGCATGATGACGCCGACGTTGCGGATGCCGGAATTGACCATGCTGGAGAGCATGAAGTCGATCATGCGGTAACGTCCGCCCACGGGCAGCGCGGCCACGGCGCGGGAGGCGGTCAGCTCGCGCAGGCTTGTTTCATGCTTGGAGGTGTAAATCAGACCCATGACGTCTTTCATACGTCCACGCTCCTCTCCAGACGCAGCACGTCGCTGTCGATTTGATCTCCGGGATTGACGACGAAGTTTTCGGGCAGCACGGTGTGCTGGCCCACGAGCGCGATGCGGTTGTCCTCGCCGGGAGCCTCGGGACGGCCCACGACGCAGCCCGCGTTGATCACGCTGTCCTCGCCCACGATGGCGCGCGTGACCACGGCGCCCGACTTGATGACGGCGCCGGGCATGATCACGGAATCGACAATCGTCGCGCCCTCCTCGATGTGAACGCCGGCGAAGAGTATGCTGTGCCGCACGGCGCCGGCCACATCGCAGCCCTCGGTAATCATGGCGTTGTCCACGACGGCGGTATCGGCCATAAAGTGGGGCGGCTGGATGGGGTTGCGGGCATAGATGCGCCATACGTCGTCGTAAAGATTGAAGGCGGGCGGCGTCTGCAGCAGATCCATGTTGGCCTCCCAGAGGCTCTCTATGGTGCCCACGTCTTTCCAGTAGCCCTCAAAGCCGTAGGCCATGAGCTTTTTGCCGTCGCCAAGCATCTTGGGGATGATGTTTTTGCCGAAGTCGTTTTTGCTGGTGGGGTCGGCCTCGTCGGCGATCAGGTATTTGTGCAGCACGGGCCAGGAGAAGACGTACACGCCCATGGACGCCTTGGTGCTGGTGGGACGCGGGGGCTTCTCCTCGAACTGCGTGATGCGGCCGCTCTCGTCGGTCGACATGATGCCGAAGCGGCTGGCCTCCTCCAGCGGGACGTCAAACACGGCGATGGTGGCGTCGGCGTCATTTTCAGAATGGAAGCGCACCATCTTGCTGTAATCCATTTTGTAGATGTGATCGCCGGAGAGCACCAGCACATACTCGGGATCGAACTGCTCGATGAAGCTGATGTTCTGATAGATGGCGTTCGCCGTGCCGCGATACCATTCGCCGGATTTGCCCTTGGAATAGGGCGGAAGCACAAACACACCGCCGCTGTTCAGATCCAGATCCCACGGCTGGCCGGAGCCGATGTAGCTGTTCAGCTCGAGCGGCTGATACTGAGTCAGCACGCCGACGGTGTCGATGCCGGAGTGGGAGCAGTTGGAGAGCGGGAAATCAATGATTCGGTATTTACCGCCAAATGGAACGGCAGGCTTCGCCATAACCTTTGTGAGGATTCCCAGGCGACTGCCCTGACCGCCGGCCAGCAGCATTGCGATACAGTGCTTCTTTCTCAAAAAGATCAGGCCTCCCAGTAAGAAAATAGACTCGCGCCGACATTGACACTATGTCAGCCTACTATATTATACAACTTAAAACAGAAATAATCCACACGAACAAATCAAATTCTGCGCTAAAAATGTTGCGCTTGTGTGAAATTCTGAATCATATTCAGTCCCATAGGGCAAAATACGTCCCGTATCAAAAAGAATTTGCATTAGAATGAATCTCACCTGTTGACAAATTGCTCCGCTTCCATTAGAATAAAGGAGTGCACGGATCACGGCGCGAAATGCGGGTGTAGCTCAATGGCAGAGCGTCAGCTTCCCAAGCTGGTTACGTGGGTTCGATTCCCATCACCCGCTCCATTTGGGTAAGACGCGTTCCGCGCGACGGCACGCACAGTACCGGATAAATTCGAGGAGGACTGATTCCCATGGCGAAGGCGAAATTTGAACGCACGAAGCCCCATGTCAACGTGGGCACGATCGGCCACGTCGACCACGGCAAGACCACTCTGACCGCTGCCATCACGATGGTGCTGGCGAAGCACGGCGGCGCGCAGGCCATGCGCTACGACGAAATCGACAAGGCGCCCGAAGAGAAGGCCCGCGGCATCACGATCAACACGGCTCACGTCGAGTACGAGACGGCGAAGCGTCACTATGCGCACGTCGACTGCCCCGGCCACGCCGACTACGTCAAGAACATGATCACCGGCGCTGCTCAGATGGACGGCGCGATCCTGGTTGTGTCCGCTGCGGACGGCCCCATGCCCCAGACCCGTGAGCACATCCTGCTCGCCCATCAGGTCGGCGTTCAGTACATCATCGTGTTCCTGAACAAGTGCGACATGGTTGACGACGAAGAGCTGCTTGAGCTGGTTGAGATGGAAGTCCGCGAGCTGCTGAGCTCCTATGATTTCCCCGGCGACGACATCCCGATCATCAAGGGTTCTGCCCTGAAGGCTCTGGAGTACGTCATGAACGGCGGCGAGGACGTGGAGCACGCCCCCGAGTGCCAGTGCATCTTCGAGCTGATGGACGCTGTTGACAGCTACATTCCGGATCCGGAGCGCGCGAACGACAAGCCCTTCCTGATGCCCGTTGAGGACGTGTTCTCCATCACCGGCCGCGGCACCGTTGCCACCGGTCGTGTTGAGCGCGGCGAAGTGAAGGTTTCCGATACCGTTGAAATCGTCGGCCTGAGCGATGAGAAGCGCACGACCGTCGTCACCGGCGTCGAGATGTTCCGCAAGCTGCTTGACTTCGCCGAGGCGGGCGACAACATCGGCGTTCTGCTGCGCGGCATCCAGCGCAACGAAGTCGAGCGCGGCCAGGTTCTGGCGAAGCCCGGCTCCATCCATCCGCATACGCACTTCATGGGCCAGGTTTACGTCCTGACCAAGGAAGAAGGCGGCCGTCATACCCCGTTCTTCAACGGCTATCGTCCGCAGTTCTACTTCCGCACCACCGACGTTACCGGCAACATCAAGCTGCCCGAGGGCGTTGAGATGGTTATGCCTGGCGACAACATCGACATGGAGATCACCCTGATCACCCCCATCGCCTGCGAGGAAGGCCTCCGCTTCGCTATCCGTGAAGGCGGCCGTACCGTTGGCTCCGGCGTTGTCACCAAGATCATGGAATAATTGATCGGCTTTGCAGCCCCTGTGCTTCGGCACGGGGGCTGTTTTTGCGCTTGCGCATCGGCGGGCGACGTGCTATAATCCGTTCAGAATAAGAGCCGTCTGGGGGAGAAGAACCATGAATCTGACCGCAATGACCTATAACATACAGTCCGGCCGCGATTTGTCGCGCGATCTGAACATCGATCACGCCGCCTCGGTGATTCGCGCCGTCCATCCGGATTTCGTGGCGCTCAACGAGGTGCGCAGCCACACGCAGGATGTGGGAAATGTCAATCAGGCGTGGGAACTGGGGCGGCTGACCGGCTATTATCCGCTGTTCGGGCGCTCGATCGATGTCAGCGGCGGCGAATACGGCAACGCGTTCCTGACGCGGCTGCCGCTCGTCGAGAGCGAGGTCGTCCACATTCCCGATCCCGTTCGCCAGTCGGACGAGAGCTGGTATGAGCATCGCACCATACTGCGCGCCGTGCTGGACGCGGGCGGGCGGCGGCTGACCGCGCTGGTTTCGCATTTCGGCCTCGCGCCCGAGGAAGCGCGTTCGGCGGTCGATACCGTGCTTGCGCTGCTCGATCGGACAAAAACGCCGGTCATATTGCTGGGCGATTTCAATCTGCGCCCCGGCGACGCAATCCTGCGTCCGCTGATGGACGCGCTGGCCGACACAGCCGGTGGGCGCGAAGCCCCCAAAACCTTCCCGTCGGATCGGCCGAACGAGAAGATCGACTACATTTTCGTCTCGAAGGACATAAAGGTGCTGAGTTTGAAGTCGAAAAACACGCAGATGTCCGATCACAGGCCGCTGATCGCCCGCCTGGCGCTGTAAATCCCGCAAAAGCCCCGCTCGGAAGCAGCTTCGAGCGGGGCTGGTTATGTCTGCGGTCGTTTCGGCTGTCGTTCCGGCTGTCGTCCGCGCTGTCGCGGCGATGCGTTGGCGCACTTTATAGGATCGTGAATTGCGGGCCGGCGAAATGCTGCGTTTGGCCGGTTTTAGCTCCGGCAGAGGGGATTGAGCGCGCGGGGGGCTGGTCTGCGGGGCAAAGCAAGTCTGTTGCGGCGTTTTTCGTTCGGATCATGACCGGCGTGCGTTTCTATTGGAATGTCTTGCGTTCGATTCAGGCCTGCCATGCGTTCCTGTTGGAATGTTTTTCCTTCGATCACGCCTGCTGTTTGCCGCCTGTGCGCCAAACAGAACGGCTTGCGATATGCTGCGTTCCTATTCCGCCGTGGGGCGAGATCGCCATTCGTGCGTTCTCGAATCGCCGGTTCGATTATCAGTTTTCCCCCCGGTTCACTTCAGGCCTGAGCGTTTCTTCATGGCGATCCCGACAGGGAACGAAGAGACGCGGGAACGCGGAGAACGGAGTCGGCGGCGCAAGAGCGCTTTTGCGTGAACATATCGGCTTTGCCATGTTTTCCGCGGGGAGTACGCTGGGGCAAAATGCGGAAGCCGCACTGCGGCCTCCCTGGACTCTCTTCATTTGATTGCAATGTGGGTGCGTTTCATGCGGCGAAGGGCATTCGGGTATAACGAAGACTAGCCAAACACCGCAATAACCGCGACTCCCGGCCTGCCGCACTCACGTCCCGCAGCACCCGGCTACACGGAAAGACCCGCCCGAGTCCAATAAGCGGCGACCGGGTTGTATGCGCGAAGCGGTCTGGGGTTCAGAAACTCAGCCCCTGATATAGCCGGTTTGGCCGTCGATCAGAACGGGAATCCAGCCCTTGCAGGAGACGCGGGTCAGCGCGGTGGCCGCCTCGGCGACGGTCAGCGCCTCGAAGGCCTCGCCCGGGCCGCGGCGGATGATCGTCTCGCGAT
>OLPR01002963.1_pt1 | contig 11921 bp, 12 predicted proteins | sample 1672761 | NCBI WGS metagenome assembly OLPR01 (sample SAMEA3136721, study PRJEB25190) | human gut metagenome | biome: human gut; feature: human-associated habitat; material: faeces | place: Austria | collected 2013 | reverse complement strand
TTCCCTTGACTGCGCTCTCTGGCCTTTGTGTAACCTATGTTTGACGCGGATACACTTTGACAGGCTTTGGCAGCTTTCCATCGCTTGACTGCCGTCCGCGGCTGGGGTATAATGACTGATGCGGTAATCCTGCAAATTTATTTTATTTTTTCAAAAATACATGCAAGAAAACGAAGGGGTATTACGTTAGTATGGGTGACGAGGTACGAAAGGAGCGGTCAACGATGTCCGACGAAGCGTTTTCGGCATGGTTTGACGCGCTCTATACCCGTTATGCCTCCGATATTATCCGCGTGAGCTACTTCTATCTGGGCGATCGCGGAAAGGCGGAGGACGTCTGCCACGACGCGTTTGTCAGCCTGTTTGTCAATCGCCCGGCTCTGGAGCCTGGGCATGAAAAAACCTGGCTGCTCAAGGTGGCTATGAACCGTTGCCGCGATATCTGGCGCTCCGCCTGGGTGCGGCGCGTGATATCGGGCAGTCCGGCGTTTGAGATGATTCCCGCGCCCGACACCTTAGGCAAGCACATGGAAAAGGCCGAGGTGCTGCAGGCGGTTCACAGCCTGCCGGCGGATTTTCGCGAGATCTTTATCCTGTATTATTATCAGGGCTACGGCATCAGCGAAATCTCAGGCATCCTGAACCTGCCGGAGGGCACGATATCCAGCCGCTTGTCGCGCGGCAGAAAAAAACTGGAAGCCATATTGGGAGAAGAAAGGGGCGAATCCGCGTGAAGCAATTGGAACAACTGCCCGAAATGACTGCCGAAATGCTTGGAGGGCTTCACGCCGCTCAAGACTTGAAGGACGAAATCCTGCGCGATGGTGCGCTTGCCCGCAAGGACGGTAAAAAGCACTACCGCAATTCCCCCTGGGCCGCTGTTGCGCCCGAAAAGCGCCGCGCCACCCATGCGGGCCGCGTGCTGGCCACGGTATGCACCTTTGCCTTTGTCATCGGATTGCTGGTGGGCATTCCGCTGATGATCGCCAACCCCAATCACGGTAATGGCGCGCTGATCTCCACCCAGATCGGCGGCGACCCCAGCGCGCAGCCCGCGCTCGGCTCACTGGCGCTGGATCTGCCCAAGGGCAGCATCTCCATCTCTCAGCGTGAAAAACCCGGCTATCGCGGCATCTGGGCCCCGGCCAGCGGGGCAAACTTCCCGCTGCTGTGCGTGGACGGCCGTTACTATCGTCTGCTTACCAACCCCACCTCGCTGGGCAGCGACCTGACCGGCAGCGCCCTGGGCACGGTGGATGCCTACACCAGCGAACCCGCGCTGACCAGCGGCGGCATCGTCAGCAACGTTGTGCCGCAGGGGGAAACGGTCTATTCCGTCAATAGCATGAGCGGTGCGATGGTCGCCGCCAATGTGGATGGCAGCATGCGCGTGTTCCAGCGCGTATCCTTTGGCAATACCGCCCTGAAGGGCGGCGAGGGCTTGGCCGATACCCTGCGCGCAGGCAGCGCCGTTGCCATGGAGCTGACGGGCGTTGGCACGGTGACGGACGCAGCCACGGCGCAAAGCCTGTATAACACCCTGATCGGCAACGCCACCCTGGCGCGCTCCGGCGCCAGCGAAACGGGCGCATCCCTGCTGATTCAGCTTTCCAACGGCCTGACGCTGCAGATGGCCGTCCGCGACGAAAGCGTAATGGCCTGCGGCACCTGGAGCTGCCCCGAGTTCTTTGAGGCCTTTGCGGCCGCCGTGCAGTAACAATCAGAGCAAACGATCCCCCGGCTAATTGAGTAGTCGGGGGATTTTTGTTATTCTTCGGTCATTTGAATTGTATACGTTTTTTCTTTTCCCTTTTGATATACGGACAGGTTGATCTGTTCCGGCGCGCTTTCAAACGGGATCAGATAAGTTCGATAAACGCTGCTGCCCAATTCTCCATTTCGCATGTCCCTAGTACTGCTGTCAAACAAAGCCGAGTAAGGATAGCGCTGATAATCTGTATCCATGATAGTAAACGAAAAATAGGGCGTTTCTTCATCCGTCTTTACGTGCTCGATCTTGACCCGCGTGGCAAAGAGCGTGCCCTCCATTTCCACGCGCGTAATGCATATGCCAAATTCCTCCGTCAGATCAAGGTTTACCGTTTTTTCTGCGCGCCATTTTATCTCCGTCTGCGGGATATCACAGGTAATTTCGCTGCGCTGAACGTTCTCCTGATCCACCGCATAAGCCGTATCCATCATGATCTCACCCGGTTTTTCTATCCTGCACTCCAAATCGCCCATCGCCTCCCTCCATTCCGCCAGCCATTGCTCCTGAGGGATGTCCTTATCATAGTACAATGGGCTTTGCTGACATACCAAGCCAGTAATTTCTGCTTTGTCATTGACAGATGTATCCATTGTCAAAAGCGTAAGCAGCGAGCCGTCCGGCAGCGTTTTGTTTTTATAGTTGATGCAGCCTCTCCAGCCTACATATCCGTCGCTCCAGCCAGTCATAAAGTCCATATATACCATTTGCTTGCCCGTTCGAGCGGCATGCTCGGCCACAAGCTCGGTGGGAACTGCCTCAGCTCCAGTAAAATCCGCCATTCTTTCGTTTTCCAACGGGGGGAAAAAACCGTTTCGCTTACGCCCTATCAACAGCACGTCCTCGCGCAAGGGTCTGCTTTCAATCAGCATATAAAGGTTCATGCCGTCATAAGCAGCCTGCTTGACGATATGCTCTGCGTACTCTGTTTGCGTCGCGTGATAATTTACATTGTCTTGAATCAGATCATCCGCGCCATCCAGCACGTCCGCGCTTCTGAAGCCTTGCTCTGTTGCGTTACGCCTGGCAAAATCCAAAAGCTTCAGCCCGCTGACCTCCGCAACAGCAATCGTACCCGCCAAAGCAATCACTACGGCCAGCACAATGGCCAATCGCGGCATGCGGCGCACGGTAGGCTTGCAATCATGCCGCAGGCTGCCAAGCAGCGCATCCTGCCGCTGGGCAAAGCCTTCGGGCACAGCCGGGCGTTCAGTTTTCAGCCGGCTTTGCAAAATCTCGTTATCGTTCATCGTCCGCTCCCTCCTTTTCAAGCTCTTTCCTGAGCATCGCCAGTCCGCGCGATGCGCGCGAGGATACCGTGCCGCAGGGAATGCGCAGGATCTCCGCCGTAGCTTTTAGCGATAAATCCTCTCCATATCGCAGCGCCAACGGCATCCGGTATTTTTCCGGCAATCGCTGCAGGTACATCCACACAGGTGTATCCTTGCCGCTTTGCGCCGGGCGCTCAGGCAAGTGCGCCGCATCCATCAGCGTCTCGCGCTTTCTGCGGCGCAGCGCCGCGCGGGCCGCATTTACCGTGCAGCGTGTCAGATAGGCAGGCAGCGCATCCAGATTGCGCAGGCGCGGCAGCTGTTTCCAGGCAATCATCGTCGCCGTGGATACCGCGTCCTCCGCGTCCGCATCCGTGTGCAGCATCATCCTGGCAACGCGATACATGCGTTCGCGCGTCGCCTGCACAGCGTCAACAAACACGCTTGTCCGATCATCCATGGCTTCACATCCTTTTCTCGTATCCGGATACGCTTATAAGAGCCGCAAGTCGGGCAAAACTCTCCCAGTTTTGTAAATTTATGAACGATCCCCCGGCTGATTAGGGCAGTCGGGGGATTGGATTATTCAAAGCTCAAAAAATGCCGCAGGCAAGCATCATTTTTCTGTTATAATCTGCAGCATGGAACGAATGCAAAGCTGCTCCTTGGGCTTTAGCATACGATATTGGCTGATTACCGTTGTTTCATCCTGATTCAAATGAAAGGCTTCCACGCGCTCGATCGGGCGGCGAACCGTGGTGCGGCCGACAATATAATCAATGGAGGTGTTAAAATAATCAGCCATTTGCGTCAGCAGCGCGATATCCGGCTCGATGCTATGGTTTTCATATTGATTGATCGATTGCTGGCTTACGCCCATCATGTCGGCCAATACCTGCTGACTGATGCCATACTCCTTGCGCAATAGCTTCAGATTGGGAAGCATCGGCTTCACCTCCTATCACTGAAGCATAGTTTAACAAGAAAATGATGTTGTATTAAAAGAAATATTAGTTATTGACAACAATATAATTTTGTTATATAATTCTTACAGAATTCTCCATGAAGGAAGTGTGGCAGCAACCGCCGCCGCCGTATTCAGCATGAAGAAAGAAACAGAAAGGAAGAATCCACTATGACAAAGAAAATCGTTGCGCTGCTGCTCGTTATTGCCACCCTTTGCCTGCCCTTCTGTGGCCTGGCCGATACCCCAAAAAACGATTGACGAAGTTGCTGAATGGTTTCTGTCGAGCAATCTCACCTGGCTTCCCATGGATACCGAAGTAGACTCTTCTCTGAAAGACTGGATTGTAATTGGTTGGCTTAATGACTACAATACCATCACCATGACTTATAAGGGGAAGACATATTTCTACTCTGGTATGGATTCCGAGACGATTCTATTCGGTTGTCTGGGCATGCTGATTGCTTGTGAAGGTGCAACCTATATGAAAAACTGGGCATTTTATGCTGATGACAAGACTTACACCGAAAACCAGGTTTCTGCACTTCTGCTTCAGCTTGCTTTAAAGGGCGCGAATAAATAATCAAGCAACTTTTTCCTCTGTCCGACAAGCCCACAACAACACACCCCCAGTCTTCTTTGTCAAAGGCTGGGGCGTATTTTTGTATAACGAAAAGCCGCCCCATCAGGGACGGCAAAAAGCTTTATTCCTGCTCCGCATTGGCCAGGTCGGCAAACTGCTGAAGGCTCAGCGCTTCGCCGCGGATGTTTTCAGGAAGGCCGGCGCGGGCAATCCAGGCAAGGGCTTCCTCGCGCGTCAGGCGGAAGGCGGAGGTCAGGTTGTTGCACAGCGTCTTGCGGCGCAGGGCAAAGGCGGCGTTGACGATGCGGAAGAAGCGCGCCTCGTCCCCCACCTGCACGGCGGACTGCTCGCGCCAGGGCATGCACACAAAGGCGGAATCTACCTTGGGCGGCGGCGTAAAGCAGGCCGCCTCAACAATGCGCGCAATGCGCGGCTGCGTGTAATACTGCGCGCGGATGGCCAGCGGGCCGTATTCCGGCGTAGAGGGGGCGGCCAGCAGGCGCTGGGCGGCCTCCTTCTGGATCATCACGTTGATGGAGCGCAGCGGCAGGCGACCCGAAAGCAGCAGGTTCAGCAGCTCCGTCGTCAGGTAATACGGAATGTTGGCCACCACATGATAGGCGGCGTGTTCCGCCATGATTTCAGGCAGATTGACGCGCAGGATATCCCCCTGCACCAGCGAAAAATTATCGTACTTTTCCATCGCCACGCGCAGGATGGGCAAAAGATCGCGGTCGATCTCCACCGAGGTCACATGCCTGCACCGCGCGGCCAGGATGCGCGTCATATCGCCCGCGCCAGGGCCGACCTCCAGGATCGCATCCTGCGCACCCACGCCGGTTTCATCCACCAGCGATTCCAGCAGCGCCGCGTCTGTCAGAAAATTCTGCCCCAGGCTGCGCTTATGCTGAAACTCGCCGGGCTTGCCGCGATTGGATGCACGCTTGCCATATTGCTGCTTCACGTCCTGCCCTCCAGCGCGCGGCAGGCGCGCACCACCGCCGCAGGATCCTCCGCCCGCAGCAGCGCCGTGCCCATCACCAGCGCGTCCGCGCCCGCAGCGACAGCCTGCGCGGCGGTATCAGCGTTGATGCCGCCGTCCACCATGATCTGCCCGCGATAGCCCAACTCACGCAAAGCGGCAATCTTGGGCATCATATCGGCCATGAATTTCTGACCGCCAAAGCCAGGCTCCACGGTCATCACCAGCACCAGGTCGCACAGCGGCAGCAGCTCCTTGATCGTATCCACGCCTGTGCCAGGCTTGATGGACACACCGGCCTTTATGCCCGCCGCACGGATCTTTGCCAGCATGGCGCGCACATCGCCAGGCACTTCGGCGTGCACAGTTACGGCTCCCGCGCCTGCGGAAATAAAGGTGTCGAGATACTTTTCAGGATTGTCCATCATCAAATGCACATCCTGATGCACGGCTGGAAAGGCCTTTTTCAGCGCGCTGACCATGGCCGGACCGAAGGACAGGTTGGGCACAAAATGCGCGTCCATGATATCCACATGCAGGCTGTCCACGCCGTTATCCAGCATGCGCTGCACCTCGGCCCCCACGCTCAGCAAATCGCTGGCCAGGATGGATGACAAAATCTCAATCATAGCGTTCCCTCCACAGTTGACGGGTTTTCTCAAGCAGTTCATGGTATCGCTCCAGGCGCGCGGGGCTGATCTTGCCCTCCCTGGCGGCCTGGATCACAGCGCAGCCTGGCTCACTGCCATGATAGCAGGGCTGAAAGCGGCAGCAGCCCTGATAGGGCTGAAACTCGGGATAGTAATCCATCAGCTCCACCGGATTCATCACCTGGTCAAATTCCAGCAGGCTGAAGCCCGGCGTATCCATCACCCGAAGTCCGCCCGTTTCGATCAGCTGCGCATGGCGGGTGGTATGCTTGCCGCGTTCGATGCGGCTGATCTCGCCCGTTTGCAGGTGCAGATCCAGCAGGGCGTTCAGCAGCGTGCTTTTGCCCACGCCCGACTGCCCGGCAAAGCAGGCAATTTTGCCCTGCATCTGCGCGCGCAGCTGCTCCACACCCGCCCCTGTGCCCGCGCTGACGCACAGCACCGGCAGCTCGGCCCCAGCGTAATCGCGCCGCGCCTGCTGGGCGGCTTCCTCGCCCAGGTCGCACTTGTTCATCACCAGCACCGCCCGCATGCTCTGCATGCGCGCGCCCAGCAGCAGCTTGTCAATCAGCAGCCAATCGGGCGCGGGCGCAACGGCGGCCACGATCACCAGCAGCGTAATATTGGCCACCGGCGGGCGCAGGCACTGGCTGCTGCGAGGCAGGATTTCCTCCAGCCAGCCATGCTCATCGCCCTCGCCGGGGGTAAAATCCACCCGGTCGCCCACCAGCGGGGTCATATGCTGACGGCGAAATTTCTTTTTGGCCCGCAGCACATGATCGATCCCCGCTGCGTCACGCACGGTATACAGGCCGCCGCGGCCCTCGATAATTTGTCCTTGCATCATTTAGTTTTCCTGTTTTCCTTCGGTTGGTATGGACGCTTCCGTGCTTTGGGGCGCATTTGTAGCTGCCTGCACATATACGGCCAGGGTGACGGCCGCGTCGTACATCACACGTTCGCCCTCCTTGGGCAGCTGATCGGCCACGCGACCAATACGCGCGGGATCAGACGTGGGCGTCTCTACAATTTGAATGTTGTTCATGCCCGTGCTGCGCGCTGTCTGGATAGCCTGTGCGCTGGTCATATCGGTCAGCCGGGGCATGGACACGCTGCCGCTGACGACCACCTGAATGATCTCACCATAGGCCAGCATTTCGCCCGCGGCGGGCGTTTGCTCCAGCACCGTGTTAAAGGGCTGATCAGACTCGGCATAGCTGCTGGCCAGCACCTTGAAGCCATATTTTTCACCCTCTGCCTGCGCCTGGGAAAGGAGCTTGCCTAACAGCGCGGGCACGCCCTGCTTTTCAGGGCCTGTGCTGACGGTAATCAGTATAACGTCGCCGCGCTTCATGCGGTACTGATACTCACGGGACTGCATAATCACCAGCCCGGCGGGGGTTTTATTGTCACTCTGGCGCGTTACCTCCACGCGCAGCCCGCGATCCTCGCCCATTCGGCGGGCGTTCTCTTCGGTTTCGCCAATCAGATAGGGCGCTTCAACGGTATTGACGATATTGCGCACGATCTCCACCGTGCCAATGGACAATACGGCCAGCGCAGCCAGGGTCAAGCCCAGAATCAGCAGCGTTTCACGCATGCGTTGTCTCTTGCGCTGGCGGGCAACCACCGCGTTGCGCCCGGTATCCACGCTGCGGGTGCGTTGGGATGCCGTATTCTGCGATACCGTGCCGGCGGCCACGTCGGGATGATCCAGCGCAGCGCGGACGGCGCGCGCCATATCCGCCGCGTCCCGATAGCGATTGCGCGGCTCCTTGCTCATGGCAGTCAGCACCACCTGCTCCATGGCGGGCGATATGCCGTCCGCCAGCAGGGAAGGCGGCTTAGGCTGGGCGGAAATATGCTGCATAGCCACGCTGACGGGCGTATCGCCGTCAAAGGGCACCTGACCGGTCAGCATTTCATACAGCACCACGCCCACGCTGTAAATATCGCTGGCAAAGGTCACGTCCTCGCCGCGCGCCTGTTCGGGCGAAAAGTAGTGCACCGAGCCCATCACGTTATCGCCCTTGGACAGGGTGCTGCTGCCCGCCACGCGGGCAATGCCAAAGTCCGCCACCTTGATCAAGCCTTCGGAATTGACCAGGATGTTTTGGGGCTTGATGTCGCGGTGGATGATACCATTATTGTGCGCATGCTGCAGAGCCGAAAGGATGCGGATGGTAATCTGCGCCGCCACGCGCTCAGGCAGGCGGCCCTTTTCGGCAATGACCTCCTTGAGCGTGCGCCCGCGCATGTATTCCATCACCAGATAGCGATAGCCTTCTTCCTGGCCCACATCCAGCAGGTTTACGATATTGTGATGGCTCATCTTGCTGGCGGCCAGGGCCTCGCGCTCAAAGCGCTCCAGAAATTCCTTATCGTTATTGAACTCCGGCCGCAGAATCTTGACCGCTACATCGTGCCCCGTGCGCAGATCGGTAGCGCGAAAAACCAACGCCATGCCGCCCTTACCGATAAACTCCTCCAGCCGGTACCGCTGGGCGAATACGCGGCCGATCATGCCTTCACCTCCAGCAGCAGCACGCTTACGTTATCGGTGCCGCCATGCTGAAGGGCCAGATGTACCAGCTCCTCCGCAGCCGCCGCGGGCGGGCAATCGGCCAATACGGCGGCAATTTCCTCATCACGGGCCATATCGGTCAGGCCGTCGGAGCACAAAAGCCAAATGTCCCCCGGCGTTTTGAGAATGCGCGTTACCACGGGACTAAGCCGCTCCTCGGTGCCCACTGCCTGGGTAATCACATTGCGATAGGGATGGCTGCGCGCCTGCTCCTCGGTAATCGCGCCCGCGCGCAGCATTTCGCCCACCATTGACTGATCCTCGGTGATCTGATGCAGCTTTCCATCGCGGTACAGATAGGCGCGGCTATCGCCGATCTGCCCCACGAACACATACTCCTGATCCTCCCACAGGGCCGTCATGGTGGTGCCCATGCCGGAAAGCGTCTCATCCTCCTTCTGCCGGGCAAAAACGGCGCTGTTGGCCGCCAGATACCCGCGCGTCAGCGCATCGGCGGAGGGCTGCATATCCCGCAGCGTCTCGCACAGCGTGCGCGCCGCCAGGGCGCTGGCAACCTCGCCTGCCTGATGGCCGCCCATGCCGTCCGCCAGCACATACAGCGGCTCTGCCACGCAGATGGTATCCTCATTTTGCTCACGCACAAGCCCACGATGGGTTTTCATATACGCTTTCATGGCTGTAATCCTCCACAAAAGAATGCTTATTCCTGCTGCTCCGCCTGATCGGCCAGATAATGGCGGCGCAGCTGTCCGCACGCGCCGTCGATATCGTCGCCCATTTCGCGGCGGCGGGTAACGGAAATATGCCGGCGTTCCAGCTCCTGCATAAAGCGCTCGATGGCCGCCTCGTCCGCGCCGCGCAACGCCTTTTCCTCCACAGAATTCAGGGGAATGACGTTTACATGGCACTGCATGCCGCGCAGGCGCTGCGCCAGCTCCGCTGCGTGCTCGGGACGGGAATTCAGCTGATCCACCAGCGCGTACTCAAAGATCACCCGCCGGCCGGTCTGCTCAATATAATAGCGGCAGGCGTCCAGCACATCCTCCATGGCAAAGGCGTTGGCCACGGGCATCAGTTGACGGCGGATGGTATCGTTGGGCGCGTGCAGGGACAGCGACAGCGTCACCGGCAGCCCCTCGCGGGCAAAGCGCTTCATCTGCGGCACCAGGCCGCAGGTGCTCAGCGATATATGGCGCAATCCGATATTCAGCCCATCGGGATGGCTGACCAGACGCAGGAAACGCGTCACGTTATCGTAGTTATCCAGCGGCTCGCCGCTGCCCATCAGCACGATGTTGGAAATGTGATCATCTGCAATCAAACGGTTGGCGCAGTGCACCTGCCCCAGCATTTCGGCGGCGCTGAGGCTGCGCACGCAGCCATTGAGCGTGCTGGCACAAAAGGCACAGCCCATGCGGCAGCCCACCTGCGTGGACAGGCACAGCGTGTAGCCATGATGATAGTGCATCAGCACACCCTCCACGCAGTTGCCATCGCGCAAAGCATAAAGGAGCTTGCGCGTGCCATCCAGCTTGGATACGCGCTGCTCCAGCAGCGATACCGGCTGATCGGCATAATTCTGCGCCAGCGTTTCACGCAGGGGCTTGGAGATATTTGTCATCTCTTCAAACCGTGCGCCGCGATGCAGCCAGGAAAACAGCTGCTTTACGCGGTAGGCAGGCAGCTTCATATCGGCCAGCGCATCGCCCAGCTCCTGGGGAAACAGCCCAAGCAGTTCCAGCTTATCCATAAATCAGCTCCCTTACGCGCGGCGCTTCATGCGCGCCACGAAGAAGCCCTCCACACCATCCCGGCAGGGAAGCAGCTGCAAGCCGTTTTCGCCGTAATGCGCGCGCAGCACGGACGGCACAGTATCGGGCAGCGCATCGATCTCAAATTCAGGATGATCCTTGAGGAAACGCGCGATCTGCCGCTCGTTTTCATCCTTGAGCATGCTGCAGGTGGAATACACCAGCGTGCCGCCCACGCGCACATACTGGCAGCAAGCATCCAGCAGCTTTCTCTGGGTATCGCACAGCTCAGCCACAGATTCAGGCGTATGGCGATACTTCACATCGGGCTTATCATCCATCACGCCCAGGCCGCTGCACGGCGCGTCCAACAGCACCGCATCCATGCTGCCAAGGAATTCGTCGCGCACCTGCATGGCGTCACGCGCAGCCACGCGCACATTATCCAGATGCAGCCTGCGCATGGTGGCGCGGATCAGCTCCACCCGGTGAGCATGCAGATCCCACGCATATACGCGGCCCGTGCCCTCCAGCCGCTCGGCAATATAGGCCGTCTTGCCGCCGGGAGCAGCGCAGCAATCCAGCACGCTCATGCCGTGCTTTGTGCCCACGGCCTCGGCCGCCAGCATGCTGCCCTCGCCCTGGATGGAATACAGGCCCTTGATAAAATCGCTGTCACGGGCAATCTGCATTGCGCCGTATACGCGCACCGCGCCGGGCATTACGCCCTTTTCGGTTTCCCACACCTTGCGGGAGAGCATTTTTTCAAAGTCTGCCTCGCGCTGCCCATAGGTGGGACGGATGGTGATAAAGTGCTTTTCGGTGCGGTAGGAGGTGATCCTCTGCGCCTCGTCCGCGCCGTAATCATCAATCAGGCGCTGTGCCAGCCATTCGGGCAGGGAGTACATCACCGACAGGTAATGCGCGCCCTCGGAGGGATCGGGCCACCTGAGGGTTTCCTTATTGTCCACCAGACGGCGCAGCACGGCGTTGACCATGCCCGCAAAGGGATCCAGATGCAATTCGCGCGTGAGCTTGACGGCCTCATTGACCGCCGCGCTGTCAGGCACGCGATCATGCAGCAGAATCTGGCAGGCAGCCGTGCGCAGGATGTTGCGCACCTTCATATCCAGTGCGTCCGCATCGCGCAGGAACTGCCCCAGCGCGTAATCCAGATAGTACAGATTCTCCAGCGTCCTGTACACAATGCTGGCGCACAGGCGGCGATCCAGCTGGTTCAGATTGACGCTGCCCAGGCGCTCATCCAGCGACAGTGCGGCGTAGGCGTCGTTGCCCAGCACATCGCACAGCACGTTCAGCGCCACCAGACGGGCATTGGCGTTGCTGCGGGCAGGGCAAGCATCGGGGCGGTTGGCGGGGCGCAGCTCAGGCCGTGCCTGCGCGGGG
>OLPR01002962.1_pt1 | contig 11922 bp, 9 predicted proteins | sample 1672761 | NCBI WGS metagenome assembly OLPR01 (sample SAMEA3136721, study PRJEB25190) | human gut metagenome | biome: human gut; feature: human-associated habitat; material: faeces | place: Austria | collected 2013 | reverse complement strand
TTGGATGCGGTGTGGTGACTTTATTCTAACGGTTTCAATCGCTTTTTTCTATCTCTTCTCGGTCTCACTTCTATTGTAAGGCTACAGACAGGGAATCGCCCGAATGCTCGTTTCCGCAGCGCGCGAATGGTGTGCGAAAAATGGTATCGCGGGACTGAACGTCTGCTGTGCGCCATGCGACGAAGCGATGTATTCCGCACTCGGTTTTGATTTGAAACTGGGCATTGGGCTTTCAATCGCAATCACCGAATAGCAAAAGCGCCTGAGACCATGGCGGTTTCAGGCGCTCATTTTTCGATTTTCAAACCGCGACTCGAGATTTCTCGGGTCGCTTTCAGTTTGTTCTTTAGATCTTCGGCGCGTGTTCGAGCAGATACGCTTCTGCCTCTCCGCACCAGAGATTGTTATTTTTGCTGCAAATTTCGGCGAGCTTCTTGAACATCGGGTCGGTTTCACCCTTTTTCGCGAAATCGTCGATCGCAGTCAGTTCCATATTGATGTTGGTGTAGATCAGCTTCTTGCCGCCGGGAATCTTCGGGAGATTCAGCGTGGTTTCAACAACGGCATTCAGTCCGCCGACGTGCGTAATCATGCCCGCGGGATTCAGCTTGCCCTCGGCGATCATGTGCAGCGCCTCGCGCATATCATCGGTATTGCCGCCGGACGTGCCGACCAGATGATGCGCCGCGTAATGGACATTATAGAAGTTGAAGTTCGCGCTGAGCGCCGGATTCGTCGGGCCCGCGAAGAAATTCAGGCACCCATCGAACGCCAGCACCGCGTCCGCCTGCTCGATAACTGCGGGAACAGGCGCGAATACGAGTACGTCGTCGTAGCCCTTGCCGTCGGTCAGACCCATCAGCATTTCAACCGCGTTCTCGCGGGTGTTTGCGTACACGAGCTTTACACCGTGCTTCGCCGCGTCTTCGACCGTATAGATCGACGCGGCGCGATCCAGACGCGCCTGATCGATATCCGTCACAACCAGCAGACCGGGTCTGCGATCGCAGTGAATCGCATAATCGATCGCGCCAAGACCCATCGGACCTGCACCGGCAAGAATCGCCATGTTGCCGCCCTCGCGAATACCCATCTCATGATGATAGCAGCCGGGCTTAGTGTGATACTGTGCATGGAAGGTGCCGATGATGCAGCTGAGCGGCTCGGAAAGCGAACCATAGAAGAATTCCTTCGCGCGGTACTCGAGCAGGCAATCCTGTTCCATGATCTCGGGAATCAGAACCGCGTGCTGCGCATCGCCGCCGCAGTATTCGAACGCATAGCCGGGGGTCATCAGCGTTCCGTGATACGAAATCGCAGGCTGAATGGTGAATTTTTTGCCGGGCGCGAACTTGTCCGCCCACTTCGCGCCGACCTTTTCGATCACGCCGCAGAATTCATGACCGATGATCGCCGGATGCTCCGCGATGTTCTCCGGAACGCGCTTATGCTTCGAGCCCTGAATCGCAGCCTTATAGCTGGACATACATACAGAATCAGAAATAATCTTCACGAGAATCTCATCATCATGAATCTCGGGAAGCTCGAACGTATCCAGACGCAGATCATTTTCTCCGTACATGCGAACGGCCTTGGTTAACATATGGACACCCTCCTTAAAATGAATGTTGCGATTGCGTTTTTGCGAAAGGTTTTCAGACCATTCCACCCTGATGATATTATATCACACTCCGCAAAAATTTGGTATCGTTTTCAGAAAATTTGCGTTTTTCTCAATTGCTAATTAACATCAAAAGACGAACGGAGCGCAATACTCCGTTCGCCTAATGTTATCTTCCACGTCCGGCGCCGCCGCCGCGCGTGACCGGACCATGTCCGCCGCCGCCCGAATGACGGGATGCGCCGCCGAAACCGCCTGAAAAACCGCCGCTTCTGCCGCCGGAAAAACCGCCCGAAAAGCCTCCTCTTCTCGGCGAAGAATCATGTCTCGGAGGTCGGCCGCCCATCGGAGGTCTTCCGCCGAATCCGCCCATCGGCGGCGGTGGCGGATTCCTGTGCGGGCGTGGTCCCATCGGCGGGATAATGATCGGCGGATGGCGGTACATTCGCCGCCTGCGCGCACCGCGAGACACGCTGCCAAGAACAATCAAAAGAATGACAATGACAATAATATACGACATCAGCGAGCCTCCTTCCCTGTCCTCGAATCTTTCTTCCGGAACAGTTTCATGTTCGCTGCGCACGGCGGTCATGTCCGCCGTCGTATGCTTTTGAATGTAGTCGCTTGCTTTGCGCTTCGCGTCCTCGACGTTCAAATTCAGATTCAGCTCGCTGCAAACGCGGGTATACGCGGCTTCAAAGAACTTCCGCGCGCCGGCATCGTAATCCTTCGCGGCAAAATCGGGTTCAAGATACGTTTTCAGCATTTCATCCAGATCGCCGGCAGAAATCAGCGTTTCAAGGCGTGTGCCGAGCATGGAATAGTAATCGTCATCGTCGATCGCCATCACGAGAAGCATTCCGAGATAGCTGTCCTTTCCGATATTCCAGTTTGTAAACAGCTCGTAAGCATAGTCCTGCGTGCTCAGATTGCCCGTCGTATCCACGCAAACGACCACGATTTCCGCGCCGGACGAATTGTACAGACTCTGGTTGGCGAAGAAAATCTCGCCCTCCGTTTCCGATGAAAGCACGTTTGCCGAATCCAGATACCAGAAATCGTCACTCGGCTTCGGGATTTCCGCAAGCGCGGAAACGGCAATGAACAGCAGCGCCAGCGCGATCGCCGTTGCGCGCATGATTCTGTTTTTCATTTTCACTCCTTATAGATCAAACGGATCCAGGTCGGACAGATTCCACAGCCCTGCAACCGCGCTTGCAGGAAAGCCGGACGCATCCGAATTGAAATTGCGCGCAAGCGAATGGTATTCGTCGTAACCGATTTTGCTGTTTTCCGATTTGAACCCCTTATACGCCTTGTCGAAATCGAGCGCGGCCGCGTCGTCCGGAACGGCGGCATGGAAATCGGTATACAGCGATTCAACGTCCGAAACGAGGCTCAGGTAATCGCTCAGACGGTCGCTGGGCGAACCGGAAACGATCGAAGCCATCTCCGATTGAACGCGCGTCTGTCCCTCCCATTCGGAGCCCGCGCGCAAACGGTATTCCTCGATCATCGTGCGCGCGTAATCGGCGCTGTTTTTCAGATATGCGTCTACGCTCATGGTCGTTGAAAACGATGTGTCCGTTCCGACCGTAAAGACATTCATGGCGTTCTGCCGTTCGCGCGAAAGATGCGCGCCGCCGAGTCCGAACACGCTTCCGACCGCGCACACCGCCAGCACGCCCGCAGCAAACCGCCGGCTTTCCAAGAGTTTCAACCCTGTTCCTCCTTACAACAACGCAATCACTTGCGAACCTCAAGCATCTTCTTGCGCAGCTCGTCTTCGATGGTCGCCAGCTCCGCTTCCGCAGCCTTGCGCTTTTCTCTGCCCTGCTGCTGGATGGCGAGCACTTCGTCCATGGTATTGATCAGCTGCTGATTCGTCTGCTTGAGCGTTTCGATATCCACGATACCGCGCTCTGCTTCCTTTGCGCTTTCAACAGTCGCCATGTGCATCTTTTCGGCGTTCTTGCGCAGCAGGTCGTTCGTCAGATCGTTCACCGCGCGCTGCGCTTCCATCGCTTCCTGCGTGTGCGCAATGCCGAGTGCGAGCACCATCTGATTCTTCCAAAGCGGAATCGTATTGATCAGCGAAGTCTGAATCTTCTCCGCCATCAGCTGATTGCTGGACTGAATCAGGCGAATCTGCGGCGCCATCTGAATGGAAATGTTGCGCGTAAGCTCGAGGTCGTAGAGCTTCTTTTCAAAGCGATCCGCCTTGTCGGACAGATCCTTTGCCGCCTGTGCATCCTCGGGCAGCTTCGACTGCTCCGCCTTATCGTACGCGGCTTTGACTTCGTTTGCGCGGAACGTCTCCAGACGCTGCTTGCCCGCGGCGATATACATGGACAGCTCCTTAAAATACATCAGGTTCTGATCATAGAGCTTATCGAGCATCGCGATGTCCTTCAACAGCTGAATCTGATGCTTTTCAAGGCTTTCGCAGATCTTGTTGACGTTGGTTTCGACGTTGGAATAGCGAGCCTTCATCGCTGCGAGCGACTGGCTCTTGCGCTTAAAAAATCCGAGGAAGCCCTTGTTTTCCTCGTCGTCTGTATCAAAGCCGCGCAACTCGACCACGAGGTCGCCAATCATATCGCCCACCTGATCCAGATCGTGGGTCTGAACGTTTTTCAGCGCCGAATCCGAGAACTGCGAAATGCCCTGCTGCGCCGCCGCGCCGTAGGAGAACACGAGGTTCGTATCCAGAATGTTGATCTGCTTGGAGAAATCGTCGATCATCTTCTGCTCTTCGGGCGTAAACGTCTGCGTGGACTGAACGTCCTTCTCGACCTTCTCCTCCGCCTGCTGCTGGGCGGTTTCAAACGCTGCGGCGGTCGCCGCCTGCGGCTCTTCCAGAGTGGGATTCAGCGTAAGCTTGATTTCATCGGCCATGAGATTCATCCTCCTTATTTATATGCCAGTCTCTTGCGTCTTGTTTTCAAAATCGCGGTTGCCCGCAAGTCCTTCGCTTTTCAGGACGGTTTCCAGCACCGTAACCTCCGCATCCATATCGAACGCCTGATCGCGATAAAGGCTGTCGAGCTGCTTGTCAAACGCGTCAGCAATCATGCCGAGGCTGTTTTCCACCGACTGCATCGCCGCGCGGATATTTTCGCCCTTCGCTGAAGAATCGTTCAGGATCACGTAATTCGCCATGATCTTTGAAAGCGTCGGCAGATAGTAATTCATAAACCTGCGTACCTGCTGCGCCTGGCTGGGATTGCGCTCGAGCGCGTCGAGAATCGCCGTACCGGATGCGTGCATCCGTTCAAGCTGCCGACTGATTTCAGGATCGGGAATTTTCGCATCGTATACGGTAAGCGATTCGAGCGATTTGCGGCTTTCGGCGATCTGCTTATCAATTTCGACATTCCCTGTGGAGACCGGCTCGCGCACCTCGACAACCTTATCCTTGAATATCTTTGTTCCGGCGAAATACGCGCCCGCAGACAAAAGAATTGTCGCGATCAGCGTGCCCGCCTTCAAAAGCATTCCGGGCGCGACCAGCCCGACGATCAGCCATACCGCCGCCGCCATATAAATCGGAACGGCGGAACGGATTCGAACTTTCTTCATCTTCATCACCTGTCAGATATTTTATCGCAACATCCGTTTTGTTTCAAGCATTTTCGCCTGAATTATACGCTTTTAACGCTCGAAATGTCCGATTGAAGCGTTAATTCCACGGGGCAATGATCGCTGCCCATGACGTCCGAATGAATTTTCGCGTCGATCATGCGGTCTTTCAGCCGTTCGGACACGACGAAATAATCGATTCGCCAGCCGGCGTTCCGCGTACGCGCCGCGCCGATATAGCTCCACCAGCTGTAAGCGCCGGTCGCAGTCGGATAAAAATAGCGGAAGCTGTCGATGAATCCGGAACCCAGGAGACTTCCGAACTGTGCGCGCTCCTGATCGGAAAAGCCAGCGCTTTTATGATTTGTCGATGGATTTTTAAGGTCAATCTCCTCATGCGCAACGTTCAGATCGCCGCAGAGCACGACGGGCTTTACCCTGTCCATCCGAATCAGATAATCCCGAAAATCGTTCTCCCAGCGCATCCTGTATTCAATGCGCGCAAGCTCCTTCTGCGCGTTCGGCGTATAGCAGCAGACGAGGAAGAAATCCTCCGTTTCGCAGGTAATCACGCGGCCCTCGTGGTCGTGCTCGTCGATTCCAATGCCATAGGTCACATTCAGAAACGGAATGCGCGAAAATACTGCCGTTCCCGAGTAGCCCTTTTTGTCCGCGGCGTTCCAATAGGATTGGTAGCCGGGCAAATCAATGTCGTATTGATTTTTCTGCATCTTGGTCTCCTGAAGGCAGAGAATGTCAGGATCAAGCGCCTGAATATCACGGAAAAAGTCCTTTTTGACGATCGCGCGCAAGCCGTTGACGTTCCATGAAATCAATTTCATAAAAAATAACACCTCTCTCGGCGAAAATATGCTATAATGATTATAACATATGGGGTTGTTTTCGCGCAACCCCGGAAAGGCGGTTTGACATGGATTGGACGGCGCGCGCATTGGCGGCGGAACGCGCGGCGCGATCGGCGGGCAAAATGCTCGTGCATCACGGCGCGTTGAGATTTACTGAAAAAGCGGAGAATGATTTTGTAACCGAGCTCGACCCGAAAAGCGAAAAGATGATTCGCGAAATTCTGCTTTCCGAGTTTCCCGAGGATGCATTTTACGGCGAAGAGGGCGGCGGCGCGGAACACGCGCACGGTCGCTGGATCGTCGACCCGATCGACGGCACGCAGAGCTTTCTGCGCGGGCAGCATGGCTGGTGCATCTCGATTGCCTACGAATATGAAGGTGAACTGGTCGTCGGCTGCGTGTACGCGCCGGACGTGGACGAACTGTTTCTCGCCGTACGCGGCAAGGGCGCGCTTCTGAACGGGAAACCGATTCACGTTTCCCCCGTCTCCGATCCGCGCAAGGGCATTCTGCATTTCGGCTACGGTCATCGCGTGCCAGAATCGTTTAAGCGGTTCATCGCACTGGTGCCCGATCTGTTTGCAAAAATCAGCGACGTTCGGCGCTACGGCACGGCGGCGTATGGACTTTGCACCGTCGCGTGCGGGCGATCGGATATGTTTGCGGAACTGAGTCTTTGCCTGTACGACATCGCCGCCGCAAAGGTTATTCTCGAAGAGGCGGGCGGCAAAATGACCGGCTGGAAGGGCGAATCGGACGCGGTTGTTACCGGAAACGTCGCCGCGACGAACGGGCTTCTGCACGATTTTCTGCTGGATACGCTGCGGTAACAGCGTATATAACCATTTATTTACAGACCGCGCTATTGACATACACCCGCATCTGCGATATAATATTTCTCGAACGTTGAGAGACGTGAAGATGAATATCTGGGTGTAGCGCAGTTTGGTAGCGTGCTTGAATGGGGTTCAAGAGGCCGAGAGTTCAAATCTCTCCACCCAGACCAGCGAAGGTTCTGAATCGTTGATTCAGAACCTTTTCTTTTGCGAGCGCGGCAGTTTTGTCGAAATAAATCAAAATTTCCGTCAGAATCTGGATTTTATCTGATATTTTTATCTAAAACAGTTGACATTTTTAATTTTATGTGTTATACTATAGGCGAATTAAGAGAGACGTTCCCGATGGAAGCGACAATGCTTACGTTTCATTCGCACGCCGGATCAGAGGTCGCGCGGATCGGGGAATGGTCGCAAATTTGAAGGGAGGCGATTCCATTGTACTGTTCCGAACTCACCGATCAGCACTTTGTCTGCATCTCCCGCATAAATGTGTTTATCCCAAATTGAGATTTATCGTTGTTCGATCACAGGCGGCAGTCCTTCTGCCTTGCGGAAAGCAACGGGAGATGCAGACCTCGAAAAGAGGCGCAGCAACAACCGCATATGAATTCACGCCCGACAATTGGTTTTGTCGGGCGTTTTCGTGTTCATTTATCCGTATCGACGGTCGCCAGCCATTGCTCCGATTCATCGATCATTCCCCATTTTTCGCCTTTATTCACCCAATAGTGATTCCATGCGAGCATCTCGATCGAATCGTATTCGGCAGGAATCACCATTTTTCCCGTTTCATCGCAAACGCCGTAGCGAACGCTTTCATCGATCACAACCGGCTCATCCGAACGATCGACCTCGTAATCCGTCACCAGATAGCGCGCCGCGCCTTTCAGACTGCTCAGACCGTCGATATAGCTGTGTCCTTCACCCAGCGCATTGCCGGATTCGTCAATCAGCGTCTGAACCTGATCGGGATACGCGCCGCTCGAGCGGACGAATCTGCTTACGCTGTCGTCGCCCTGCACCATATACGTAAGATTGACCTCCGTGGTCGCATAATCCAGATTCTCGAAAAGAAGCTTGCCGGCAAGATCGTAAATGCGGCTGCGGTCGGCATACCAGACGAAAATCAGCCCGTTCTCCGGCTGCATCGCAGACCAGACCTTCGTTCCGCACGGCGCGATCGTGCTTTCACATTCGAGCGTTTCGGGATTCAGGATCTCGATTGCGCCGCGATCGTCCGCCGCAATGAACCGCGCGCGATCGCCGAGCGCGGAATCAAAGCTGAGTGATGCGTAAGCCTTGCCGAGCGCGTCATCGCCCGAGGCGTTCAAAAGGTGATACTGTCCCTGATCATCGAAAAGAATCAGGTGTCCGCCCTCGAAATCGTCCGCATAACCGGAAACCGTAAAGACGATATTGCCGTCCGCGTCGAGATAGCGCGTTTCGCCGCCGTCCGAATTCGAATAATCGTTGGTGCGGCAAAGTCCTTCGGAATACCAGCCGTGCGACCAGAAATCGCTGATCACGCCGGTTTCCGTCTCCTCACCCTCGGCGTCGACCGCAACGACGGGATAGGTTTTGCCCGCATCGGAATCAAACGATTCGCCCGTCTTCAGTGCGAGATAGCCGCCTTCGCCGTTCGGTTCAATCCAGCCGTAGCCGCCCGCGAGCAGCACGTTTCCATCGGCATCAAGCGCGGTCATGCAACCGCTGAGTTCGGTCGCAAGGATCGTATTCCGGCGGAATTCGAGCGCCTGAAAGCTTCGATCGAGCAGGATTTCCCCGCGATCGTTCATCAGCACGCACGAGTCAAATTCACCATCCTCATCCAGTATCGCCGCGCAGAACAGCGCGCGCTCGTCGCCGTCGTCGGTAATCGGGTAAATCATCGCGTATTGATCGACTGGCGTAAGAATCGTTCCGTCCGCGTCCAGAAGCAGCGCGAACGACGCGCCGTCATCCCCCCACACGTATGCGGGATAGCTCTCCGCGCACGCGGTTGAAAGCAGTATCAGCACCGCAATCAGCGCCATGATTCTTTTCATATATCTTCCTCCGTTTGCAAATTGGACGAGGGGTTCGCGTCTTTTGTTCCATTCAGGAAACGGTAATCCGGCAATAGTCGGCGCGACCGTTCGCGCTGCGCGCTTCGATTTCGCACGAACCGGGTGCAACCGCGGTTACATTTCCGCTTTCGTCCACACGCGCGACCTTCTCATCTCCGCTCGACCATGAAAGCACGAGATCATCCGCGTAGTCGGGAATCACGCGTGCGGACAGCGCGAACGTTTCACCGGTATGCAATTCAAGCTCGCTTACGCTCATTTCGACGTTTGAAACGTCCTGAACATACAGCGAAACCATATTCGCCATGTATTCAAGCGATTCGCTCTCACCGCAAAGACCGGCAACGCGCACCGTCCAGCGCTGGTTCTGGCAGTAATCGGTAAAATCGGTATTGGAAAAATCCGGTCTGAAAATCAGGCACGCGCCCGCACCGAAGCTTTCTTCGCTCACGCGGCAATAACCGTCGCCGGTCTCATTTCGGCAATCGAAGGTAAACGTCATGCCGGAGTTTTCTTCCGTCAAAACCACGATCGGACTGGAACGCGCGAGATCGTATTTTTCCGGATTCAACATAATCGACCACGCGAGCTCCTTATGCATCATCTCCACCGGAAACGCGCCCGCCGCAGGCCAGAAAACCGCACTCCAATCACAATTTGCCGATTGGTCAAGCGCGTACATGACAGCATAGCTCTTCCCTGACGCAGAGTTTGCCAGTCCGAAGCCCGTTTCCCCCATTTCCGGATTCAAAAGCCAGCGGCGATGACCGAGCACGGAAAGGTTCGTTTCTCCGTCATCGCGTGCAAAATAGCGAATGCCTTCGGTCAAAATGGAAGGGCGCATCCAGTTCAGCCCGACGAGATTGCTCTCCGACGTGCCGGCACAGGCGGACGCATAGAATTCATCGGGCATATCGGCGGGCTGCGGCGGATCGTGAGCGACGAAATCATTCGCCGCAAGCAGCACTGCGCCGTGCGCGCACCGCAAATCATACAGTGCGTTTTCGCCCACCGGATTCAGATTCGCAACCACGCGCAGAAAATTCACCGTATCGAGCGCATTTCGACGAGCTTCATCCGTAAGCGTTCCCGGCGCGTATGGCGCGCGGATGGACGGCTCGGAATCGAAGAGCGAATCGTCGTTCAGACTTTCAATCGCGCGATAGGCGCTTCTGAGTTCATCGCGCGCTTCAAACGCTTCGGCGCAGGGCAGCGCAAAAACCAGCGCGGCAATCAGAAAAATTTTCAGCCCTTTGCCCATGATTCGCCCTCCCTTCGGTGTTAAAATACAAGTTTTCTTACTTATTTCCGCGTAAAAACAAAAAAACCTTCCAAAAGGGGTTTTCAAATCGAAGTTTTTCTGTTAAAATAAAAACACTATGGCATATGGGGCGAAACGGCGTTCGCGCACGCCGTCTCTGCCAGACCTGCTCCGTTTGCAGGATAGAATCAAAACAGGGGGAATACACCATGAAAGATTATCAGGCCAAGAATATCCGCAACCTCTCCGTTGTCGGTCACGGCAGCGAAGGTAAGACTACGCTCGTGGAGGCGCTCCTCTTCACCGCCGGCGCAATCGATCGCCAGGGCCGCGTGGAAGATGGCAGCACCACAACCGACTACGATCCGGAAGAGATTCGCCGTCAGATTTCCATTTCCGCTGCGATGGCTCCGCTGGAGTGGAAGGAAACGAAGATCAATTTGATCGATATTCCTGGCTATTTTGATTTTGCGGGCGAGCAGGTTGGTCCGATGGCGGTTTCGGACGCCGCTCTGATCACCGTGGGCGCAGTTTCCGGTCTGTCCGTCGGCGCTGAGAAAGCGTGGGCAATGTGCGACAAGGCCCATACCTCCCGCATGATCGTGATCAACCAGATGGATCGCGAGAACGCCAACTTCGAAAAGGCGCTCGGCACCATCACCGCCAAGTACGGCAGCCACATCGCGCCGATTCAGGTTCCGATCGTGGAAGGCGGCAAGTTCACGGGCGTTGCGTGCGTTCTGGAAAATAAAGCGTTCATCGGCGAAGGCAAAACGCTGAAGGCGACCGAGATTCCGGCTTCCGTGGCGGACGAAGTTGAATCCGCGCGTGAAGCGATCATGGAAGCGGCTGCCGGCGCGGACGACGAGCTGATGGAGAAGTTCTTCGAGGAAGGCGAGCTTTCCTTTGAAGAGATGATGCATGGTCTGCGCAAGGGTATCGTCGAAGGCACGGTCGTTCCGGTCGTCTGCTGCTCCGGCATCACCCGCGTGGGTCTGGCGAAACTTCTGGACAATATCATTGACCTGATGCCGTCTCCGGCGGGCGGCGTGCTCACCGGCGTGAACCCGAAGACCGGTGAAACCGTCGAGCGCATCTGCGCGGACGATCAGCCCTTCTCCGCGCGCGTATTCAAGACCATGGCCGACCCGTTTGTCGGCAAGCTTTCACTGATGAAGATCACCTCCGGCGTGCTGACTCCTGACATCACGCTGTACAACGTCAACGCCGAGAAGACCGAAAAGCCGGGCACGATTTACATCCTGAAGGGCAAGAAGCAGGCGACGACTACGCGCGTTTGCGCGGGCGACCTGTGCGCACTGGCGAAACTGCAGACCGTTGCGACCGGCAACACCCTGTGCGACGCAGCGAACCCCGTTCGCTTCGATGACCTGCAGTTCCCCGCCCCCTGCATTTCCAAGGCGGTTTATGCGAAGAAGGCAGGCGAAGAAGACAAGATCTTCTCCGGTCTCGCGCGTCTGATGGAAGAAGACCCGACGATCAAGGTTGAGAAGAACGTCGAAACGACCGAGAGTGTTCTGTCCGGTCTGGGCGAGATGCATATCGAGGTCATCGCGAAGAAGCTGGCGAGCAAGTTCGGCGCGGAGTGCGTGCTGCAGGATCCCAAGATCCCGTACCGCGAGTCCATCCGCAAGCCGATCGACGTTGAAGGCCGTCACAAGAAACA
>OLPR01002960.1_pt1 | contig 11925 bp, 8 predicted proteins | sample 1672761 | NCBI WGS metagenome assembly OLPR01 (sample SAMEA3136721, study PRJEB25190) | human gut metagenome | biome: human gut; feature: human-associated habitat; material: faeces | place: Austria | collected 2013 | reverse complement strand
CGATGCCGTCCTTGCAGGCGGCCAGCAGCTTCGCGCCGGCGGCCTTGGAGCCTTCGGCGTCGTCCATCTTCTCGAGCCACTCGGCGCCGGCTTCCTTGATGGCGGGCTGCGCCCACTCGACGGCGATGAGCTTCTTCACAGTGTCGGCCAGCTTGGCGCGGCGCTGATTCATGGCCAGATTCATGCCGAAGCCGAACTCGGCGTTATCCTCGAACAGAGAGTTCGCCCAGGCGGGGCCGTGACCCTCGTCGTTCGTGGTATAGGGGCAGGTCGGCGCGCTGCCGCCGTAGATGGAGGAGCAGCCCGTGGCGTTGGCCACGATCATGCGATCGCCGAACAGCTGGGTAATGAGCTTGACGTAGGGAGTCTCGCCGCAGCCCGCGCACGCGCCGGAGAACTCGAAGAGCGGCTTCTTGAACTGGCTGTCCTTGACCATCTTCACGTTCAGCTCGCCCTTGTACTCAGGCAGGGTCTGCGCAAACTCCCAGTTGGCTTCCTGAGCGTCCTGGGTGTGCAGGGGCTTCATGGTCAGCGCGCCGCCATCCTTGACGGGGCAGACCTGAGCGCAGTTTTCGCAGCCGGTGCAGTCCAGCGGGCTGACCTGCATACGATACTTGAGGCCCTTGAACTTCGGGCCGATGGCGTCCTTGGTGACGAAGGTCTCGGGCGCGGAGGCGGCCTGCTCCTCGGTCAGCAGATACGGACGGATGCAGGCGTGCGGGCAGACCAGAGCGCAGTTGCCGCACTGGATGCACTTGGTGACGTCCCACTCGGGAACCTTCACGGCCACGCCGCGCTTCTCGTACTTGGTGGTGCCGGTGGGAACCACGCCGCCCGCAGTGGCGGTATCCTTCGCGAACACGGACACGGGCAGCTTGTCGCCGGCCTGCGCCAGGATCGGAGAGACGACCGCGTCGAAATACTCGGTGGCGGGAACCTTGACCGGAACGGCGCCGGTGGTCGCGTCCGCCCACTCGGCGGGAACCTTAACCTCGATCAGGCCGGAGATGGCCACGTCGATGGCGTCCCAGTTCATCTTGACGATGGCGTCGCCCTTCTTGCCGTAGGACTTCTTGGCATAGGCCTTCATGTACTCATCCGCCTGCTCGTAGGGGATGATGTCGGCCAGCTTGAAGAACGCGGCCTGCATGGTGGTGTTGATGCGTCCGCCCATGCCGACGGAGGCGGCCAGCTTCACGGCGTCGATGATGTACAGCTTGGCCTTCTTGGCGGCCAGGGCGCGCTTCATCGAGGCGGGCAGCTGCTCGTCCAGCTCCTCGGGCTTCCACGGACAGTTGAGCAGGAACACGCCGCCCTCCTTCAGGGGCGCGACCATGTCATACTTGGTGACATAGGCGGGGTTGTGGCAGGCGATGAAGTCGGCCGAGTCGATCAGGTAGGTGGACTGAATGGGCGTGTCGCCAAAGCGCAGATGGGACACGGTCAGGCCGCCGGACTTCTTCGAGTCATAGGAGAAGTAAGCCTGAGCGTACTTGTCGGTGTGGTCGCCGATGATCTTGATGGAGTTCTTGTTGGCGCCGACGGTGCCGTCGGAGCCCAGGCCATAGAACATGCAGCTGACGGTGCCGGCCGGCGCGACGTCCAGCGTCTCGCCCAGCTCCAGAGAGGTGCCGGTCACGTCGTCAACGATGCCCACGGTGAAGTGGTTCTTCGGCTCGTCCTTGGCCAGGTTGTCATAGACGGCCTTGACCATGGTCGGGTTGAATTCCTTGGAGCCGAGGCCGTAGCGGCCGCCGACCACCTTGATGCCGCACATGCCGGCCTCGCGCAGAGCGGAGCAGACGTCCTCGTAGAGCGGCTCGCCCAGAGAACCGGCTTCCTTGGTGCGGTCGAGCACGGCGATCTTCTTGCAGGTCGCGGGGATGGCCGCCAGGAAGTGCTTCATGGAGAAGGGACGATACAGATGCACCTTGATCAGGCCCAGCTTCTCGCCCTTGGCGTTGAGATACTTGATGGTTTCGTCGATGGCCTCGCAGCCGGAGCCCATGGCGACGATGACGCGATCGGCGTCCGCGGCGCCGACGTAGTCAAACAGCTGGTAGTGGCGACCGGTCAGCTCGCCAACCTGCTTCATGACCTCTTCCACGATGGCGGGCGTCGCCTCATAGTACTTGTTGGCGGCTTCACGGCCCTGGAAGTAGATGTCGGGGTTCTGCGCGGTGCCGGACTGATGCGGATGCTCCGGATTCAGGCCGCGGGCGCGGAAGGCCTTGATGGCGTCCCAGTCAACCAGCTTGGCGATATCATCGTAGGAGATATCCTCGATCTTCTGGATCTCATGGCTGGTGCGGAAGCCGTCGAAGAAGTGCAGGAAGGGAACGGAGGCCTTGAGGGTGGAGAGATGCGCGACCAGGGCCATGTCCTCGGCTTCCTGAACGGAGTTGGAGGCCAGCATCGCAAAGCCGGTCTGACGGCAGGCCATGACGTCGGAGTGATCTCCGAAGATGGACAGCGCGTGATAGGCCAGAGCGCGGGCGCTGACATGGAAAACGCAGGGCAGCAGCTCGCCGGCGATCTTGTACATATTCGGGATCATCAGCAGAAGGCCCTGAGAAGCGGTGAAGGTGGTGGTCAGAGCGCCGGCCGCCAGAGAGCCGTGAACCGCGCCGGCCGCGCCGCCCTCGGATTCCATCTCGGCGATATGAACGGTCTGGCCGAACAGGTTCTTACGGCCGGCCGCGGCCCACTCGTCGGAGACTTCCGCCATGGGGGAGGAAGGAGTAATCGGGTAAATGGCTGCCACATCGCTGAACGCATATGCGATATGGCCGACGGCAGTGTTGCCGTCCACTGTCTTTTTCATAAGACGGGTACCCCCTTATCGAAATTAGCTGCGCCGCAGTCCTCCAATTGGACTGCATAAACCGCTACATACTCTATTATAGTAATCACATCCGCTAAAGTCAAGAAAAAACGAAACTTCCCGCCCAAAATTCCCGAAAAATCGCATGGTTTAACAGAAATCACGTCATTTCTCATTGACTTAATTCCGCCGCGGCGCTACAATGGTGCAGGATCAATCGTCATATTCGAATCACGCAGACCGCTGCGCCTTCAAAGGGGGAGGAATTTTTCATGACTTCTGCCGCTCCGTCTCCGGCCGCGCCCGCCGAGGATCGCCCATCCCGCCTGCGCCGCCTTTTCCGCGAGTACGGTATCCTGACGCTGGCCACACTCCTGCTGGATCTGGGCGTGTATTTCTTCAAATTTCCCAACAATTTCTCCTTCGGCGGCGTGACGGGCATATCCATCGTGCTCAACCGTCTCCTGCCCTGGAGCGCCGCGTCGTATAACTTCGCCATCAATATGGCGCTGCTGGTCGTGGGCTTTGTGTTCATCGGCCGCAGCTTCGGCGTAAAAACCGTGTATGTCAGCGTGCTCTCCTCCGCCGGGCTGAGCCTGCTGGAGAGCTTCTGTCCGCTCTCCGCGCCGCTGACCAGCCAGCCCGTGCTGGAGCTGATCTTCGCCATCGTGCTGCCCGCCACCAGCGCGGCGATCCTCTTCAACGTCGGCGCGTCGGGCGGCGGCACCGACATCATCGCCATGGTGCTCAAAAAATACACCAGTCTGGACATCGGAAAGGCGCTGTTCTGCGTCGATCTGATCATCGTCGTCGGCTCGTGCTTCGTGTTCGACATACAGACCGGCCTGTTCTCCTTCACCGGGCTGATGGCCAAAACGCTGGTCATCGACGGCGTGATCGAAAACATCAATCTGTGCAAGTATTTTACCATCGTGTGCGAGCATCCCGAGCCGATCTGCGATTTCATACACAACAAGCTCCACCGCGGCGCGACCATATTCCGCGCCGAGGGCAGCTTCGCCCATCACGAAAAGACCGTCGTGCTCTCCGTCATGAAGCGCAGCCAGGCCGTGCAGCTGCGCAATTACATCCGCCAGACCGAGCCTCACGCCTTCATGATGATCACCAACAGCTCGGAAATCATCGGCAAGGGCTTTCGCGGCCTGAACTGACGAAAAGCGCACAGAACAGCTCCGACCGAACGCGCCGTCCGGCCGGAGCTGTTCTATATTATTTGGAAGTGATCGCCCCTTCGGCAATGGGACGCCGCTTTCCCTCAGACGCGGCGCAAAGCCTCTTAAAATCATTTTATTTTCAAAATATAGCGTCGATCCATTGACTTTTCAGTCCTCCAATGTTATAATCATTCAATAACGAATGATGTGAAAGGAGAACGCCCATGGACAGAACGGCTCAGGCGCTGGAAATCGCCAAATGTCTGGACGCGCTCCCCTGCAAGTGGGGCTGCGTGACGACATTCAATCGGACGATCGACGATCGGGACTATCTCTTCAATCTCTTCAGCCGCGACGCGTCGATCGAGGTCATCGCCGCCTTCCCGCTCGAATTTTCCGAGAGCCGGCGGCGCTATTACGAATCCATGGCCGAGGACTTTACGGCGCGCGCCGAAACCGGCCGCTTTTACGTCGCCGGCGGCCAGCTGCGCCTGAGCGTGAGCACACTGCGGCGCGGCGAGGACGACGTTGTGCCCGCCGAGGGAGTGGACTATCTGCTCCGGCAGTGCTTCTCGCTCATTGAGCGCTTCGCCCCCGAGGTGTTCGCCGCGGTCGGCGAGGACGCTGCGGACGATGAGGGCGATGAAGACGCTACGTTCATGCAGCGTCTCTCCAATACGTTTTTCTCCAGAATGTCCGCGCTGCTCGGTCTTGAGCAGGATGACGAAACGCCGAGCGAAGGAGGCCGCACCCATGACAAAAATTGATCTGATCATGTCGATCTAAAACGCCGCCGCCGAGGCCGACAAGCCGGAAATCTCCGCCGCGATGGACGCGCTGAACAACACGTTCAAGGCCCTGATCGGCTTTATGCCCGCTCATCTGCTGCGCGGCGACAAGCCGGACGCCGACATATTCGACGCCGCGCGGGACGCGCTGCAAACGCTCAAGCGGCACGCCGACGCGCAGAATATCGACTTCCCCATGCCCGAGGACGAGCGCGCCTTCCGGATGTATATCATCGATTACGGCCGCGAGGTGCTCTTCCGCCGATCGTTTTCTTCCGCCTGTTTCCGTGCGCCGGACGCTGCTTCCGGCGTGCGTTTTTTTGCCGAATTTTGCCCATTTTCAGGAGTGTTTCACAGCGTTTTGAATGACAACCCGTCAAATTCTCTCACAGCCGCCAGCGTTTGGCGTATTTTGCATGAAGAATCAGCATAGTTTCACAAAAACAACATAAGTGAAACAAACTTCATCTTGACGATATGCGTCCATTCGGATAATAATAATGCAACATTAGAATGAAAACGGTTCGTAAGCGAGCGGATATGACGGATTTGACATCGCCTGTTGCATTTGTTTCCCATCACGGAAGCCACGGGCAGGCGCCGTTTATACGGTCTGCGGCTGAATAATTCACAGGCTTTCCGCGCCGCTTTTCAGGAAGGTGGATTTGCGATGAACTCAAAGATGCTCTACTACATTCTCAAGCGAATTCTGCTGGCCATACTGACCATCTGGATCGTCATCACGGTGACGTTTTTCGTCATGCACGCCGTGCCTGGCGGCCCCTTCATGGGCGAGAAGGCGCTCTCCAAGGAGGCGCAGGCTGCTCTGGAGGCCAAGTACGGCCTGGACAAGCCGCTCTTTGAGCAGTACGCCACCTACCTTAAGGATATCGTGACCCGCTTTGACTTCGGCCCGTCGCTCAAGCAGCGCGGCCGTCAGGTCATAGACGTCATCACCGACGGCATGAAGACCTCGGCCAAGCTGGGTCTGATCGCGGCCTTCGGCGCGGCGATTGTCGGCATCGTGCTGGGCGCCGTGGCCGCGCTGCGCCGCAACAAGCTGATCGACAAGATCATCATGGTCATCACGACGGCGTTCGTCTCGATGCCCTCGTTCATCATGGGCTCGTTTTTGCTGGTGGTGTTCGCGGTCAAGCTGCGCTGGGTGCCTGCCAACGGCTCCACAGCCGCCGGCCTGATCCTGCCCATCATCACGCTGGGGCTGTACCCCATGGCCTACATCACCCGCCTGACCCGCTCCTCCATGCTGGACGTGCTGGGGCAGGATTACATCCGCACCGCGCGGGCCAAGGGCGTGCCGAAGCGCAGGATCATATTCGGCCATGCGCTCAAGAACTCGCTGATCCCGGTCATCACCTATTTCGGCCCCATGCTGGCCTTCATCGTCACCGGCTCCATGGTGGTGGAGCAGATATTCGCCGTGCCGGGCGTCGGCCGCCAGTTCGTTTCCAGCATCATCAACCGCGATTATACAATGATCATGGGCACCACGATCTTCCTGGCCTCCCTGATCGTCATCATGAATCTGATCAGCGATCTGTTGTACAAGGTCGTCGATCCCCGGATCGATTTCGAATAAGGAGGGGCACAGTCATGCTCGACATCAACAAGCCGTTCAGCCTGCACCTGAATCCCGATCTCTTCAAGCCCGCCACGGACGAAGAGAAGGCCTATATTTCGCAGATGCGCCCCTCCTCGACATTCTTTAAGGACGGCGTAAAGCGCCTTGTGCGCAACAGGGTGGCGCTGGTCAGCCTGATCGTCATCGTGCTGGTCACGCTCGCCTCGATCATCATCCCCTATGTGTGGCCCTATTCCTACGACGCCATGCTGGGCGTGCGTCCGGGCAAGCCGGTCGACAGCTCCTACAATAACCTCGCGCCCTTCACCTACGGCAAGACTGAATTAAAGCGCATCGAGGCGGGCGAAAAAGTCTTCCCGCACATCTTCGGCACCGACGCGCACGGCCGCGACTACTTCATCCGCGTGGTCTACGGCACGCGCATATCGCTGGCCGTCGGCTTCTTCGCCAGCATCATCGTGCTGGTGATCGGCATGACGATCGGCGCGATCGCGGGCTACTGCGGCGGCAAGGTCGATCTGATCATCATGCGCATCGTGGACATCATCTATTCGCTGCCCGATATGCTGGTCATTATCCTGCTGGCCGTCGTGCTGGGACAGGTGCTCAATGTGGAAGGCACCGTGCTCGAAAAGATCGGCTCGAACATCATCAGTATGTTCATCGTCTTCGGTCTGCTCTACTGGGTGAGCATGGCGCGCCTGATCCGCGGCCAGATCCTCTCTCTGCGCGAACAGGAATACGTGCTCTGCGCCCAGGCGACCGGCGCGAAGGGCAAGTGGATCATTAAAAAGCATCTGCTGCCCAACTGCATCAGCGTGGTCATCATCTCCACGGCGCTGCAGATCCCCAACGCGATATTCACCGAGAGCTTTTTGTCCTTCCTCGGTCTGGGCGTCAACGCGCCCATGCCGTCGCTGGGTTCGCTCGCGTCCGACGCGCTCAACGGCATTTCCTCCTACACCTACCGCCTGATCATTCCGGCGCTGGTGATCTGCCTGATCGTGCTCTCGCTCAACCTGTTCGGCGACGGCCTGCGCGACGCCTTCGACCCGAAGCTCAACGCCTGACGGAAGGAGAGGAAACATTATGGCATTGCTGGAAGTAAACAATCTGCGCACCTCCTTCTTCACCGACGCCGGCGAGGTCAAGGCGGTGGACGGCGTGTCCTTCACGCTGGATCACGGCAAGGTGCTGGGCATCGTGGGCGAGTCCGGCTCGGGCAAATCGGTCACGGCCTATTCGATCATGCAGATTCTCGCCCCAACGGGCAGGATCGTGGGCGGCAGCGTCAAGCTGGACGGTCAGGAGCTGGTGGGCGCGGACGAAAAGGTCATGCGCAGCGTGCGCGGCAACCGCATCTCCATCATCTTTCAGGACCCCATGACCTCGCTGAACCCCACCTACACCGTCGGCCATCAGCTGATGGAGGCGATCCTGCTGCACACCAAACGCAACCGCCGCGAGGCCAAAGAGCGCGCGCTCGAAATGCTGCGGCTGGTCAACGTCAACGAGCCTGAAAAGCGGCTCAGGCAGTATCCCTACGAGCTGTCGGGCGGCATGCGCCAGCGCGTCATGATCGCCATGGCGCTGGCCTGCGAGCCGGACATCCTCATCGCCGACGAGCCGACCACCGCGCTGGATGTGACCATTCAGGCACAGATCCTCGAGCTGATGCAGGATCTGCAAAAGCGGCTGGGCATGGCCATCATCATGATCACGCACGATCTGGGCGTGGTCGCGCAGATGTGCGATGAAATTGTGGTCATGTATGCCGGCTCTATCTGCGAGCAGGGCACGGCCGACGAAATCTTCTATAATCCGCATCACGAGTATACCAAGGGCCTGATCCGCTCCATCCCGACGGCCGCCAACAACGGCCAGCGGCTCCAGCCGATCACCGGCACGCCGATCGATCTTCTGAATATGCCCAAGGGCTGTCCGTTCGCCCCCCGCTGCGAGGCGGCGCTGAAGATCTGTCTGGAGCGGCGACCGGAGCGCATGGTCATCAACAGCGACCATCACGCCACCTGCTGGATGAACGTCAAAGCGGCGCTGGACGCGGGCACGGCCACGCTGGAAGGAGGCGAAGCTCATGTCTGAAGCCATCGCCAATCGCCCTCTGATCGAGGTCAAGGGGCTTAAGGAATATTTCGATATCAACATGGGCTTTCTGCGCTCCAAGCCCTTAAAGGCCGTTGACGACGTGTCCTTCTCCATTCGGCGGGGCGAGACGCTCGGCCTGGTCGGCGAATCCGGCTGCGGCAAGACCACGGTCGGCCGCACGATTCTGCATCTCTACAAGCCCACCGCCGGCGAAATCTACTATGACGGCAAGCTCATCAAGACCAAAGACGACGTTCGGCAGTTCCGCACGAAGGCCTCGATGGTCTTTCAGGATCCCTACTCCTCGCTGAACCCGCGCATGACGGTTTCCGACATCGTGGGCGAGCCGCTGGACGTGCATCATATGTATTCCAGCAAAAAGGAGCGCGACGACCGCATCCTCGAGCTGCTCTCCCTCGTCGGGCTGAACAGCGAGCACGCCTCCCGCTATGCGCACGAATTCTCCGGCGGACAGCGCCAGCGCATCGGCATCGCCCGCGCCCTGGCCATGAAGCCCGAGTTCATCGTCTGCGACGAGCCGGTTTCCGCGCTGGATGTGTCCATTCAGGCGCAGGTCATCAATATGTTCGACGATTTGCAGGACGAGCTGGGGCTGACCTACCTCTTCATCGCCCACGATCTGCTGGTGGTGCGCCACATTTCCGACCGCATCGCCGTGATGTATCTGGGCAAGATGGTCGAGCTGGCCGACGCGGAGGAGATCTACAATCATCCGCTGCATCCGTATTCGCAGTCGTTGCTCTCGGCCGTGCCGCTGCCCGATCCCAAGGCCGCGCGCGCCAACAAGCGCATCGTGCTCAGCGGCGATATTCCCAGCCCGCTGAACGCGCCCTCCGGCTGCCCCTTCCGCACCCGCTGCCGCTATGCGACCGAGCAGTGCGCCCAGTCCATGCCCGCCTTTAGCGAGGTGGAAAAGGGCCATTTCGTGGCCTGCCACCGGCTGAAGGAAATCGGCTGACGCTTCCCCATTTTGTTCAAAGATGCGCCGCACGCATTTTTGATAGATTATTACAAGGAGGAACTCCCATGAAAAAGCTTGTTGCTCTCATGCTGACCCTGGCGATGGTTCTCTCCTGCAGCCTGCCCGCGCTGGCTGAGGAGACGACCAGCATCGCCGTGTGTCTGGCTTCCGAGCCGGACACGATTGATCCCGCTCTGAACTCCGCCGTTGACGGCGCGACTCTGATCGCCCACCTGTTCTCCGGCCTGGCCACCTGGGCCCAGAAGGACGACGGCACGCTGGAAATCGTCGCGGACTGCGCCACCGAGCTGTCCGAGCCGGTGACCAACGAAGACGGCACCGTCACCTACACCTACACCCTGAAGGACGGCCTGACCTGGTCTGACGGCAAGGCGCTGACCGCCTCCGATTTCGTCTTTGCCTGGCAGCGCGCGGCCGCTCCCGCCACCGGCTCCGACTACGGCTATATGTTCGAGGTCGTGAAGGGCTATGCCGAGATGTACGAGACTGACGCCGATGGCAACTTCGTCAATCCCGACGCCAAGCTGGCCGTTGAGGCGCTCGACGACAAGACCCTGACCGTCACCCTGAACAACGCCGTCGCCTACTGGAACGAGCTGCTGGCCTTCCCGACCTATATGCCCGTCCGCGAGGACGTCGTGGCCAACGAGTCCTGGGCGACCGATCCCTCTACCTACATCAGCAACGGCGCCTACACCATGACCGGCTGGGAGCACAACAGCAAGATCACCCTGACCAAGAACCCCGCCTATCATGACGCGGACAAGGTCACCATGGATGTCATCGAGTTCTATCTCTCCGACGACTCCAACAATATGCTGGCCAACTTCCAGAACGGCGACTGGCAGCTGATCGACGACGTGCCCTCCTCCGAGATCGCCGCTCTGAAGGAGCAGTATCCCACCGAGTTCGTCGTGGCCGGCCAGATCGGCACCTACTATGTCTGCTGGAACATCAACGAGAACATCCTGCCCGCCTCCAGCGAGCTGACCGGCGTTGACGCCGAGAAGGCCGAGGAGGAGATCCGCAACGCCATCGCGCTGCTGTTCGACCGCAACTACATCGTCACCGAGATCGGCCAGGCCGGTCAGGTTCCCGCCTCCAGCTTCGTCGCCATGGGCATGACCGACGCGGACGGCTCTCAGTTCTATCAGAACGCCGGCGCCTCCGAGGACTTTGACGGCTACTACAACGTTTCCGAGGACGCTCTGGAGGCCAACTTCACCAGCGCCATCGAGACTCTGAAGAAGTACTACACCTACGACGAGTCCACCGGTATGTTCTCCGATTTCCCGTCCATCACCTACCTCTACAACACCTCTGAGGGCCACAAGGCCATCGGCGAGTATCTGCAGAGCGCTCTGGCGGGCGTGGGCATCAACATGACGCTGGTCAATCAGGAGTGGAACACCTTCCTGAACACCCGTAAGGCCGGCGATTACACGATCGCCCGCAACGGCTGGCTGGCCGACTACAACGATCCCATCTGCTTCCTGGATATGTGGGTCACCGCATCCGGCAACAACGACGTGCAGTTCGGCAAGGGCAACCACGCTGATCTGGCGATGTACAGCCTGGATCTGACCCCCTACGGCTACGATGTGAAGGTTGAGAACGGCACCTGGGCCGAAACCTACGACGTGCTGATCTCCAAGATCAAGATCCCGCCGATTCTGGCGACGCTCGGCGTAAACCAGCTGCTCACCGGCATATCGATGGTCATCACCAACGGCAAGGCCGTCAGCGGTATCCCCGCGGCGTATTCCGAACTGATCAACAATAAGGTGCTGAACGTTGTGCCCGGCAAGCGCGGCACGGTATCAGGTCTGATTCCGGTACAGCTGATCATATTCGTGCTGATCGCCGTGCTGATCTGGTTCGTACTGGCGCGCACCACCTACGGCAGCAAGCTATACATGATCGGCACGAATGAAAAGGTCGCGCGCTTCTCCGGCTTGAAGGTCGATCGCATTCTGATCAAGACCTATGCGCTCTCCGGCATCTGCGCGGCGCTGGGCGGCATGATCATGCTGGCGAACTATTCCGTGGCGCGTTCGGATTACGGCAGCCAGTACACCCTGCAATGCATTCTGATCGCCGTGCTGGGCGGCGTAAGCCCGAACGGCGGCCGCGGCAAGCTCAGCGGCGTTATGCTGGCGATCGTGCTGCTTTCGCTGCTCGAAGCGGGCATCAACCGCTTCCCGCAGATCTCGCCCTACTATATCACGCTGATCTGGGGCGCGGTACTGCTGCTGGTTATGGTATTGAATTATTTCGTGGATCATCCGATCATCCGCACAAAGAAGGCGTAATAAATCGATCGGTATCGGGCGCGGCGGGTTTCTGCATGGCAGATATCCGCCGCGCCTTTTCGTGTTTTACGGAACAAAGGCTTCCGATAGAATGCACAGGCAATTCTTCTTAGG
>OLPR01002959.1_pt1 | contig 11927 bp, 12 predicted proteins | sample 1672761 | NCBI WGS metagenome assembly OLPR01 (sample SAMEA3136721, study PRJEB25190) | human gut metagenome | biome: human gut; feature: human-associated habitat; material: faeces | place: Austria | collected 2013 | reverse complement strand
TGTCACCATACTGTGGAGGAAATCGCGGAGATCATCGGCGTGGACAGCCTGGGCTATCTGCCCCTGGAAAATCTTCGTGACCTGTGCGGCAGCGAAGAATATTGCAGCGCCTGCTTTGACGGCGACTATCCCACGTCGATTCCCGAGGACACCCGAAAAGACCAGTTTGAGCAGAAGCTTTCCCAGAGAAAGGCCGGTAAAAATCCATGAGTCGGAACTTTGACAGAAAAATCATATTGGAGGACGGCACCGAATTTTACGGCTACGGCTTCGGCGCCAAGGGCGACGCGCTGGTGGAGCTGGTGTTCAACACCTCCATGGTGGGCTATCAGGAAATCCTCTCGGACCCTTCCTACACCGCGCAGGCCGTGGTCATGACCTACCCCCTGATCGGCAATTACGGCATGTGCAATGAAGACTACGAGACGGACAGACCCACCATCAGCGGTCTGGTCGTCCGGGAATTCAACAGCGAGCCTTCCAATTTCCGCGCCGCGCGGACACTGGAAGACGTGATGATCCAGTATGACATTGTGGGCATCGCCGGGGTGGACACCCGCCGCCTTGCCCGCCACATCCGGGATGAGGGCACTTGCAAGGCGCTGATCGTGGACGCGCAGACCCCCAGCATCGCCTGCCTTGCGAAAATGCGCTCCACCGCTCTGCCCACCAATCAGGTTTCCGTGGTGAGTACGAAATCCCCGTGGATATCCGCCTGTGCAAATCCAAAGCACCGCGTTGTGGCCGTTGACTGCGGCATCAAGCACAACATCATCCGCAGTCTGAACGCCCGGGGGTGTGAAGTGACCGTCGTTCCGTGGACGGTTACCGTCGAAGAAGTGATGGCCATGCACCCGGATGGCCTGTTCATCTCCAACGGCCCCGGCAACCCGGAGGACGCAAAGCCGGTGATCGACCTCGTCCGCGCCCTTCGCGGAAAGCTGCCGATTTTCGGCATCTGTCTTGGACATCAGATCATCGCCCTTGCCTACGGTGCGTCCACTTACAAGCTGAAATTCGGCCACCGGGGCGGAAATCACCCTGTCAAAAATCTCCAGACGGGGAAGGTGGAGATCACCTCCCAGAACCATTCCTACGCGGTAAAGGCGGATTCTCTGGTGGGAACCGGCCTGACCGTGACCCATGTCAACCTGCTGGACGGTACGGTGGAGGGGCAGAAGTGCGCCGCCGACCGGATATTCAGCGTCCAGTACCATCCGGAAAGCGCCCCCGGCCCGCAGGACAGCGCCTACCTGTTCGATGAATTCATCGCCATGATGGAGGGAAAGTAACATGCCGAAACGTACCGATTTGAAGAAAATTCTGGTCATTGGCTCCGGCCCCATCGTCATCGGTCAGGCGGCGGAATTTGACTATGCCGGCACGCAGGCCTGCCTCGCCCTGAAAGAAGAGGGCTATGAGGTCATTCTGTGCAACAGCAACCCCGCGACCATCATGACCGACCCCGCCATCGCGGACAAGGTTTACATGGAGCCGCTGACGCTGGAATATATCGCCCGTATCGTCCGCTTTGAGCGGCCGGACGCCATCATCCCCGGCATCGGCGGCCAGACGGGACTGAATCTTGCCATGCAGCTGGAAAAGAAGGGCATTCTGAAGGAATGCCACGTGCAGCTGCTGGGAACGCCCAGCGAATCTATTGAGCAGGCGGAGGATCGGGAACTGTTCAAGGAGCTTTGCCAGCGCCTTGGCGAGCCGGTGCTTCCTTCTCAGATCGCCAATACCATGGAGGAGGGCATTGCCGCGGCGGAAACCATCGGCTATCCCGTGGTGCTTCGCCCTGCCTTTACTCTGGGCGGCACCGGCGGCGGATTTGCCGATAACGAGGACGAATTCCGGGAGATCATGAAAAACGCTCTTGTGCTGTCTCCCGTCCATCAGGTTCTGGTGGAGAAGAGCATCAAGGGCTTCAAGGAAATCGAATACGAGGTCATGCGGGACGCCAACGACACCGCCATTGCCATCTGCAACATGGAGAACATTGACCCCGTGGGCATCCACACCGGCGACTCCATCGTGGTCTGTCCCTCCCAGACGCTGACCAACAAGGAGTATCACATGCTCCGGGATTCCGCCCTGCGCCTGATCCGCGCGCTGAAAATTCAGGGCGGCTGCAACGTCCAGTTCGCGCTGGACCCCAAATCCTTCCAGTATTACCTCATCGAGGTCAATCCCAGAGTGTCCCGTTCCTCCGCACTTGCCTCCAAGGCTTCCGGCTATCCAATCGCCCGGGTCTCCGCGAAGATCTGCGTTGGCATGACGCTGGATGAAATTCGTCTTGCCAACACCTGCGCGGCTTTTGAGCCAGCATTGGACTACGTGGTTACCAAAATGCCCCGGTTTCCCTTCGATAAGTTCTCCGACGCCAACAATCGTCTCGGCACTCAGATGAAGGCCACGGGCGAAACCATGAGCGTCGGCCGCACCTTTGAGGAAAGCCTGCTCAAGGGCATCCGCTCACTGGAAATCGGCGTGTACCATCTGCACATGGCAAAATTCGACAGCTGGGGCAGGGAAGACCTGCTGGACTATATCAGAATCGGCACCGACGACCGCATCTACGCCATCGCCCAGCTGCTTCGCATGGGCGTAAGCGTGGAAGAAATCGTAGAGAAAAGCACCATCGACGCCTTTTTCATCCGCAAGCTTCGGAACATCATTTCCATGGAGCGGGAGCTTTCCGGCGCGGTCATGGACAGCAGCGTGTATTATCAGGCAAAGAAGATGGGCTTCTCCGACCGGGCGGTGGCGCAGATTTGGAACGTCCCGGAGCGGAAGGTGTTTGCCCTGCGCCAGAGCAGCAATATTCGCCCGGTGTACAAGATGATCGACTCCTGCGCAGGAGAATTCGACAGCTATATCCCGTATTTTTACTCCACCTACGAGACGGAAAACGAGTCCGTCGTCTCCGACAAGAAGAAGGTCATCGTCCTCGGCTCCGGCCCCATCCGTATTGGTCAGGGCGTGGAATTCGACTATTCCACCGTCCACGCCATCCAGACCATCAAAAACGCAGGCTATGAGGCTATCATCATCAACAATAACCCGGAAACGGTTTCCACGGATTACACCACCTCCGACAAGCTGTACTTCGAGCCGCTGACGGTGGAAGATGTAATGAACGTGGTGGAGCAGGAGAAGCCCGAGGGCGTCATTGCCTCTCTGGGCGGCCAGACGGCTATCAATCTGGCGCAGCCCCTGACGGACTTGGGCGTGAACATCATCGGCACCGACTGCACCGCCATCGAAAAGGCGGAAAACCGGGATGCCTTTGAAAAGCTTCTGATTTCCCTGAACATCCCCCAGCCCAAGGGAAAGGCCGTCACCCGCATTGAGGACGGCGTCGCCGCCGCCCGGGAGATCGGCTATCCCGTTCTGGTGCGTCCCAGCTTCGTGCTGGGCGGACGGGCAATGCAGATCGTCGCCAACGAGGAGCAGCTGCGGCATTACCTCCACACCGCCGTGGAGATCGACGCGGACAAGCCTGTGCTGGTGGATAAGTATATCCGTGGCAAAGAGGTGGAGATCGACGCCATCTGCGACGGGACGGACGTGTTCGTCCCCGGCATCATGGAGCTGGTGGAGCGCACCGGCGTTCACTCCGGCGACTCCATCTCCGTGTACCCGTCCTTCTCCATTTCCAATAAGGTCAAGGGCATTATTTTGCAGTACGCGAAGAAGCTGGGGCCTGCCATCGGCATCAAGGGGCTGTACAATATCCAGTTCATCGTCGATCCGGAGGATCATGTGTCTATCATCGAGGTCAACCCCCGTTCCTCCCGTACCGTGCCGTTCCTGAGTAAGGCCACGGGCTATCCTCTGGCGGACATTGCCACGTTGGTGGCGCTGGGTCAGAGCCTGAAGGAGCAGGGCATCGACATGCTGTACCCCGACGAGCAGAAGCGGTACTATGCCAAAGCTCCGGCCTTCTCCTTCTCCAAGCTGCGGGGGCTGGATGCCTACCTGTCTCCGGAGATGAAGTCCACCGGCGAGGCCATCGGCTACGACAACAACCTGACCCACGCGCTTTACAAGGCGATGCAGGCGTCGGGCATGAAGCTGGAAAATTACGGCACTGTATTCGTGACCATCTCCGACGAGGACAAGGAGGAAGCGCTGCCCCTGATCCGCCGGTTTTACCAGCTGGGCTTCAACATTGAGGCCACCGTGGGCACCGCGGTTTTCCTGCGCCAGCACGGCATCAGGACCCGCGTCCGGGCGAAGGTGGACGACGGCTCCGACGAAATTCTCAATTCCATCCGTCAGGGCTACGTCACCTACGTCATCAACACCATGGACGTCCGCTGTGAGGATGTGCATTCCGGCTCCAGCCAGATCCGCCGCTGCGCGGTGGAAAACGGCGTCACCATGCTGACGGCGCTGGACACGGTGCGGGTGCTGCTGGACGTGCTGGAGGAGATCACCCTCGGCATTTCCACCATTGACGCCTGATTCTTTTCCATTTGGAGCCGCCCTTGTCGGGCGGCTCCTTTTGTATGCGAAAAATGTCAAGGAAAATATTTCACAAAAGTTTACATAATTCTTGTCCATTTTTCCAAATTGCGGCGGGCGGCGGGGTAGGGTATAATAGCGACACAAGAAAAGGACGGAGGGAACGCATGAAACGGTGGATACCCATTGGGGTGGTTTTGGTGCTGGTGATTCTGGCTTTTGGTCTGTGCGCCACGGCATGGAATCCGGGGCAATTCGCAGGGGACTGGTACTGCGCAGAAACCGGGGAGCTGTTCCGGTTTCAGGACGGGCTGATCAGCTGCGAGCAGCATAATCTGCTCACCGGCACCATTGATGCCATGTGCGGCGCGTACTGCTTTGACCGGGATTCCGTGACGGTTTTCTCTCTGGGTGTGGCCGGGCTGGAAAATCCGCGGCAGCTGTACCTCATACACGGCACCGACGGCGACCGCCTGTGCGGGTTGAAAGACGGTTCCGGAGAAACATATTTTTACCGCAGTCAGCAAGCGGCGCTGGAAAATTAACGAATCCCCTCTGCCCGTTTATTGTGGGCAGCGGGGATTTTTTCAACTGAATGGATACTCGGAAAACGGCTTCATGTTCAGTTCGATGGGATGATATTGGGCGATGTAAGACCGGGCGGTTTCTTCGGAGCAGTTGCTCGACTGGGGATTCTCGCCTTCGACCGCGCGAACCCAGTATTTTTGAATACGATCCTGATAAATCATTTCGATCAATTCCAGCTCTGTACCTTTCATGCGGTAAAATGCGTAGTACGTCCCGTCTTTTTCGCTGTACATCAGAATGCCGCCTTCGCAAACGTCGGTCAGACCATGTGGTTGAACAAATACCAGTTTTCCGTCCACGATGGTATGCACGGAAAGGACGTATACCGGCTCTGTGCTTCCTGCCTGTGTCGTTAATATATCTCTGGCAATCAGCTTCTGTACCCCGTCGCCGTTCAAGTCCATCAGCGTGTAGGTTAATTTCCCCGCATCGAATATTCGCTTATTACTGCCCAAGCCGTAAGAGGGCCCCTGCTTTCGTTCGCTGAAAGTAGGGGTCCTTTAACAGATTGCCATCTTCCCTGCGTATGCAGGGGAGATGTTGGTCAGTACGCCAGCCACTCGACTTCTTCTTTGCTATCCTGCTCTGCCACGGCCTCCCAATAGGCTTCCTTAGAAACTTCCTGCCCGTTGCTGAAGAACGTGACTGTATCGGAAGTCTCGGTCACATTGCAGATTTTTATGTATTCCCAGCTGTCATCAGTGAAGTTCAGGCGGGCGTATCCCGTGTCGGCCACGCCGTACAGGTAACCAAATGTGCCGTCTTTCTTCAAGTCGATCATCTGACGATAGGTAAAGTCATAGCCAACCACGCCGCCATTTTCATACCGCAGCACTAAGAAACCACAGTCAGACTGGTCGTTTTCCGTTATCCCAAGCACGATCTCAGGCGCATCGTCCTGATCCAGATCAATAACAGCATATTTTGTAATTTTTACTGTATCGTCCATACCATAAGTCGAGCAGTAATCGTCAATGGTCAATGTTTTCTCAAAATCGCGGCTAAAAAATGTATCCGCACCTGAAATGACATCTGAAAGCTTTGCCTGAATTGTCTCCCAATGATTTTCACTGTATGATTGTGTTTCTGATACCTGTGAATCTGTTGATGGAACGCGGCTTTATACTGCACAGGAACACAGCAGCGCACAAATCACACTGCAAGCAAAAAGATATCTTATTTTTCTCATTTCTGATTCTCCTTATCATTCTGTATTGCGTTGGCATCTCCCTGATGCGGGATTACGGCGAATGTATCCACCATGGCCGCGAATCGCACGCCATGCCCCTCCGCCGCTTCCATGAAGAATCGGCGGATAATGCGGAAGCAGCCGCTCTGTTCATCGGAAATATAGTCCCGCACTTCTAAAGGAGAATTCCATTCGCTGCCGCTGTACATGGAGAACGTGATTCGGTTGGTTTCTGTGTGCTCCTGAATTTCCCACTGCGTTTCCAGCTCTGCGCGTTCCTGAGAAGCGGCATCTTTATAGGGCATATCCAGATGAACGATCTCGATTTCGCAGGTGGGCAAAGAGGTATCCGGCTGGGGATTCATAAGGGCGTCGATCTGTCGTTCCCGCTCTTCGTCCGGCAACTGGGAAAGGTAATCTCCGTAGGCTTCCAGCACCTCTTCGCGAGTCATAGGCTTCTGATACGGGCGAATATAGGTGACGTCGCCATCCTTCACCATTGTGTAGTTGTCAACATCATAGTAAATCGCAAATCCCGGCTGGGGCGTTTCCGCGGTGGCCTGCGGCTCCACACCGTCTGCCGCGTAATCGCCCTCATACGGCAACCCCTCGATATCCATGGACATCTTTTTCGGCGGGAAAAGGGTTTCGATCAGGCTGGCGACCTTTTCCTTCACGTATTCAACGGCCGCCGCGCCGGGTGCGGTGTTCAGGAAAATCGCCAATATCAAAATCAGGGCGATCACCGCCGCCAGCTGCCGCATATAGCGGAAGCGGGGCGCTTTTTTGCGGCCTTCGCGCATTTTCTGAGCTTCCAATATGTATTTTCCCTTCACGCCGCCCAGAATGTCCAGCAGTTCCATATCCGTCATACCAGTCCCTCCTCCGTCAGCTGCGCATACAGCCGCTTGCGGATACGGAACAGCATGGATTTGACCTTGCTGACCGTAAAGCCGGACTTTTCCGCGATTTCCTCAGTGGAATCCAGATACCAGTAGCGGCAGAGGAACACGCTCCGCTCCGCCTCCTTCAGCGTGCCGAGGAACCGGTTCAGGCTTGCCAGAATTTCCTTCCGGATGGCCGCTTCCTCGGCGCTTTCCGTCCCGCTGACGCATTCCCGCAGTTCCTCCAGTGCAAGCTCGATCTGCCCCTCGCCCCGCTTGAAGGCGCGGTGCTTTCTCCATCGGTCAATGGAAAGATTCCGGGTGATCTTCCCCAGAAATGCCGCCAGCGCCGGAGGACGCCGGGGCGGCATGGTGTTCCACGCGGACAGGTAGGTATCGCTGACGCTTTCCTCCGCGTCCTCCGGATTGGTCAGAATGTTGTAGGCAATGCTGTAGCAGTAGCCACCGTACTTGGTGTCCGTTTCTTTGATCGCCTGCTCTGAGCGGTCAAAATATAGCTGAATGATCTGATCGTCATTCATTTGCAGCCCTCCTTTTTCTGAGCGTTTCACCTTTCTATACGCAGAACTTTGCGTTTGGTTGCAAATTAATCATAAGAATTTTCTGCCGTCTTTTTGATATTGTACCACAGGGGGGATTCAAATACAAGATTCCCCCCGCAGCGCCCCGCAATACTTTTCCAGCGCGGCTGCCGCGACCGCGCCGTCCGACGCAGCGGTTATGACCTGCCGCAGGGGCTTGACGCAGATGTCGCCCGCCGCGTAAAGTCCCTCAACAGAGGTTTTCTGATTTTCGTCGGTGATAATATATCCCCGCGCGTCCCGCTCGGCAATGCCGGAAACCAGAGCTGTGTCCGGGGCGTACCCGGCAAAGACAAACACGCCGATGGTCTCGCCGTCCGGACTCTGGTATTCGGTGATCTCTCCGGTAGCGGTATTCTGGTATTGGATACGCCGCAGGCCGTCATCGCCGGAAACCTCCTGCACGACGGTGTTGAAAAGAACGGTGATTTTCTCGTGGTTTCTGGCTTTGTCCGCCACGGAGGCGGGGCAGGCAAAGTCATTTTTCCGTATCAGCATGGTCACATGACGGGCAAATTTCGTCAGAAAAACGCTTTCCTCCGCCGCCGTAAAGCCTCCGCCGATCACGAAAACGTCCTTATTCCGGAAAAAAGCGCCGTCGCAGGTGGCGCAGTAGGAAACGCCGCGTCCCCTGAATTCCTCCTCGCCCCGGAAACCCGCCATTTTCGGCTGCGCCCCGGTGGCCAGAAGTACGCCTATGCAGCGAAAATCCCCCACAGAGGTTTTCACGGTTTTCTCGGCATCGAAAAGGGACAGCTCCTGTGCCTCTGCGATCAGAAATTCCGCGCCGAAGTTCTCCGCCTGACGGCGCATGGTATCGGTAAGCTCCATGCCGCTGGTCTTCGGCACGCCGGGGTAGTTTACTACCTCGTCGGTAATGGCGATCTGCCCGCCGTATCCGCGTCTTTCCAGTACAAGCGTCCGACAGCCCGCTCGGGAAAGGTACAGCGCCGCCGTCAGCCCCGCCGGGCCGCCGCCGATAACGATCACATCGTAAAGCTTTTCTTTCATCATGGGATTTTTCCCTCTTTCGTAGATATTCAGAACTTCCATAGTGTCAGTGTGCGCTATCCGGCCAAAATCATACAAAGCAGAAAGGGGAACGGCAAGCGCCGCTCCCCAAGTATTTACATGTCCAGTGCCGGATTCATAAAGTATACATTCTTCTGATCCAGCTTTTCCCGAAGCAGCTGCACCGCTTCGCCGAAGCGCTGGAAATGCACGACCTCCCGTTCCCGCAGAAACTTAATGACATCGTTCACATCCGGGTCGTCAGAAAGCCGCAGAATATTGTCATAGGTCACCCGCGCTTTCTGTTCTGCTGCAATCATATAAGAACAACATTTTATGTTGATTGGTTCGTTTTAGTCCCATTTTTAGGACAGATATCAGAAATTCCAGTGAATTTCGATGGGAACATCCTTTGCTCCGGGAATCCGCTTGCCTATCACGATATAGTCAACCAGAATTTCAACGATCTCCCGTGTCAAGTGTTCCAGATTGGTGTACTGTTCGATCAGTTCACGACGATTATCACCAACAGCAATCCGTTCTTCGATTTCTGCAAGCTGCTTCTGGCCATCGATCATCACACGCTCTAAGCGTTCTTTTTCCGTGGTAAAGTCCTTTGACAATTCCTCAAAATCACTCTCGGATATGAGGTCCTTGACTTTATCCATATACAGCTCCCGGATGCCTTTGCTGTACTCGGCAATCTTCTTTTCATAGGCCGACATATCAGCAAGCAGCCGCTTTTTCTGTCCCTGTAAGTTGTCGCAAAACTCAATGTTCTGTTCCAGCTCGTCTTTGTCCAGATACTCCGCAGCCAATCGGTTCAGTTCGGCAATCACCATCTGTTCCAGCTTATCCACAGAGATAAAGGAGCCAATGCAGGCGTCCTTGGCTACATGGCGGTTGGAGCATTGAAGATAATGTTTGCCCCGGTTTTTGGAGGAACGCATTGTATAGCCGCAGTTGGCACAGCGGGCTTTTCTGGCAAACAGGCAAATGGTGCCGGTATCAAAGGGTTTCGCACGTTCTGCAATCATGGCCTGCACCTTATCCCAAAGTTCCCGATCAATAATCGGCTCATGGGTTCCCTCCACGACATACCATTCGCTTTTCGGGCGTGGTTTGTTCTGCTTCGTCTTATAGGAAACGCTGCCGTATTTGCCTTGCACCATGTTTCCGATATAGATTTCATTTATCAGCATATCGGAGATAGCAAAGTATTTCCAGAGCGTGCTGTTCTTCCTCTTGGGCTGCTGGTAACGCAGACCGTGAAGCCTTTTGTACTCCGTGGGATTTGGGATGCCTCTGTCGTTCAGCATCCGCGCAATGGCGGTTTTGCCATAGCCCTGCGAAAAGAGGGTGAACACTTCCCGGACGATTGCAGCGGCTTCTTCGTCAATGATCAGATGCCCTTTTTGTTCCGGGTCTTTCTTGTACCCATAAAGAGCAAAAGCACCGATGTGAAAACCGTTCTGTCGGCGGTTGGTGAGAACGCTTCGGATATTATCAGACATATCCTCTAAGTACCACTCGTTCACAAGGCCGTTGATCTGGCGGGACTTTTTGTTTCCCTTATTGGCAGTATCGGCGTTGTCTACGATGCTGACAAATCGGATGCCCCAAATCGGGAATAGGCCGTGTATGTATTTTTCAACCAATTCCAATTCACGGGTAAAACGGGATTGCGTTTTGCAGAGGACAATGTTAAATCGGCGGGCCTCCGCGTCTGCTAACAGGCGGTTAAATTCCGGTCGTCTGCGGTCGGAACCTGTGTAATCATCGTCACTGTAAACGTTATATACTTCCCACCCCTGTTCCATAGCATATTGCAGCAGCATGGCTTTCTGAAAAGCGATTTGTCAAGGGTATTTTCACCATAAAACACGCATGACATATAATTTTTTCAAATTAGGCATATACTAATTCTTTCCTACATCCTGTCCTACATCCTGATAGAGCATACTGAAAGAAGTTCGGCATCCTCGCCCACAAGTGCTTCGGATGCCGCTTCATATCTTTGGAACAGCATATGAACTGCGCTGTTCCATAAACTTTATTCATTGGTATTTGTCTGTACATCTTGATATAGGCTGTTGGCAGACAATTCTCCTCCAATGGCAAACGCTTTCCCGGCTTCTGTGTCACCTTGCAAATGGTACACAAACCATGCCGTCATATAACCGTCAAACTGCTTGTATGAGTCGCCATGGTCTACATTTTTCTTTCTTGCAATCACTTTATCTACTGTTTCAGGGAGCAGGCTGTAATTCTCCTGCAAAGACCACAGCGGGCAAATCCCCTGTGCTACGCCGTTTTTATCGTCGGTAACTTGCTCCTTGCTTGTAGCATTCCCCGCATCCCAACTGCCAGTCCCTGCTGTTAAGAAGGTTGGAATATTTACTCTTGAAATATCATATTCCCATCCATCGGCCATAACCATTGTGTGGTAAGATGATGTTGCACTTGCCGCATATAAGGCCTTAACCATAGATCCGTGTTCCTGATTGGTGACCATGTTGAACACCGCCGGTCCACCTTGAGAGTGTCCCGCAATCCCAATATTGTCTAAGTCGATTTTGTGATAAAAAATGCTGTCCTTCTTTTCGTTCTCTGCAATCAGGAATTTTATCGTTTCCTCCAGGGAAGCGCCAGTCCTCGTGTTTTCATCATCGTTCCCAACAGAAATAAAGCCCCACGAAGATAGGTGCGTTAGGAACGGTTTATAGGTAGACGAGGTACTTCCTGTCCCATTTGCAAATATGACAACGGGTATTGGGTATTGCTGCTTTCAAGCTCAGAGGGATACCAAACTGCATATTTCCCAATGACATCATCATTTGCGTCATATTCCTGACAGGATACTTCTTTATCCCCGAATGCCGTATATTTTTGCTCGATTTCTCCAACTGCTTCTGTGTATTTATAGTAATTGGATTCTTTGTGCAGAGCGAATAAAATCAATGCAACGACCCCAACAACGACCACCGCAATTAATATAAGAACAATTTTGAATACTGTCATCATAACTTTTTTCACGGACTTGTTTTCCTCCAAACTCGTATTTTCTTTCAAACCATACGCCCAACCCGGTGCCTTAGGGCATCCAAGAGCGTCTGTAAAAAATCATTAAATGCTTATCGACTTAACTCAGCACGCTACAAGATGTAGCGACAGCTCTGG
>OLPR01002956.1_pt1 | contig 11943 bp, 8 predicted proteins | sample 1672761 | NCBI WGS metagenome assembly OLPR01 (sample SAMEA3136721, study PRJEB25190) | human gut metagenome | biome: human gut; feature: human-associated habitat; material: faeces | place: Austria | collected 2013 | reverse complement strand
GCTATCCGTCAAAATCCTGAAAAAACCATAAGCCGGAACGCTGTGAGACTCGCCGGGCTGAACAGCGCCAAAGCAGGGGCCTTGCGCGCCGAAAGCGCCGCATGAATTTTGCAAGCCCCGCGCAATCCCTCAGCGGCGGATCAGCCGCATGGACGCAAAGCGGAACATATCCCGCGCCGCCGGCTCGGCCAGACGCAGCGCGATATGGTTCTCGCCCGCCTTCAGCGCCACGTTGCCCAGCTCCGCGATCATGCCGCGATGATAGCGCGCGATGAGCGCCTCGATGTCGCGGTCGTGCCGCACGCTTCTGCGGCTCGTCTCGCCGTTCACGCTCAGATCGACTTCCGTCTCGAGCGGCTCTGTGCCGTGCAGGCCATTGACGGTCATCTCCACGGCGTATTCGCCCGCCCTGTCGGCGCTGACCGTCCAGCTCATGCCGTCCTCGGGCGATTTCCAGTTCATCGCGTCGCAGGCGTTGCCCAGCGTAATACCGCCCTCGATTTTCGCGGTGGAGCCGGTCAGCAGGAAGCCAAAATCCGGCAGCTCGATCAGCCCCTCGTCCACCTTCACGCCGCCCTGCGCCGTCAGCTTGACGACAGGGATGATCTTTCCGGTGAGGTCGGGCAGCTCAACGCGCACCAGCGCGCCCTCCTGCGTAAAATGCGCCCGTCCCGCGCCCAGCACCTCGGCGGACTCAACCTTCGTCAGCACGCCGGGGATGAGCAGCTCGTGCTCCGGCTTATTGACGAAGAAATACAGGCTGTCGCCCTTCTCGGTCACGGGGCCGGACATGAGATCGACGCTGTAGGGCGAAGGCTCGGTGGCATAGACCGCCTCAGCGTTGACCTTCATCCATTCGCCCACCTCGCGCAGCACGTTCTGCGCCCCCACGGGGATGCGTCCCAGATGATCGGGGCCGATGTTGAGCAGATAGTTGACGTTGCGCGAGGCCAGGCGCGTGAGCAGCGATATGACCTGTTCGGGCGTTTTCCAGTTCTGGTCATAGCTCTTGTAGCCCCAGGTATCGTTGAGCGTAGCGGCCGTCTCATAGAGCATATCGCGGTTTTTCTTCGCGCCCGGCACCTGATTGTCGCCCATGGAGGCATAATCGCCCATGCCGTTGCCGATGCGGCTGTTGACCAGGCAGTTCGGCTGATACTTCTTGACCAGATCGTACAATTCGCGGCTCTGCGCGGGCGATATGACGCTGGGCGTGTCGAACCAGATCACGCTGATCTCGCCGTATCTGGTCAGGATCTCCTTCACCTGCGGCTTGATCTTCTTTTCAAAGCAGCGGGAGAAATCCTTGTGCGCGTTATCGGGAAAATCCCAGTTGTTCGTCCAGCTGGAGCCGGCGTTCTTATAGCCCAGCGTATAGCCGCCGCCGTCCGGCTCGTGCCAGTCCAGCTCCTGAGAATAGTAAAGCCCGAATTTCACGCCATATTTTTTGCAGGCCGCGGCCAGCTCGGCGATGGGATCGCGTCCAAAGGGCGTCGCGTCCACGATGTTGTAGGGATCGGCGTCGCTTTTGAACATGGCGAAGCCCTCGTGGTGCTTGCTGGTGACGACCAGATAGTTCATGCCCGCGTCCCTGGCCATCTTCACATATTCTTCCGCATCAAAGCCGATGGGGTTGAATGCCCTGGCGTATTGCTCGTATTCGGCGCAGGGAATGGCGAAGAAGCTCTGTATCCACTCGCCCAGCTCGTTCGCGCCGCCGTCGTCCGCGCCGCCGCACTGCCGGCCCTTATACTCGCCGCCCAGCAGGGAATAAAGCCCCCAGTGCAGCATCATGCCGAACCGCGCCTCGGAAAACCACTTGCCGTCGTTCACTGTCATGTCCTCCCGCTCATTTTCAAAATATCCCGCGCTCATTATAGCGGCGCGCGCCCGAACGCGTCAATGTGTTTTTCGGGATTGTTTTTGTGTTTTTCGACGCGTTGACAGTCTGCAAATATATTGCTATAATGAAAACGGCGCGTCGGAAAGGCGCGTTCTGTTAAGGAGGCTGTTTCCATGCGTGATCTCAAAAACAGGGTCGTCTTTATTACCGGCGGAACCAGCGGCTACGGCAAGGCCATGGCCAGAGCGTTCTGCGCAAAAGGCGCGCGCGTCATCATCGCCGCCCGCCATGAGGATCGTCTCGCCGAGGCCAAAGCCGAAATCGGCGACGTCGATACGCTCAAAATGGACGTGACCGACTATGCCGCATGGGCCGCGCTGCCCGAATGGATTAACGCGCGCTACGGCCATATCGACGTGCTCGTCAACAACGCGGGCGGCGGCGTGGCCATCCGTCCCATCGACACGCAGAGCAAAGAAGAAATCGATGCGGCGCTCTCGCTGAATCTGGCCAGCGTGATCTACGCATCCAGCGTCATGGCGCCCGTGTTCAAGGCGCAGAAGAGCGGCACGATCATCAACATTTCCTCCGTCTGCGCCACGCACTGCTGGCCGGAATGGAGCGTATACGCCGCGGCCAAGGCGGGCGTGCGCAATTTCAGCAAGAGCCTGTACACCGAGCTTCAGCCCTACGGCGTGCACGTGAGCTGCATCATCCCTGCCGCCGCGGCCACGGGCTTCCACAAGGCCGCGCACATGGACTCGATCAAGGCCGCCCTCCAGCCCGAGGACATCGCCGATACCGCCGTCTACATCGCGTCCCTGCCCGATCGCGCCGTGGTCGAGGAGGTCACCGTGTGGGGCGTGGATCAGGTCGTCTCGCCGCTGTAAGCATTCGAATTCCACAAAATCCGCCGCAGTCAGCTCTTTTCGGCTGGCCGCGGCGGATTTTCATAGAAAGCGGCGCAAACCCGCTTCGTTTATGACGCGGCTGTTGAAAGGGCGCGAGCCGCCTTTCCCATGGACAAAACGCCGCCTCCAGACGGCGGATGAGGCCGTCCCCGCGCCGCGTTTTACGCTCCGTTCGTCCCGGTGGGCTGATTCGAGCTTTTGCGCCTGAACCCCATCTGTCGTAGGTTGTCATTGGAGTGGTTTGCGTTCGGTCCACGCCCGCCATACATTTCTATCGATATGCCTTGCGTTCGGTTCACGCCTGCTGTTTGCCGCCTGTGCGCCAAACAGAACGGCTTGCGGAATGTTCCGTTCCTATTCCGCCGTGGGTCGTGATCGCCATTCGTGCGTTCTCGCGTGTCATACGGTTATCGGGCTTGGTGGGTTCACTTCGGGCGTGTACGTTTCTTTATGGCGATCCCGACGGAGAACGAGAGGACGGAGAGACGCGGGGAACGGAGTCGGCGGCGCGGCGTAGGTACATTTTTGCGTGAACGCATTGGCTTTGTAATGCTTTCCGCGGGGAGTACGCTGGGGCAAAATGCGGAAGCCGCACTGCGGCCGCGCCCCAAACCTGCGCCAAAGAGTCGAATGTGGAAGCCGCACTGCGGCCTCTCTGGACTCTCTTCATGTGATTCGCGGCGCAAGTGAAAAAGCAATACAATAGCCTTTCAGCTATAACAACGCCTTGCTTCTCGCACCCACGTCCCGCAGCACCCGGGTACACGGAAAGACCCTGCCGAGTCCAATTTATGCTCGGCAGGGTCGGGCTATATACCGCTAACATTTCTTGCTTTGCGCGGCAGCAAGTGGAACCGGCACAGCCGGCGAGCCGCCCGGCGGCAGCGGCGCGGAAAATGTGGAAGCGGCACTGCCGCCGGGTTGCGTGCGCGAAGCGTTGTGGATGCCGCACTGCGGCTACCTAGTTAGTTTGCGAATCCAGTGATAGCTGTTGACCTCGAAGGCCGCGACAATGCACTTGACCAGCTGATCGCTCTTGAGGAAGAAGAACACCCAGACCGGCGAGAGCTTCCAGACAAACGCCGAGAGCAGCGAGAGCGTAATCACCATGCCCCACTGGAAGATCAGATCGTTATAGAACACAAAGCTCGTCCGGCCGCCGCCGCGCACTATGCCGGTCAGGCAGGGCGCCTGATACGCCGAGCCGACCACCGTGATCGACAAAACTGTCATGAACGACCGCGCCAGCGCGCGCGTCTCGTCAGCCACCTTGTAAACGCTGATGATGCCGTCCTTGAGCACGAATATCAGCGTGCCCGTGATCAAACCGATCAACAGAAACAGCGCTTGCAGCGTGCGCACATACTCGCGCAGCCTGCTCTGATCGCCCGAGCCGACCAGCTTGCCCACGAACACCGCCGCCGCGCTGCCCGCGCCGTACGCCACGACCGATACGATCGAAAACAGCGACATGGCCATGCTGTTGGCCGCCACCGCCGCGCTGCCCAGATGGCCGAGAATCGCGGCCTGTATGAACTGCGCCACGCCCCAGGACAGGCCGGAGAGAATCACCGGCGTAGCCACGCGGATATAGTCGCGGCTGATCGTCCTCTCGCTCTTGAACAGATCGCTCATTTTCATGCGCAGGCGCCTGTCCAGCCTCAGCACAAAGACCAGCGTCACAATCAGCTCGCACGCGCGGGCAATCAGCGTCGCCAGCGCCGCGCCCTCAACGCCCATGCGCGGGCAGCCCAGCCGGCCAAATATGAAGGCGTAGTTGAGAATCACGTTCACAAAGAGCGCCATCACCGACACGATCATGCCGATGTGTACGTTCTCCACGCTGCGCATTGTGGCCAGAAGCACCGTCGAGGCCGAATAGAGCAGATAAGTAAAGCATACAATGCGCATATACTTTACGCCCTCCGCCACGACCGGCGCCTCGTTGCACATCAGCGAGAGAATCTGCCGGGGCAGGAAAAAGCCCGCCAGCGTGAACAGAAGCCCCGTGCCCAGCGCGATCTTCAGTCCGACGCCGTTGACATCCGGTATGGGGCGCAGATCCTTCTTGCCCCAGTACTGGGAGGCCAGCACCACAACGCCCTCACCCACGGAGGAAACGATCATCTGCAAGAGGAACTGGATCTGATTGGCCAGCGCCACGCCGGAGAGCGCCTCCTCGCTCCAGCGCCCCAGCATCACGTTGTCCGCCAGATTGACGCAGTAGACGATCAGGTTTTGCAGGGCGATGAACACCAGCAGCGAGAAAAACTCCTTATAAAACGACTTGTCCCGCGTTATGAAATGCACTTTATTCATCCTTCTCTTCAGTTTTTCAGCGCCCACGCGGCTTCCCCGTTGGTCATGTATTCAACGTCCCGCCGGCCGGAAAGGCGCTCCAGCAGCCGCTCGAAATAGTCCCAGTCATGGCGCGCGTCCGGGTTGGTCAGCTCGTAGGAATGGCCAAATATGTGCAGAAGGCGCGTCTCCTCATGAGGCGCGGCGAGAAACGCGTCGATCAGCGCCGGCGTTTCCGCGTCCGCATAGTGGCAGCTCGGCTCCCACGCGTACCAGTCGTTCGGAACAGACAGATCATGCGTCGGCGACGCGCCGCGGGCGTATTCCACGCGCGTCGCCCGCACCATATCGGCCATGGCCGCCGTATACTGTCCGCCCGGATAGGCCAGCCCGCGGACAGTCTGCCCGCTCCACCGGGACAGCTCCTCCAGCGAGCGCTCGATTTCCGCCGCCGGATCGGGCGCGTCCATGGTGTGCGCGCGCGTATGGCTGGCGATTTCCATGCCGCGATAGGTTTCGGAAAGCTCGGCGGCGCTCACGCGCTCCACGACGGTATCCTGCCCGTATCGGTGAAAGGGCACCTTCATGCCCAGCTGGCCGCTGATGAGATAGAACGTCGCCTTCAGGCCATAGCGCCGCATCATGTCGCACACGCGGCGGTCATAAATCTCACAGTCGTCAAAGCTGAACGTGAGGATTTTCATCGCGCCGTCCCCCCGCGCGCCTTCTCATAGTCCGCCCAGCAGCTTCTGATCAGATCGGCGTCCGCGTCGGTCAGGCGCACGTCGCCGCTGCCGGAGAGATAATACAGATCGGGCACGCCCAGCGCCGCGCAGCCCTTCACCCAGCGCTCGAACTCGCGCCGCGTGCCGATGCCGCCCGCGTCCGTATCGATGATCACGTCCGGCAGCGCCGCCGCGTACAGCTTTGCGCGATAGCCCAGCACCTGAAGGGCGCTGCGCTGCTGGCCGTCGTAATCGTGCAGCCGCGCCTGATCGACAAGTTCGTCGAAATAAGGATGCGCGCAGGAGCAGTTGATCAGCGCATCCGGCTTGACCGCCCTGGCAAAATCGCGCATCATCGTCATGAAGCGCCTGAGCAGCTCCACGCCGCACACGCCTTCCTCATGCGTCTGGACATATTTGCCCAGCGGCATACAGTTGGCAAAGTCGATCTTGAAGCCGTCGCAGTTATAGCAGCCCGCCTCGTCGGAGAGCAGACGGCGGATCGTCTCCTTCATGCGCGCGCGGTATTTCTCGCTCGTCGGATCCGCGCCGCAGGCCGTGCAGAGATACTCCGCGCACTCCTCCGCGCGCAGCCCCTCGGGATACCACGATCTGAACCACAGCACGACGCGCCGGCCCTTTTTGTGCTCCGCGTCGGCAAAGGCGCGCAGATCGGGCCACTTTTCCGGATCGGGCAGCGCCTCGCCATACTGTCCCTGCCACTTGTCGTCGATGATCAGGCAGCCCGGATGCAGATCAAGCGCGTCCAACCGGCGGCTCATGTCCTCGTAATCGCGCTGCGTGGCATAGTCGAACGGCTTGCCGCCCAGACGATGCGCCATGTCGCACTGCTCGCCCCAGCCGCAATAGATCGGCCTTTTCCACCAGTCCGGCTCATTCGAGCGATCCTTTTTCACGCACCAGCCGCTTTCGTAATGCCAGGCGGCATAGGCGCGCAGCGCGCCGAACGCGTCCTCGCCCTCGGTAAAGAGCAGGCTCTGGCTCTCCCATTCGCCCGACACGCGCGTCTTTCCATAGAGCGGCACCTCGAAGCCGCAGCGGTTGTTCGCGGTCTTTATCATGAACTGATGGAAGTTATACTGCCCCGCCCGCGCAGCCAGCCCCACGCCCAGCCAGCGGTCGCCGCCGTCCAGAAACAGCGGATAGCAATAGCAGGGCGGCGTGAAATAGCCCAGCTCGATCACGCCCGGCTCGGTCATCATGCGCAGGCAGCGCGCCTCGTCGGCGTGCCCCGCCACGGGCAGCAGATAGCCCGCCGTCTCATAGCGCGCGCCGCCGTCAAAGAAGCGCAGCGCGTCCACACTGTGCTCGCCCTCAACGCGCACAAAAAAGCGCGCCCAGTTTTCGCCGGCTTCGAGCGTATACGTCTTCATTGCCCACAGATCGGACTGCGTGCGCCATGTGTAGATCGCTTTGCCGTCCTCCCGCCGCATATCAAACGCGCGCATGGGCAGAAAGCGCTCGTCCGCGTCGATCCTTCCGTCCGCGTCCACGGCGATCGCCGCCGGACAATTCAGATATTCCTCGCCGCCGATTTCAATGGAAAAGCCCTGTTCGTTTGCCTTGACGATCATGATGAGGTTCCTCCCTTGTATCAAAATATCGGAGGTATTCTGTCAGCAGATTTTCAGCAGCATGGTGTGCTGCTCGTCCATCTCGATCACCAGCAGTTTCTCCTTCTCCAGCGCCTTCATGATGTCGCTGAAGCGCTTGAAGCCGATCTGCTTTTCGTCGAAGCTGGGATAGTCGGCCTGAATCGCCGCCTTGAGAATCGAGGGATTGATGCGCTCGAAGCCGTCCTCCTTGAAGCGCTTCAGGCTCTCGCGGAAGGCGGGCAGCCAGTTGCTGCGCGTCAGCACGGGCGCGGCGCTCTCGGCGGCGGTGTTCACGCCGATGATCAGCGAGGACGCCTCCGTCCAGGCCTTCAGATCGGGGCAGACGCGCACCAGCTGCTGGACGAAGCGCCCGAACGTCGAGCAGCCGTAATTGCTCTCGTTAAAGTCGGGATGCAGGCGCAGCAGCGTGTCCTTCAGCTCGCTGGCGTACATCTGATCTTCGTCCTGATCCTGAAGGATTGTGAGCACCTGCTTGGCCAGCTCGCCGATGGTCGGCTCCGCGCCGTGATCCTGATCGCGCTCCTGGCGGGCGATCTTGGCCGGCTTGGTCACAGAGGCCACCGACTCGAGGAATATGAACTCGTTGCACGCCTTGATGAATATGCCGCTGGCCACCTCCGAGCGGGAGATGCCCAGCACGTGCTTGCCCATCGCCTTGAGCCGGCCGACGAGCGGCATATAGTCGCTGTCGCCCGAGACGATGCAGAAGCTGTCGATCAAAGGATTGGTATAGGCCACCTCCATCGCGTCGATGACCAGCTGAATGTCCAGATTGTTCTTCTGATTTTTTCCATAGCGCAGCGAGGGCACCACGGAAAACGTGTTGGAAAGCAGGCACTCCTTGAGCGAGGAATAGCGGTCGGTATAGCCGTACACCTTGCCCAGCAGGATGTCGCCGCGAATCTTGACCTTCTCAATGATGTTGTTGAGCATGGATTCCTTCGCGCCTGCGTTTTCCAAATCCACAAAAACCGCGAAATTTGTCGTTCCCACAATAAAAATCTCCTTACTGTTTCCTGATGATATGTCTCGCGCCGACAGTCCTTCGGCCGCGATAAAATTCCTTTTCCCGCGCGCTGTCCCTTCGCCGCGCGGCCATGCGGAGACGGCGCGTCCCGCAAAAAACCGCGCTTTTCGGAAAGGCGCGCCTGTCATAAACCAATGGCGCACGCTTCGTCCCGCCGTTTCTTCGCGTCATAGCCCTTGCCGCGAATCAATGCCGCAGGGATTCCATACTTTCCGCAAAAACTCCGGCAATCAAGGCTGCGTATCCTCAGCGCCTCATCTTTTACGTCTCCGCGAACAGATCGATCTGCTCCGGCTCGGCGGGCGTTTTCGGCGCGGGGGCTTTCCGTGTTTTCGCCGCGCCGGTCTTGGGCGCGGCGGTTCTGGCCGCCTTTGCCGGTTTTTCCGTTGTTTTGGCGGCGGCTTTGGCCGTTTTCGCCGCTTTGGCCTTGGGCGCGGCCTTTTCCGGCGCGGACGCGGATTTCGGCGCGGCTTTTTTCGCCGGCGCTTTTTTCGTCCCCGCCGCTTCCGTCTTGCCGGACGCGCGCTTTTTCGGCGCGGGCGCGGGAATAACGGCGTTCTCGTTGGGGTTAAAGCGCGGCAGCTCGCCGGGGACGTAGGTGATCACGCCGGTGCTGCCGGCCACCTCGCGCTTCTCGACAATCAGCTTCACCAGCGCCGCGGTGAGCGCCGGGCCGCCGCGGCTGACCAGACAGTCCTTCCACAGCGTCAGCTTGCAGCCCTCGCGCCAGCGGGAGCAGCCGAACGCCTTTGAGTTCTCCGTGATATGTCCCTCGCCGCAGATCGGGCAGGGAATATCCAGATTCTTGACCGCCGACGCGCGCGATTTGCCGCCCTTTCCCTTGCGGCGCTCCTCGGGATCGAACGCCACGTCCTCCGGCGCGCCCTTGGCCTGATCGACCAGAAACGCGGCGAAGCGATTGATGCCCTCCATAAAGCGGCCGCTGAGCGCATCGAGCGCGCTTTCATCGTTCTCGCGCGCCATGACCGCCAGCGATTTTTCCCACCTGCCGGTCAGTATGGGCGAGGTCAGCTCCTCGGGCGCGATGGAGATCAGCTTGTCGCCCTTGTCGGTGGAGAGAATCGTGCGCCCCTTGCGCTTTGCGTAGCCCACCTCCACCAGCCGCTCGATGATGGCGGCGCGCGTGGCGGGCGTGCCCAGACCGCTGTCCTTCATGCTCTCGCGCAGGCTTTCGTCCTCCAGCGCGCGGCCGGCGTTCTCCATGGCCTGGAGGAGCGTGCCGTCGGTGTGCGGCTCGGGGGGCTTGGTCTTCTGCGCCTTGAGCTTGCATCCCTTGACCTTGCGCGCCGTGCCCACGGGCAGATCGGGCAGCGCGTCGGTCTCGTCCTTATCGCTCTTTTCCGAACGATAGACCGCCTTCCAGCCCTCTTTGAGCGGCACGCTGCCGGTCGTGCGGAAATCGTCCGCGCCCACGCGGGTGGTAAGCTTCACGGACAGATATTCATAGTCGGGATAGTGCGCAGCGATGAGCCGCCTGACCACCATGTCGAACACGCGCCTTTCCGTCTCGCTGAGCCGGTCCAGCGAGGCAAAGCTGCCGGTGGGCACGAGCGCGTGATGATCGCTGACCTTCGCGTCGTTGTACATCCGCCCGCTCGTGGAGAATTTTCCGGCCTCCCTGAGCGGCGCGACCAGAGCGGCGTACGGCTCGGGCAGGGCATTTAGCGTCTTGGCGATCTTGGGGATCATGTCGTGGGGCAGATAGCGGCTGTCGGTGCGCGGATAGGTGAGCAGCTTGTGCTTTTCGTAGAGCGCCTGCGCGATTTCGAGCGTCTTGGCGGCGGACAGGCCGAGCAGCTTGTTGGCCTCGCGCTGAAGGGCGGTCAGGTCGTAGAGCTGGGGCGGGGGCTGCGTCCTGCGGGCGCGCTCGTTTTCGGTCACCACGCCCTCCTGCCCCCGCACGCGCGCGGCGATCTCCTCCGCCTTATCGCGATCATAGCAGCGCAGTTCCTTCGTCTCGGGGTCGAGCCACAGCCCGGTGTAATCGCCGAAGTCGGCGCGGATCTCCCAGTAATCGCGCGGCGTGAAGGCGCGGATCTCGCGGTCGCGCGCCACGAGCAGCGCCAGGGTGGGGGTCTGCACGCGGCCGACGGAGAGCAGCACGTCGTATCTCAGCGTATAGGCGCGCGAGGCGTTCATGCCGATGATCCAGTCGGCCTCGCTGCGGCAGCGTGCGCTCGTGTACAGCCCGTCGTAGGCCGAATCGGGCTTCAGCGACGCAAAGCCTTCGCGGATAGCCGCGTCGGTCATGGAGGAAATCCACAGCCGATCGACGGGCTTCCTGCACCCCGCCTGATCGTAGATATAGCGGAAGATCAGCTCGCCCTCGCGGCCGCTGTCGGTGGCGCAGATCACGCGGTCGATTTCGGGATCGCGCAGGAGCTTTTTAAGCACCGAAAACTGCGAACGCGTCTTGGAGATGACCTTCGTCTTGAGCGTCTCGGGCAGCATGGGCAGCGTGTCCATCGACCACTTTTTCCAATCGGGGTTCAGCTCGTCCGGGTCGCACAGCGTCACCAGATGGCCGACAGCCCAGCTGACAATATACTCCTCCCCGACGATCATGCCCTCGCCGCCCCCGCGCGCGCCCAGCACCCGCGCGATGTCTCGTCCCACCGACGGCTTCTCCGCCAGCACCAGCGTCTTGCCCATGCCCGTCCTCCGCTCAATCATCTCTGCCGCTCCGGCCGCGCGCCGCAAAGCACCGGCCACGGTCATTATATCACGGCCTGCACCCGCAAACAACACATTTCAAAAACCGGCGCACCGGACAGCTTTCGTCCGATGCGCCGTTTGTCCGCTGTATGATATGGTGGAAATAAACCGTCAGTCCGGAACCTCGCGCGTGTACCATTCGACCTGCGCGCCCAGATGGCGCAGCTTTTCGTCGATCTTCTCGTAGCCGCGGCGGATGAAATGCGCGTTGGCGATTTCGGTCGTGCCCTCGGCGATCAGTCCGGCCACGATGAGCGCCGCGCCCGCGCGCAGATCGGTCGCCGTCACCGGTGCACTCATGAGCCTGTCCGTGCCGTCCACGATGGCCACGCGGTCGACGATGCGGATGTTCGCGCCCATGCGGCGCAGCTCGTCCACATAGCGGAAGCGCGCCTCATAGATGTTCTCGGTCACGACGCTCGTGCCGCCCGCGATGGAGAGCAGGCTGACCATGGGCTGCTGAAGGTCGGTCGGAAAGCCGGGGTAATACTGCGTCTTGACGTTGATGCCGCGCAGCAGACCCTCGCCGCGCACATGGATGCGGTCGTCCTCATCGTGGACGTACACGCCCATCTCGAGCAGCTTGGCCGAGAGCGACTCCATGTGATAGGGAATCGCGTCGGTGATCACCACGTCGCCGCCAGTGGCCGCCGCCGCGATCATCAGCGTGCCCGTCTCGATCTGATCGGGAATGATGGCGTAGGTGGAGCCGTGCAGCGGTCTGCCGCCGCGGATGCGGATGACGTCCGTGCCCGCGCCCTTCACC
>OLPR01002953.1_pt1 | contig 11956 bp, 6 predicted proteins | sample 1672761 | NCBI WGS metagenome assembly OLPR01 (sample SAMEA3136721, study PRJEB25190) | human gut metagenome | biome: human gut; feature: human-associated habitat; material: faeces | place: Austria | collected 2013 | reverse complement strand
CTCCAGAGAAGAAAGAAACGGTTGAAGCAAAGCCTGAGGCAAAGAAGGAAGAAGCAGTTAAGCCAAAGGCTGCGGTAAAGAAGACAGCTAAGGCAAAAACTCCAGAGAAGAAAGAAACGGTTGAAGCAAAGCCTGAGGCAAAGAAGGAAGAAGCAGTTAAGCCAAAGGCTGCGGTAAAGAAGACAGCTAAGGCAAAAACTCCAGAGAAGAAAGAAACGGTTGAAGCAAAGCCTGAGGCAAAGAAGGAAGAAGCGGTTAAGCCAAAGCCAGCAGCAAAGAAGAAGACAGCTAAGGCAAAAACTTCAGAGAAAAAAGCGGCAGTTAAAGCAAAGCCTGTGGTTAAGAAAGAGGAAGCAGCAGAGCCGAAGACTGAGGTAAAGGAGAAGACAGTTAAGGCAAAGCCGGCAGCAAAGAAAGCAGAAGTTGAAGTAAAGGAGCCAGTTAAGAAAGTAGAAATCGAGACAAAGGTGCCAGCTAAAAAAGTGGCAGTTAAGGCAGAGGCTCCGTCTAAGAAAGAAGTAGCTGAACCACAGATTGCTGTTAAGCAGGATATCCCGATGGAGCAGCCAGATTTGGGTCCGAGAAGAAGTGTTGCGTTTATTGGTTCAGAGTGTTATCCATTTGTTAAGACTGGTGGACTTGGTGATGTAATGTATGCTCTTCCTAAGGCTTTGGCAAAGTTAAATCTGGATGTTAAGGTAATTTTGCCAAGATATAAATGTATTCCTCAGAAGTATCAGGAAAAGATGGAATACAGGGGCTCTTTCTATATGGATCTTTGTGCTGATGGAAAACAGTATTATGTGGGAATTATGGAATATCAGGAAGATGGTGTTGTCTATGATTTTATAGATAATGATGAGTTTTTCTCCTGGGGAGACCCATATACGAACCTTATAGATGATATTCCAAAGTTCTGTTATTTTGGTAAGGCTGCTCTTGCTGCACTTAATTATTTAGATTGGACTCCAGACATAGTACATTGTCATGACTGGCAGGCAGCGTTAGTGCCGCTTTACTTAAGAACCTGTTTTAGTGATACAAATGTGGGACGTGCAATTGCAGTACTCACAATACATAATTTAAGATTCCAGGGTGTTTATGACAGAAAAACGATTCAGTATTGGTCAGGGCTTCCTGATTATGTATTTAATAAAGACTGTATGATTCAGAACTGGCTGGATGCGAATATGCTAAAGGGTGGTATTACTTATTCTAATAAAGTGACAACGGTAAGTAACACTTACGCCTGGGAGATTCAGACAGAAGAATATGGTGAGGGACTTGAAGAACATTTAAGATATCACAATAATAAGGTTTTAGGAATTGTAAATGGTATTGATACAGATATCTGGAATCCGGCAACAGATAAGCTGTTAGCCTCTAAGTATGATGCAGAATCAGCGATAAAGAATAAAAAGGCAAATAAAAAAGCTCTTCAGGAATCTTTAGGATTAGATGTGGACGACAATAAAATGGTAATTGGTCTTATTTCCCGTCTTACAAATCAAAAAGGACTTGACCTTGTAAATGACGTAATTCCAGGTATCATGGATGGAAATACGCAGGTAGTTGTTCTTGGTACAGGTGATGCCCAGTATGAGGACACCTTCCGTTATTATGAAGATAAATATAAAGGCAGCTTCTGTGCCTATATTGCCTACAATGAAAATGTGGCTCATAATATTTATGCAGGGTGTGATGCGCTTTTAGTTCCATCAAGATTTGAACCATGCGGACTTACACAGCTCATATCCATGAGATACGGTGCCGTTCCAATTGTCAGAGAAACAGGAGGCTTGAAAGATACTGTTCAGCCTTATAATGCATTTGAAAACACAGGCAATGGTTTTACATTTGACAGATATGAAAGTGGACTCCTTTACGATGCAATCAATAGAGCAAAAACACTCTATTTTGAAAACAGAGTGTACTGGGATGACATGGTAGTTCGTGATATGAACAAAGACGTTTCCTGGGAACAGAGTGCAAAACAGTATAAAGATATGTATGTAGAATTAACACCAAGATATTAAGCTCTGATTTGCTGCAGGCATGGGAGACGAACTCAGGGAGATAAATAAAGCATATTTGAGACTTTAGCCGCGGCGGTTTGAATGCTCGCTTTACGCGCTTGCATCCAAACTTCGCTCCGAGGCCACGAATATGCTTTATTTATCTCCCTGAGTTCTGCTCGTTGGCAGTTGCAGTTTAGAAAATCAGCTGGAGAGATTTGGAAAAGAAGACAGGAGATGTAGAAGTTCTGGGAGATGAAAGCTTATGGAATCGATTCTCTCTGGACGTGTCAATTTCCCTTGACAAAATAAAAATTTCTGGCTATAATACTTTAGTGTAGTGCATTGATAAAACTATGCAGAGATTATAAGGGAAAGAAAAAGGAGAATACTATGAAAAAGATAATTGCAATGCTCTTAGTTCTTGTAATGAGCGTGACAGGATTAGTCGGTTGTGGTTCATCAAAAGATAATGAAGCAGGTTCAACAAGTGCAAGTTCCGATTCTGATTGGGCTTACATTCAGGATAAGGGAAAACTCACTGTTGGTATCACATTATTTGCACCAATGAACTATTACAATGAGAAGAACAAACTTGTTGGTTTTGATACAGAGATGGCTGAGGCAGTTACAAAGAAGCTTGGCATTGATGTAGAGTTTACTGAGATTAACTGGGACTCTAAAGAAGTAGAGTTAAGTTCTAAGAATATTGACTGTATCTGGAATGGTATGTGTATCACAGAAGAGAGAAAGCAGAATATGAGTATTTCTGACCCATATCTTTATAATACACAGGCTATGGTAATGAAAAAATCCAGAGAAAAAGAAATCATGAAGAGTGTAAAAGGTCTTACTGTTACAGCAGAACAGGGTTCTACAGGTGAGGGAAAGATTGATGGTTCTATCGCAGATGATGATACTGTAAAGGTTTCTGCACAGGATTATTTCAAAGATGCGAACTATGTTGCTTCTGATTCTATGGCAAAGGCTCTTATGGAAGTAAAATCCGGTACAGCAGATGTTGCTTTGGTTGATAGTGTTTGTGCACTTGGAATGGTTGGTGAAGGAACAGATTATTCTGATTTAGTAATCAATATGGATAACAACTTTGGTCAGCAGGAATATGGTATTGCATTCCGTAAGGGAAGCGATGTAACAGAAAAAGTAAATGAAGCAATCAAAGAACTTTACGAAGATGGAACAGTAGATACGATTGCAAAGAAATATGGTTTACAGGAGATGTTGATTAAATAGTTATTTCTATGGTATGATAGAGAAACTATATAGGCTTCGTGAGAATACATAGAAAGGAATCCGGGATTTCGGTGTCTTTTAATAAAAAAGAAAGAGACGGAAAGACCGGATTCTTGTTGTGGTTTCGGGCGAAGATATATCAAATATTTTTATAAAGAAAGAAGGAAAAAATTATGATGGCTACCAGCCCAATGGAATCCTTAAGTTCAGGATTCATTATTAACATCGAGCTGTTTTTTATCACATTACTTCTGGCATTGCCGCTTGGATTAGTGATAACATTTTGTTCTATGTCAAAGTTTAAGCCATTAAAATGGCTGAGCAGAACTTTCGTCTGGATTATCAGAGGAACACCACTGATGCTCCAGCTTTTTGTTGTGTTGTATGCACCAGGACTTTTATTTTCCATGCCGATGAATTCTCGTTTTACAGCAGCAGTTATTGCATTTGTTATTAACTATGCAGCATATTTTTCAGAGATTTATCGTGGAGGAATTGAGAGTGTGTCTAAAGGACAGTACGAGGCAGGTCAGGTTCTTGGTATGACAAAGACACAGATTTTCTTTAAGATTATTCTGTTACAGGTTATTAAAAGAATTATTCCACCGCTGAGTAACGAGGTTATTACTCTTACAAAGGATACTTCACTTGCACGAATCATTGGTCTTGCAGAGATTATTATGTGTGCGGAGCGTTTTACAAAGCAGGGGCTTATCTGGCCACTGTTTTCTACCGCAGTATTTTTCCTTGTTTTCAATGGTATCCTTACAATTTTATTTGGATGGATCGAAAAGAAAATGGATTACTTTAGAGTATAAGGAGGAGTTTTGATGTCTATTCTTGAAGTAAAGAATTTAAAAAAGAATTTTGGAAGTCTTGAAGTGTTAAAGGGCATTGATTTTTCTCTGGAAAAGGGAGAAGCCCTCGCAATGATCGGAGCATCAGGAAGTGGAAAGACGACACTTTTGCGCTGCCTGAACTTTTTAGAGCGCCCCACACATGGACAGATTATTGTAAATAATAAAGTGATTTTTGATGCCGATGATAACAAATCTCTGGGAGATGCACAGATAAGAAAGAACCGTTTACATTTTGGAATGGTATTTCAGTCCTTTAATCTTTTCCCACAATATACAGCGTTACGCAACTGTACATTAGCCAGAGAATTAATGGCAAAGGAACGCCCGGATTTTAAAGAGAATAAGAAGAAAATCATGGATGAAATCACAGCAGAGGGAGAAGCACTCCTTGAGAGTGTTGGCTTAAAAGAAAAAATGAATTACTATCCACATCAGCTTTCTGGCGGGCAGCAGCAGAGAGTTGCAATTGCAAGAGCATTAATGCTTCAGCCTGACATTTTATGTTTTGATGAGCCAACTTCTGCACTTGACCCGGAACTTACCGGAGAGGTATTAAAAGTTATCCGCGGACTTGCCGATCGCCATACAACAATGGTTATCGTTACGCACGAGATGAAGTTTGCCCGTGATGTATCTGATAAAGTTCTTTTCTTAGATCAGGGTACGATTGCAGAGTACGGTACTCCAGAGCAGGTATTTGAACATCCGAAGGAAGAAAGAACAAGACAGTTCTTAGAAAGATATTTTGAGGATTAATTTGTAATTGCTCACAGATGGTAAAGTTGTGTAATATGTATCAAAAGAAAATAAGGATAGTTCTTTAATTATAAAATGATACAGTAATAATTGATAAATAGTTAAAATATAAGAAAGAACACTGAAAAATGTAATTTTTTAAGGGGGGGGGTAAAAATAGAAGTTCTCCCCTCTTTTTTTATAAATTTCGTTGCTTTTTGTCATATTAATGATATACTTAACGTGTGTTGCTATGTCCAGTTATAGCATGGCGTGAGAAGCGGGGTGAGAGAAAATGATAGATGTCAGAGAGAGCACAGATAAACTGAAAATATTGATTGTAGATGATTCTGAGCTGAACCGTGAACTTCTCGCAGGTATGCTGGGGGATGAATATGAGATTTATCAAGTTGAAAATGGTAAGAAAGCAATAGATATTTTAGAGGAGAACAGAGAACAGTTTAAACTTGTTTTACTCGACATAAATATGCCGGTTATGGATGGCTATGAAGTACTTTCCATTATGAAGCGAAGAAAGTGGCTTGATAAACTTCCAGTAATTGTTATTTCAGCAGAAATCAGCGGGGAAAGTGTAAAGAAAGCATACGAGCTTGGAGCGAGTGATTATTTTGTACGTCCGTTTAATGTAGCTATCGTACTTAGAAGAGTTAGAAATATGATTACTCTTTATGATAATATTTCAAGTAATTTAAAAGATGCAGTTACTATGCTGTCTACGATTTTCTATCGTATATTAAAGATTGATTTAGAGGCAGATTCTTATGAGATTATAGAGCAGGGGAATAGTGATCCTTTAAGAGAACTGTATCAAAAGGAAAGTATATCCGCATGTCTGAAAGATGTTGCAGAAAAGGGGTATATTCATGAAGAAGACTACAAAGAATATACAGAGTTTTGTTCATTAGAACATTTGAAAAAAATCTTTTTAGATGGAAGTCAATATGCCAGCCTGCAGTATCGGAGAGTTCTTGAGGGGCAGTATCGATGGGTTTCCATGGAAATTGTGCGAAGCACCGAATATCGAGAAGATAATCAGCAGGTTGTAATGTATATTCGTGATATTAATGATGACTACTTGAAACTTTTACAGATAGCAATGTGTCACACATTGGATTCTGTGGGAATTGTGTCAGCTAATATTTCTCAGGGTATTTGTCTTTCCTTTGCTGGCAGGAGAGATGAATTAGAATGTCAGAGTGAGGAAAGTATCGATACATATATACAAAGAGTCAGTGAAATGATTCCAATGCCTGAATCAAGGGAACATTTTTGCCAGGTGTTCTCTCAGCAAAATATGTTGAAGCGGTTTACAGAGGGTACGGCGGCTTTATCTATGGAAGCAGCATTTTTTTATTCGGAAGAACAACAGCCATGTGTTCTTCGTATTAATGTAGATATGGCATGCAATTCTTTTTCAAGAGAGATTGAAGGCGTGTTACATTTTACAGATGTTACAGTAGCGTATCTTATTGAGAATGTGCCGCAGAAGATTTATCAGAAGGATTATGAGAATATTATAATTATTGATGCGAAGAGAGAGAAGATGATAAAGACAGATGTCTTGTCTTCTGTTATATCTGATTATCTGAAGAAAGAAGAGGCATATGAAGGCTACCGTTCTTATAGTTCACACAGAGCCGTTGTAGAAAGTGAACGTGAGAGGTTTAAAAAATGTGTGGAACTTTCCACAATAAAAGAGGGGCTTCGTAAAGACAAGCAATATTTTTTTACAATTCATGAAACAGATAAAACAGGGGAAGTAAGATTAAAAAGATACTCTTATATTTATATTGATGAGAGAGTTGATATAATTGTTGGAGCGAGAGAAGATATTACAGAATTTTCAGAAAAAGACGTTCTGACAGGCGGATATAATCGTCGGGGATTTATTCGAATTACAGAACGTCTTTTGAATGAGGTTCCAGATAGAACTAAATATGCCGTTCTATTTTTTAATGTGAAGAATTTTAAGGCGGTAAATGAATTGTTTGGCGTGGAGAGTGGCGATGTGGTTCTTCAGAATATATTTAGAACGCTGACACATTCAAAGTTATCGCCAGTTATTACTGCAAGAGTAGAGTCAGATCATTTTGTATGTCTGGTAGAGAATAAGAATCTTGATTTTGAAGAACTTACCTCAGTTTGTGATAATAAGTTCGTAAAAGACGGCAAGTGTATGAATTTGATTATTCGCTGTGGTATTTTTTATGTGGAAGAGAAGCCGATGAAGATTTCGGGAATGATTGACAGAGCAAAACTTGCGAAGCGCTATATTACCGATGAGTATGTGCAGCCATACATGGTATATGATCAGTCTATGCAGGTGCATATGTAGATAAGGCTAAACTTGCCGGAGAATTACAGGAAGGTATTGCGAAGGAACAGTTTAAGGTATATTACCAGCCGGTAATTGATACAAAGACAGGAAAGATTGCATCGGCAGAAGCATTAATCCGTTGGATTCATCCGGATAAAGGATTTATTTCCCCAGCTTTGTTTATACCTGCATTAGAGGAGAATGGCCATATTTCAGAACTTGATTTCTATGTTCTTAAAAAGGTATGGCAGTTTATCAGTGATCGATGTGAGAATAATAAATTTGTTGTTCCAATCTCCGTAAACTTATCCTGGATGGATTTCTACGATGAAATTATGATGGAAAAGATTCTAAAAGAAATGGATCGCTTCAGGGAAAATGGCAGAGAACATATGGCACGTTTTGAAATTACAGAAACATCCTACGCTGCTATCAGGGAAAATAGAAGCGGTATTCTTGAAAGCCTTAGAATTAAGAATGCAAAGATTCTCCTAGATGACTTTGGAAGTGGCTTTTCATCCTTTGGAATGCTGCAGGACTATGACTTTGATATCTTAAAGATTGATATGAGCTTTATCCGTAAAATTGGCGAGAATCCAAAGACAAAAAGTATCGTCCATAGTATTATCGGAATGGCACATGAGATAGGTATAAAGACAGTTGCAGAAGGAGTAGAAACGGAAGAACAGGTAAGCTTCTTAAGACAGAGCGGCTGTGATTACATTCAGGGATATTACTATTCCAAACCATTACCAGAAGAAGAGTTTGTGGAGTTTCTGGAAAAAGCAGATGCAGAATAGCAGGTCTGAAAAAGTGTACAGTAGGCGAAGGAGACGCCCTCTTTTGATAAATAAAGCATATTTGTGACTTTAGTCGCGGCAGGTTGAATGCTCGCTTACAGCGCTCGCATCCAACCTTTGCTCCGAGGCCACAAATATGCTTTATTTATCAAAAGAGGGTTGTGTTTTGGCTGGGGATTTGCTTTATTCCTTTTTATGTTAGAATAAATGATATAAAAAAAGAGGATAAGAGGATTCATAAAATGAACGATTATATAGCCAGATTTCGTGTAAATGATTTCGAAAAACAAGAGTTAAAAGAACATATCAGAGAAGTGCAGAAATTAGCAGCAGCTATGGGGAAAAGAGTTGACTTGAGGAGAACTGTTAGCTCAAAAGAGCTACATTCTGACAAAAAAGCTACTTTGGAAAATACGCTTTCTCTTGTTGGTTTGCTTCATGATTTTGGAAAATACAGTATTAAGTTTCAGAGGTTTATTCATGAAGAATGGAGACGGGCAAAAGAGGGGATAGAAAGTAAAAGACAATCTGGTATTGATCATGGTGTTTACGGAGCAAAATATATTTATGATTTATCAGGAAAGTACGGACCGAATGGAAGGATAGTGGGTGAACTACTCGCAAATGTTATTTGCTATCATCATGGAGGACTCCCGGATGCAGAAGATTTTAATGGAGACAGCCCATTGTTGATGAGACTTCAGGATGAAAACAGACTTACTGATTATGAGCAGGTAAAAGTAGCTTTTTTTAAGGATTTACAGATTACGGAACAGGAGATAGAACAGCTTTTTAAGAAATCTGTTGAAGAGATAAAGCTGCTCATTCTGAAATCTTCTACAGGAAGTGAGGCAAAAAATAAGAGAAAATCTAATTTCGTCTATCTGTCTGTCCACCCAACGAATTAAACGGCAAACACCCCATCAAATAGTCTCTTTTGTATAAAAAAATTAAAATTATCGTGAATGTTGCAAAAAAATACAGTCCATGATAAATTTTTGCAAAAAAATGACGGAAAAATATAGCATTTTTTATTTATTTGTGCTATACTCATATTGCGCGTGAGGAAAGCGCATAAAGTAATGTTGATAGTTAATTGAAGGAGGAACACAACAATGGCAAAATGGGTATATCTGTTTACAGAAGGCGATGCCACAATGAGAAATCTTCTTGGTGGTAAAGGAGCCAATCTGGCTGAGATGACAAATATTGGATTACCTGTACCACAGGGATTCACAATTACAACAGAGGCTTGTACTCAGTATTATGAAGATGGTCGTGAGATTAACGATGAGATTCAGGGACAGATTAATGAGTATATCGTAAAGATGGAAGAGATTACAGGAAAGAAATTTGGAGATAAAGAGAATCCGCTTCTTGTATCAGTTCGTTCAGGTGCCCGTGCTTCCATGCCAGGTATGATGGATACTATCCTTAACTTAGGTCTTAATGAGACAGTAGTTGAAACTATTGCCGCTAAATCCGGAAACCCACGTTGGGCTTGGGATTGCTACAGAAGATTTATTCAGATGTATTCTGATGTAGTTATGGAAGTTGGTAAAAAGTATTTTGAAGAATTAATCGATGAGATGAAAGCTAAAAAAGGTGTAAGTCAGGACGTTGATCTTACAGCAGAAGATTTAAAAGAGCTTGCATCTCAGTTTAAGGCTGAATATAAAGAGAAAATCGGCGAAGATTTCCCAGATGATCCTAAGAAACAGTTAATGGGAGCTATCAAAGCCGTATTCCGTTCATGGGATAACCCACGTGCTAATGTTTACCGTCGTGACAACGATATCCCTTATAGCTGGGGTACTGCTGTTAACGTACAGAGTATGGCATTTGGTAACATGGGAGATGACTGTGGTACTGGTGTTGCATTTACTCGTGATCCTGCTACAGGTGAGAAGAAGCTTATGGGAGAATTCCTTACAAACGCACAGGGAGAGGACGTAGTTGCCGGTGTTCGTACACCAATGCCAATCGCTCAGATGGAAGAGAAGTTCCCAGAAGCATTCGAGCAGTTCAAACAGGTTTGTAAAACTCTTGAAGATCACTACAGAGATATGCAGGACATGGAGTTCACTGTTGAGAATAAGAAGTTATACATGCTTCAGACACGTAATGGTAAGAGAACAGCACAGGCTGCTTTAAAGATTGCCTGTGATTTAGTAGATGAGGGAAAAATTACAGACAAAGAAGCTGTTTTAATGATAGATCCTAGAAACTTAGATACTTTACTTCACCCAACATTTGATCCGGTTGAGTTAAAGAATTCTGTAGAAATAGGAAAAGGTTTAGCTGCATCACCAGGGGCTGCTAGTGGAAAAGTTGTATTTACTGCAAACGATGCTAAAAAAATGCATGAAAGTGGAGAAAAAGTAGTACTTGTAAGGCTAGAAACATCTCCTGAAGATATTGAAGGAATGAAATCAAGTGAAGGAATTTTAACTGTAAGAGGTGGAATGACTTCTCACGCTGCTGTAGTTGCTCGTGGAATGGGCTCATGCTGTGTAAGTGGATGCTCAAGTATTGTGATGGATGAAGAAAACAAAGTCTTCACATTAGGTGGGTACACTTTCCATGAAGGAGATGAAATTTCAATAGATGGTTCTACTGGTAAGATTTATAAAGGACTTATTAATAAGGTAGATGCAACTATCACTGGAGAATTCGGTCGTATTATGGCTTGGGCTGATAAGTATAGACGTCTTGGAGTAAGAACTAATGCTGATACACCAAAAGATGCATTAAAAGCAAGAGAACTTGGTGCAGAAGGAATAGGACTATGCCGAACTGAACACATGTTCTTTGAAAAAGATAGAATCGCTGCAATTAGAGAAATGATAGTATCTGATACTGTAGAAGAAAGAAAATCTGCTTTGGCTAAAATTGAACCAATGCAACAAAAAGACTTTGAGGCACTTTATGAGGCAATGGAAGGTTATAGTGTTACAATTAGATACTTAGACCCACCACTACATGAATTTGTGCCTACTACCGAAGAAGATATTAAACTTCTTGCTGATACTCAAGGAAAAAGTGTTGAACAAGTTAAAAATATTATTGCTTCACTTCATGAATTTAACCCAATGATGGGACACCGTGGTTGCCGTCTTGCTGTTACGTTCCCTGAAATAGCTGAAATGCAAACTAAAGCAGTTATAAAAGCTGCAATTGAAGTTAGTAAGAGAACTGGTAAAATGGTAACTCCTGAAATAATGATACCTTTAGTTGGAGAAGTTAAAGAATTAAAATATGTTAAAAATATAGTAACTAAAACAGCAGACGAGATTATTAAAAATGCTAATATAGATATGATTTATCATGTTGGTACAATGATAGAAATTCCACGTGCTGCCTTAACTGCAGATGAGATAGCAAAAGAAGCAGATTTCTTCAGTTTTGGTACTAACGATTTAACTCAAATGACATTTGGTTTTTCAAGAGATGATGCAGGTAAATTCTTAACTGACTATTATGATAAAAAGATTTATGAGAATGATCCATTTGCTAAACTTGATCAGGTTGGCGTTGGCAAACTGATGAAGATGGCAATCGAACTTGGAAGACCGGTTAACCCGAACCTTCATGTAGGTATCTGTGGAGAACACGGTGGAGATCCGTCCTCTGTAGAGTTCTGCCATAAGATCGGTCTTAACTATGTATCCTGCTCACCATTCCGTGTACCGATCGCTCGTCTTGCAGCAGCACAGGCAGCTATCGCTGAGAAGAATGCATAAGTTGATGTTGTTATAAGGCAAACTAAAATAGCCTAATATTTGTGTCCCAACAGAGTAATACCGACCCTCACTTTACAGGAAACTGTATCGTGAGGGTTTTTTTGTCGGTCTGTTCTGCTTATGGCTTGAAAAAGAAAATTCATACCTGTATAATAGCATATGGAAATTGATAGTATTAGAAACTTAGGGGGAGTAGTTTTGAAAAATAACA
>OLPR01002946.1_pt1 | contig 11978 bp, 9 predicted proteins | sample 1672761 | NCBI WGS metagenome assembly OLPR01 (sample SAMEA3136721, study PRJEB25190) | human gut metagenome | biome: human gut; feature: human-associated habitat; material: faeces | place: Austria | collected 2013 | reverse complement strand
GCCGTACCCAGGTAGCCCCTCCCCGCGGCCCTCGCGCAGGAACGCGTACACGGCCATCTTGGTCATGCCGGGCAGCTGGGCCTTCGCGCGGATCACCTCCTCGAGCGGGTCGAAGGCGCTGCCCCTCGCGGACCTCCCGTCGGCGGCGGACTCGCCGTCCCGCCAGTACTTGGCGACCGTGTGCCGGTCCATGCCGTGCCTCCTCGCGATCTCGCTGAAGTTCGGTTTCGCGCCGGACCCCCTGTAGACGTTCAGCTCTCCCATTACGTTTCGCTCCATATCCCGCTCCTCCCGGGTCGGATACCCGATCGGAGCATAGTTCCGTTAGCGCAGTTGGTGAAAGTACGTTAGCGGGTTCGGCGAAAGCACGTTAGCGCATTCGGCGAGATGCGTTTGCGAAAGTGGTCAATTTTAGATTAGCGCTAACACCTGGCGACCGCCAAGCAGCGGCTGCTCGCCTTCCTCGCAAAGCGGGGGTTCGTCTACGGCGGCACCACGCCCGCCGGCAACCCGAGGAAGTACTGGACCTACGACTTCCTGAGGTGGCTCGACAAGGTCAGGCCGGAGGACGATGGCGGGGTTCGGACGCTCGCCGCCCTGAGGAACGAGGTCGAGGCCGCGGCGGAGGCCCGGGCGGACCTGCTCTCCGAGTACAGGGCCGCCGTGGATGCCAGCCCGATCGCCGCGGAGGTGGCCGCCCTCCAGTCGATCAAGGGCTGCGCCTTCGCGCTGGCCGCGGCCTTCTCGGCCGAGGTCGGCGACTTCACGAGGTTCCGTTCCGGAAGGCAGGTCACGGCCTATTTCGGCCTCGCGCCGAGTCAGAGGTCGAGTGGCGACTCCGTGCGGCTCGGAGGCATCAGCGGTGCGGGCAACGCGCTCGTGAGGAAGCTGGCCGTTGAGGGTTCATGGTGCTACGCCGCGGCACGGCACCAGCCGAAGCTCATGCCAAGGGACACGGGCGTGCCCCTCGAGATAAGGATGCACGGGAGGAAGGGGTCCGAGCGGCTCCTGCGGCGGCGCGAGGAGATGCTCGCCTTCTGGCGGCTGGTCGAGGTGGGGGTCATACCCCGCCACGTGACGCACAACGACACGAAAATCAGCAACATTCTCTTCGACCGAGCGGGCAACGTGCTCTGTGTCATCGACCTCGACACGGTGATGAACTCCACGTCGCTCAACGACTTCGGCGACGCCATCCGCACCTACACCAACACGGGGGCCGAGGATGACCGCGACCTGCGGCGCGTCGGAATGTCGATGGAGCTCTTCACGGCCTACACGGAGGGCTATCTCTCGCAGCACGCCCGCGAACTTTCTCCGTCCGAAAGAGAATATCTGGCCTTCTCGGCACGTTATATTACCTACGAGCAGGTGCTCCGCTTCCTGATGGACTACCTCGACGGCGACACCTACTACAAGACCCGCAGCGCCGACCACAACCTGGTGCGCACCCGCGCCCAGTACCGGCTGCTCCAAAGCATGGAGGAGCAATACGACGCCATGTGCGACGTGGTGCGCAGGCTGGCCGACCGATACGCAACAACGAAACATTGAACATGACCATGAAGATAAGACACCTCAAACCGTTCGACACGACCGACCTCCGGGCCATGGAGGAGGCCTTCGCCGCCATCGAGCCGCAGCCGATAGCCTGCTGCAACTGGCCCGACACCTACCCCTACCGGCCGCAGGTCTCGTTCCGCATCTTCCATACGGGCGAAACGCTGTGGCTCCGCTTCGACGTGGAGGAGCGCTACACCAAGGGCGAAGTGACCGAGGACAACGGCCGCGTATGGACCGACTCCTGCGTGGAGTTCTTCATCGCGCTCGACGATACGGGCTACTACAACTTCGAGACGACCTGCACGGGACGCCTGCTGCTCGCCTTCCGCAAGGAGCGCGAGCATCCGACCCATGCCACACCGGAGCTGCTCGCCCGCGTCGGCCGCTACCCTTCGCTCGGGCGCGAGCCCTTTGCCGAGCGCGTGGGCGACAACCGCTGGTCGACCGTGCTGGCCATCCCGGCCGACGTCCTCTTCCGCCACCAGCTGAAGCGGTGGAACGGCGTGCGGGCCACGGCCAACCTCTACAAGTGCGGCGACGAGCTCTCCCACCCGCACTTCCTCTCGTGGCAGCCGATTGAGAACCCCAAACCGGACTTCCACCTGCCCCGCTTCTTCGCCGAGGTGGAGTTCGAGCAATAGAACGACAACAAAAGTTACTGCATAAATAGTCACAACCATGAACAACAGCAAGTATTCACTTCCGAAGGACGGCGGACTCATCGAAAGCTCCGCCCCCCGCGACATCATCCATCGCTACGAGAAGATTCGCACCTCGGTCTACGAGAACGAATATCTGGGTGTAAAGTATGTCGCCGACGTCATCGTGAAGATGATTCGCAACTACAACGAGAGCCACTGCTCGAACGAGGTCTACGACGAGAATGCACCCTTCGTGCTGGGTCTGACCACCGGCCGCACGCCGCTGGGCCTCTACCACGAGCTGGTAAAGCGCTACGAGGAGGGCGAGGTCAGCTTCCGCAACGTGGCCGTCTACAGCCTCGACGAGTTCTACCCCATCAAGTCGAGCGAGCAGCAGAGCCGCAACTACCGCATCCATGAGGATTTCCTCAACCACATCGACATCCTGCCCGAGAACATCCACATTCCCGACGGCACGATTCCCGAGGACAAGGTTTCGGAGTACTGCGCTTCGTACGACAGCGCCGCCAGCCACATCGACCTGATGATTATCGGCGTGGGCGAGAACGGCCAGATTGGCTTCAACGAGCCGGGCTCCTACGCCAAGTCGCGCACGCGTCTGGTACAGCTCAACTACGACACGCGCAAGACGCAGTCGGGTGCCTTCTTCGGACTGGAGAACACCCCGAAGATGGCCATCACGATGGGTATCGGCACCATCATGCACGCCGAGAAGATTATCCTCATGGCCTGGGGCGAGGACAAGGCCGATGTCATCCAGAAGGTTGTCGAAGGGGACATCAACCCGATGCTGCCCGCCTCGAACCTGCAGGCACACCCCAACATCGAGGTAGTCATCGACGAGAATGCGGCCCACCAGCTCACCCGCGAGCAGACCCCCTGGAAGGTGGGTCCCTGCAACTGGACGCCGAAGTTCGTCCGCAAGGCCGTCGTATGGCTCTGCGGCGAGGTGAAGAAGCCGATTCTGAAGCTCACCTACAAGGACTACATCGAGAACTCGCTGGGCGAGCTGCTCGAACAGGGCCGCACCTACGACCAAATCAACATCGACGTATTCAACGACCTGCAGCACACCATCACGGGATGGCCCGGCGGCAAACCCAACGCCGACGACTCGACGCGCCCCGTCTCGTCGAAGCCCTTCCCCAAGCGCGTGGTCATCTTCTCGCCCCACCCCGACGACGACGTAATCTCGATGGGCGGTACCTTCATCCGGCTCGTACAGCAGGGTCATGACGTACACGTAGCCTACGAGACGTCGGGCAACGTGGCCGTACACGACGACGTGGTGGTCCAGAACATCGACACCTCGCGCGAGCTGGGCTATGCCGACCACCTCGAGGAGGTGAAGCGCATCATCGCCGGCAAGAAGAAGGGCGAGCCCGAGCCGCGCGCACTGCTCGACCTCAAGGGTTCGATTCGCCGCGCCGAGGCCCGCGCCGCCGTACGTTCGTTCGGTCTGAACCCCGACACCAACGCCCACTTCCTCAACCTGCCCTTCTACGAGACGGGCGGCATCAAGAAGGGACAGCTCACCGAGAAGGACATCAACATCATCGTCAACCTGCTGCGTGAAATCAAGCCTCATCAGATTTACGCCGCCGGTGACCTGGCCGACCCCCACGGAACGCACCGCACCTGCATGGAGGCGGTTCTGGGCGCGCTGGAGATTGTCAAGGACGACGATTGGCTCAAAGATTGCCATCTGTGGCTCTATCGGGGCGCCTGGATGGAGTGGGACCTCGGCATGGTGGACATGGCCGTGCCTCTGTCGCCCGACGAGCTCATCAAGAAGCGTCATGCCATCTACCGTCACCTTTCGCAGAAGGACATCGTTCCCTTCCCGGGCAGCGATACCCGCGAATTCTGGCAGCGGGCCGAGGAGCGTACGCAGCACACGGCACGTCTCTACGACCAGTTGGGCATGGCCGAGTATCAGGCCATCGAGGTCTTCGTCAAGATGTTCTGAGCGCCGCCGAAGCGAACGTAAAAAACAATTAATAACCGGGCGGAAGGGTCTTCCGCCGGAGTGCAACCCCTCAGCGTCGGACCCCGTCGGGGTGCCGTGCGGCATCCCGACGGGCAAGATGCGAAGGAGGACACCGGCAGAAAGGCCATACCGCCACAAACAGGAAACACCATGCGAGTAATTATCGAAAACACCCCGCAGCAGGTAGCGCAGTGGACGGCTCGCTACATCGTCGAGCAGATTCGGCTCAAGAGCAAGCTCACCTCGTCACCCTTCGTACTGGGCCTTCCGACCGGCTCGACGCCGCTGGAGACCTACAAGGAGCTCATCCGCCTCTACAAGGCGGGCGAGGTGTCGTTCAAGAACGTCATCACCTTCAACATGGACGAATATGTGGGTCTTCCCGAGGAGCATCCCGAGAGCTACCACTCGTTCATGTGGAACAACTTCTTCCGCCACATCGACATCATTCCCGAGAATGTCAACATCCTCAACGGCAACGCCGAGGACCTGGTCAAGGAGTGCGCCGACTATGAGGCACGCATCGAGGAGGCCGGCGGCATCGACCTCTTCATGGGCGGCGTGGGCGAAGACGGCCACCTGGCCTTCAACGAGCCCTTCTCGTCGCTCCAGTCGCGCACGCGCATCAAGACGCTGACCACCGATACGATTCAGGTCAACGCCCGCTTCTTCGGCGGCGATACGCGTCTGGTTCCGAAGACGGCGCTGACGGTGGGCGTAGCGACGGTGCTCTCGGCCAAGAAGGTCGTCATCCTCGCCACGGGCCACAAGAAGGCCCGCGCCGTACGCCACGGTGTCGAGGGCGGCTACAACCACCAGTGGACCATCTCGGCGCTGCAGGTACACCCCAGCGGCATCATCGTCTGCGACGATGCGGCCGCCGAGGAGCTCCGCGTCTCGACCTACCGCTACTTCAAGGACATCGAGAAGGATACGCTGATTTAAGGCGAGCGGATACGCCCCGGAGGTACACCTTCACAGATGCGAGGCGGCTGCCGATGGCAGCCGCCTCGCTGCGTTCAAGTTCAAATAGCAAAGGCCCTTCTCTTCGCAGAAAGAAAGGGGCCTTTGCCATATCCTGCGGAATACGCACGTTCAAGTGGATGCGGCGGCACGGCCTGCGCAGGAAGATGAGAGCCGCACCAGAGCGGACAAAAAAACGCCCGGCAAAGCACCCTCCGCACGGACACAAAAAAAGACTCCCGCCGCATCCGACGCGGCAGGAGTCTATTCAGGACCGTCGAGATACCGCCACAGGGCGGCATCGCACGGCTACTTCTCGTAGGCAAGGTTGTCGATGGCGAAGTAGTAGGGGCACATCGTATCCTCGCTCTCGACCGTGAAGGTCATGCTCGTAACCGTTCCCAGCGACGAGAGGTCGAGGGTCTCCCAGCCCGACTGCACCGTACCCGATGCCTTGTCGGCCATCACGAACTTCACCTCACCGCTCTTCGTCTCACCGTTGTAACCCGTGATGACACCCTTCACGTCGGCAACCGACGTCGCCTCCTTCGTATAAAAGAGGTAGAAATAGGCGGTGTTGGCTACGGCAATCGATTTGGGGCGGACGGCCGTTGCAAAGCGCACGAGCGGAATGCCGTAGGGGGCGCCGGTCCATGCACCGTAGTAGGCAACGGCAAACTGCGACGAACCGTCGGCTCCGCTGGTGGCATAGACGCTCTTGTCGTTGACATAGCCCGGCGTGGTCATGTCGGTGTGGTTCGAGATGACGAATCCGTTCCACGTATCGGTGTTCCAATCCAGTCCGGCATAGTCCGTGTAGAAGGTGAAGATGGAGGCATCGTCCTCGGTGTAGAGCGCGTCGTAGAAGAAGAGCGAACCGGCACCGAACGTCTCGCTCTCGGCGTCGTCATCGGTCAGCAGACGGGCCTGGGGCTTGCCCCAGATGTAACCCTCCGCGCCGAGGTTGGCACCTTCGAAATCAATCACGGTCGTCTTCGCTCCGGGGACCTCTTCGTCGTTCGAATCGGAGCATCCGACAAAGGCCAGTGCGGCAAAAGCCAAATAGAAAAGTTTTTTCATCATTGTTTGTTATTTTGGTTGAACATATGCTCGGCAAACCGCACGCGAAGCGCAGGCTCCGCCCCTCCGCACTCGGAGAACGAACCTTTTTCCGACCGCACCCGGGACCGCCGGCCTATCCGACATCGAACGATGAAACGACCTGATGTCCGACACCTCCGTTCGCCGCAGAACGTGTCCGAAAAAGAGTCCTCTTCCGAAGGATGCAAGGCAGGTCTTCTGGCTTGTTCCGAACGCAATGCCTTCCCGGTCCCAAGGACCAGTGGCAAAGAGTATTGCGCCCATTGAGGAACTTACAGCAGCGGGAACTGCTGCCGAATTTCACGGCATTCCCATTTAATCACGCGGAGTGGTTGTGAACTCTTTGTGAACCATTGCGGTGCAAATTTAGAAAATAAATTCGTATCTTTGCCCACGCAAACAAAAATTATTTGGAAATCATGAAACACGCATACGTATTTCCGGGTCAGGGTGCTCAGGCCGTAGGCATGGGCAAGGACCTCTACGAACACGTACCCGAGGCGAAGGCCCTCTTCGAGCAGGCCAACGAGATTCTCGGCTTCCGCATCACCGACATCATGTTCGCCGGTACGGACGAGGAGCTCAAGCAGACCAAAGTGACGCAGCCCGCCGTATTCCTCCACTCGGTCATCATGGCCAAGGCGCTGGGCGTAAAGCCCGATGCCGTTGCCGGCCACTCGCTGGGCGAGTTCTCGGCACTGGTAGTTGCCGGAGCCCTCTCGTTCGAGGATGGTCTGAAGCTGGTTTCGAAACGTGCCATGGCCATGCAGGCCGCCTGCGAGGCGCAGCCCGGTACGATGGCCGCCATCCTCGGTCTGGAGGATAAGGTTGTCGAGGATATCTGCTCGTCGATTGACGGAGTGGTCGTTGCAGCCAACTACAACTGCCCGGGCCAGCTGGTTATCTCGGGTGCCGTCGAGGCCGTCGAGGCTGCCTGCGAGAAGGCCAAGGAGGCCGGTGCACGCCGTGCGCTGCGTCTGCCCGTGGGCGGTGCGTTCCACTCGCCGCTGATGGAGCCCGCCAAGCAGGAGCTGCAGAAGGCCATCGAGGAGGCTCCCTTCCAGACGCCGAGCTGCCCCATCTACCAGAATGTCGATGCGAAGCCCTATACGGACCCCGCCCGCATCAAGGCCAACCTGATTGCCCAGCTGACGGCCCCCGTACGCTGGACCTACATCGTCAAGAACATGCTCGCCGACGGCGTGACGGAGTTCACCGAACTCGGCCCCGGCACGGTGCTCCAGGGCCTCATCAAGAAGGTCGACAAGGAGGCTGTTGTCGAATCGAAATCGACGCTGTAGTACCACTGCACGGCACAGGAGGAAGGGGTTGTTTTTCAGTCCCTTCCTCTTTTTTTGTGCCGTTTGGAACGAAATATATTAAATTTTATTAAAATATATTGGCGTTTTTAATAATTCTTATTATATTTAAATAATGAGATAAAGGAATGGCATCGCTGACAGAATTCTTCAACAAGCACGAGGACGATGAGCTGAAGGGCATCACGCACAAGAACAGCATCATCAAACGTAACATCATCGCTCACATGGCCATCAACGGCGAATGCACGCTGTCGGAGTTGACCAAGGAGCTGCATATCAGCGTACCGACCATCACCAAACTGGTCCAGGAGCTCGTCGACGAGAACATCGTGACGGACCTGGGCAAGGTGGAGACCCCGGGCGGACGGCGTCCCAACATCTTCGGCCTGGCCAACTCGGCCATCTACTTCGCCGGAGTGAGCGTCAACCGCGACAAGATGAGTTTCCTGATTACCGACCTGCAGAACAACATCATCAAGGAGGAGTACGACAACACGTTCGAGCTGCTCGACCGCCCGCAGTGCCTCGAGCGCATCTGCAGCAACATCGAGCACTTCATCGCCACGTGCGGCATCGACCGCAGCAAGATTCTCGGCGTGGGCGTCTGCATGACGGGCCGCGTCAACCCCGCCACGGGGCGCAGCTACAAGTACTTCACCACGAGCGAGCAGTCGCTGCGCGACATTCTCGAGTCGCGCATCGGCATCCGCGTACTGCTCGAGAACGACACCCGAGCCCGCTGCTATGCGGAGTACACCTGCGGCAAGTCGAAGGAGGACAGCGACGTGTTGTACCTCCATCTGGGCCGCGGCGTGGCCATCGGCATCGTCATCGACGGCAAGCTCTACTACGGCAAGAGCGGCTTTGCGGGCGAGTTCGGCCACATCCCCTTCTTCGACAACGAAATCATCTGCTCGTGCGGCAAGAAGGGGTGCCTCGAGACCGAGGTTTCGGGTATCGCCATCGAGGAGAAGATGTGCCATCTGATTGAGAACGGGCGCAATACGATTCTCAAGGAGAAGTACGACCAGCAGAAGAGCATCCACATCGACGACATCATCGCCGCGGCCAAAAACGACGACAACCTCTCCATCGAGCTCATCGAGGAGGCGGGCGAGAAGATGGGCAAGGCGGTGGCCTTCCTCATCAACACGTTCAACCCCGAGACGGTCATCGTGGGCGGCAACCTGGCCGCAGCGGGCGACTACATCATGCTGCCGCTCAAATCCTCGACCAACAAATACTCGCTCAACCTGGTCTACAAGGATACGAAGTTCCGCCTGTCGAAGATGAGCGACAATGCCAACGCCTGGGGTGTAGCGATGCTCATCCGCAACAAAATCATCGGACTGTAAAGCTCATCCGGAGGCAGCGGGCACCCCGCGACCCGCACCGAATCGAAAAACATGAGACTCGAAGGCAAACTCATCCGCCTGCGCGCCGTCGAACCCGACGACGTCGAGCCGATGTACCGTTGGGAGAACGACCCCGCGGTCTGGCACGTCAGCGGCACGCTGGCCCCCTTCTCGCGCCATCAGCTGCAGCGCTTCGTCGACGAGCAGCAGTTCGACATCTACCAGACGCGCCAGATGCGCCTCATCATCGAGGCGCTCGAGACGGAACGCCCGGTCGGAGCGCTCGACCTCTTCGAATTCGAGCCGCAGCACCGCCGTGCCGGCGTCGGCATTCTGGTCCATGACCCGGAGCTCCGGGGTCTGGGTTACGCCTCGGAGGCCCTCGAGCTGCTGACGGAGTACGCCCGCGAGGTGCTGGGGCTCCACCAGCTGTGGAGCAGCGTCGCCGCCGGCAACAAGGCCAGCCTGGCCCTCTTCCGCCGGGCGGGATTCATCGAGACCGGCACGCGCCGCGACTGGCTCTGGAGCTCCGAAGGGTTCTGCGACGAGGTGATGCTCCAGCGCATGCTCTGAGGCGGATGCGGAGCACCGGACGTGCAGCCACCCCAAGCAAAACGGGCATCCAATCCGGGGCCCGACACGGCTCCACCCGACCCGACACAGCGACAAGACACAAAAAATCCCGCGACCTTTCGGTTGCGAGATTTTTCACCAATATATATAATTACTCCAGCCGGCGCGAACCGTCCGAGATGACTACGTCGTAGACCTTCGGCTCGTGGCCGTAACGGGCAGCGAACTGCTCCCGGGCCTTTGCGATGAAGTCGTCGTAGCGTTCGTCCTTCACCAGGTTGATGGTGCAGCCGCCGAAGCCGCCGCCCATGATGCGCGAACCCGTGACGCCGCACGCCTCGGCCACCTCGACCAGGAAGTCAAGCTCCTCGCACGACACCTCGTAATCCTTCGACATACCCCAGTGCGTCTCGTACATCCGACGGCCGACCGTCTCGTAGTCGCCCCGCCCCAGCGCATCGCAGACATCGAGCACACGGCGCTCCTCGCCGATGACGTAGCGGGCACGCTTGTAATCCTCCTCCGAAATCTGCCCCTTCACGGCATCGAGCTGCTCCATCGTGGCGCCGCGCAGGAACTCCTGTCCCAGCACCCGGGCCACCCGCTCGCACGAAGCGCGGCGGTCGTTGTAGGGCGACCCCACCAACTCGTGCTTCACGCGCGAATCGAGCAGCACCAGACGGTATCCCTTCGGGTCGAAGGGAAAGTACTCATACTCGAGCGAGCGGCAGTCGAGACGAATCAGATTGCCCCGCTTGCCGAAGACCGAGGCGAACTGGTCCATGATGCCGCAGTTGACGCCGCAGTAGTTGTGCTCGGTCGCCTGGCCGATTTTCGCCAGTTCGAACTTGTCGATGCCGCACTGCCACAACTCGTTGAGGGCAAAGGCATAGGTCGATTCGAGCGCCGCCGACGAAGACATGCCCGCACCCAGCGGCACGTCGCCCGCAAAGACCGTATCGAAGCCGCCGATGCGGCCGCCGCGCTTCTGCACCTCACGGCAGACGCCGAAGATGTAGCGCGCCCACGACTGTGCGGGCTTGTCCGCCTCGCCCAGACCGAACTCCGAGGCCTCGTTCATGTCGAGCGACCAGGCCCGCACGCGCTCCGTGCCGTTGGGACGGATGGCTGCCATGATACCCTTGTCCACCGCTCCGGGGAAGACGAAGCCACCGTTGTAGTCCGTATGTTCGCCGATGAGGTTGATGCGTCCAGGTGACGTGAAGAGCGATGCCCCCTCGCCGTAGAGTTCCCGGAACTTGGCGAGAAGCTGCTCCTTCATATTCTTATTCATAAGTCAATATTTTGGTTGGATTCAAACTTTACGAAGATAGGCATTTTTTCCGAAATCCGAAAGCGGCAGCCGCAAAACTTACGCTTCATGCATCCGTCACACCGCTCCGCCGTCACCACCCTACCCTGCTGCCCGTACACGTGTGGAGTATAAGGTAACCGACCGTGGAGAGAAAGGTCCGCAGGCCGCGAAAACGGCAGACGCAGGCGGCCGGGAACAGCAAAGAACAGAGGGTGAAATAGGGCCATAGAGAGAACCGCGGGCGGAAACGGGGAAGAACCGGGGCGATGACAAAACCATGAAACGTCGGCCGGGCCGAAGAATTTTTGTTGCAGGTTGGCAAAATTTCACTATCTTTGTTTTAAGTTTCGTTTTGTAATTACTCAAACCTGAATACCATGAAAAAACTTTCGCTTCTTTTCATCCTTCTGGCAGCCGGTGCCGGCTCGGCTCTGGCCCAGCCCAAGGTCATCGCCCACCGAGGCTACTGGAAAGCCCCCAACTCGGCCCAGAACTCGCTCGCTTCGTTCTCCAAGGCCGACTCGATTGGGGTCTTCGCCTCGGAAATCGACGTATGGCTCACGGCCGACGACCGGCTCATCGTCAACCACGACCGCGTCTTCAAGGGGACGGACATCAACATGGAGCGCTCGACACAGCGCGATATCTGCAACATCGTGCTGGCCAACGGCGAGAACATCCCGACGCTCGACGCCTATCTGAAGCTGGTGACGACGAAACCCGACACGCGGCTCGTGCTTGAGATGAAGTCGCTCTCGGACCTCAGCCGCGAGGACCTCGCCGCCGAAAAAATCGTCAAGGCGCTGCGCAAGTACGGCCTTGTCGAGCGGACCGACATCATCGCCTTCTCGCTCAACGCCTGCCTGGCCTTCAAGAAGCTGCTGCCCGATTCGAAAATCTACTACCTCGACGGCGACCTCACGCCCAAGAAAATCAAGAAGCTCGGTCTGGCCGGCATCGACTACTCGATTGAGGCGCTGCGCAAGCATCCCGAATGGGTCGAGCAGGCGCACAAGCTGGGCCTCGAGGTCAACGTCTGGACCGTAGACAAGGAGGAGGACATGCGCTACTTCATCGACCTGGGTGTCGACTACATCACCACCGACAACCCCGCCACGCTGAAAAAACTGCTGG